>VFQR01000202.1_pt1 | contig 120741 bp, 105 predicted proteins | sample 3512321 | NCBI WGS metagenome assembly VFQR01 (sample SAMN10412374, study PRJNA504923) | tailings metagenome | isolation source: Relicate 3 Philex TSF1 revegetated site | place: Philippines: Tuba, Benguet | collected 2017-08-29 | reverse complement strand
TGGACGCGCCGAGCACCCTGGTCACCGACGGCACGCTGCTGAAGGTCTATGCCTGCCGCATGGTGGATCTCGCCTGCCACATGCGGGCCGTCGGATCCTGACGAGATGAGCAGCAGCACCGTCGCCGCCACGTCGCACGGCACGCGCAACTACGTCATCGTCACGCTGGCCTATTGGGGCTTCACGCTGACGGACGGCGCGCTGCGCATGCTCGTGCTGCTGCATTTCTTCCGGCTCGGCTATTCGCCCTTCACGCTGGCCTTCCTCTTCCTGCTCTATGAGGCGGCGGGGATCGGGGCGAACCTGATCGGCGGCTGGCTCGCCACGCGCTTCGGCATCGCACGGATGCTCGCCGTCGGGCTGGCCACGCAGATCACGGGCTTCCTGATGCTCTCCGCAGTCTCGCCCGATTGGGCGGCGGCGCTCAGCGTCGCCTGGGTCGTCGCGGCGCAGGGCGTCTGCGGCGTGGCGAAGGACCTGACGAAGACCGCGTCGAAATCGGCCATCAAGCTGACGGCCGGCGATGCGAGCGGGCGGCTGTTCCGCTGGGTCGCCTTCTTCACCGGCAGCAAGAACGCGATGAAGGGCGTGGGCTTCTTCCTCGGCGGTGTGCTGCTGGAGTTCCTCGGCTTCCGCGGCGCGCTGTGGGCGATGGCCGCCGCGCTCGCGCTGGTCTTCGCGGGCGTCGTGCTCTCCCTTCCGCCGCTGATGGGCAAGGCGAAGGCGTCAAAGTCGGCGAAGGAGCTCTTCGCCAAGAGCCGCGGTGTCAACCTGCTGGCCGCCGCGCGGGTCTTCCTGTTCGGCGCCCGCGACGTCTGGTTCGTGATCGGGCTGCCGGTCTTCCTCTACGCGTCGGGCTGGACCTTCGCGATGGTGGGCGGATTCCTGGCCCTCTGGACGATCGGCTACGGCATCGTGCAGGCCGCCGCGCCGGCGCTGGTGCGGCGCAGCGCGGACGGACTCTCGACGGAGGTGCCGGCGGCGCGGCTCTGGTCGCTGCTGCTCGCGCTCATCCCCGCCCTGCTCGCGGCCGCCTTGCTGGCGGAGGTGGCGCGGCCCGACCTCGTCGTCGTCGCGGGGCTTGCGCTGTTCGGCGTCCTCTTCGCCGTCAACTCCTCCGTCCACTCCTACCTGATCCTCGCCTATGCGGGGTCGGAGAAGGCGGCGGAGGATGTCGGCTTCTACTACGCGGCGAATGCCGCCGGGCGCTTCGGCGGCATCCTGGCCTCGGGCCTGCTCTTCGGCCTCGGCGGCCTGCCCGCCTGCCTGCTCGGATCGGCCCTCATGCTGGCGGCATGCTGGGCATTGACGCTGCTGCTTCCCGCGCGGAGGGGGGACGCGGAGCAGTAGGCGCGCTGCCCCATCCCTGCGCCGGACCCGCTGGCCCGGGGCAGCCATCGCAAGCCGGGCCAGCCCTGGGGCGCGGCCGTTCCGTCGGCTTCGAATTGACGCACGAGGCAGGAAGCGGCGAAGCTGCCGACGCGCCCGGGCAACACCGGTGGGGAGGTCGACGGGGACGATGCGCCGCACCGCGCTGCCGGCACGAAGCCGCCTGTATCGCCGCACGCTGCTGGCGGCCGCGGCGGCGTTCGCCACGCCCCCGGCGCTCGCGGCGCGCACCGTCACGCTGGGGCTGACGCCGGTCTTCCTCGATTCGGACATCGTGCTGGTGCGCCAGATCGAGGGGCATATCTCAGCCCGCCTCGGCAGGCCGGTACAGGTCGTCAAGCGCCGCACCTACCGCGAGGTCACCTCCCTATTGCTCGCCAGCCAGCTCGATGCCGCCTGGATCTGCGGCTATCCTTTCGTGCAGCACCGCGACGCGCTGGACCTCCTGGCCGTGCCGCTTTATCGCGGCGAGCCGCTCTATCGCGCCTACCTCATCGCGCGGCGGGATCGCGGCGCTGCGGCGCTGGCGGATCTGCGCGGCGACATTCACGCCTTCTCGGACCCGGACAGCAATTCGGGCTTCCTGGTCACCAGTGCGATGCTGGCCGATCTCGGCACCGCGCCCGGCGCCTTCTTCGCGCGAAGCTTCTTCACCTACGGCCATCGCAACGTGATCCGCGCCGTCGCCGCGGGGCTCGCCCAGTCTGGTTCGGTCGACGGCTATGTCTGGGACGTCATGGCCGACCTCGAGCCGGCGCTGGTCGGCGCCACGCGCATCGTGCAGGCCTCCGCACCGATGGGCTTCCCTCCCTTCGCGGCCCACCGGCAGGCCGATTCGGGTCTCGCGCGTGCCATCCGCGACGCACTGCTGACGATGCCGGAGACGGCGGATGGGCGCGCCATCCTGGCGACGCTCCGGCTCGACGGCTTCGTGGCGGGGTCGCCCGGCCTGTTCGACGGCATCGCCGCGCTCAGCCAGCGCGCGCGCGCGGCCGGGTGATGCGCGCGCTGGCGCCCCGCCGCTGGCCGCTGGCGCTGCGCGTGCCGCTGCTAATCACGCTGCTGATGATCGGCATCGCCGCAGCCATCTCGAAGCTCGTCCTGGTCCGGCTCGAGGCGACGCAGGCCGCGCATGTCGAGGAGCTCAGCGGCGCCTATCTCGACGGGCTCTCCACCGCGCTGCTGCCCGCGATGATCCGCCGCGACCCGTGGGAGGCCTTCGACGCGCTCGACCGGTCGCGCGCGCGCTACCGCGGCGTTGGCGCACTGCGCGTGCTCGTCCTGCTGCCGGACGGCACGGTGCTGGCGGCCTCCGACCCGATGCGCCATCCGCTCGGCGCTGCGGCCCCCGCGGAGGCAGCCTCTGCGCCTCTCCGCCTCGAACTGGGCGCCGCCACGACCTGGATCCACCGCGCCGTCAGCGAAGGCGGCGTGCCGGTCGGGCGGATCGCCGCGGAGGTGGATGTGACCGCGCTTGCCGCCGAGCGGCGGGCCACGCTGCTCGCGCTGGTTGGCGTGAATGCGGCGCTGACGCTGCTCTTCGCGATCCTCGGCTGGCTGCTGGTGCGTCGGATGCTGCGCCCGGTGCTGCGCCTTTCAGAACGTCTCGGCCGTGCCGCGGAGGGACGGCTCGACCCGATCCCCGAGGCGGAGCTGCCGCCGGCCGACACCGAGGCCGGCCGTGCCTTTCGCCGCTACAACGCCGCCGCCGCCGCGGTCGCCGAGCGCGAGGCGCTGCTGACCCGGCTCGCGGAGGAGGAGCGGCGCGCGCTGGTCGGCCGCTACGCCTCGGCGATGGCGCATGAGGTCAACAACCCGCTCGGCGGGCTGTTCAACGCCGTGCGCATGATCCAGCGCCATGGCGACGATCCGGAGCGGCGGCTCCGCGCCGCATCTCTGCTCGAACGTGGGCTGACCGGCATCCACAACATCGTCCGCGCCTCCCTCATCCTCTGGCGCGGCGAGGCGGATGCGCGGCCGGTCTCGGCGGCCGACATCGACGACCTTCGCCTGCTGATCGAGAGCGAGGCAAGGCGGCGCGACCTGGTTCTTGACTGGCAGCATGGGATCGAGGGCAGCTTTCCGGCGCCGGCCCAGGCGGTGCGGCAGATCGCGCTGAACCTGCTGCTGAATGCCTGTGCCGCCTCGCCGCCGGGTGGGCGCGTCACGGTGCGTGCCGGCATCGCGGGTGGCACGCTGACCCTCGTGGTCGCCGACGAAGGGCCGGGCCTGCCGGTCGAGGCGCGCAGGCTGCTGCTCGGCGGGCGGGAGGAAGGCGTGCCGCAGGCCGGGGGCCTTGGCCTCTGGACCGTCGCGCGTCTGGTGCGGGAGCTCGACGCAAGCGTGCACCTGGCCGGTCCGCCCGGCACCCATGTCACCATCCGGATCCCCGATGCCGAGCGCAGCGCGAACCTCCCCGCCGCAGCCTGATCCGGCGCCGCATGTGGCGCTGATCGAGGACGACCCCGTGATGGGCCAGTCGGTCGCCGACTGGCTCGCGGTGGAAGGCTATCGCATCAGCTGGTTCCGTACCGGCGGCGAGGCCGTCCGCGGGCTCAGCCGCCAGGCGCCCGACGCGGTGATCTGCGACATCCGCCTGCCCGACATGAACGGCGAGGAGGTGCACCGCGCGATCGCGCTGCGCTGCGGCGGAGCGCCGGTCCTGTTCGTGACCGGCCATGGCGACATCGCGCAGGCGGTGCGGCTGATGCAGGCCGGGGCGGCCGACTACCTGACCAAGCCCTTCGACATTGAGGCGCTGCTGCGGCGGCTGGAGACGCTGCTCGCGCCGCGCTGGCAACGAAGCGAGGGCTTCGTGCTCGGCGAGGCGCCCGCGATCGTCGCGGTGGAGCGCGTGCTGCGCCGCGTGGCGCCGATCGACAGCACCGTGTTGCTGACCGGGCCGAGCGGCTCCGGCAAGGAGGTCGCGGCGCGGCTGCTGCATGGGGAAGGACCCCGCGCTCGGCTGCCTTTCGTCGCGACCAACTGCGCGGCGTTGCCGGCCGAGTTGCTGGAAAGCCAGATCTTCGGCCATGAGCGTGGCGCCTTCACCGGCGCCGCGGCGCGACACGAGGGGTTGGCGGAGCAGGCCGGCGGCGGCACGCTGTTCCTGGACGAGGTGGCGGAACTTCCGGCGCCCCTCCAGGCGAAGCTGCTGCGGCTGCTGCAGGAGCGGGTGTTCCGCCGGCTGGGTGGCGACCGCGACCTGCCTTTCCGGGCGCGGATCGTCGCTGCGACCAATGCCGACCTGGATGCGCGTGTCGCGGAGGGGCGCTTCCGCGAGGACCTGTTCTTCCGCCTCGCCGTCATCCGCGTCGCGATGCCGCCGCTGCGCGAGCGGCGCGAGGATGTCCTGCCGCTCGCCCGTCGGTTCCTCGGCGAGTTTGCAGGCGGCTTCGCACGGCCGTTGCGGGGCTTCACGACCCTCGCTGAGGATGCGCTGACCGCACACGATTTCCCGGGCAATGTCCGGGAGCTGCGCAACCGCGTGGAGCGCGCGGCCGCCCTCGCCGAGGGCGAGTTGGTCACCGCGGCCGACCTGTTCCCTGAGCGGGCCTCGCCGGGCCGGCCCGAGCAGCAGGTGGCCACGCTGGCCAATGCGCGTGATGCGGCGGAGCGGCGCGCAATCATCGCGGCCCTGGCCGCGACCAGCGGCGACGTGACGCGGGCGGCGGAGTGGCTGGAGGTCTCGCGGTCGACGCTGTTCGAGAAGCTGCGCCGGCTTGGCCTGCGCAGCGATGGCGGCTGAGCGGGTCCGGCGGTCCGGACTGCCGCAGAGGCCGAGTCCGGAATGCCGGACTCGCGCTGGAGTCGCCGCGAAGGAGATCAACGCTTTAGGGCTGAGCCTTCTGCGGTGCAGCATGGCACCGGCGTTGCAAGGTGCCTCCTGCGAAGCCGGATGGGCGGCCGCGAGAGGGAGGAACGAGCCATGTCCGACAGCAAGCGCGAGATCAGGGAGCGCGCGCAAGCGGATGCGCTCGCAACCGAGGTGCTGCGCCACGGCACCAACACGCAGCGGCGGTCCCTATTCGTCTCAGCCGCCGCCTTCGGCGCCGCGGCGATGACGATCCCGGGCGCGACACCGGCCTCGGCCCAGACGGCGCCTGCCGCCCCGGCCCCTGCCGCCGCGCCGGCGCGCCGCATCCTCGTAAAGGACGACAGCCGCGTGCTGAACATCGGCGCCACGGTGCGGTCGGGCAACTACTGGAACTTCAAGACCTTCATGACCCCGGTCGAAGAATTCTACGTCCGCAACCACTACCCGACGCCCACCGTCGAGGCGCGCCCCGTGCTGGCGCGCGAGAACTGGAAGCTTCGCATCCACGGCGCCTCGGTCGAGCGGCCGGTCGAGCTGAGCTACAACGACCTGCTCGGCATGCGCAGCCGCACCATCATCGCAACCATGGAATGCCACGGTAACGGCCGTACGCTGTTCTGGGAGCAGGACGGGCTGACGGGCCAGCAGGTCGCGGGCGGCAACTGGGTGCTCGGCGCCGTCGGACAGGCCGAATGGCAATACGTGCCGATGAGCGAGATCTTCGCCCGCGTCGGCATCAAGCCAGGCGCGCGCACCGTGCTGTTCTGGTCGGGCGTGGACGGCAACGACATGGGCCGGCCGATGCCCTACAGCGACGTCGCCGCCATGCAGCACGACATGGGCGTGTGCTTCGCGATGAACGGCAACCCGCTCGTCCCCGACCACGGCGCGCCGGTGCGCATGGTGGTCCCCGGCTGGGGCGGCACCGCCTCGATCAAGTGGCTCACCGAGATCCGCGTCACCGACAAGCGCGTCTGGTGCCGCCTCAACACCCGCGGCGAGGTGTTCATCGGCCCGACCTACCAGCGCCCCGAATTCAGCGCGACCGAGGACGAGTTCATCGGCGTCGGACCGGACGACATCCAGGGCCCGATGGTCACCTGGATGCCGCCCAAATCCTTCATCACCGTGCCGCTGGTGCTGGAGAAGTCGCCCTCCGTGCCGGCGAACTACCCGCTGCAGCGCGGCCAGGTGCCGCGCCTGGCGGCCGGCCGGCAGGAACTGTCCGGCTATGCCTGGGCGCCGCAGCACGGCGTGCGCCAGGTGGAGGTGCGCATTGACGGCGGCGGCTGGCAGCGCGCCGAGATTCGCCAGCCCAACCTCGGCAAGTACACCTGGGTGCGCTTCTCCCTGCCCTGGGACGCAACGGCCGGCCAGCACGTGATCGAGACGCGCACGACCGACAATGCCGGCACGGTGCAGCCCGAGAGCGTGCCGATGAACACGCTCGGCATGGCGAACTGGGCGATCCCCAAGTTCCGGGTCGAGGTCGCCTGACGGAGGAGCCGGGGGCGGCGTCGCGCGACCCCGCCCTCGGCGCCATTGCCGCCCCACCAACGAGAGGCAGAACCGACGACATGCGTTTCATGGTCCTGGCTGTGCCGGCGCTGGCCGCGCTCGCGCTTATCGCGTCCGCCGCAACTGGTCAGCCGGCACTGTCCCCCCAGGTTGCGGAGGGGCAGCGCCTCTATGCCGAAAACTGCGCCGCCTGCCACGGTGATGACGGCCGGCGCGGTGCTGGCTTCCAGACGCCGATCTGGGGAGAACGGACGCAGATCGCGAAGTTCAGCAATGCACTTGGGCTTTTCGAGTACAACCAGATGATGATGCCCTTCGACGATCCGACGCGCCTGACGGATGAGCAGAAGTGGGCGATCGTTGCCTACATGCTCGCGAACCACGGCGCGATTGCGCGCAACGCGACACTGGACGCCGGTACCGCGGCGACAGTTCGCATCCGGTAGGGCGCATCGAAAGGGTCTTCGCGCCGCCGACGGACGGGGAGCGCCAGGTCGGCGGTGCCGCATCTTCTTTTCGAGCCGCCGCCCTCAGGGCCGTGGGTCAGAGGCTGGGCGGAGATCGAGGCGCACACCCTTCCGCCCGGGGGCCACCGCCCGAAAGCTTCATTCCGCGGTTTCCACCGCTGCAGCCCTGGGAACCGGGGAATGAAATTCTCTGGGAGGAAGCCGTCGGGCGGAGGGAAGCGCGCTGGGATCTCCGGCACCCCGCTGACCTGTAGCGCTCAGGGCGGCGGGCCGAAATGGAGGCATAAGCGCCAACGACCAGCTGCTGGCTCGACCGGCCGTTCGCCGGAGGCGGCGTGGATGCGGAGCTTCCGGTGCGCGCGCGCGACGTCGAGGCCGCGCTCCGCGCGTGCGGTGTGCCGGTGGAGGCGGCCTATCGCCCGGCGCTCGGGCATGCGCTGGATAAGGCGTACATGAGGCTGGGCGGGCTGGCGACGCATCGGAAGCCCGGCCGAGACGCCCGACCGCGCGCCGCTTCAGCCTCGCCGTCGCAGCGCGCGCCACAGCGGAGTCTGGCCGAGCAGCAGCAAGGCCACCGTCAGCGTCAGCACGAGTGACAACGGGCTCGTCACGAAGCCCATCGCGAACTCGCCGACATCGTCCGCAGCGGTGATCATCGCGCGGCGGTACTCGCGGTCCATCATCGGGCCTAGAATCATGCCCAGAACCACCGGCCCGACGCCGAAGCCATAGACCCGGAGGAAGTAGCCCAGGATGCCGAAGGCCAGCATCCAGTAAACGTCCACCACGCTGTTCTGGATCGCGTAGGTGCCGACCACCGAAAGGATCAGGATGACCGGGATCAGCACGCCCGGCGGTGTCTCAACGACCTTGGCGAAGAGCCGGACGCCACCCAGCCCGAAGATCAGCATGAAGATGTTGGCCAGCGTCAGGTTGCCGACCGTGAACCAGAACAGGTGCGGCGTCTCGATCATCAGCATCGGGCCGGGCTTCAGCCCATGGATGAACAGCGCGCCGATGATCACCGCCGTCACCGCGTCGCCGGGAATGCCGAGGGTGAGCATGGGGATGTAGGCGCCGCCCACCGCGGCGTTGTTGGCCGCCTCGGGCGCCACCACGCCCTCATAGGCGCCCTCGCCGAAGGGGCGGGAGGGGTTCTTCACCGTCCGCTTCGCCTGATCATAGGCCATCAGCGCCGCGATATCGCCGCCGGTGCCGGGCAGCGCGCCGATCACCACGCCGATCGTGGCGCTGCGGAAGGACAGCGGCAGGTAGCGCCGCAGCAGCGGCCAGGAGGGCAGGATGCGCGACACGTCCTGGCGCACCGGCGTCGTCTTCAGCCGGTGGAGCTGCATCAGCGCCTCCGACACGCCGAAGAAGCCGATCAGCGCGGCGACATAGGGAATGCCGCCGAGCAGCTCCACCGTGCCGAAAGTGAAGCGGCCCTCCGCGGTCATCGGGTCCATCCCCACCATGCCGAACGCGATGCCGAGCGCGCCGGCGAAGATGCCCTTGGCGAGCGATTCGCCCGACATGCTGCCCACCAGCAGCAGGCCCATGACCGCCAGCAGCAGGTAGTCGCGCGGCGCGAAGAGAAGGGCGAACTCCGAGATCGCCGGCGCCGCGACGGCGAGCGCGATGATGCCGATGAAGCCGCCGACGAAGGAGGTGACGGTCGAAAGCCCGATCGCCACCCCCGCCTCGCCCCGGCGGGCCAGCGGATAGCCGTCGAGCGCGGTGGCGATCGCCGCCGGCGCGCCGGGGATGTTGAGCAGGATGGCGCTTCGCGAGCCGCCATAGACCCCGCCCATGAAGATGCCGCCGATCAGCGCGAGCGCCGGGTTCACGTCCCAGGTGAAGGTGAAGGAGATCAGGATGGAGGCCGCCATCGTGACCGACAGGCCGGGGATGGCGCCGATATAGATGCCGGCGAAGGTGCCCCCCGCGGTCAGCAGCAGCAGCCGCCAGTCCGTCCAGCACATCAGGAAGTAGGTGAGGGATTCGCTCATCCGAACAGGCGCCCGGCCGGGAGCACCACGGTGAAGACCAGGCGGAACACCACCCAGATCAGCGCCAGCGTCGCCGCCGAGACCACCGCAGCGAAAATGAGGCCGCGCCGATGCAGGTAGAGGATCGCGACGAGGAGGAAGGCGAAGGACGCGACAAGGAAGCCGAGCGGCTCCAGCGCCAGCATGTAGGCCACCATGAGCGCTGCCATCGCCGCCACTTCCTTCGGCGTGACGCGCCGGAGGAAGGCACGGACCAGGCCCTGCTCCGCGGCCGCCAGCGGTGGCGCCATACGGCAGGTGCGGACGATCACCGCCGCGGCCGAGACGGCCATCACCAGCCCCGCGAAGGCCGGGAAGATGCCGGCCGAGCTCGGCGACTGGAAGGCATCGAGCCGCCAGCCCTCGGCCATCACGAAGAGGCCGAGCAACAGCATCAGGCAGGCGAAGACGGTCTCGCCGGGCTCGCGCGGGCGTCCCTGCATGGCCACCCTCCGTTGTGGATGGGCGGCCCCGGCCGCGTGGCCGGGGCCCGCTGATTGCCTTATCGCATTTTCCGGGTCGCCTCGCGGAACCGCTCGGCTTGGAAATGCTCGGGGCGCGTCAGGGCCGCGGGATGCCCAGCTCTTCCGGCGAGGTCCGCGTGGCGCCGGCTTCCTGCAGGGTCCAGGTGGTCACCGACTGCCAGCGGCGGAGGAATGCATCCGCCTCGTCGCCCGACAGGCCCATCACGACATTGCCGGCGTTCTGCATGAACTGCACGAATTGGGCGTTCGCCGTGCCCTGACGGAACGCCGCCACCAGCCTTTCGCGCCGGTCCTGCGGCACGTTGCGCCGCACCCAGACGCCGTAGAAGGAACCCCAGGGCATGAAGCGGCCCAGTTCCGGGAAATCCGCCGTCGCCGGCGGCACGCCGGGGAAGCTCGGCAGCGGCTCGTTGTTGAACACGGCGAGCGCCCGGAGCCGCCCGGCGCGAACATGCTCCGCCGCCGCGCCGGAGCCGGCCGGCATGAAATCGGCATGGCCGCCCTGCAGCGCGGTGAGGCCCGGCCCCTCGCCCTCGAAGGGGATCGAGATGTGGCGGATGTTGCCGAGCGAGCTCAGCATGGAGCTGATCACATGCGGCTGGCCACCCGGCCCGGTACCGGCCATGCGGACGCGGCCAGGATTCCGGCGGATCTCCTCCACCAGGTCCTTCAGCGTGCGCCAGGGGCGGTCGGGATGCGTCACGATCACCGCGACGCCGCGCGCCAGCACGTTCACCGCGTAGAATTCCCGCACGAAATCCAGCCGGGAGAGGTTCAGCACGCCGTACAGCAGCGGGTTCTCGGCACCATAGAGCAGCGTGTAGCCGTCGGCCGCGGCGTTGTGCACGGCGGTCATGGCGATGGCGCCGGTGCCGCCTGGACGGTTCTGGAGCACGATCTTCTGGCCGAGCGCGGCCTCGACATGCGGCGTCACGGCGCGGCCCGTGACGTCCGTGGCGCCGCCCGCGCCCCATTGGATGACGCCGAGCAGGTCGCGTGTCGGGAAGGCTTCCTGCGCGGCCGCGCGGCCGGCGGCACCGAGCAGCGGCAGGGCGGCGAGCCCGCCGAGGGTTCTGCGGGTGATCATGATGTCCGTTCTTCCTCCCATGACGTGTCGGCGCGCAGCCGCTTGGTGGCGATGCCCGCCGCATCCTGCCGTCTCGCCGCGCCCCTGGCTACCCGCCGCCGCGTTGCGCCGTGCCCTGGGAAGACCTAAGCCGGACGGCATGGAGACGGAGCATTGCGACCTGCTCGTGATCGGCGGCGGCGGCGCGGGGATGGCCGCCGCGCTGTTCGGCGCGCTCGACGGTCTTCGCGTGCTGCTCGTGGAGCGCACCGGGCTGCTCGGCGGCACCACCGCCCTGTCGGCCGGAACCATCTGGGTGCCCGCGACCCATCTCGCCGCCAGCGTCGGCGCCGGCGAGGACAGCGCCGAGCGCGCCGCCACCTTCCTCCGGCACGCCGTCGGCAACCATTCGAGCGAGGCGATGCGCCGCGCCTTCCTCGCCCACGGCCCCGCCGCGATCGCCCGGCTCGACCGCGAGACCGAGGTGAGGCTGCGGGCCCGCCCGTTGCATCCCGATTACCTCCAGGAGGTCCCGGAGGCGTCGCTGTTCGGCCGCGCGCTGGAGCCGCTGCCCTTCGATGCGCGGGGCCTGGGCGCAAGGCTCGCGCTGATCCGCCCGCCGATCCCGGAATTCACGCTGTTCGGCGGCATGATGGTGGACCGCGACGACATCGGCCATCTGCTGAAGGCCACGCGCTCCTTCCCCTCCTTCCGGCACGCGGCGCGGTTGCTCGGGCGGCATGCGATGGACCGGCTGCGCCATCCGCGCGGGGCGCGGCTCGTCATGGGCAATGCGCTGGTCGGGCGGCTGCTCGCCGCGCTCGATGCGCGCGGCGTGCCGATCCGGCTCGGCGTGCAGGTCGTGGAGCTGCTGCGCGACGCGGCGGGGGTGCAGGGCGCGGTGCTGGCGCAGGATGGCGCGCGCCGTCGCGTGCTGGCGCGGCGCGGCGTGGTCCTCGCGACTGGCGGCTTCAACCGCCATCAGGCGCACCGCGCCGCGCTGCTGCCGGCGCCGCTCGCCGCGTTCAGCCCGGCCGCGCCCGGCCATACCGGCGAGATGCTGGACCTGGCACTTGCCCTCGGCGCGCGGCTCGGCACGGCGGCGCTCGACAACGCCTATTGGGCGCCGGTCTCGGTGCGGCGGCGCGCCGATGGCAGCGAGGCGGTCTTCCCGCATTTCGTGCTCGATCGGGGCAAGCCCGGCACGGTGGCGGTGAATGCGGCAGGCCGTCGGTTCGTCAACGAGGCGACCTCCTACCACCTGTTCGCCCGGGCGATGTACGAGGCGCATGCCGAGGCCCCGAGCATCCCGGCCTTCCTCATCGCCGATGCCGAGGCGCTTCGGCGCTACGGCCTCGGCATGGTGCGCCCGGGCGGGCGGGGCCTCGCGCCCTTCCTTGCGGATGGCTACCTGACGGCGGCGCCGACGCTGGCGGAACTCGCGCGGCGGCTCGGCGTGGACGAGGCCGGACTGGCCGCGACGGTCGCCCGGATGAACGCCTTCGCCTCCAGCGGCGTGGACGATGAGTTCGGCCGCGGCAGCACCGCCTATCACCGCGTCAACGGCGATGCCTCGCGCGGCCTGCCCAACCCCAATCTCGGGCCGATCGCGACGCCACCCTTCCATGCGATCCGCCTGTGGCCCGGCGATATCGGCGCCGCGACCGGGCTCGTCGTGAACGGGGATGCCGAGGTGCTGGACGCGGAGGAACGGCCGATCGGCGGCCTCTACGCAATCGGCAACGACATGCAATCGGTGATGGGCGGCGTCTATCCCGGCCCCGGCATCACGCTCGGCCCGGCGATCGCCTTCGCGCACGCCGCGGCGCGCCATGCCGCGCGGCTCGGGCCCTGACCCGGAAGGGTGCCGGCGACGAGCCGCCGAGGGATCTTGCGTCCCTGCAGATCCAGACCTTCGACCCGCATGAGCCCTTCCACGCCCCCGCGCGCATCCGCGAGCGTTTCCCCATCGACGATCGCGACCCGGTGCTGGACCGCGCTACGGCCGCGTGGATGAACTGCCCGAGGGATGCGAGGAACTGCGCGCCCGCGATGACGCCGTGCCTGCGCTGTGCGACGAGCGGATGGGCCGCATTCTCGAGGCGTTCGATGCGCCGGACCTTTGGAAGGACACCGCGCTGGTCGTCACCACTCATCACGGCTGCCTGCTCGGCGAGCACGATGTCTGGGCAAAGAACCGGATGAACGTCTACCAGGAGGTCGCTGACCTCGCAGCCAATGCGCCCTTCGTCGCGAGGTGTCATTACCATCACGATCCCAGCAGCCTGCCGGTTTCCACGGACACATGGCCAGGTGAAAAGAAAGAACACCTCCGGCCGCCAGTGTTCTCAGACGGTCTCTTGCGCGGCGCTCGACCTCGTTGGATCTGGAAGGCTCGCCGCGTCCAGCAACGGATGCCGGCGCGGGAAGATTGGCAGTGCACCCGGATTCGAACCGTCGCTGGGACACACGATGATTCAACGCGTCAGGCAGGGCGTCGTGAGACGATCTTCGCCGACCGACGAACGATCAGGTCGCCTGGCACGAGCCGAGCCTCGGCCATAGCAGTTCCATTCTTTCGTCCTGCCAGCGCAATATCGATCGCTGCGTCGGCCATGGCGTCCACCCGTTGGCGGATCGTCGTGAGCTCGTAGCTCACCCATGCGGCCATCGGCACATCGTCAAAGCCGACAACGGACAAGTCCTCGGGTATCGCGAGTGCCGCGTCTCGCCGGATCGCGTCCATCAGGCCGAGGGCCATAGCATCGCCGGCACAGAAGACGGCTTGCGGGCGTGGCGCAGCCCTCAACACCGCGGCCGCCGCAAGGCCGCCAGCATAGCTGCTTCCTCCGCTCATGACCTCCGGTGCCGGGCAACCGGCCGCGACCACGGTGGTGCAGAAGCCGCGCTCCCGCGCCAGGCTGAAGGATGCATCGGCCTCGCGGCTGGCGAGGAACATGAAGCTTCGGTGCCCGGCGGCCAACAGCCCCAAGGCGACCTCGCGGGCAGCCGCCTCATTGTCACAGCAAACCCAGGAGGCGGAGGCTGTCCCGGGGTCGCGCCCCAAGATGACCAGCGGCAGATTCAATCTCGCGCAATCCTGGGCGGTCGCGGACCCAGGCGTACCCGCCATCGCGATGATGCCTGCAGGCATGTAGGGGAGCACGTCGGCAATCGCGGCATCGACGTTGGTCCCGTCGGGCGCCGTGACAAGAAGCACGCGATGGCCGCGATCCTGCGCCAATCGGCTGACCGCCTGGATCAGGTCCAGATGCAGCGGATTGGTCAGTCCGCCAGCGACGAGCGCAAGCAGGTTTGAGCGCTGCGTGATCAACCCGCGGGCCAGTTGATTGTGCCGATAGCCAAGGCGCGCCGCAGCCTGCTGCACGCGTTGGCGCGTGGCGGGTGACACGCCCGGGGCCTCGGAGAAGGCGCGCGACACCACGGACTGGGAAACGCCGGCCGCACGCGCGACGTCGATGGATGTGGCGGCGCGGTTCGCCTTGCGGTCAGTCATGCAGAAATCCCGACGCAGCGCGGATCACCGCCTCGCCTTCATTCTTCGGGCTGATAGCGCTTGACGCGGGGGAAGTCCAACTCCTAGCCTGTCATCACATACGTATGCGATGGCCCGCGCAGAGTGATGTGCGGAAGCCCGTTCTCATGCCGCGCGGCGGCACGCGCGATGGAGACTCCCCACATGACCAAGGCCTTCCGGGTCTCGCTCAAGCAAGCGCCAACGTCGACACCCGAGGGCGACACCCGCACCGATCTCGCGGCCGCCTACCGGCTCTGCGCGCATTATGGCCTCGATGACCTGATCTATTCGCACGTGACGGCGCGCGTGCCTGGGACGACCGACCAGTTCTTCATCGCGCCGCACGGCCTGTGGTTCAACGAGGTTACCGCATCCAGCCTCGCCCGCGTGGATTTCGACGGCAAGGTGGTTGAGCACGGCACGCACCCGGACCTGCCGATCAGCCGCTTCGCCGTGCTGCTGCACAGCGCGCTCTACCAGGCGCGCCCGGAGGTGAATGCGACGATCCACATGCACACCCGCGCCGGCCTCGCGATCTCGATGCTGGAGGAAGGCTTCCTCACGGCCAATCACACCGGCATGCGCTTCCACAACGACGTCGCCTATCACGACTACGAGGGCGATTTCCGCAACCGCGACGAGGGCGAGCGCATCAAGGCCGCGCTGGGGCAGCGGAACGTGATGATCCTGCGCAATCATGGGCTGGTGACCCTGGGCGAGACGGTCGGCGCCGCCTTCAGCCGGATGTACTACCTCGAATTCCTGTGCCGCGTTCAGATCGACGTCCGCTCGATGGGCCAGGCGCTGCGCCCGCCGACGGCACCCGTGGTCGAGCTCATGACGACGACGTGGAAGAACTACGCCTATCCGCTCTCGGCCTATGAATGGCCCGCCTTCCTGCGCCTGGCGGACAGGCTCGATCCAACCTTCCGCGACTGAACCCGCGGGCCTGCCGCGGCGCTGCCGCCCATGACGAAAAGACAGGGAGAGAACATCGTGCCCCCATCGCATCTGCCGCGTCGTCGCCTGCTTGCCGCCCTGCCGGCGGGTCTTGCGGCCCCGATCCTGCCCAGACCAGCCCTGGCACAGGGCTATCCGACGCGACCGGTCACGATCCTCATCCCCTTCGCGGCGGGCGGCGCCACGGACGTGACGGCCCGCGTCATCGCCGATTACGCCAGCGAGAAGCTGGGCCAGCGCGTGCTGGTGGAGAACCGGCCCGGCGCCGGCGGAGGGCTCATGACGCTGCAGCTCGCGCGCGCCGCGCCCGATGGCTACACGCTCGGCGCCCTGACCGCGAGCCCGGTGCTCGTGCGGCCCCACGCGGTGGCCGATGCGGGCTATGACCCGACGCGCGACCTCACCTTCATCGCCCGCTACCTGCTCGCGCCGCAGCCGATCGCGGTCGCCACCAACAGCCCCTGGCGTACCTACCAGGACATGATCGGCTGGGCGCGCGCCAATCCCGGCCGGCTGCGCTACACTGCGATCGCCGCGCGGGGCGGCGCGCATGTGGTCATCGAGATGGCGTTCCGCCGCGACGGCGTGCGCGCCGTGCATGTCCCCTTCAACAGCGGGCCGGAGGCGATCACCGCCTTCCGCGGTCGGCACATCGACATGGTGGCGCAGAGCGACTACGCGGTGCTGCTCGACGCCGGGGAGATCCGCATCCTCGCCGAGACCGGGCCGGAGCGGCTGCCCGTGGCCCCGGAAGCCCCCACCTTCCGCGAACTCGGGTATCCCGTCAGCCCCGCGATCTTCTATGGAATCGGCGGCCCGGCCGGTCTGCCACCCGCGATCGTCGAGCGCTGGCAAACGCTGGTGCGCGAGGCGACCGAGACACCGCGGCTGCGGGACCTGATCGCACGCCTGAAAATGATCCCGAGCTACGCGACGGGCGAGGCGTTCCGCACCGAGGCGTTGCGTGACTACGCGGCGATCGGCGACGCTCTCCGGCAGATGCCTTGAGCCGCCCGGTCGCGACGGCGGCGCTGGCGGCCACGCTGCTGCTGATCGCCGTCGCGGGCTGGCGTGCCACGCAGTACGGGCTCTGGCAGGACGGCGAGCCTGGCCCTGGCCTTTTCCCGCTGCTGGCCTGCTGCCTGACGCTGGGCGCCACGGCGGCAGTCCTTCTGGAACTGCGAGCAGGCGCGGGCGCCGCCTCGGCGGCCGAGGATGACGAAGGCTCATCGCCGACACCGGGCCGCCTGGCGGCCACCATGGTCATCGTCCTGGCCTGGGGGCTGCTGCTGCAACCGATCGGCTACGCCCTGGCGAGCGGCACGGCGCTTACCGCGCTGATGCTGGCCGGCGGCGTCAGGGCGCCGGCCGCGGTGGCGATCGCACTCGCGGCAGTGGGCGCGACCGAACTCCTGTTCGTTCGGCTGCTGGAGGTCCCGCTGCCCAGTCCCGCCTGGTTCTGATCGCCATGGATATGCTGAGCGGGCTGCTGCAGGGCTTGGCGGTCGCGACCGACCCTGTGAACCTCGTCTATTGCCTGATCGGCGTCTTCGTCGGGACCGCGGTCGGTGTGCTGCCTGGGCTCGGCCCCACCGCCACGATCTCGCTGCTGCTGCCGGTGACCTTCCGGCTCGACCCCACCGGCTCCATCATCATGCTGGCCGGCATCTACTACGGCGCGATGTATGGCGGCTCGATCACCGCCATCCTGTTCCGCATCCCGGGCGAGGCCGCTTCGATCGTCACCTGCATGGACGGGCACGCCATGGCGCGGCAGGGGCGCGCCGGCCCGGCGCTCGGCATCTCGGCCTTCGGATCCTTCATCGCTGGGGTTGCCGCGGCGCTTGGCATCGCCGCGATCGGGCCAGCCGTCGCCGATATCGCCAACCGCTTCGGGCCGGCCGAGTACGCAGCGCTGATGCTGCTCGGTATCGTGCTCGTCACGCAGGTCTCGACGGAGCAGTCACTGGCGCGGGCGCTGGTGATGGTCGGCCTCGGCTTCCTCGCCAGCACGGTCGGGCGCGACATGATGGCAGGCTCGCAGCGCTACACCTTCGGCAGCCTCTACCTCGAGGACGGCGTGTCGATCGTCACGCTGGCCATGGGGCTGTTCGGTGTCGGCCAGGTGCTGGTGCTGGTCGAGCGGGAATACCGCGCCGGCGGCTTCCGCGCCCAGCCACGGGGCCTCAAGGACCTGCTGCCCTCGCGCGCCGATTGGCGCGCCAGCGCGGGACCCATCGGCCGCGGCACCGTGCTCGGCTTCTTTCTCGGCCTGCTGCCCGGCGGCGGGGCGATGCTCGCCTCTTTCGCCTCCTATGTGATGGAAAAGCGCCTCTCCCGCACGCCGGAACGCTTCGGCCACGGCGCCATCGAGGGCGTGGCGGGCCCCGAAACCGCGAACAACGCGGCCGCCCAGGGCACCTTCGTGCCGTTGCTGGCGCTGGGCATCCCGTCCAACGTCGTGCTCGGCGTGATCCTCGGCGCGCTGCTGATCCACGGCATCCCGGTCGGACCCTCCCTCATCGAGAACCGGCCCGACCTGTTCTGGGGCGTGGTGGCGAGCATGCTGGTCGGCAATGCGCTGCTGGTGATCCTCAATGTCCCGCTGCTGCCGGTCTTCGTCGCGATGCTGCGCGTGCCGCCGCGCGTGCTGCTTCCGCTGATCCTGCTGTTCTGCGTGGTCGGCGCCTTCAGCCTGAACAACAACCCGACGGATGTGCTCGCCATGGCCGGCTTCGGGGTGCTGGGGTGGCTGCTGCACAAGGCCGGCTTCGAACCGGCGCCGCTGCTGCTGGCCTATGTGCTCGGCCCGATGTTCGAGCGCGCGGTGCGCCAGGCGCTGCTCATCGGCTATGGCAGCCCGACGATCTTCATCACCGAGCCGATCGCCGCCAGCTTCCTGGCGCTCGCGCTGCTGGTGCTGGTCGGCCCTGCGCTGCTGCGCCGCCTGCGGCGCTGACGGCGGATGCTCCGCCATGGCCATGCCCTCGCCGAGGACTTCCGCGCGGCGCCCTATTGGTGGGACGCCCTGCCGCAGCAGCCGGCGGCGACGGAAAGCCATCCGGTGCCGCCGGAACGCGCCGATGTCCTCGTCATTGGCGCAGGCCTGACCGGCGTCACCGTCGCGCACGAGTTGTGCCGGGCGGGTCGCGAGGTGCTGGTCCTCGACGCCGGCGTGCCGGGTCAGGGCGCCAGTTCGCGCAATCACGGCATGCTCGGGCGCAACTTCAAGCATTCCTTCGCCAGCCTGATGGAGCGCCTGGGCCTTGATGCCGCGATCGGCTGGTATCGCGAACTGGATGAAGCCTATGCCGCCGCCGTGGCGCGCATCGAGGATGAGGGGCTCGACTGCCAGTTCCGCCGGAGCGGCCGCTTCATCGGAGCGCTCTCGCCGCGCCACTACGAGATCCTGGCCCGCGAGTATTCGCTACGCGAGAAGCATCTCGGCGCCGCGGTGGAGGTCATCCCAGGCGATCGGCAGCAGGAGATCGGCTCGGACCGATATCATGGCGGCGTGCTTATCCACGACAATGCCGCCTTGCATCCTGGCCTTCACATGGCGGCGATGCTGCGCAGGGCTGAAGCGGCGGGCGCCCGGGTCATCGGCCATTGCGCCGTCACCGCCATTCGTCGCGACCGGGATGGCTTCGAGGTCGCTACGCCGGGCGGCGCGGTGCGGGCGCGCGAGGTGGTCCTGGCCACCAACGGGCTGACGCCGGCCGCGTTCGGCTGGTTCGCCCGTCGCCTTGTTCCGATCAATGCCTACACCGCGGTGACGGAGCCCCTGCCGGATGCGTTGGCACGCCGATTGTTGCCCGGGCACCGCACCTATCACGACAACCGGCGCCGCTCGACGCCGTTCCTGCTGCTCCCCGATGGCAGCAACCGGCTGCTATTCAGCAGCCGCAACGGCGCGCTGCCACCGCGCGACATGCGCGATCGCGCCGCCGCGCTGCATCGCGACATGCTGGCCTTCTTCCCCGCACTTGCAGGATTTCGCTTCACCCATGCATGGGTCGGGCGCTGCGCTGCGACCTCGGACCTGCTGCCGCACATCGGCGTCCATGACGGCGTGCACTACGCGCTCGGCTACTGCTTTTCCGGGAACGCGATGGCGCCCTATCTCGGCGGGAAGATCGCGGCCCGTCTGCTTGGCCGTTCCAATGCGGCAACCCGCTTCGCTGGCAGCGGCTTCGCCGCCCCGCCCACCGTGGCAAGAAGCCGCTTCTTCATGCCGCTGCTTGCCGCCTGGTACGCCTGGGCGGACCGCCCCAGGCCCCGACTGGCGTCGAGGTGACGAATTGCGCGGGTGGCGGACCAGGCGGCTTCGACGGCCGTTTGCTCCTCAACAATTCGGACACACCACCGGCGCGTTCTCCGGCAGGCCATGGCGCCGCAGCGCCTCGGGCTCGATCCGCTCGTGGAAGCCGATGATCCCGAGATGGGCGAAGGCCGGCCCTGATCATGACCCGCGCGGGGTGCCCCGAACAAAGCTATCGCGGCACGGTCGACCCAGTTGGCTATTCGCCATGTCTTGGCGTCGCGTCGCTCAGCGATCGCCCTGCTTGCGATTGCTCTGCGTGGCCTTGCCGACGCCACCCTGCTTCTGGGGCGCGGTGTGCTTCGAGCCGGCACGCGAATCCTTCGGATTGGCCTTGCCGCCGCCGGCGTTCTGGCCCCCTTGAGGTGCGCGGCCGGCCGGCGGGAGCGGGGGTAGGTTTGCCATCGTGTTCGACTTTCCTTTGTGCGACAGGGGCGGCATCGCGTGCCGTGGCGCGAGCGCCAGAAGGAGATGGTAGACGGCTGCACCGAGATGATCCATGCGCGGCAACCGTGCGCGGACAATCGGCGGTGGCTGAAAGAGGCTGCTCTGACCCTGTCGCGAGCGACGGCCAAGGCGAGAGTGTCATCGTCGCACCGGCTGGGCCGCGGCACCCATCCCTGCTCGCGGTCGGGAAGCCCATTCAGCGCGTGACTGGGTCGGGATGGAGGTTGCGCGCTTGTGCCCCGGCTGTGCGCGACGGATCGCCGGGGGGCACGCTGCCGCATCGCAACGACGGCTGGGCCGAATCATGATCTGATCGAGAATCGCCGAACAACACCATCGCAGTTCTGGAGATCCCGCGTGGCTATGTCGCGCGACAGAGCGAATGGCGCGCCTCGAAGCGCACGCAGGCGCCGGGCTGCGCCCGGCGATGACAACCTCGGCGCCGGCCGCCGCGAGCCCGGTCGCAGCGGCCCGCCCGATGCCACCGGTACCGCCGGTCACCACGGCGCACTTGCCATGAAGCGGAGGGATGTCCTGCTCGGTCCAGCCCCTCATGCCTGCCGAGCAGGCTGTCAGCAGGGCAATTGCCCATCAATCCTGTGGGCAGCGGCACGAGGCCGATCAGCCCCATCAGCCGAGCGGACCGAAGCCGCCCAGCGCCGGCAGCGCAAGGCCGGCCGCGATCCGCAACCCGTTCCCGACTGCGTCAGCTTCCCGGCGAATCGGCCATGTCCTCGGGGCGGCATTGGCCCTGCACGCGCAGCTGCGCGGCAAGGTCGCGCAGGGCGGTGCGCAGCCCTTCCTCCAGCACCGGATGATAGAAGGGCATGGCAAGCGCCTGCGGCACGCTCAGCCGCTGCTGTACCGCCCAGGCGAGGAGATGCGCCATGTGCTCGGCCGCCGGGCCGAACATCTCGGCGCCGATCAGCGTGCAGTCTCGGGAGCTGGCATAGACGCGAAGCAGGCCGCGGTTGCGGCCCATGACGCGCGCGCGCCCCTGGTTCTCGAACGAGACATGCCCGACGGCGTGCTCGCCCGCAGGAAGCTGGTCGTGCCGCAGCCCGACCATCGCCATCTGCGGGTCGGTGAAGGCGATGGCGAGCGGCACACGCCGCACGGCGCGCTGGACATCGGGCCAGGCCATGGCGTTCACGCCGGCGATCCGCCCTTCATCGGCCGCCTCGTGCAGCAGCGGGATATGGCCGGCAACGTCGCCGGCGAGGAAGATCGGCGCATCGCCGCATTGCGCCGTGCCGGCATCGGCGAAGGGCAGGCCGGCATGGTCGAGCGCGAGCCCGGTCGCCTCCAGGCCCAGCCCCGCGATGTTCGGGCGCCGGCCGGCCGCGACCAGGACACGGGAGAAGTGCTCGTCCCGCTCGGTGCCGCCCGCATCCCGCCAGCGCAGCGTCATGCCGTCCGCGTCGGGGGTCGCCGCCAGCATCGTGGTGCCGAGACGCAGTTCGAGCTCCGCCGACAGGTCGCGTCGCGCGATGCGCGCGACCTCCGGGTCCGTCAGCGGCCCCACGGCCTCGAAGGGCGAGAAGAAGGCAACCCGCACGCCGAGCCGCCGCATCGCCTGGCCGAGTTCGAGCGCGATCACGCCGGTGCCGATCACCGCCAGGCTCTCCGGCAGCTCGGGCAGTTCGAAGACGTCGTCGCTGGTCAGCACATGCGCGCGCAGGGCGTCGAAGGGCGGCGGCAGGAAGGGCGTGCTGCCGGTCGCGACGACGACCGCGCGCGCTTCGACCCGCGTGTGGTCGCCGACCTCGAGCGTCGTCGGCCCGATGAAGCGCGCCGCGCCGCGCAGTCGCTGTTCGGCGGGGATCGCCTCGGTTCCGGCGACGACGAAGCCGACGAAGCGGTCGCGTTCGCGCTGCACTCTCGCCATCACCGCCGCCCCGTCGATGCGCGCGGTGGCAGGCAGGCCGAACTGCGCCGCGCCGGCGACGGCGTGCGCCGCCTCGGCCGCGGCGATCAGGAGCTTGGACGGCATGCAGCCGACCCGCGCGCAGGTGGTGCCATAGGCGCCACCCTCGATCATTAGCGGGCGCCCGCCCCGCCTCTCGACCTCGCGCCGCGCGTTGAGCCCGGCGGTTCCGGCGCCGATGATCGCGACATCCACACTGCGGGTGTCCATGGCGTGTCCTCCGGGTTGCGTTCGGATCAGAAGGGCGGGACGGGGGTGGCGCGATCGGTCAGCAGAAGCAGCGTGCCCACCGCGCCGACCACGAAGGCCGTGGCGAGGTCAGCCGCCACCAGCATGGGCACGAGGCGATAGAGGAAGGCGGGGTTGAAGCTCACCGCCCACCAGTCGGTCACGATGAACTGGCCCGCCTCGTGGATCGCGTAGCCCGCGGGCAGCTGCATCCCGCTGTTCACGGCCAGGATCCAGTCAGCTTCGGAAGCCCGATCGGGAAGACGGGGCAGATGATGTGCGTGCTGACCGTCAAGGCGAACGGGACGCGCGCGAGCAGGAGGGCGTCGAGACCGAGCACAGGCTACCTCATAAACCGACACCGTCCCTGCAGCTTGTTGCGCAGCGGCCTGAAAAGCAATATCGTGAATGCAGATTATTCCGCGAAGGAGCGGCGTTGCGCCTCACCCAGTATTCCAACTTCGCCTTGCGCACCCTGCAGCTTGTCGCGCTACGCGCGCCGGCCATCGTCACGGTGGACGATGTGGCGCGCGCACACGGGATCTCGAAGGCGCATCTGGTGAAGGTGGCGGCCGAGCTGGCGCGGCGCGGCTACATCGAGACCATCCGCGGCCGGCACGGCGGCATGCGCCTCGCGCGTCCGGCTGACAACATCACGGTCGGCGAGATCGTGCGCTGGACCGAGGCGCCGCTCGAACTGGTCGAGTGCTTCAACCCGGACACGAACACCTGCCCCCTGCTTGGCGCCTGCCACCTCTCGCGCGGACTGCAGCGCGCGCTGCGGGCCTTCCTGTCGGTGCTGGATGACCTGACCATCACCGACATCGCCTATAATCGGGATGCATTGCTGGCCCGGCTGGGTGGCCCGGCGCCGACCGATCAGGCCGCGTCGGTGCCGCAGGCAGCCGGGGCGCAGTAGAGCCGATAGAGCGTCTCGAGGATCGCCGCGACCTCGGCGCTCGCCAGCCGATAGTAGATCGTCTGGCCCTCGCGGCGGGTTTCCACCAGATCGAGGTCACGCATCCGCGCCAGGTGCTGAGACAGCGCCGTGGGCGACAGGGCGATCAGCTCCGCCAGCTGCCCGACGGACTTCTCGCCCCGGAGAAGGTGGCAGAGCGCCAGCAGGCGCTTGGTGTTGGCCAGGGTGGCGAGCAGGCGCGCGGCGGTCTCGGCCTTGGCCTCGAGCTCGCCGAACGCGGTATCGTCAATGTCTATTTTCATCTTGACACCTTAGCATCTTCGAAGATAATAATCCAGTGCCAACCCGCTGGAGTACGCCCCATGGCCAATGTCGGTTCCCTCGATCGCGCCCTCCGCTTCCTCCTCGGCGCCGTGCTGGTGGCCGCCCCCTTCCTCCTCGCCGAGACCTTTGCCCCGCTCGGCGCCTGGCGCTTCGCGCTCGTCGCCTGGGGCGTCGTAATGCTCGGCACCGCCGCCTTCCGCTTCTGCCCGGCCTACACGCTGCTCGGCATCCGCACCTGCCCGGTGGGGAAGGCCTGACATGATTGCCACCGAATTCACGCCCGTCGCGGCGCTGACCGGCGGCGTGCTGATCGGTGCCGCCGCGGTGGCGCTGATGGCCGCCACGGGGCGCATCGCCGGCATCAGCGGCATCGCATCCCGCCTGCTGCCGCCTTACGCCGATCATGGCTTCGCAGGGCGGCTCGCCTTCGTGCTCGGCATCGTTGTCGCACCCCTGCTCGTGGCCCTGGTCACTGGCAGCATGCCCGTCCCCCAGATCGAGGCCACGACACCCGTGCTGGCCCTCGCCGGCCTGCTGGTGGGCTTCGGCGCCGTCTGGGGCAATGGCTGCACCTCTGGGCACGGCGTCTGCGGCCTGTCGCGGCTCTCGATGCGCTCTCTGGTCGCGACCGCAGTCTTCATGGCGACCGCCATCGCCACCGTCTTCCTTGCGCGCCACGTCCTGTGAGGTCCGCCATGGTCATCCTCGTGCAATTCGGCATCGGGCTGCTCTTCGGCCTTGGCCTCGTCGTCGCCGGCATGTCGGACCCGGCGAAGGTGCTGAACTTCCTCGACCTCGCCGCGATCGCCACCGGCGGCTGGGATGCCAGCCTCGCCTTGGTCATGGCCGGCGCGGTCGTCGTGACCTTCATCGGGTTCCGGCTGGTGCTGCGGCGCGGCCAGCCGATCTTTGGCGACCGCTTCCACCTGCCCACGGCGCGCGACCTCGATGCGCGCATCATCGCGGGGCCGGCCATCTTCGGCATCGGCTGGGGCCTCGCCGGCCTCTGCCCGGGGCCGGCGCTGACGGCGCTGCTCACCGGCGGCAGACCGGCCTGGCTCTTCCTCGCGGCCATGTTCGCTGGCATGGCCGGCGCCCGCTGGCTGGCGGAGCAGCGCAACCCCGGCGCGCCCGTTCGCAGCGCCACCTGAACCGCGCAACACCAACAGGAGACGCCCCATGAACGCCATTCCGCACCGTGTGGACCTCTCGGTGAAGCCGGAGGTCACCGCCTTCTTCGACGAGGCCACCAACACCATCAGCTACGTGGTGAAGGACCCGGGATCCAACGCCTGCGCGGTGGTCGATTCCGTGATGGACATCGACTACGCTGCCGGCCGCATCACCTACGACAGCGCCGACGCCATCATCGCGCATATCCGCGACCGCGGCCTCACGCTCGAATGGCTGATCGAGACGCATGTGCATGCCGACCATCTCTCGGCCGCGCCGTACATCCAGGGCAAGCTCGGCGGGAAGATCGGCATCGGCGAGCAGATCACCGTGGTGCAGGAGGTCTTCGGCAAGGTCTTCAACGAAGGCACCGAGTTCCGCCGCGACGGCAGCCAGTTCGACCGACTGTTCAAGGACGGCGACACCTACAGCATCGGCGGCATGCGCGCCTTCGCGATGCACACGCCCGGCCACACGCCGGCCTGCATGACGCATGTGATCGGCGACGCCGCCTTCGTGGGCGACACGCTGTTCATGCCCGATGGCGGTTCCGCCCGCGCCGACTTTCCCGGCGGCGACGCGCGCACGCTGTTCCGCTCGATGCGCCGCATCCTGGAACTGCCGCCCGAGACGCGTCTGTTCATGTGCCACGACTACGGCCCGAACGGCCGCGAGATCCGGTGGGAGAGCACCGTCGCCGAGGAACGCGCGCACAACATCCACGTGAAGGACGGCATGGCCGAGGACGAATTCGTCGCGATGCGTGAGGCACGCGACAAGACGCTCGGCATGCCGCGCCTCATCCTGCCCTCGCTGCAGGTGAACATGCGCGCCGGCGCGCTGCCGCCGGCCGAGCCGAACGGGCGCGTCTTCCTCAAGCTGCCCGTCAACGCCCTCTGAATCCGTCTGCAGGAGACCACCATGGCCGATGCCGCCGGCTGGATCGATGTCGACCAGGCGATGCTGCGTAGGAAGGAATGGACGGCCAAGCCGCAGATGGCCGGCTGAGACGATGCGCCGCCTCACCGCCCTTATGCCGATCCTCGACTGGGCGCCGCGCTACACGCGTGGCGATGCGGTGAACGACCTGTTCGCCGCTGTCATCGTGACGATCATGCTGGTGCCGCAGAGCCTGGCCTACGCCATGCTCGCGGGGCTGCCGCCGGTGGTCGGGCTCTATGCCTCGATCCTGCCGCTGGTGGCCTATGCGATCTTCGGCACCAGCCGCACCTTGGCAGTGGGGCCGGTCGCGGTGGTGTCCCTGATGACAGCTGCGGCGGTGGCGCCGATCGCCGCGGCCGGCAGCGCCGCCTATGTCACGGCAGCGGTCACGCTCGCCTTCCTGTCGGGCCTGGTGCTGTTGGCGATGGCGGTGCTGCGGCTGGGCTTCCTCGCGAACTTCCTGAGCCATCCGGTGATCTCGGGCTTCATCAGCGCCTCGGGCATCCTGATCGCCACGAGCCAGATGAAGCACATCCTCGGCATCCGCGCGGAAGGCGACACGCTGCCGAACATTCTCGCGGGGCTCGCGCAGGGGATCGGTGGGGCGAACCTGCCGACGCTGGTCATCGGCATCGCCGCGACGGGCTTCCTGTTCTGGGCGCGACGGTCGCTGAAGGCGCTGCTGCGGCGCGTGGGGCTCGGGCCGCGGCCCGCCGAGCTGCTCGCCAAGGCAGGGCCGCTCGCCGCCATCATCATCTCGATCCTCGCGGTGGTTGTGTTCGGCCTCGACCAGGCGGGCGTTCGCATCGTGGGCGAAATCCCCGCCGGCCTGCCGCCCTTCGCGCTCCCCAGCTTCGACCCGTCCCTCTGGATGGATCTGCTGCCCGCAGCGGTGCTGATCAGCCTTGTGGGCTTCGTGGAATCGGTCTCGGTTGCGCAGACGCTGGCGGCCAAGCGGCGGCAGCGCATCGTGGCGAACCAGGAGCTGGTCGGCCTCGGCACGGCGAACATCGCCTCGGCCATCTCGGGCGGCTACCCGGTGACGGGCGGCTTCGCGCGATCGGTGGTGAATTTCGATGCCGGCGCGGCGACGCCGCTGGCGGGCGCGGCGACCGCGATCGGCATCCTGGGTGCCACGCTGTTCCTCACGCCGCTGTTCCGCTACCTGCCGCAGGCGGTGCTGGCGGCGACCATCATCGTGGCCGTGCTGTCTCTGGTGGACCTCGCCGCGATCCGCCGCACCTTCGCCTATTCCAAGGCCGACTTCGCCGCCATGGCCGCGACCATCCTGCTGGTGCTGCTGGTCGGCGTCGAGGCCGGGATCGTGGCCGGCGTCGCGCTGTCGCTGCTGCTGTTCCTCTGGCGTACCAGCACGCCGCATGTCGCGATCGTGGGCCAGGTGCCGGGCAGCGAGCACTTCCGCAACGTCGAGCGCCACAGTGTGCGCACCTCGCCGGAGTTGCTGTCGCTGCGCGTGGACGAGAGCCTCTATTTCGCCAATGCGCGCTTCCTCGAGGACCGCATCCTCGCCGAGGTCGCGGCCAGGCCGGCCCTGAAGCATGTCGTGCTGATGTGCTCGGCGGTGAACATGATCGACGCGAGCGCCCTGGAAAGCCTGGAGGCGATCGCGGAGCGGCTGGCTTCAGCGGGTATCGGCTTCCACCTCTCGGAGGTCAAAGGGCCGGTGATGGACGGGCTGCAGCGGTCCGACTTCTTCGACCACTTCAAGGGACGCGTGTTTCTGTCGCAATTCGATGCCGCGGCGGCGTTTGGAGCTGCGGCCCACGGCTCTCCACCGGCAGCACGAAAGGCGGAAGAAGTCGGCGTTTCCCCATAGCTGACTCGACCCCCGGGCTTCGCGCGGAGGAGCGACCGCCGCGGTATCGCATGAAGAGGCTGCAGTTCAGCGGCATGGCTGTGACGGGCATCAGCCCGCGGCTCGCCGCCCAGGGTCCCATGGCTGTCCGCCTGTGCACGGCGCATCGACGGGCGGATCAGCGGCTCTGCGCGCGCCGATCAGGTCGATGAGCGCATCATGGGTCGGCGTGGCGATGCCATTCTTCCGGCCGAGCCGGGCGACGGCGCCGTTGAGGCTGTCGATCTCGGTCCGCCGCCCCGCCGCGATGTCCTGCAGCATGGAGGAACGATGGCCGGCGCTGCGCGGCAGCACGATGGGCGTCAGCGTGTCGCGCGCATAGGCCGCGCCGGACTCCGCCGGCCGGTAGTCGTGCTCGGCCGCGAGAACCCCGAGCGTCTCCTCGGCCAGGCGCTCGATCAGCCCGCGCGTGGCAGGGTGCGTCACCAGCTCGCCATAGGTCAGGCCGGTCAGCGCGCCGGTCGGGTTCATGCAGGTGTTGAACAGCAGCTTGAACAGGATCGTGTCGCGCATGGCCGGGTCCAGGCGGATCGGCAGGAAGCCCGCCTGCGCCGCGGTGACGAAGGCCTCCAGCGGCGCGATCGCATCGCCGAGCAGTGGGCCGGTGTTGATCGGGCTGGCCGCCGCCTTGCTCACGACATGGGCCAGCCCCTGCCGCTCGAGCCCGATCATCATCGCCGAGGCATAGACGGGGATCGCGGGGCCAAGTGCGGCGCGGATGGCCTCCGACGCGCCGATGCCGTTGTGCAGCGACAGCACCGCGCCGGGTGCCGGCGTTGCTCCCGCAAAGGGCTCGAGGGCCGCTGCGATGTCATACGCCTTGGTGGTGACGACCAGCATGTCGCAACCGCGCGCGGCCGCCGACGGTCGCGCCGCGTCCTCGATGGTGATCGTGCCGGCGGGCAGCGCGTGCTCGCCATGCAGGCCGCTGACCGTGATGGTGGAGTCGCGCAGTGCAGCGACCGCGCCTTCGCGCGCCAGCAGCGTGACCCGCTGCCCCGCGATGGCGAGCGAGGCCGCAAGGCCAAGGCCGACCGAGCCTGCGCCGATGACGGTTGCGCTGATCATCGCGCGGCCGCCGGCGCGGCAAGCCAGCTTCGCATCTCTGCCGCCTGCGCCCGCAGCGTCAGCACGTCGAAGCCGGCGATCATCCGGTAGCCGCGCGCGAACAGCGCCTCGGCCTGCGCGCGTGAGAAGGCGACGCCGCCAAGCGGCAGGCCGGCGGCGATCGCCGCGCGCTCGACCCGAGCGACGGCGGCGACGAAGTCCGGATGGTCGAACTGCCCCGAGACGCCGAGCGCGGTGGAGAGATCGAACTGTGCCGGGACGATGATATCGATGCCCGGCACGGCGCAGATCTCCTCGATCGCCTCCACCGCGCCGCGCGTCTCGATCAGCAGGCAGCAGACCAGGTGGTCCTCGACGGCCTTGCGGTAGGTCGGCATCTGCGCGCCCCAGCGCGACTGGGCGATGAAGGGGCCGAAGCCGCGCGTGCCATGCGGCGGATAGCGCAGGGACGCGACCGCGGCGCGCGCGTCCTGCACGCTCTCGATCAGCGGGAACATGATGCCCTCCGCGCCGAGGTCGAGCGCGCGCTTGACCATCGCCGGGTCGTTGGCGGTCACGCGCACCATCGGCGCGCAGGGCGTGCCGGCCGTCGCCGCGATCATCGCATGCGCGCTGGCGTGGTCCACCGCGCCGTGTTCGAGGTCCACCACCACGCAATCCGAGCCGGCCGCCGCCAGGGCCTGGGTCACGACGGCGGAAGGGATGGTGCAGAGCTGCATGGTGAGCTTGTCGCGCGTGTCGCGCAGCCGTGCCTTGAGGGTCATGGCTGTCATGGATCGGTCTCCCTATTCCACCAGTCGGATCAGCAGCTTGCCGCTGTTCTCGCCCCGATAGAGCCGCGCGATGGCGCCGGGCGCGTGCTCGATGCCGTCCAGGATGTCCTCGCGGAAGACGAGCTTGCCCGCGCGGACCCAGGAGGCGAGCTGCGCGACCGCCTCTTCCGTGCGGTCGGCGTAATCGAAGATGAGGAAGCCCTGCATGCGTGCGCGTTTCACCAGCAGGTGCCGCTCCATACGCGGGCCCTGCGGCCAGGGATCCCAGGTGGAAAGCGATGCGGTGCCGCAGATCACCACCCGCGCGCGCACCGCGAGCTGGCGCAGCACGGCATCGCTGATCGGGCCGCCGGTGTTGTCGAAATAGACATCCACGCCGTCCGGCGCCGCTTCGGTCAGCGCGGCCTCGATCGGCCCGGCCTTGTAGTCGATCGCCGCGTCGTAGCCGAATTCCTCCAGGCATTGCCGCCGCTTCTCAGGCCCGCCCGCGATGCCGATGGTGCGGCAGCCCCGAAGCTTCGCGATCTGCCCGGCGATGGAGCCGACGGCGCCCGCCGCCGTGGAGACGACCACCGTCTCACCGGGCTTCGGCTGGCCGATGTCGAGCAGCGCCCAATAGGCCGTCGGGCCGTTCAGCCCGAGCACGCCGAGCGAGGCCGAAAGCGGCAGGTCGTGTTCCAGCACCTTGCGCGTCACCGCACTGGCCGGCACGGCGGCGTAGTCCTGCCAGCCGAATAGGCCGCTGACGCGCTCGCCGGGCACGAAGCCGGGGTGTCGCGATTCCAGCACTTCGCCGGCCGCGAAGCTGCGCATCACCTCGCCGATGCCCACGGGCTTCGAATAGTTGGCGACCGCGGAGACCCAGCCGCGCATCGCGGGATCCACCGACAGCACATGGTTGCGCACCAGGATCTCGCCGTCCCTCGGCTCGGGCAGCGCCGTGACCCGCAGCGCGAAGTGCTCGGCCTGCGGGATGCCGCCGGGGCGGCTGGCCAGGGTCACCTGGCGGTTGCGGGGCGCGGTCATGCGGACACCTCAGGGCAATTGCACGATGGCCAGCCTGACATCCTCCTCGCCGAGGACGGTCGTCGTGTGGCCGGAGCCCGCAACATCCTCCATCCGCCAGATCGCGCCCACGCCGAATTCCCGCACCGCGCCGTCGCCCGCCTGCACCCGCAGCCGGCCCGCGAGGCAGAACGCCACCTGCCGGCGCGGCGAGGGATGCTGCGCGCCGCCCCAGCCCGCGGGCAGGACCAGGTAGAGCAGCCCGGTCGCCGGCTCCGTGGCGGAGATCGGCATCGGCGGCGCCGGCGGCGCGAAGGCGCCAGCGTTCAGCGGCACCGGCGCGTCGGTGAAATGCGAGATCCCCTTGGAATCCTCCGTCAGGCGGAGGACCGGCATGGCGCTGCAGGACATTCCTGCTGCTCGGCTGTGCGTCACGGCCGATCCGCCTGCAGCGAGACCCTGGCCTGCAATTCGGCGGTCGTGTTCCGGCTCGGATAGGGCGCCGCCGGAATCGGCACGCCCAGATGCGCGCAGAGCGGTTCCCAGCCATCGCCGAGACGGTGGACGAGAAGGCGCGCCGCCGGCACCGTGGCGACGACATCCTCCACATGCGCCTCGTAGCGCCCGATCATGTAGTCGCGGTCGCCGGCGCGGTCGCCAAAGGCCCCTTCGATGATGCGGACGGCGACGGATTGGCGGTCCGCCGTGGTGCTGACGAAGCGCAGGATCGTCGCCTCGAAGCTGGTCCACCAGCTCCGCGGGTCGCGCCAGGTGAGGATGATCTTCGCCTGCGGATGGACCGCCATGAGTTCGCGCCAGTAATGCGCGGAGGGCCAATCCACGCAGGAATTGTAGCCCTCGAACAGCGCGTCCCAGTCCGGTACGCCACTGTCCATGAAGGCCCGCCAACGCGCCTTCATGACCGGGTTCTCGGTGACCTCGAACATGTGGTGGCAGGGTCCGAAGCCGAGCATGTTCAAAGCCTCGCGCATCGAATCCGTGCCGGTGCGGCCCCACCCGGCGCCGATGACCCCGAGCGTCATGGCGACGCTACCAGGCAGCGGAAGCGCGCGGCGATGCGGAAGCTGCCATCAGGCTGGCGGAACGCCGCGAGGGCGGCGCGATGGGCCTCCACGAAGGCGTCGCGACCCGAATGCTCGACCGCCCGCACGGCGACGCCGGCCGAGCCCAGCCCACGCAGCGCGGTCGCCTCGTCGGGATAGACCCAGTGCGTGTCCACGTCGAAGACCGCGCTGGGCGCGAGCCCACCCGCCGTGGCGAAGCGGCGCAGCGCCGCCTCGTCGGACAGCGCGAAGGGGCCGGGCGCGCCGGGCGGCGGCGCCGGCAGCAGGGGCTTCAGCGCGGCGACGAGCGACGATGCCTCCATCCCGGCCGGCTCGCCCCAGGTCATGATGACGATCATGCCGCCGGGCTTCGCGACGCGCCCCGCCTCGCGCAGCGCCTGCTCGGCGTCGCCGGCATACTGGAAGGCGTTGAAGCCGGTGACGAGGTCGAAGGCATCGTCGCCGAACGGCAGCGATTCGATGTCGCCCTGCCGGAAATCGCCGGCCGGCGTGCGTTCGCGCGCGATCGCCAGCAGCGCCTCGGCCGCGTCGATGCCGCTGACCGTGGCGCCGCGCGCGGCCGAGAGCGCGGCCGCCATCCCCGCTCCGCAGCCGACATCGAGGTGGCGCGTGCCGGCGCCCACACCGGCATGATCGAGCACGGCGCGGAAAGCGGCGGCGCATTGGCCTTCTTGCACCTCCGCCCAGTCGCGCGCCCGCGCACCCCACAGGCGGCCATTGGTCTCGGCGGTTCCGCTCATCGGTCGGGTTCTTCCTGCATCACGCGAGGGCCGCTGCCAGCAGCACGAAGGCGGGCACCGGGGCGACGGCGACCAGCACGCTCGCCAGGAACTGGCGGACACTGAAGAGCCCGCTCATGCCGGCGGCCATCGCGATGCCACCACCGCCGCCGAGCAGCGTGTTGCCGGGCGTGTTGATCAGCAGCACGAGACAGAGGCAGCGATGGCGCAACAGCCGGCCGACCAGGCGCCGGCGCGCCGGATCGCAGGCGCTGCCCTCACCCTCTCGCGCCAGCCGCGTCACCGCGGCCGCGGCGTGGTCGAGCCGCAGCCTGCCGAGCAGGCCTTGCACTCGCCGCTCCGGAATGACCCGCCCGACGCCGAAGGCCAGGAGCAGCCCGGCGACGGTCGCGGCATAGACCTCCGCCGCGAGCTGCGCGCCGCAAAGCGCGAGCAGCAGGAAGCCAACCTCCGCCCCCGGCACGAAGGGAATCGCGATGAGCACGGCCTGCAGCAGCAGCAGCGCATGGACAAGCGGTGGGCCGAGCATCTCCTCCTGTGCGAGCCGCCGCAGGTCGAGCAGCCTGTCCAGGGCATCGGTCAGCGCGGCGCCGCCGATCGTCGCGAGCGTCGCGAGCCCGGCCAGCAGCACGGCCAGGCCGCACAGGATGCGCCACGCTGTCCACGTGCCGCTCATGGGGCGGAGGTCCGGCGCGGCGTGGGACCCGTGGTCGCTTCGGGGCGCATGCCCGATCCTCACCTGGGCGTGAGGCCCCCCGACATACGACGCGCTAAAGGCCGCTAAATTGCCGCGCCGCCGCCTATCGCAGCGCGTCGGCGTCCTCGGGCGGGGCGAGGCTGGCGGCGACGCGCAGGAAGAGATGCGCGCGCGCCTGATAATCGGGGTTGGTCGAGAGCCAGTGCCCCGCCAGCCGCGCGGCGGCCAGCCCGGGCGCCGTCTCGTGCAGCCGCGCGAAGGTCGCGGCGGCCGCCGGCAGGTCGCCGGCGCCGACCTGCGCGATCGCGCCCAGCACCAGCGGCGGCGCGGCATTGGCCATGCCAAGCAGCGCGCCCTGGGCGGCGGCCGCCGCGCCCACATAATCGCGCGCGGCAAAGCGGGCAAAGCCCAGCGCGCAGAGCATCTCGCCGCGCGCGGGGTCACGCGGGCTGCGGCGCAGAGCTGCTTCGGCAAGCAGTACCCCGCGCTCGCTCTCGCCATGCAGCGCCTCGTTCAGGCTGAGCCAGGCCAGCGTCACCGCGCAGTTGGGGTTCAGGTCATGGGCGCGGCGCAACGCCGACAATCCTGCGGCGCCATCCTGCGCCATGAAGGCCAACAACCCCTTCTGCCGCCACGCGTGGTGGTCCTGCGCGTCCAGCCCGATCGCCGCGTCCGCCGCGTCGCGTCCGGCGGCGACGGTGGCGGCGACGTCGTCGGTCGTGCCGTGATAGGCATGCCACCACGCGACGGCGGCAAGCACCCGATGCGCGAGGCCACAGCAGCGGTCTGCCGCCAGCGCTTCTCGCGCCAGCGCCGCCGCCCGGTTGCGCGGCGTCGGATCGAAGGCCATCTCGTCGGCCGACATGACCGACCATGCTGCCTGCGCAAGGCCGAAGGCTCCGGGATTCGACGGCGGCGCACGGCGCATGCGGAACGCTTCGGCGCCATCGATCTGCGGCGCCAGCGCAGCGACGATCCCCGCGGCGATGCGCGCCTGCGCGGCGAAGGGGTCGTCCAGCTCAGCGTCGAAATTCTCCGCCCAGGCATGACCGCCCGAGGTGGCGTCGATCAGCTGCGCCGTGGCGCGCACGCGTCCGGCGGCAACGCGCACGCTGCCCTCTACGACATAGCGCACCCCTAGGATACGCGCCACGGAGCGGACGTCCCTCGGCTGATCCCGCCACGCGAAGGCGGAGTTGCGTGCCACGACGAAAAGGTCCCGGAAGCGCGACAACTCCGTCGTGACGTCCTCGACGATACAATCCGCGAGCCACGCCCAAGCGGCTTCGGCGCCGAGATCGGAGAAGGGCAGGACCACCACCGAAGGCCGATCCGGTGGCTCCGGCTCCGCCTCCGTGGCGGCGGCGGCCCGCACCGGATGGCCGAAGCGAAGGCCGCGGCCCGGGATGGTCAGCACGGCGTCCCGCCCGAGCAATTGGCGCAGCGTGGCGACTTGCACGTTCAGGTTGTTGTCGCCGACGATCGCATCGCCCCAGACCGCCAGCATCACCTCGTCCCGGGCCAGGACGCGGCCGGCATTGGTCACGAGATGCACCAGCAGGTCGAAGGCTCGTGCGCCGAGCGCCAGCGGCGCGCCGTCGCGCAGCACCTGTCGCAGGGACGGTCGCAGTATGCAGTCCTGGAAATGAAAGGCGTCCACGCTGACGGACGGCTGCACCGGGTTCGGCGAGGGGTCGGGCATACCGAGCATCCTGTCCCGATCAGGTTGTCCAGCCTCATTCGTAGTGCATGGCAGGACCGTATGCTACGGCGCTCCGTCCCGCCGCGTCCGCCACAGATCGCCGGCAATGGAGGCCGCTCCAGGCGCGCCGACGTGCTCGTCCTCGGCGTCCCGAACCGGGGCAACTGGAATACAATCTCGGACCGTTGCCAAACAGGCGGCGGCCGCGGTGCGCCGGGGCCAGGGACGGCTCAACGGCCCGCCGCAAGGCTTCGAGATCGAAACTCTGCACACGACGCGCCGATCGATGCTGGCCGTCAAGGGACGGGCGGACGCCTGGCGCCGATGAGGTGCCAAACCGCCGGGCGTCCTTCCCGGTCGAACGCATTCGCTGCGGCATGCGCGGGCTGCGCGGCGCGCGTGGCGCGGCTGTGCATGCGTTCGTGCTCGGCCCAATCGGCGACCAGGAACGCCTCGACCACCCGCAGCGGGTCACCCGGATCGGTGAAGGCCCACCAGCTGGCGGCCCCGTCGCGGCGTCGCTCCGGCTCAAGATGCACCAGTGCCGCAAGCAGCCCGGCCCGATCCTCGGGTGTTCGAAGGCGGTATTCCACCTGGACCAGCACCGGCCCGTCGCCGGCCGCCGGCGGCTCCGCCATGCCGTCGTGACCGGGCATGTGGTCGCTTGGCCGGAGATCCTCGCCGCCGTCGGGCAAGGGGACGCGGCGCGCCAGCCAGCCAGCCCCGAGGCCCAATACGGCCGCGGCGCCCAGTGCGGAGGCGGTCCCGGCGACCTCCGCCACGACGCCCCAGAACAGCCCGCCTGCCATCATCGCGCCGGAGAAGACGCTGAGATACAGCGCGAGCCCGCGCGCCCGTACCCAATCGGGCAGCGCCGACTGCGCGGACACGTTGAGCGTCGTCAGCACGATGATCCAGGATACGCCGAGCAGGGCGCAGGCCCCGACGGCGACCGCCGCGACAGGCGCGGTCGCCAGCAGCAGCCCGGCCGCGGCGACACCGATCGTGCCGGCCAGCACGGCCGCCGCGGCATCCAGGCCGAGCCGGGCCCGCAGCGCCGGGAGACCGAGCGCGCCGATCACGGCGCCGATCCCGATCGCCGTCAGCATGAGGCCGTAGAGCCCCGGGCCGCCCTGGAGTGGTCCGCGCGCGACCAGCGGCAGCAACGCCCACGGCGCCGCGGCGAACAGGAAGAACGCGAGTGCGCGATGCAGCACGCCGAGCAGCGCGGCGCTCGACCGCGCATACCGCAGCCCGGCGCCGAGCGCGCCGATCACCGCTTCGGGCGGCGCGCGATGCGTGGCGGTATTCGGGGCGGGCCGCCACCAGGCCAGCGCCGCCAGGATTCCAAGGAAGGAGAGCGCATCGAGCGCAAAGACCGCCCAGACGCCGGCCATCGCCAGGATCGCCCCACCCAGCGCCGGGCCGATGGCGCGCGCGATGTTCACACCCATGGAGTTCAGCGCGATTGCCGGCCGCAGCACCGGCCGCGGCACGAGCTGCGGCACGATCGCCTGCCAGGCTGGCGCGGAGAGCGCGGCGCCGATTCCGCCGAGCAGCGCCGCCAGCAGCAGCAGCGGCGGCGACAGGGCACCCGCCACCGCGAGCACCGCCAGCAGCGCCGAAACCAACGCCAGCCCCGCCTGCGCGCCGAACAGCAGCCGCCGCCGGTCCATCACATCCGCCAGCGCACCGGCCGGCAGGGCGAGCAGCAGGACCGGCAGCATCGCCGAGGCCTGGACCGCGGCAACCAGGGTGGCCGAGGGCGACAACTCGGCCATGGTCCACCCGAGCCCGACATCGCGCATCCAGGTGCCGATATTCGCGACTAGGGTCGCGCTCCAGAGTATGGCGAAGGCGCGATGCGCGAAAGGGGCGAAGGCGCCTTCCGGCGCGGCTGGTGGAGTCACGGGGAGGCGGCCATGCGCCGCGCCAGGTCGGTCTCGCGCATCACACGGCCCAGCACGAGCAGCCAAGCGCGCCCCAGAAGCCGCCCCTGTCCGCTTCGCGCACCGGCACGCGCCGTGCCCAGGCATGCGCGTGGCCATGCACGGTGCAGGATGTCCCGCAGGCGCAGGCCTCCGATACGCGCTGGGCCACAGCTTCGGCACGAAGCGGCCCCGCCGCGCGCCAATGCCCACCGAAACGCCGCACCGGCGACCAGTCCGGCGCCGCAGGCGGCAGCGGCGGGGCGAGCGCGCCGAAATCGCCGGCTCCATGCACCACGCGCCCGCCGACCATCGTCAACACACTCTCGATGGCGCTGATGCGGTCTTCCGGGATGGTGAAGAAATCCTCCGACAGCAGCGCAAGGTCGGCGAACTCGCCGGGCATGATCCGGCCCTTCCGGCCTGCCTCGGAGGAGAACCAGGCATTCGCCTCGGTCCAGAGCCGTAGCGCTTGATCACGGCCGATGCGATTCGGCGCCGGCGTGACACGCAGCCCGCCCACCGTGCGGCCTGTGACGAGCCAGGCCAGGGACGTCCAGGGATTGTAGGAGGCGACGCGCGTGGCATCGGTCCCGGCGCCAAGGGGGAGGCCCGCCTCCAGCATGCGCGCGACCGGCGGTGCCGCCTCGGCCGCCTTCGCGCTGTAGCGTTCGACGAAGAATTCGCCCTGGAACGCCATGCGGTGCTGCACCGCCACGCCGCCGCCGAGCGCCGCGACGCGGTCCATGCTGCGCGGCGAGATCGTCTCGGCGTGGTCGAAGAACCAGTTGAGCCCCGTCAGCGGGATGTCGCGATGCACGCGCTCGAAGGCATCGAGCGCGCGGGAGATCGTCTCGTCATAGGTCGCGTGCAGGCGGAAGGGCCAGCGGTTCTCGGCGAGCACGCGCACCACCGCCTCCAGCTCGCCTTCCATCGCGGCCGGAAGGTCAGGACGCGGCTCACGGAAATCCTCGAAGTCGGCAGCGGAGAAGACCAGCATCTCGCCCGCGCCGTTGTGGCGGTACATGTCGCTGCCCTGGCCTGGGCGGACCATGCCGACCCACCGTCGGAAATCCGCTTCCTCGCCGCCCTTCTTCTGGGTGAAGAGGTTGTAGGCGATGCGCAGCGTCAGCTGGTCCTCGCGCGCCAGCTCCTCGATGATGGCGTAGTCCTCCGGATAGTTCTGGAAGCCGCCGCCCGCATCGATCGCGCTCGTGACGCCGAGCCGGTTCAGCTCGCGCATGAAGTGGCGCGTCGAGAGCTTCTGGATATCGGGCGGCAGCCTCGGGCCGGCGGCAAGCGTCGCATACAGGATCAGCGCGTTGGGCTTGGCCAGCAGCAGGCCGGTGGGTTCCCCTCGTGCGTCGCGCTCGATCATCCCGCCCGGCGGATCGGGCGTCTCGCGCGTGTAGCCGACGGCGCGCAAGGCCGCGCGGTTCAGCAGCGCGCGGTCATAGAGGTGGAGGATGAAGACCGGCGTCTCCGGCGCCGCGGCATTGATCTCGTCGAGCGTCGGCAGGCGCTTCTCCGGCCACTGGTGCTCGACGAAGCCGCCCACCACGCGCACCCATTGCGGCGGCGGCGTCGCCTGCGCCTGAGCGCGCAGCATCGCCATCGCGTCGGCGAGCGTCGGCACGCCATCCCAGCGCAGCTCCATGAGGTAGTTGAGGCCGCCGCGGATGACGTGGATGTGGCTGTCGATCAGCCCGGGTATCGCGCGCCGCCCGCCGCCGTCGAGCACGCGCGTCTCCGGCCCCGCCAGAGCGAGCACCTCCGCCTCCTCGCCGACGGCCAGGAAGCGGCCGTCGCGCACCGCCAGGGCCGCGGCCTCCGGCCTTGCGCGGTCGAGCGTGGCGATGCGGGCGTTGCGCAGGATGAGGTCCGGCGGGCCGCTCACGCGGGCGAGCCCGCGGCGGCAGGGGCCTGCGCCAGCAGGAAGCCGGGGTCCACGCGCGTCGTGTGGCTGGTCGCGAGCCAGGCGTCGCCGCGACGCTCGAAAGTGTCGGTGATGGCGGCGGTCGCGACCACGGTGGGAATCTTCGCGCGTTCAAAGACGGTCAGGTAGAAGCGCGCCGTCACGGTCGCGCCGGAGTGCAGCAGGGTGATCGTGCTCGGCACGTGGCGCTTGCCGGTGATGAAGCCGCTCGCCTGCCCGTGGTGCAGGAAGGCGCGGATCGCCGCCTTGCCGGTGACCGGCGGCGCGAGGCCCGGATCGAAGACCGCACCGTCCGCATAGCATGCGAGGTAGGCCTCGTAGTCCTCGTCATCGAGCAGTTGGTTCATCCGCGCGATGAGATCGAGAAGGTCAAGCCGGACGTCGGCGGGGATCGGCTGCGGCGACTCGGCGCCGGTCGTGGTGATCATCTGCGCCCTGCTTCCCTATTGGATGTGGTCGCGTGCGGCCCCTGGCGCGTCCGCCAGCCGCGCGCCGTGGCGTGCGTGTCCGGGGACACGCGCTATGACTGGTGCCCGGGGTCGCGCGAAGCTGCGGTATCGAAGGTCTTGCCCTGGCACATCCAGCCGAAGACCTGCGGATGGCCGCGCAGCCAGCCCACCGCCGCCTCGCCGGCCAGCATGCCGAGCAGACCGAGCAGCGCGATGATCGGCGGCGCGGGGGATCGCACCCCGAGCAGCCCATAGGCGACGCCGACGCCGAGCCCGATGCCGAGCGACAACAGATAGGTCATGCACGAGCCCTCCGCACCGCCTTCCGCCGCTCAATGGCCTTCCGACGCGCCGAACATCGTCTTGGCGTAGATGATGCCGAGGCCGTAGCCGCCGCCAAACTTCTTCGCGATGCCGGTGGTCAGCTCATAGGTCTCGCCGCGGGCCCAATCGCGCTGGAGTTCGAGCAGATACTGCAGGCTTGTCATCGGGCGCGCGCCGGCCTGGACCATGCGTTCCATGGCGCGTTCATGCGCTTCCTCCGTGACGTCGCCGCAAGCATCGGCGATGACATGAACCTCAAAGCCCTGGTCGAGCGCCGACAGCGTCGGGCCGACGATGCACACGCTGGTCCAGAGGCCCGCGATCACCAGCCGGCCCTTGCCGATCCGGTTGACCTCCGCGATCACGGCCGCATCCTCCCAGGTGTTCATGGAGGTGCGGTCGAGCGCGGCCTTGCCCGGAAAGGCCGCGCTGATCTCGGGGAAGATCGGGCCGGAAAAGGTCTTCTCGGCGACGGTCGTCAGAATCGTCGAGACGCCGAAGCCGGCCGCGGATTCGGCGACGAGCGCGGTGTTGGAGCGCAGCAGCACGGGATCGATGGACTTCGTCGCGAAGGCCATCTGCGACTGATGGTCGATCAGGATCAGCGTGTGGTCAGCGGGGCTCAGCAGCGTCGCGCCGGGCTTGGCGATGGCGATGGGCAAGGCGATCTCCTGTTCAGCCATGCGGGGAGTGGACAAGGGCGTCTCCGCCGGCAGAGAACCCCAGCCTGGCGTTGCGCCGCAACTCGTAACAATGAGGTAACCAGTGGCGAGAGACTTTTCCGAGCCGGCGGACGCCATCGCGCAAGGGTGTCCGTTGGACCGCGTGCTCGGCTTCCTGGCGCAGGCCTGGATTGCCGATGTGGTCTATGTGCTGGGCGGCGGGGCGCTGCATTTCGGCGCACTGCGCCGCACGCTTGCCGGGCGCGTCTCGGCGCGCGTGCTCGCGGACCGGCTGCGGCAGCTGCAGGAACTCGGCCTCGTCTCGCGACGCCAGCGGGCCGATGGCCGGCGGGAGGCGGTGTATGCGCTGACAGCGGACGGCGCTGCGCTCGATGCCGTGCTCCGGCGCCTGGAGGAGACGCTGGGCGCGATGCCGCTGCCGGCGGCGCTCACCGCGCGCGGCGCGGCGCCGGAGCCTGACGCCGCAAGGCGGCAGGACCGCCTTCCGTAGGGCGCCCGGCGCCAGGCCACGCCTCAACGCCGCTGCCGCTGCGAGTTCACGCTGCCGTCGGGAATCGCCGGAAGCGATCGGACGGCTAGACGACGAACCGCTCCAAGGCAGACGCGGCGAAGAGGTCCTCGGGCGCCAGTCGCCGCGGCGACAGACCTTGTGCGTGGTGCTCATCAAGGAACATGTCGAGCGTCGCGCGGTTGCCGGCGACGCCGTAGGGCCAGAAATCCTCCCCCATCAGCGCTCGGGTGCGCTCCGCCTCCTCGACCAGGAACGGCAGCGAGACAGCGAGGGCCGTGGTGTCGCGCAGCCGCTCCAGCGCCATGTCGCGCGCTGCGATGAAGGCCTTGAAGACGCTTTGCGGCAGCCAGGGATGCGCCTCGACGAGGCTGCGCCGGATGCCCACGACATGCATGATGGGGAAGACGCGACGCCGGGCGAACCACTCCGCAGCGGCTGCCGCGGGGTCGGTGAAGAGCCGCGCGACCGCCGGATCGCCGGCATCGAAGCAGGACGGCGCGCGGGGGCACATGAGCGCGTCGATATCGCCGGCGACCAGCATCTCGGAAAGCCAGCGGCCCTCCGGCGCGCGCGACAGCGAGACGCCTGGCGGAAGGTCCATCGCTACCTTGTCCGGCCGGCCGGGCTCCTCGACGCCGCCGGCGATCCAGTCCAGGTCCTGCGGTCGCACGCCGTGCTCCTGCTCCAGGATGGCGCGCGCCCAGACGGCCGCGGTCACCTGGTATTCCGGCACGCCGATGCGCCTGCCCCTGAGGTCCTCCGGCCGCGCGATGCCACGACCGTTCCGGATGTAGATGGAAGAGTGCCGGAACGACCGGGAGACGAAGGCGGGCACGGCGACATAGGGGCAGGTGCCGCGCGCCGTGGTCATCACGTAGGTGGACAGCGACAGTTCCGCGACGTCGAACGCCGCGTGGCGGAAGGCCCGGAAGAAGCTCTCCTCCGGCGTCAGCGCCAGTGCGGCGAGGTCGCAGCCCTCGATCGCCACGCGGCCATCCAGGATCGGCCGCGTGCGATCGTAGTCGCCGCAGGCGAGGGAGAGGCGAAGCCTGGTCGAGCTCATGGATGCGTCGCTCCGCCATCGACCGTGAGCGCCTGGCCGGTGATGAAGCCGGCAGCATCGGAGACGAGGAACAGCAGCGCGCCGACCAGGTCCTCCGGCACCTGGGGGCGGGGGATGCACTGCATGGCGACGATCCGCTGCTTCTGTTCCGGCGTGACGGTCTTCCGCTCGACCTCGGTGTAGGTCGCGCCAGGGAGGATGGCGTTGACCGTGATGCCCTCGGCGCCGAGTTCCCGCGCCATGGAGCGGCTCATGCCGATCAGCGCCGCCTTGGAGGCGATGTAGTGCAGGTAGTTCGGCCGACCGAGCGTGACGGCGGCGGATGCGATGTTGACGATCCGGCCGAAGCCGCCGCGGCGCATCGCCGGAAGCACGGCGCGCGCGCAGAGGAAGGGGCCCGTCACGTTGACCCCGAGGACCTGCTCCCACTCCTCGAGTGGGATCTGCTCGAATGGCCGCATCTCCAGCGTCGAGAAGATGGCCGCGTTGTTGACCAGCACGTCGATCCGTCCGAAGCGCGCGATGGCGGCCGCGGCCATCGCTTCCACGGAGGGTTCGGCGGCGACGTCGGTGTCCATCGCAAGCGCGACGCCGCCTCCTGCTTCGATCTCCGCGGCGACCGCGGCTGCGCTGGCAGCGTTGCGCTCCGCGATGACCACCGCATGACCGGCTGCCGCCAGGCTGCGGGCGAAGACGCGCCCGATGCCCTGGCCGGCGCCGGTGACGATCGCGACGCGCATCACGCGGCCGCCGAGAGGTCGGAGAGTGCCTCGCGCGCCGTCCGGTGCGACCACCAGCGCGGGATGCCGAGGTCGTCCGCGATCAGCCCTGCCGTGATGTAGCCCGCGCCGCCGGAGATCGCGCCGCCCGGGTGGCAGGCGGAGCCGGCCATGTAGAGGTTCGGCACCGGCGTGCGATAGCCGAAGTGGTTGTACATCACCTGGTCGGCGCTGAAGGCGCCCATGAAGATGTCGCCGCCGCGCATGTTCGGCAGTTCCTGCACGTATTCGCGCGCGGTGTAGACATGCTTGCCGAGGATGTTCCGCCGCGTCAGGTTCGGCGCGTATTCCGCGAAGCGCTCGATGATCCGCTCGGAAAATTCCTCCTTGAAGTCCTCCCAGGACTGCGTGCCGATGTCGGGGTTCATCGGCATGACATGCCAGGCATAGGTGGTGTGCCGGCCGGGTGGGGCCTGCGTCGGATCGAGCAGGCTGAGCGGGCCCGAGCCGAACTGGACGATCCGCGGCACGCGGTTCGCCTTCACGTCGGCGAAGGCCGCATTGAGATCGTCCATCGTCTCCGCGCCGATGCTCCACTTCAGCGCGCGGTCCAGGTTCGGATCGAAGGCGGCGGCGGAGAAGCGCGGGCTTTCCTCCAGCGCCAGGTGCACGCCGAACAGCGTCCAGCCCGTGTATTCGAAGCGGTCGAGCTTCCGGGCGAACGCCGCCGGCAGCTGATCGCGGCCGAGAAGCCTCTCGAAGGTCTGGTGGACGTCGATCGTGCTGGCGACGAAGCGCCCGGCCCGCACCGTCCGCCCGTCGGCAAGCACGATGCCGGTGGCGCGGCCGCCTTCGACGAGGATGCGATCGATCGCGACCTGGGGGACGAAGGTGCCGCCGGCGGCGATGAAGGTCTCCATAAGCCCGCGCGCGAGGTTGAAGGAACCGCCCTGGCAGAGCTGGTAGCCGCTCTCCAGGTCGAAGGCACGGATCACGCTGCCCATCGGGCTCGTCTTCGACATGGTGTCGGTCAGCCAGGTGCCGAACAGCGAGACCTTGAACAGGAAGAGCAGGCGAACATGCTCGTCCTCGAACAGCTCCTGCACGACATCCAGCGGCTGGCGGCGCGCGACGGCGAGGAAGTCGCGGCCGATGGCGCTCTTCTCCAGCAGCGCCTCGCGCTCGGCCTGGGACAGCGGCTCGGCATAGCGCTCCGGCAGCAGGATGCGGCGCGTCATCTCCTCCGCGCGGCGGTTCCACTCGCGGAAGGTCTCTGCGTCACGCTTCGAGAAGCGGGCGACGTTGGCCAGCGTCTCCTCGAGGTCGCGGCCAAACACCAGCGCGGTGCCGTCCTTGTGCGCCTGGCCGAACTCGTAGCGCGGCGTGATGTAGGTGACCTTGTCCTCGAGCCCGAGGTCCCTGAACCACGGTGTCTCGCTGATGTGGAAATGGTTGATCGAATGGAGGTTGTGGTAGAAGCCGGGCAGCGTCGCCTCTTTCGTCGTCAGTCCGCCGCCGTAGTCGAGCCGCCGGTCCACCAGCAGCACCTTCAGCCCGGCGCGGGCGAGGTAGCTGCCGAGCACCAGCCCATGCTGGCCGGCGCCGACGATGATGCCATCATAGGCCTTCTCGAGAGCCTTGCTCATCGGTCGCGTCCTCCCCGCTCACAGGCCGGAGAAGCCGGCGCGGGCGAGGTAGTAGTCCCAGGCGCGGGCGAGCGGCATGTCGGACAGCAGCATCTCGCTGGTTAGCTTGATCTCGCCGGGCGTGAGGTAGCTCAGCGGCGCATGCGGCAGGCTGGCGAGAATCATCTCGGCGTTGTCCTTTGTGTAGACCGCTGTGAAGACCGCCGCGCGCAGGCTGCGGCCCACGTTGCAGGCGCCGTGGCGCGCGAGCAGGACGGTCGCGTTCGGGCCCAGCGCGCGCGCGAGCGCATGGCCGCGCGGCATGTCGTCCACCAGCATGTTGGTGTCGCCGAACTCCTCCTGGCTGTCCCACAGCGGCACCTTGGCGCCCATCACGCTGCCCATGTGGAAGATCGGCTTCAGCTCCAGCTTTGCGACGGTGAAGGGCAGGACGGCGCGGGCGTGGTGGTGCACCACCGCGTTGACATCCGGCCTGGCCATGAGGATCGCGCCGTGGATCGCACGCTCGGCGTACATGCGCCGGCCGCGCTGGTCGATGGGCTCGCCATCCAGCGTGAACTCCATGATGTCGTCGGCGGTGACGGCGACGGGGCTGCGGCTGCGGCTGAGGAAGTAGCGCTCCGGGTTCGTCGGATGGCGCAGGCTGACATGGCCGAAATCGTCGATCACGTCCTCCCGCGCGAGGATGCGGTTGGCGAGCACCAGCTCGCGGATCGCATGCTGGACGGCATCATCCGACATCGGCGTCTCCTCTCCTGGAGACCGCCTTGTGGCGGGTTGCGCGGGGCGGCACAAAGTCATTCGCTGTCTGGCTGACCCCGGGCGCTGTATATGGCGGCGATGGGAGGACGCGGATGAACCTGCGCCAGCTTCGCTACTTCGTCCGCGTGGTCGAGCTCGGCAGCATCACCCGCGCGGCGGAGGCGCTGCGCATCGCCCAGCCCGCGCTCGGGCTGCAGGTCAAGCAGCTCGAGGACAGCCTCGGCGTGCAGCTGCTGGCGCGGCATTCGCGCGGCGTGGAGGCGACGCCGGCCGGCCGGCTGCTGTTCGACCGCGCACGCGCCATCCTGCGCCAGGTGGACGATACACAGCGCGACGTCGCCGGGCTCGGCCAGCGCATGCGGGAGGCACTCTCGCTCGGCCTCTCGCCGAGTCTCGTCGCGCTGCTCGGCCCGGATGTCGTGCAGCGGGCGCGCCTGGAACTGCCGGAGCTGGAGCTGCGGCTGGTGGAGGAACTCAGCTTCACCCTGGCCGAGTGGGTCGAGGCCGGCCGGCTCGATCTCGCCTTGGCCTTCGATCCGCCCGAGCGGGAAGGCCTGCTCGCGGAGCCGGTCCTCGAGGAGGCGCTGATGCTCGTCCGCCCCGCCGGCGCCGGGACGGCGCCGGAGGCCACGATGGCCGAGGTGCTCGCCGGCGAGCTCGCGCTGCCGGCCCGCGTGGATTCCATCTCCCGCACGCTGGCCTCGGAAGCAGCTCGGCGCGGCGTGTCGCTGCGCATCGCCTTCGAGGTGCAGTCCGTCGCCGCCATCAAGCGGCTCGTCTCGCGCGGGCTGGCGACGGCGGTGCTGCCGCGCGGCGTGGTGGCCGAGGAGGTCGCGCGCGGAGAACTCTCGGCCAGCCGCGTGACCGATCCGCCGGTCGTCAGGCGGCTTGCCCTGCTGCGCCGGGCCGACCGCGGCCCGATGCGGCAGGAGCCGCAGCTGCGCGCGATGCTGCTCGAGATGGCGCGGCGGCGCGTGCCGCAGCCCTGAGCCCGGCTATGGCGCCGGCCCGATCGTGGCCGGCAGGCACGGCCAGTCCGGCGCGGAAAAGGCCGGGCGGGTAGTGCTCATGCGGCGAACCTCTCGTAGATGCCGATCTTGCGCTGCAACGGCGCGTCGTCGATGCGGAACAGGAAGGCGGGCCGCGTGGCCGAGCGGTTGGCCAGGCTCACCGGCGCATGCGCCGGCGCCGCGAAGACGTCGCCCTCCTGCGCCGCGATCGTGGTGCCGGCGATCTCGGCTTCGGCCTCGCCCTCCACCACATGGAACACGGCCGAGGCGCTGTCGCGCGGCAGCGCGACCGTCTCGCCCGGCCGCAGCATCAGCGAGGAGAAGCCGAGCGTCGGCAGGCATTCGCCGCCCGTTTCGGGATTGACGTAGGCGAGGTGCACGGGCGCGCCGGCCTCGGTGTCGCCCGCCAGCGCCTCGAGCGATTCGCGCACCTCCGCCCATGGCCAGCGCAGCAGCGGATAGGGCGCGCGCTGCGCGGCGAGCGACGCATAGGGCACGAGGCCCGCGCGGCGGTAGCGCGTGGCGGAGGCGTCCGGCGCGTTGCGGATGCGCTGCTTCGGGCCGTCGAGCGCGAAGGAGGCCTCCATCCCGACGATCAGCGGGAGGTCGAGCGCGTCGAGCCAGATGACGGGCCTGTCGCCGGTGTGGCCGTGTTCGTGCCAGAGCGTCGCCGGCGTCAGGATCAGGTCGCCCTTCGCCATGGGCAGGCGCTCGCCATCCACCGCCGTGAAGCCGCCTTCCCCCTCCACGACGATGCGCACGGCGGAGGGCGTGTGGCGGTGGTTCGGCGCGGTCTCGCCGGGCAGGATGAGCTGCATCCCGACATAGATCGTGCCGGTGGCGTGCAGTCCATCGAGGTCATGGCCCGGATTGGACAGCACCAGCACGCGGCGCTCCGCCTTCTCGATCGGCGTGAGCTCGCCGGCACGCAGCAGCAGCGGGCGGATCTCGGCATAGCGCCAGAGCGCCGGGCGCGTGCGCGGCCGCGGCGCGCCGTGCGGCAGGAAGCCGCGCATGGAGGGCCAGAGCGGGACGAGGTTCGCCGCCTGCATGGCGGCCCGATAATCCTGCGGCAGCTCCTCAAGCGTCCCGAGGGCGGGAGTGTCGGTCATGCGATCCTCCTTTCGCGCAGGGCTGCCTGGGCCGGCGCGGCGGCGCTCCCTTCGAGCCCGGTGCCGCCGTAGATCCAGGCGACCGCGTCGTACCACTCGTCCTGCGTCTTCGTGGCCATGATGGCGTTGCGCAGCGCCGCATGCGCGCCCGCGGGGTGGTAGACGTGCTCGCCGATCGCGCGCGACTGCAACTGCACGCGCGCGGTCCGCAGCACGCGATGCGCGTTGTAGGCCTTGAGCGCCGGCTCGATCGCGCCCTGGTGCGCCTCCATCATGTGCGCGAGGCAGACCGCGTCCTCCATCGCCATGCAGGCGCCCTGCGCCATGTATTGCAGCATCGGGTGCGCCGCGTCGCCGAGCAGCGCGACGCGCCCATCCACCCAGTTCTCCACCGGCTCCCGGTCGCACAGAACCCAGAGCTTCCAGTCGCGCCCGTGGCGGATGATGGACTGCGCCTTGGGGTGGACATGGTGGAAGCCGGCCATCACCTCGTCCTCCGACACCGCCTTTCCGGCGACGGGCTCTGGCGCGTCGTTGTGGTAGGTCACGACGAGGTTGAAGCTCTTCCAGCCTTGCAGCGGGTAGTGGACGATGTGGCACCTGGGCCCCGCCCAGAGCGTCGCCGCGTTCCAGCGCAGTTCGTCCGGCATGCGGTCCGTCGGGATCACGCTGCGGTAGGTGGTGTGGCCCGAGACGCGCGGCGGGCCATCGGCCGCCAGCTGCCGCCGCACATTGGACCAAAGGCCGTCGGCGCCGATCAGGGCCGCGCCGCGCACGCCTTCGCCATTCGCGATGATGGCGGTGACGCTGCTTCCCTCCTGCTCGTAGCGGACGACTTCGGCGCTGGTGCGCAGCTCGATCAGCGGATGCGCCCGACAGGCCCTGAGGAAGACCCCGTGCAGATCGCCGCGATGCACCACTGCGTAGGGATTGCGGAAGCGGGCGCGGAAGCGCTCGCCGAGGTCGATGTGGCAGATCTCCTCGGCGCTCAGCGCATCCATCAGCCGGAGCTGGTCCACGTAGATCGCCATCGCGCGCGCGGTGTCGCCGACGCCGAGGTAGTCGAAGGCGTGGAACGCGTTCGGGCCGAGCTGGATTCCGGCGCCGACCTCGCCAAGTTCAGGCGCACGCTCCAGGACGAGCACGTGCCGGCCCTTCTGGGCCAGGCCGAGCGCCGCGGCGAGGCCGCCGATGCCGCCACCGGCGACCAGGATGGGAAGGGCAGCGCTGCTCATCGCATCGTCCTCGTCACTCCGGCTGGATGCCGGCCTCGTCGGCGATCCGGCCGTTCGTCCGGTTCTCTTCCACCAGGAAGGCCGCGAAGGTCGCGGGCGTGTCGGTGGTGAAGGGGTCGGCGCCCATCGCGGCCAGACGCTGGGCGATCTCCGGCTCCTGGCCGATCTCCCGGATGTGCTGCGCGACGGTGTCGGCGATCGTCGCCGGCAATCCCCGCGGGCCCCACATCGCGTACCACAGCGTGAAGTGCAGGCCGGGAAAGCCGGCCTCGTCGACGGTCGGAACATCCGGCGCGGCAGTGCTGCGCTGCGGCGCGGTGATGGCGAAGGCACGCAGCCGTCCGGCTTGCACGAGCGGCTGCGCGGACAGCAGCGGCGCGACCATGAGCGGCACAACGCCGGCGACGACATCGTTCAGCGCCGGCGCCGTGCCGCGATAGTTCGCGACCAGCGCGCCGGGCGCGCCGAAGCGGCGCTTCACGCCTTCCGCCGCCAGGTGCGCCATCGATCCACCGCCCGAGGTCGCGAAGGCATAGCGGGCGGGATCGCGCTGCATGGCCGCCGCCAGCTCCTGCAGGGTGCGGGCGCGTGACGCGTCCGGATGCCCCACGATCAGCAACGGGGCGGTCGCCATCCGCGCCACCGGCGCGAAATCCGCCATCGGATCGTAGGAGAGGTTCCGCACCACGCGGGCCGCCATCAGGTGGATGTCGGCGTTGGTGAGGAAGCTGTGCCCGTCCGGCGCGCTACGCGCGACGTCGGCGGCCCCGATCGTGTTGTTGCCGCCCGCGCGGTTCTCGATGACCCAGGTCTGGCTGAGCCGGGCGCCGAGGCGGTGGGCATAGAGGCGGCCGAGCACGTCGATCGCCCCGCCGGGCGGGCCCGGCACGACCAGGCGTACCGGGCGTGCGCCCTGCGCCAACGCGCGTGCCGCGGGCAGCGCCATCAGCCCCGCAAGCAGGATTGTCCTGCGATCCATTCCGTTCCTCCTCCCTGTCATCGCGTCCGTATCCGTCACGGCTCGAGCGTAATGTTGATGTTCTTCTCCTGGGTGTAGGCGATGAGCTCCTCGATGCCTTCCTCGCGGCCGATGCCGGACTGCTTGAAGCCGCCGAAGGGCGCGCCGAGGAAGTGCTTCGAGGTGCCGTTGATCCAGATGTAGCCGGCCTCGACGGCAGCCGCGGTGCGGTGCGCGGCGGCGAGGTCGCGTGTCCAGATGGAGCAGGTCAGGCCGTACTCGACCGCGTTCACCTGCCGCAGCATCTCCGCCTCGTCCGACCACCGGAACACCGAGAGGACGGGGCCGAAGATCTCCTCCGACGCGATGCGCATCGCGGGCGTGACGTCGGCGAAGACCGTGGGCTCGATATAGAAGCCGCCGGCGAGACGCGGGTCGGCCGGGCTCCTGCCGCCGCAGACCAGCCGCGCGCCCTCGGCCTTCGCGGCGTCGATGTAGCCCATGATCCGGTCGTACTGGACCTTGCTGACGATGGCGCCGACATCGGTGGCCATGTCGGTCGGCAGGCCGGGCTTCAGCGCCTCGCAGCGCGCCTTCACGCGTTGCAGCACCGCGTCGTGGATGTTCTCGTGCAGGAAGGCGCGGCTGGTCGAGCCGCAGGACTGGCCGTTCCAGGTGAAGTTCATCCCCCCGACCACGCCGGCGGCGACCTTGTCCGCATCCATGTCCGGGAAGGCGATCAGGGCGTTCTTGCCGCCGAGCTCGAGCATCACGGGCTTCACCGTCTCGGCCGCCGCGCGCATCACGGCGCGCCCCGTCGGGACGCTGCCGATCAGCGCCACCTTGGCGACGCCCGGATGGCCGGCCAGCACCGCACCCGCTTCCCGTCCGCCGGGCAGCACGTTGAACACGCCGGGCGGCAGGATGCCCTCGATCAGCTCGGCGAAGCGGAGCGCCGACAGCGGCGACTGCTCGGGCGGCTTCACGATGACGGTGTTGCCGGCCGCGAGCGGCGCGGCGCTGCGCATCGCGCAGAACATCAGCGGGTGGTTGAAGGGGATGATCTTGGCGACGACGCCGAGCGGCTCCCGCACCGAGAAATTCACCACGCCCGGCCCCATCGGGATCGAGGCGCCCTTCATCTCCGTCACAAGGCCGGCGAAGAAGTCCATCCCGGCGGCCGCGATCATCGCGTCCGACATCATCTCCCGCACCGGGTTGCCGCAATCCACCGCGTCGAGCATCGCCAGCTCGCCGGCATGGGCGCGCAGGATCTCCGCGATGCGGCGCAGCAGGCGCGCGCGTTCCAGCGGCGGCGTGGCACGCCAGGACGGGAAGGCGGCCTTGGCGGCGGCGATCGCCGCCTCGGCGTCCGCCGCCCCTGCCTCGGCGACCAAGCCGAGGCTGCTGCCATCGCCGGGACTCGTCAGCTCGACACGCCGCCCCGACAGCGGCGCGCGCCACGCGCCGCCGATGTGCAGGTCGCGATGGTCCGGGAGACGCAGCGCCGGCACCGCGGCGGTGCCGCCTGTCAGATGGGTGTCCGGCATGATTCTCCTCCCCTCCATGCTAGACGCTAAGCATAGAGATAATCAGCATGCTGTCAAATAGCAAGCTGCCGATCGTCCCGGCCCGGCGCAAATTGAGAGCATGCTGATTTCTCGCGACACGTTGTGCGCGGTCCGGAGCCGGGTTCCCATGCACGGCACCGCCGGCGCCCCGGGTTGGCGCTCGAAGGCCATGTCGGATTCTCCGCCGCGTTTCGGGGTTGACCTGTCGCCCTGGCCGACGATCCTGCGCGTCGAGGCGGCGTGCCTCGCCCTGCCCGCCTTCGCCGCGGCCGCGCCGGACGCGCAGCCGGACGCCGGGTAGCTGGCGGCGAGGCGCCGTGCAGCAGGAGAGAATGACAGCCGTGTCGATGGACGAGATCTATGCGCGCCCGGGCCACCTGATCCGCCGCGCCCAGCAGATCGCGGTCGCCATCTTCATGGAGGAGACCGCCGGATCGGATGTGACGCCTGTCCAGTATGCGGCCCTGGTCGCGATCCGCGAGAATCCGGATGTGGACGCGACGAGGCTCTCGGCGCTGATCGCCTTCGACCGTTCGACGCTGGGCCGCGTGCTGGACATCCTGGAACGCAAGGGGCTGATCGTCAGGCGCGGCGCCGGCAACGATCGCCGGGTCAAGCTGCTGCGCGTGACCGACGAGGCGGTGCGCCGGCTCGCGGAGATGGCTCCGGGCGTGACCCGGGCGCAGGAGCGGATCCTGGGGCCCCTGCCGCCTGGCGAGCGCGCGCGCTTCATGCGTGCGCTCGAGCGGCTGGTCATGACGAACAACGCGATGTCCCGCGCCCCGATGCTGTCCCCCGCGGCCGACTAGCAGGCTGCGGCCACGCGGGACCGTGCCGCGGCGGAGCGGCAACGGCCGCGCGGCCAGCTCGACGGCCTTCGCACGACCTGCGCGCGCTGGTCGTTCTTGATTGACAGCATGCTGATAATCGCTATGCTGATGGTAACGATCGGTCGGCTCTCCAGCCGGGAGGAAGCGAAGCATGCAGGGTCCGCCTGTGCGGCACGCGGTGAAGGCGGTCGCGGAAGGCCCCGCCGGCATCGAGCGGCCGGAGCCCGGCATCGCGGGTGGCAACCGTCCGCGCTTCGGCTCCGACCTGATCGCCGAGACGATCCGCGCGCTGGGCGTTGAATGGATCGCGCTCAATCCCGGCGCGTCCTTCCGCGGTCTGCACGACAGCCTGGTCAACCATCTCGGCAACCGCGACCCGCAGATGCTGCTCTGCCTGCACGAGGAGCATGCGGTCGCCATCGCGCATGGCTACGCCAAGGTGGCCGGCCGGCCGATGGCGGCGGTCGCGCACAGCAGTGTCGGGCTGATGCATGCCTCCATGGCGGTCTTCAACGCCTACTGCGACCGTGCGCCCGTGCTGCTGCTCGGGGCGACGGGCCCGGTGGACGCGGCGCGGCGCCGGCCCTGGATCGACTGGATCCACACCAGCCGCGACCAGGGCGCGCTGGTGCGCAGCTTCATCAAGTGGGACGACCAGCCGGCCTCGGTTCCCGCCGCGGTGGAGGCGCTGCTGCGGGCCATGCGCGTCGCGACGACGCCACCCTGCGGGCCGGTCTACGTGAACCTCGACGCCGCGATCCAGGAGGACCGGCTGCCGGCCGGCGCGCCGGCACTGCCGCAGGTCGGGCGCTACGCGCCGCCTGCACCAGCGGCGCCGGATCCCGCGGCGCTCGACGCGGCGGTCGCCGTGCTGCGCACGGGGCGAGCGCCGGTGATGACGGTCGGGCGCGTCTCCCGCGACCCCGCGGACTGGGCGCGCCGCGTGGCGCTGGCGGAGGCGCTGCGCCTGCGCGTCGTCACCGACCTCAAGGTCGGCGCGGGTTTCCCGACCGACCATCCGCTGCATTGCGGCGAGCCCGGCATGTTCCCGGGCGAGGCGGCACTCACCGCGCTGCGCGAGGCCGACCTCGTGCTCGACCTGGATGGCGTGGACCTCGCCGGCTGCTTCCGCGCCGCCGGCCGCACACCGCCCGTCGTGCTACGCGCAAGCCTCGATCACCAGGTCCACAATGGCTGGTCCTTCGACCACCAGGGATTGCCACCGGCCGACCATTTCTTCGCCGTCGATCCGGACCGCTTCGTTGCCGCGCTGCTGGCCGCGCTCGGGGTCGCGGCTACGGCGACCGCCATGCCAGACCCCGCGCCGCCGCCGCCGGCCGGCGATGCGGCCGAGCGCGCCACCATCCCCGGGCTTGCCGCGGCCCTGCGGCGCGCCACCACGGGCCGCGCGGTGACGCTGATGCGCCTGCCGCTCGGCTGGTCGGGCGGGCTGTGGCCGTTCCGGCATCCACTCGACCATCTCGGCTACGACGGCGGCGGCGGCATCGGCTCCGGGCCCGGCATGGCCGTGGGTGCCGCGCTCGCCCTGCGCGGCTCGGGGCGGTTGCCGGTCGCGGTGCTGGGCGACGGCGACACGCTGATGGGGCTGACCGCGCTCTGGACCGCCGCGCGCTACCGGATCCCGGTGCTGGTCGTCGTCGCCAACAACCAGAGCTTCTTCAACGACGAGGTCCACCAGGAGCGCGTCGCGCGCGAGCGCGACCGGCCGGTCGAGAACAAGTGGATCGGCCAGGCGATCCGCGACCCCGATCCGGACCTCGCGACCCTTGCGCGCGGTCTTGGCGTGGCTGGCTTCGGACCGGCCGCGACCATGGGCGAGCTGGATGCTGCGCTGCGCGAGGCGGTCGCCGTGGTGGAAGGCGGGATGCCCGCCCTCGTCGATGCCCGCGTGCTGCCGGGCTACGCGCCGTCCATGGCGCGCGCGATGACGCGGGCGGGCGGCGAGCAGGACTGACGCGAGACCGACCACGACCTGAAGGAGACGCCCGATGCAGAAGCAGACTTCGCACGCCCCCCGCCGCGCCATGCTGCTCGGCGCGCTCTGCCTCCCGTTCCTGGCGCGCGGCGCGGCCGCCCAGGCCACCTGGCCGAACGGGCCGGTGCGCATCGTGGTTCCCTTCGCGCCGGGCGGCACGAGCGACTTCCTTTCGCGGCTGATCGCGCAGCGCCTGACGGAGAAGCATGGCGGGGCCTTCGTGGTGGAGAACCGCACGGGCGCGGCGGGCGCCATCGCGGCCGCCGGCGTCTCGCGCGAGCGGGCGGACGGCAGCGTGCTGATCATGGCGGACAATTCCTTCGCCTCCGGTCCCGCGCTGCGCCGCGAACCGCCGGTGGATCCGGTCGGCGACCTCGTGCCGGTGACGAAGGTGGTCGAGTATCCGGCGCTGCTGCTCGCCGGCCCGCGCCTTCCGGTGCGCAGCCTGCCGGAGTTCCTGGCGCATCCGCGCACCCGCGCCGGGCAGATCGACTACGGCTCGGGCGGCACCGGCAGCGCGCCGCATCTCGGCATGGAGCTCTTCGCCGACGTCGCGGGCATCCGCATGAACCATATCGGCTATCGCGGCATGGCGCAGGCGATGGCCGACCTTGTCGGCGGGCGCCTGGACCTCGCCATCTCCGTCGTGCCGACGGTGCGGCCCATGTTGCAGGTGCCGGGCGTGGTCGTGCTGGCCGTCGCGACGAACGGCACGCGCGTGCCCGCCGTGGCGCAGGTGCCGAGCGCGCGCGAGCAGGGCGTGGACTTCGTGCTCGGCTTCTGGTTCGGGCTGATGGCGCCGCGCGGGATGGAACCGGCGCTCGCCACGCGGATTCAACACGAGGTCGCGGCGGTGGTGCAGGCGCCGGATGTCCGCGCCCGGCTCGAGGAGCAGGGCGGCGTCGTGACCGCGAGCGACCCTGCAGCCTTCCGCACCGAGATCGTGCGCGAGGTGCAGCTGTGGAACCGCCTGGTGCCGGAGAAGGGGATCACCCTGTAGCGCGGATGCTGGCGCCGGTCGTGCGCGCGCAGCTGGAGGACGGCCAAGGTCTGTGCCGCTGCTCCCGGCGGCTCGACCGCGGCCGGCACGTCCCGAACGCGTCCTTGCTCACTGGCTCGCCCAGACGATGCGATGCATGAAGGCCAGTTCGTCCAGGCCGAAGCTGTAGCCGGGATGGGCGGGGTTGAGGCTGGCGAGCTCCACCCGGCGGGCGGATTGGCGCAGCAACTCCTTCGCCATCACCTCGCCCTTGCGGGTCCGCACCACCACGCGGTCGCCGCGCCGCACCGGGGCGCCGGGCGAGACGATCACCACATCGCCGTCGCGGAAGACCGGCTCCATCGAATCGCCGCTGATCTCGAGCGCATAGGCGTTGGGATCGGGGACGTCGGGCACCGCGATCTCGTCCCAGCCGCCGCCGACGGGGTAGCCGCCATCGTCGAAATAGCCCTCGCCGCCGGCCTGGGCGAGGCCGATGAGCGGGATGCGCCGCCCCGGCAGCGCCCGGCCGCGCGATAGCGCCGGCGCGCCGGTGACGAGGGAGGCGAAGGCGTCGATGCCGGTGCCGGTCGCCATCAGCACCTTCGCGACGCTCTCGGTCGAAGGCCAGCGCGCGCGGCCATCGGGGCCCGTGCGCTTGGACGGGTTGAAGGCGGTCGGGTCGAGCCCGGCCTTGCGGGCCAGGCCCGAGGCGGACAGGCCGTGCTCGGCGGCCAGCGCATCAATCGCCCGCCAGACATCCTCGTGGCGCATCGCATCCTCTTCGGCCCGAATCGGGCGGGTGCAGTCCTGGGCATCACATCCTAGGTTTCGAGTCGCCATGCAATAGGAACTTGTGCCTTGCAACTCGGAGTAGAATTGGCTAAGGGGCTCTTGTTCCTGTTTTGTTCGGAACACCGCTGGAGACCCCCCGACCATGCCCCTCGCCCCAAGCCGCCACGCGATCCTCGCGAGCCTTGCCAAGGCGGAACCCTTCACCTCGGCCGAGGAGGCCTGGTTCTGGACCATGGCGGCGCTGACCGCACGGCGCGACGGCGCCCGGCTCGCCGCCGGACGCGGCGCGGTGGTGCGGCCGTGCGAGCCCGACGACGTGGTGAAGTGCCTGGACCGGCTCTATCGCCAGCGGCGGATCGAGCTGCACCACGCCCGCATCATGCGGGTCTGGGGCGAGCGCGGGACGGCACCCAACGCGCGCTACCCGGCCGAGCGCGGCGATGCGCGCATCTGGCGCGAGGCGATGGAGCGGCTGGATTTCCCGCTGCGCCAGAAGGGCATCGTCTCGGGGCCGCCACGCGGCATGGCCGTGGCGGGCGAGGTGATCGCCTTCCCGGGTGTCCGGGCCGGGGCGGTCTCGTGAAGCGCCTGGCGCATCGCCGCGTCGGGGAGGGCGGGCAGTTTCTCTGGATCGCCTTCGGCGGCGAGGCCGACCAGCCCTGGCTGCGCGCGCTCCGGCCCGGTTTCCGCCACTGCTTCGCCGCGGTGGCGGACGACACGGGCTGGACGGTGCTGGAGCCGCTTTCGGGCCGGCTCTTGGTCTCGCGCCTGGTCGTGCCGCCGGAGTTCGACCTGCCGGGCTTCTACCGACGCGCGGGGCTTGCCGTGGTCGGCCCCTTCCGGCCCGGGCCGCCGCGGGCGCGCTGGCTGCCGGAGCTCGCGCCCTTCACCTGCGTGAGCCTCTGCCGCGCCCTGCTGGGCGCCGGCGCGCCCTTCGCGCTGACGCCCTATGGGCTGTTCCGCAAGCTCGGCGGCGTGCCGGCGGGCGAATCGGCACGAAATAGGAAAAAAGTCTTGACGCCGGCCTGAGCCGCCGCTATCACCGGCTTCGCCACGGGGCCAGTTGCGTCCCGCGGCGATCTCCTCCCCGGTCCTGAAATTCCGAGGGCCCGTCCGGCGCAAGCCGGGCGGGCCCTCGGGCTTTTTCGGGACCCAGACCGAAGGATGAGCGCATGGGTGGCCTGTTCAGCGCGCCGAAGCCGGTGGAGCTTCCGCCGCCGGCGCCGGTCGCGGCGGCGGAAACCGTCGCAGACGCCGCGTCCCGCAACGAGCAGGCTGCCGAGGATGCCGGCCGCGCGGCGCGGCTGCGCGCGGTGGAGCGTGCGCGGCGGGGGCTTGGTGGGACGATCGCGACCGGCGCGCGCGGCGTGCTCGATCCGCTGCCGATGGCGGCGGCGCGCAAGACGCTGCTCGGGGAATGACCAGGATGGGACCCGAGGAGATCCTGGCCCGCCAGGCGCGCGCCCTCGCCCGCCGCCGCCCGCTCGAAGCGGGGTGGCAGGATTGCTACGACCATGCGCTGCCCGCGCCCGGGAGCGCGCCGCTGTTCGACGCCACGGCGGCCGATGCGGCGGAACAGCTCGCCGCCTCGCTGCTGGCGGAGCTTGCGCCGCCCTGGTCGCGCTGGTTCGCGCTGGCGCCGGCGCGCAACCTCGACGGCGTGCAGGATGCGGCGCTGGCGCGCACGCTCGCCGACGCGGCCGAGACGCTGCAGCATCATCTCGACCGCTCCAACCTCGCGCTGGAGCTGCATCAGGCTTTCCTCGATCTCGTGGTCGCCGGCACCGCGGTGATCAGCATCGAGGAAGCGCCGCCCGGCGAGAGTTCCGCGCTGCGCTTCCGGGCCGTGCCGCTGCGCGAGGCGGTGCTGGAGGAAGGGGCGAGCGGACGGCTCGACACCGTGTTCCGGACGCTGCGGCTGAGTGACGACGACATCCTCGCACATTGGCCGCAGGCCCGCCTGCCGCGCGCGAAACGCGATGCGGAGGCCGAGAAGCGGCGTGTGATCGAGGCCGCCTGGCCCGATGCGAAGCGAGGGCATCGCTTCGCGGTGGTGCTGGACGCCGATGACGATGCGCCGCTCCTGCTCGCGGAGGGCGCCTTCACCGAGAATCCCTTCGTCGCCTTCCGCTGGCTGAAGCTGCCTGGCGAGACCTATGGCCGTGGCCCCGTCGCCAAGGCCCTGCCGGACATCCGCACTGCCAACAAGGTGGTCGAGCTGATCCTGAAGAACGCCTCGATCGCCGCGACCGGCATCTGGCAGGCCGAGGATGACGGGGTGCTGAACCCGGCGACGATCCGCCTGGTGCCGGGCGCCATCATCCCGAAGGCGCAGGGCTCCGCCGGCCTCACGCCGCTGGCGGCACCCGGCAATTTCGACGTGTCGCAGATCGTGCTGAACGATCTGCGCGCGCGCATCCGCGGCGCGCTCCTCGCCGACCGCATCGCGGCGGCCGAGAAGGCACCGATGACGGCGACCGAGGTGCTGGAGCGCGGCGCGGCGGCGGCGCGGCTGCTGGGGGCCACCTATGGGCGGCTGCAGACGGAGCTGCTGACGCCGATGGTCGCGCGTTGCCTCGGCATCCTGCGCCGGCGCGGCGAGGTGCCGCCCGTGACGCTGGATGGGCGGGAGGTGCGGCTGGTCTATGCCTCGCCGCTGGCCCGCGTGCAGGCGCGCGCGGACGCCGCCGACACGCTGCTGTTCATCCAGGCCGCCGCCGGGCTCGGTGGCGCGGCGCAGGATGCGCTGGATGCCGGCGCCGCGGCGCGCTGGCTGGCACGAACGCTTGGTGTTCCACCGGAAATCATCCGGGCTGATCCGCCATCCACACCCGAATCCACCAACCAGGAGTGAACCCCGGCATGTCCGAGAATCTTCTCGATACGGGATCCACGCAAAAGAATGGCGCCGACACCAAGCTCGACATCCCGGAAAAGTTCCGGGACGAGACGGGCGCGCTGCGCGTGGACGCGCTGCTGAAATCCTACCTGGAGCTGGAGCGCGCGCTGGCCCGCCGCCTCGCAGCACCCGCCGAGGACGCGCCGGATGAGGAGCGCGCGCGCTGGCGCCGCATGCTCGGCGTGCCCGAGGCGCCGGAGGGCTACGAGATCAAGGCCGCGCATGATCTCTGCGGGCCCGATCCGGAGGTGAACAAGCGCCTGCACGAGGCGGGCTTCACATGCCGCCAGGCGCAGCTGGTCTATGACCTGGCGGCCGAGCGGCTGCTGCCGCTGATCGCCGAGGCCGCGAGCGAGTTCGAGGCCGGCCGCCAGCGCGAGAAGCTCGCGGCCGAGTTCGGCGGCGAGGAGCGCTTCCGCCGTCTGGCGCCGCAGATCGCGGCTTGGGGCAGGGCGAACCTCTCGGAAGCCGTGTTCAACGCGCTGGCGACGACCGCCGAGGGCGTGGTCGCGATGCACCGCATGATGGCCGCGAAGGAACCGCCGCTGTCGCGCGATGGCGGCGCCGAGGCCGCGCCCGATGAGGCCGAGCTGCGCCGGATGATGCGCGACCCGCGCTACTGGCGGAGCCGCGAGCCGGAATTCGTCCAGCGCGTGACGGACGGGTTCCGCCGGCTGGTGGGCAGGTCCTAGCGCCACCTTCCCCGACCTCACTCTCCCTCCCCCGTCATGAGAGGAGAGGGCTCCAATTTCCCCTCTGGCGCCTCCCGTCCCCTCCCCCGGTCGAGGCGCCGGATGCGGGGCGGATGGTGCGGGCACGGCGCGGATCGCGAACGGCCCGACAGGGCCGGCAGCGCGAATCCGCGCCGCAATCACAGGCCCCCATCCGCCCCGCCCGAATCCCGCGCGCAGCCAACCCGCACACCGGGCCTGCGCGTGCGCGCCGATGACGCTGCCCGCCAGGCCAACAGCGCCCTTCGTCGCTTCCCCAACCCGCATCCCAGGAGGCTCGCCCATGTCCGGCAGCACCCAGATCGACGCCGTGTTCACCAAGCAGTTCCAGGCCGAGGTCCACGAGGCCTACCAGCGCCAGGGCTCCAAGCTGCGCAAGACGGTGCGCAGCAAGACCGGCGTGACCGGTTCCAGCACCTTCTTCCCCAAGGTCGGCAAGGGCGTCGCTGCAGCGAAGACGCGCCACGGCAGCGTGCCCGTGATGAACCTCGAACACGCCCAGGTCGAATGCGTCCTGCAGGACTACTATGCCGGCGACTGGGTGGATCGGCTCGACGAGCTCAAGACCAACATGGATGAGCGCGAGGTCATCGCGAATGCGGGTGCCTACGCGCTCGGCCGCAAGACCGACGAGCTGATCATCGCGGCCCTCGACACCGGCACGCGCGAGGCGCTCGGCACCTCGACCGGCACCACCGATGCCGATGGCCTGACCAAGCAGAAGGTGCTCCTCGCCTTCGAGATGACGGGTGCGGCGGACGTGCCGGATGACGGCCAGCGCTACGCCGTCGTCGGCTGGAAGCAGTGGAGCCAGCTGCTCGAGATCGAGGAGTTCGCGAACGCCGACTATGTCGGCGCGGACGAGCTTCCGTGGCGCGGCACGCAGGGCAAGCGCTGGCTCGGCGCGCTGTGGATGCCGCATTCCGGCCTGACCAAGGCCGGCACGCTGCGCTACTGCTACTTCTACCACCGCACCGCGATCGGCCATGCCGCGGCGGCCGAGGTGCAGACCGACGTCACCTGGCACGGCGACCGCGCCGCGCATTTCGTCTCCAACATGATGAGCCAGGGCGCCGTGCTGGTGGACGATTCCGGCGTCGTGCGGATGCGCGCGAAGGAATAGCGGCGCGTCGTTTGCCCGCGAATCACCCTCCCCCGCTTGCGGGGGAGGGATTCTCCGCTTGCGTGGAAGGCCCCCATGTCCCTCACCGCCCTCGCCCTCTGCTCCCGCGCGCTGCTGCGCCTCGGCGCGCAGCCGATCGCTTCCCTCACCGAAGGCACCGCGGAAGCGGAGGTCGCCGCCAATCTCTATCCCGGCCTGCGCGATGCCGTTCTTTCCGTGCATCCCTGGTCCTTCGCCACGGGCCAGGCCGATCTCCCCCGGCTGCTCGCGACGCCGCACGCGGATTTCGCACACGCCTTCCAGCTGCCGCCGGATTTCCTCCGCGCGCTGTCGGCCGGCAGCGCGGGACGTGGCCGTGGCATCGCCTATCGCCTGCATGAGGACCGGCTGCACGCCGACGCGGATGCCGTGACGCTCACCTACATCTTCCGCCCCGACGAGAGCGCCTTCCCGCCCTTCTTCGCCGCCGCCCTCGTCGCGCGGCTGGCCGCGGAGTTCTGCCTGCCGCTGACCGAATCCGCCTCCCGCGCCGAGATCCTGTTCCGCCTCGCCGAGCAGGAGCTGCGCCAGGCGCGCCAGGTGGACAGCCAGCAGGACACGCCGCGCGCCATCGAGGGCTTCCCGCTCGTGGATGTGAGAGGCTGAGATGCCCGCCGCGACACGCCGCCTCAAATCCAGCTTCGCCGCCGGCGAGCTGGCGCCCGAGCTCTATGGCCGCAGCGATCTCCGCGCCTTCGAGAATGGCGCACGCCGCCTGCGCAACGTGATCATCCAGCCCACCGGCGGCGTCGCGCGCCGCCCCGGCCTTGCCCATGTCGCGACGCTGGCGGGCCTCGCGCGCCTCATCCCCTTCGAGTTCAACACCGAGCAGACCTACCTGCTGGTGCTGACCGAGGGTCTGCTGCAGGTGTTCCGCGACGATGTGGAGGTGGCGAGCCTGCCCGGCCCCTGGAGCGGCTGGATGCTGCCGCAGATCGCCTTCACCCAGAACGCCGACACGCTGCTGCTGTTCCATGGCGAGATGACGCCGAAGCGCATCACGCGCACCAGCCACACGAGCTGGACGATGTCCGACTTCCTGTTCACCGAGCTGCCCTTCCACAATTTCCACGAGGGCGTGGGGCTCGCCGCCAGCGCCACCACCGGCAGCGTCACCGTCAACGCGACGCATCCCGTCTTCACGCCGGCGCATGTCGGCACGCGCATCCGCATCGAGGCGAAGCGGCTCGTCGTCACCGGCTTCACCAGCCCTTTCGCGGTGACCGCGACGGTGGAGGACACGCTGACCACCACCGCGACCACCGGCTATTGGGATGAGACGGCGTTCAGCGCCGTGCGCGGCTGGCCGATCTGCGCCTGCTTCCACCAGGCGCGGCTCGTGCTCGGCGGGTCGCGCGACCTGCCGAACCGGCTCTGGCTCTCGCGCACTGGCGATCTCGGCGATTTCGATCCCGGTACGGGCCTGGATGACGAGGCGATCGAGTTCGCGCTGCTGTCGGACCAGGTGAACGCGATCCGCGCGGTGTTCTCGGGCCGCCATCTCCAGGTCTTCACCTCCGGCGCCGAATGGATGGTCAGCGGCGATCCGCTGACGCCCTCCTCCATCCAGCTCCGGCGGCAGACGCGCATCGGCAGCCTGGTGGACCGCATGGTGCCGCCGGTGGACGTGGATGGCGCGACGGTCTTCGTCGCGCGCAGCGGCCGCGCGGTGCATGAATTCGCCTATACCGACGTGGCGGATGCCTACCAGGCGAATGACCTCGGCCTCGTCGCGCGGCATCTCGTGCAGCAGCCGGTCTCGATGGCCTATGACCAGACGGCGCGGCTGCTGCACATGGTGATGCAGGATGGCACCATCGGCACGCTCACGCTCTACCGCGCCGAGCAGGTGATCGCCTGGACCCGGCAGGAGACGCAGGGCTACTTCCGCGCCGTCGCCGAGACCGATGGCCGCGTCTTCGCGGTGGTCGAGCGCTATGGCGCGTGGCGCCTTGAGCGGTTCGACGCGACGCTCGGCTTCGATGCCGTGCTGTCCGGCACGGCGGCGCCGCCGCAGGACGAATGGAGCGGGCTCGGCCATCTCGAAGGCCAGGCGGTGGGCGTGCTGGCCGATGGCGCACCGCGCGGCGATGCGATGGTGGCGGGCGGACGGATCGTGCTCGATCGGCCGGCCGGCACCGTCCAGGTGGGCCTTGGCTTCAGCCATGTGATCGAGCCGCTGCCCCCGCAGCTCGGCCTGGGCCAGGGCGCGGGGGCGGCGCCGCTGCGGCTCGTCTCCGCGACCTTCCGGCTGCTGGCGACGCCGGTTTTCAGCGTGGATCTCGGTCGCGGCCTGCGCGCCGTGCCGTTCCAGCGGCTGGATACCGCGCTGCTCGATGCGCCGCCCGCGCCTTTCACCGGCGATGTGATGCTGCGCGCGCTGGGCTGGCGGCGCGATGCGATGGCGCCGCTCTGGCGGGTGGAGGGCGATGCGCCGCTGCCGCTCAACCTGCTTTCCGTCACCACGGATCTGAGGATGAACGACTGATGGCTCAGCTCGCCCCGATCGCGACCCTGCTCGGCGCCGGCGCCACCGTGTTCACCACGGCGCGCCAGCAGCAGGTGCAATCTTCCCAGGCGCGCCAACAGGCCGAGACGGCCCGCGCGCAGGCCGAGGCGCGCAACCAGCAGCTCGCCGCGCAGCAGGTGGCCGACCAGCGCGCGCGAGCGGCACGGCTGGCTGGCACCACCGCCGCGGCGCGCGCGCGGCTCGCCGCCGGCGGCGTCACGCCGGATGAGGGCTCGGCCGCGGCGCTGACCACCGGCCTGCAGCGCGATGCCGCGGCCGCGCAGGCGGATTCCGACGCGGTCTTCGCCGCGCGCCTCGCGGCCGGGCGGCGCAGCCTGCTGAACGATGACGGCTCGCTCGTGCCCTGGCTGCGCGCCGGCGCGAGCCTGAGCAATTCCTTCAGAAACCTTCTGGATTGAGCGCGCCGGGCAGGCAGCTGCCACGACGGGTCCCCATCGCGACAACGTCGCGATGGGTTCCCGACCAACCCTGCCCGCCCGGCGCGTTGGGGGGCTCCTGCCCCCCAAACCCCCCTGATTCGGGAGTCCCCCATGTCCGAGCACATCCGCATCGGCGATGTCGCGCCGCGCGTGCAGTATGTCGGCGACGGCAGCCGCACCGCCTTCCCCTTCCCCTTCCCGATCTTCGCCGCCGAGGATCTCGAGATCCGCGTCGGCGCCGTGGTGCTGAATGGCGGCTTCACCGTCACCGGCGCGGGCCTCAGCGAAGGCGGCATGGCGACGCTGGGCGTGCCGCCCGCCAGCGGAGCCACCGTCACGCTGCGCCGCCGCGTCCGCGTGCAGCGCAACACCGATTTCCAGGACAACGGCCTGCTGCGTGCGCGCACGCTCAACGATGAGCTGGACCGGCTGGTCGCGGTGCTCCAGGAACAGCGCGAGGAGATCGGCTCCGCGCTGCGGCAGGACCCGTCGGAGGTGGGTGGCCAGCTGCTGCTGCCGATCCGCGGCAGCCGCGCCAACCGGCTGCTCGGCTTCGACGCCAATGGCGATGCCGCGGTCTTTCCGCGCGAATCCGGCCTGCTCACCGCGCCCTATCCCGGCGCGGTGCCGCGCACCGCGGAGGACAAGCTGGGCGAGCGGCTTTCGGCCCGCGATTTCGGCGCGCTCGGCGATGGCGCGACGGATGACGGCCCCGCCTTGCAGGCCGCGATGAACGCCGCCGCCGCCGCCGGCAAGACGCTGCTGATCGGCGAGGGCAGCTTCCGGACCACGCTGCCGCTGGTGCTGCCTGGCGCCGCCGCCGGCCTCGTGATGCGCGGCGCGATCCTCTACGCGGGCCCCGCCAACCAGGTCGCGCTGACGATCGGCGATGGCGGCACGGCGCGGAATGCCCGGAAGATCCTGACCGGGCTGACCGTGCTGCGCGCGACGCAATCGGACTGGTCGGACGAGGCCGATATCGGGCTGCTGCTGCGCAACCTCGATGCGAGCCTCGTCGAGATCCGCGAGGTCACCGGCTTCACCATCGGCGTCCGCACCCTCGGCGACGAACGCGGTTTCGAGGACACCACGCTGGTGCTGGGGCGCTTCGTGAACAACCGAATCGGCCTCGACATCCACGCCGCGACGGCCGCCGCCTGGAACACCTCCATCCGCTACTATGGCGGGCATTTCGCGGTGGGCAGCACGCTGCATCCGGGGCTGGACCGCTTCGGCATCCGCCTCTCCGCCGCGCCCGGCGCCTATGTGGCACACAACCGGCATCTGTTCGACGGCCCGAATTTCGAGTTGAACGCCGAGGACAAGCCCGCCATCGCTGGCATTCCCTTCCTGTGCGAGGTGAGCAGCCGCGCGATCGTCGCGCGCGGGCTGCGGATGGAAGGCTGCTCGCCCTTCGTCGCGCGCCACACCGCCGGCGCGCAGGACCATGTGTACGAGGTCGCCTGGGCCAGCCAGGCCTATCAGGTGGAGATCCAGCACGCGGCGAGCGCGACGCGGCTCGGCGGCGTCGCCGTCGCGCTGCATCAGGCCGCGCCGCACGTGCTGGCGACGCGCGAGGTCGCCGCCGTGCCCTCGCTGCGCGCCGCGGCGATCCGCTGGAACGCGATGGAAACCGGCTTCGAGAAGCTCGCCGTGCTGTCCTCCAACGTGTCGGGCTCGCCCGCGGTGCTGGCGGATTTCGCCTTTCCGGCGCTGGACCAGATCACGCTGACGAATCGCGGGGCGGTGCTGGGCGGTGGCCGCGCCATCGGCTTCGTGGTGGATGCGCGGCATTGCAGGGATTTCGCCCTCGCGGTGGATGCGGACAGCCCACGGCTGATGGTGATGACCTTCGACGCCGCGGGGAACGTCCTGACCGATGCAGGCGGCCCGCTCGTGCTCGCGTCCGGCCAGTCCATCGTCTGGAATCCCACCGCGAAATGGTGGCAGGGCGCGGCCGACATGCTGGATGCCACGCTGACGCGGCTGCAGGCCGTGCGGCTTGCCCCGAGCGTCGCCTACGCGATCATCGGTCTCGCGCGGCTCTCCGCCGATTACGAGGTGCGCGCGATGCGGCTCTGCTGTGATCCGCGGCATGCGCCCGCGCTGCTCTACGGCCTGCCCGACCTGCGCCATGGCGCGCGCGAACTGGTGGCCGAACAGGCCTGGGACCCGCCCTCCATCGCGGCCGGCGCGAGCGCGCAGACCAACGTCACGGTCAGCGGCGCGCGGCCTGGCGATTTCGTGCAGGCGGCCTACTCGCTCTCGACCTCGGGCGTCGTCTTCCTCGCGCAGATCGGCGCGCAGGATGTCGTGACGGTGACGGCGTGGAACCGATCCGGCGCGGCGGTGGATCTCGGCGCTGGCACGGTGCGCGTGCGCGTGGTGAAGGCATGAGGAAGCCGCGCAAGCCCGCCACTGCCCCGGCACCGATGACGCAAGAGGAGCGGGAGGCGGCCCGCAAGTCGCTGAGGCACGCCTATCATGGCTTCCTCACCGACACGGCGGAGGAGGACCCGAAGCGCTTCACCGCCCGCATCGCCGCAGCGCGCGAGGCGCTGGACCAGCTCAACCAGCTCCGCGATCCCGACGACGCCGGCGAGCCGAGCGAGGAGGAGGTGCTGGCGGAGGCCCGTGCCGCGATCGCGGACGAGAACAAACCATGATCGCGCGGGCCGATCCTGCTCGACCCGCCGACCTCGTCGAATTCGCCTGGATCTGGAACCGCCGCGCCCGCCAGGGCACGCCCGCGCTGCACCGCCGCGTGCTGCGCTGGCTGGAGGAAGCGCTCGCCAGGGATCGCCGCCTGCTGCTGATGGCGTTCCGGGGCGCCGGCAAATCCACGCTGGTCGGCCTGTTCTGCGCCTGGCGTCTCTACCGCGAGCCCGATACGCGCATCCTCGTGCTCGCCGCCGACCATGCGCTGGCGACGCGCATGGTCGCCACCGTGCGTCGCATCCTCGCGCGGCACCCGCTTTGCGGCGCGCTGCTGCCGGAGAGCGGGCAGGGCGAATGGGCGGCGGACCGCTTCACCGTGGCGCGGGAGGCGGTGCTGCGCGATGCCTCCATGCTGGCCGCGGGCATCACCGGCAACATCACTGGCGCGCGGGCGGAGCTCATCATCTGCGACGATGTCGAGGTCGCCGGCAATTGCGACACGCCGGCCAAGCGCGCCGAGCTGCGCGAGCGCCTGACGGAAGCGGAGTTCGTGCTGACGCCGGGCGGCGCGATGCTGTTCGTCGGCACACCGCACACCGCCGAGAGCCTCTATGCGGAGGATGAGGCGCTGCTGGAGGGCTATCGCCGGCTGGTGATCCCGCTGCTGGATACAGATGGCAACAGCGCCTGGCCGGAACGCTTTCCCGCTTCGGCCATCGCGAAGCTGCGCGATCGCGTCGGGCCGCTCGCCTTCCGCCGCCAGATGCTGCTGGAGCCGGTGGCCGAGGAGGCTGCGCGGCTCGATCCCGCGCTGATCGCGCGCTACGCGGAGGAGCCGGACTATCGCGAGGCGAATGGCCGCGCCGTGCTGACGCTGATGGGCCAGCGGCTCGTCTCCGGCGGCGCCTGGTGGGATCCGGCCTTCGGCCGGCCCGATGCGGGCGATTCCAGCGTCGTCGCCGCGACGTTCGGCGACGCGACAGGGCGGCACTACCTGCATCGCATCGCCTACATCACGCACGATCCCGGCGCCCCGGAGGACCCGGCGACGCAGCAATGCCGCCGCGTCGCCGCGCTCGTCGCGGAGCTGCGGTTGCCGGTGATCCGCGTGGAGACCAACGGCATCGGGGGCTTCCTGCCGGGCCTGCTGCGGCAGGCGTTCGCGCGCGCGGGAATCGCCTGCTCGATCGTCGCGGTGAGCAGCCGTGTGGCGAAGGCGCAGCGCATCCTCGGCGCGCTGGACCCGCTGCTCGCGGCGCGCCGGCTCTCGGCGCACGAAAGCGTGTTCCGCACGCGCTTCCCGCAGGAGATGGCCGCCTGGCGGCCGGAGGGCGCCGGCCAGCGCGACGATGCGCTGGACGCGCTGGCCGGCTGCGTCGCGGCCGAGCCCGTGCGCCTGCCGAGCCTGCCGCCCCGCGCCGCGCTGCCCGCCTGGCGCGGCAGCTAGGCGCTCTTCTTCAGGATCTCGCTGCCGTGGCGGGCCACGCCCGCCTCGGTGATCTCGAACCGCCCGTCACCGCGCTGCCGCGCGAGCCCCATGCCCGAAAGCCGTTCGAGGCACGGCCCGTCCTTCAAGCCGGGCGGCCTTCCAGGCGGCCCCACCAGCGTGAGCCGGTGCAGCGCCGAACGGCAGCAGGTCTCGAGATAGGGCTCGTTCCACACGTGCCGAAACTGCCCCCCCGGCGCGCCGGCCGCAAGCCGCGCGCGATGGACAAGGAGTGACAACCGCATGCTGCCCGAACTCCCGCCCCAGCTCGTGGCGGCGCTCGCCGATGCGCCGCTCGCGCTGGTGCTCGTCTGGATGCTCGTCAACCTGCGCCGCGAGATCGCGACGCGTGCCGACCCGCCGCCCGCGCCCGCCGCCCCGCCGACCGACACCGCGCGGGAAGACCTCGCCGCCTTCAAGCTGGAGGTCGCGCGCACCTATGTCCCGCTCTCGCTGATCCGTGACCTCGACGCGCGGCTCACGCAGCAGCTCGCGCGCTTCGAGGAGAAGCTGGACGAGGTGAGCCGCGCCGCCACCGCCGCCGCGGCGATCACGGCGCATACGCCCGGCCGCAGCATCGGCTTCGCCATTCGCGCCGAGGAAAAGCAGGGATGAGCGCCGCGATGGAACGGCCGCGCGCGCTGGATGCGACGGATGTGCTCGCCTTGACGCTCTACGGCGAGGCCGGTGACCGCCCGGTGCGCGCCATCGAGGGCATCGCGAGCGTCGTGATGAACCGCGTAAGGCTGGGCGCGCCCTACGGGCGCGGGGTGGCCGGCGTCTGCCGCGCGCCCTTCCAGTTCGCCTGCTGGCATCCCGGCCATCCCCGCCGCGCGCGGCTGGCCGAGGTGAGCGCGGCCGACGACCTCGGCCCCTGCCGCCGCATCGCTTCCCGGGCGCTCGCCGGCGCGCTGCCCGATCCGACGCAGGGGGCGACGCATTACCATGAGGCGGCGCTGCTGCCGCGCTGGGCGCTGGGCCGCGTGCCGACGGCGGAGCTGGGCGGGCTTGTCTTCTACCGCCTGATCGGGTGAATCGCGCGCCCATGGAAGCGCGCATCTACACCCTCATCCGCGGCGCAGACTGGCGCGAGGCTGAACGGCTCGGCGAATACCGCGGCAGCGCGGACGATTCCCGAGATGGCTTCCTGCATTTCTCCACCGCCTCGCAGGTGAAGGAGAGCGCCGCGAAGCATCGTCGTGGTGAGCCGGATCTGTGGCTCATCGAGGCCGACGCCGCGCGCCTTGGCGCACCGCTGAAATGGGAGCCGGCCGCCGGCGGCCGGCGCGCGGGCCTCTTCCCGCATCTCTACGGCGCCCTGCCGCTCGCCGCCATCCTGTCGGCGACGCAACTGCCGCTGCGTGCTGACGGGTCGCATGATTTCCCGGACGGCTTCTGATCAGCGCTGCCGGAGCAGGAGCGTGGGCAGGTCGCGATAGGTCGTCGCCACCCAGTCCACGAAGCCGGCACGCCGCGCGACGCGCAGCGAGGCTGCGTTTTCCGGCGCGATCAGGCAGACGAGCGGCCGCGGTGCCGGCGTCGCGCGATACCAGGCGAGCATGGCGGCGACCGCCTCGCCGGCCAGGCCCCGGCCCCAGGCCTCGCGGCGCAGCACCCAGCCAGCTTCCGCCATGCCCTCCAGCGACGGCGTGATCCTGCGCCGGAAATCCGCCAGCCCGACATCGCCCAGGAAGGCGCCGCTGGCGCGGTCGCAGACGGCGAAGTAGCCGAAGCCGAGCATCGGCCAGAGACCGCCATAGCGCAGCAGGCGCGCCCAGCTCTCCTCCGGCGTCGAAGGCTGACTGCTGATCCAGCGGGTCACCTCCGGGTCGGCCCAGAGCGTCGCTAGATCCGAGAAATCCTCCACGCGATGCGGCCGCAGGATCAGGCGCGGCGTCTCGATGATCGGTGCCGTCATGGCTTCGCCGCCCTTTCGCTCATCACGCAGGCCGCCACCACGATGACGGCGCCGGCCAGCATGGCGAGGCCGGGCGCATGGCCGAACAGCAGCACGTCCAGCGCCACGCTCCACACCAGGCCGGAATAGCCGAAGGGCGCGAGCCGCGCGGCCGTGGCGTGGCGGAACGCGACGGCGAGCGACACCGTGGCGAGCGCCACCAGCAGCCCGTTCACCATCATGAGGGCCAGCGAGAGCGGCGTCGGCGGCACCCAGCTCGCGATGCCGGGCCAGAGCATCACCGCGAGCCCGAGCAGCGCCGGCCAGACCATCAGGCTCATGAAGCCGCGCTCGCCGCGCAGGCCGCGGTTCAGCACGAAGACGGCCGAGTAGAACAGCGTGCCGGCCAGCGCCCAGCCATAGCCCACGAGGCTGCCGCCCAGGCCGCCGAGCAGCCCGGGCGCGAGGCCGATCGCGACGCCACCGAAGCCGACACCCACCCACAGCCACGCCGCACGCGGCGGCACCTCCTTCAGCGTCGCGGCGGACAAAGCGAGGACGAAGAAGGGCGAGGTGAAGAACACCAGGTAGCCCTCCGCCAGCGGCAGGTGGCTGAATGCCATGAAGAAGCTGATCGCGCTGCCGAGCATCATCACCGCGCGCAGCGCGTGCAGCCCGGGGCGCGTGGTGCGCAGGCCGCCGCCCCAGCCTGGCGCCACGAGGCGCAGCACGCCGACCGCGAGCAGGATCGTCACGAAGCGCACCAGCAGCACCTGCCAGACGCCATGCTCGGTGGAGAGCGACTTGCTGATCGCGTCCAGCAGGCTGAACTGGCCGATGCCGGCGAGCATCAGGAGGGGGCCCTTGAGCATCACGGCCTCTTGGGCCGGGGCGGCGGGGCGGTCAATGCGGCTTCCCTTCGCGGCGCCTTCGGGGCACAAGCGCGGCCCGATGACTCCCCGCCTCGCCTCCACCCTCATGCCGATGCTGCGCGGCATGGACCCGGAACGCGCGCATGACATCGCGCTGCGCGCGCTGCGCTTCGGCCTGGCCGGCGCCGACCGCTCCCCGCCCGATCCCGTGCTGGCGACGCGCGCGCTGGGGCTCACCTTCGCGAACCCGATCGGACTCGCCGCCGGATTCGACAAATCCGCCGTCGCCATCGGCCCGCTGATGCGGCTCGGCTTCGGCTTCGTGGAGGCGGGCTCGGTCACGCCCAAGCCGCAGATCGGCAACCCGAGGCCGCGGCTGTTCCGCCTGGTCGAGGACCGCGCGGTGATCAACCGCATGGGCATGAACAATGCGGGGCTCAGCGCCTTCTGCGCGCGTCTCGCGTTGCTCAAGCGGCCGCGCCCGGCCCTGCTCGGCGTGAACATCGCGATCAACAAGGAAGGCGCGGCGCCGCTGCGCGACTATCCCGCGATGTATGTCGCGGTGGCGCCGCATGCGGATTACGTGGCGATCAACGTGTCCTCGCCGAACACGCCGGGCCTGCGCGACCTGCAGGGCGAGAAGCAGCTGTCGGATATCCTCGCCGCGCTGTCCGAAACCCGCGCCGCCCTGCCCGGTGCGAAGCCACCGATCCTGGTGAAGATCGCGCCCGATCTCTCGCCCGCCGCGGTGGAGCCGATCGTCGCGGCGGTCGCCGCGCAGGGCATGGAGGGGCTGATCGTCTCCAACACCACCATCGCGCGGCCTGGCCTGCGCTCCGCGCATCGCGCCCAGGCCGGCGGGCTTTCGGGACCGCCGCTGTTCGAGGCCTCCACCGATCTGCTGCGCCGCGTCGCGCGGCTGGCAAAGGGGCGCGACCTCACGCTCATCGGCTGCGGCGGCGTCTCCTCCGGCGCCGATGTGCTGGCGAAGATCAAGGCGGGCGCGAGCCTGGTGCAGCTCTACGCCGCCTTTGCCTATGACGGCCCCGCGCTGATCCCGCGCATCAAGCGTGAGCTCGCGGCCCTTTTGCGGCGCGAGGGTTTTCGGCACGTCAACGACGCCATGGGGGCCGATATCCGATGATCATCCTCGACGGCGTCGCGGCCCTCGCCGATCGCTACGACGGCTTCATCCTGGATCTCTGGGGCGTCGTGCATGACGGCCGCCGCCCCTATCCGGGCGTCGCCGAGGCGCTCGCGAAGCTCAAGGCGCGCGGCAGGCGCATCGCCTTCCTCTCCAACGCGCCGCGGCGGGCGCATGTGGTGGAGGCACTGCTGACCGGCATGGGCCTCGACCGCGCGCTGTGGGACGCGACGATCACCAGCGGCGAACTGGCCTGGCGGCATCTGCGCGAGGCGCGGCCTGGCCGGCTCGCGCTGCATATCGGGCCGGAGCGCGATCTCTCCACCATCGAGGGCCTGGATATCCAGCGCGTTCCCGATCCGGCCGAGGCCGAATGGGTGCTGAACACCGGCCCCGATCCCGAGCGCGGCAACCTCGATGCGCAGGCCTATCGCCCGCTGCTGGAACGCTGCGCGGCGCGTCGCCTGCCGATGCTCTGCGTCAATCCCGATCGCCATGTGATGGTCGGCGAGCAGCGCGTGATCTGCGCCGGCTCCCTGGCCGATCTCTACGCCGAGCTCGGCGGCCCGCGCGCGACGGAAATCGGCAAGCCGGATCCGGCCGCCTATCCCCCGGTGCTGGAGGCGCTCGGCATCGCTGACCGCAAGCGCGTCGTCGCGATCGGTGACAGCCCGCACACCGACCTCGCCGGCGCGCAGGCCGCCGGGCTGGACGCGGTCTGGGCGCTGACGGGGCTCGCCGCGCATGCGCATGGCGCCGCACCGGATCCTGCGCGGCTGGCCGCGGTGGCCGCTGCCGAAGGCGTGCGGCCGATCGCCGCGCTGGCGGCGCTGCGCTGGTAGCATTTCACCGGCCTGTCATCCGGGTGTTCGCCGCGCGTCAAGAAACTCGGCTAGCCGGGCGCCTCCGGACAGGAGCGCGCGCGGCATGGTCGCCTGGATCAACGAGTTCCACTACGACAACACCGGCACCGATGCCGGCGAGTTCATCGAGATCGCCGGCGAGGCCGGCACCGACCTCTCCGGCTGGTCGCTCGTGCTCTACAACGGCAACCCGACGCAGCGCACCGCCTACAACACGCTGAACCTTTCCGGGGTCATTGCCGATCAGGACAACGGCTTCGGCACGGCGAGCTTCGCCTATCCGTCCAACGGCATCCAGAACGGCAACACATCGGGCACCGAGCCGGATGGAATCGCACTCGTGAACGCCGGCGGCGCGGTGATGCAGTTCCTGAGCTACGAGGGCAGCTTCACCGCCTCCGGCGGCCCGGCCGACGGCATGGCGAGCACCGATATCGGCATCCTCCAGACCGGCAGCGAGGCCATCGGCTCCTCCCTGCATCTCGTCGGCACCGGCGACGACTACGCCGACTTCACCTGGGCGGCGACGAGCGATGACAGCCCCGGCGCCGTCAACACCGGCCAGAGCTTCGGTGGCGCCGCGCCTGGCGAGACCGTCTCCATCAACGATGTTAGCATCGCCGAGGGGGATGCCGGCACGACGCTGCTGACCTTCACAGTCACGCGCAGCGGCAACACCGGCGCCTTCACGCTGGATTTCGCCACCAACGATGGCACCGCGACCACGGCCGACAACGATTACGCGGCCAACAGCGGCACGCTGATCTTCGAGGCGGGCGGCGATCTCAGCCAGACCGTCACGGTCGTCGTCAACGGCGACACGGCGCTGGAGCCCAACGAGACGCTGACGGTCACGCTCTCCAACCTGCTGAACGAGACGGGCACGACCAGCATTGCCGATGGCGAAGGCACCGGCACCATCCTCAATGACGAGCTGGTCTTCACCGAGATCGCCGCGATGCAGGGCGCGGGCCACCGCTCGCCGCTTGTGACGACGCTCACCGGCAGCCCGACCGGCACCGGCAATGTCGCGCAATCCGGCAACAGCGGCAGCGCCCGCTACAACGTCGAGGGCGTGGTCACCGCCATCGCGACCAACGGCTTCTACATCCAGGACGCGACGCCGGACGCGGATCCGAACACCTCCGACGGCATCTTCGTCTTCACCAGCTCGGCACCCGCCGCGACGATCACGGTGGGCGAGACGGTGCGCATCCTGAATACCCAGGTCAGCGAGTTCCGCGCGGCCGCCAACAACCTCACCGTCACGCAGCTCAGCGCGACGGTCAGCGGCGCCAGCATCGTGGAACTCGGCGGCAACACCGTGATCGCGCCGATCGTCATCGGGTGGCCCGGGGGACTGATGCCGCCGACCGGCACGATGGAGGATGACGGCTTCACGAGCTACGACCCCGCCACCGACAATCTCGATTTCTGGGAGAGCCTGGAGGGGATGCTGGTGCAGATCGCAAACCCCGTCGCGATCTCGCTCACCTCGGAGTTCCGCACGCGCGACCCGGCCAATTCCTCCAACGCCGCCGGTCCGCCGAACGAGGAGATCTGGGTCCTCGCCGAAGGCACCTACGATCCGGCGATCCTGACGCCGCGCGGCGTGCCGCTGCTGACCCCGACCGACACCAACCCCGAGCGCATCCAGATCGACGACCTCACCCCCGGCGTGGATCTTCCCAGCGTCGCGCCCGGCGCGGTGCTGGAGAGCGTCACCGGCGTGGTCAACTACGACTTCCAGAGCTACGAGGTCCTGACCACCCGCGTCACCGTCGCCACGCCATCGACGCTGGCGGAAGAGACGACCGCGATCACGCGGGATTTCCGCCAGCTCACCATCGCCTCCTACAACGTCGAGAATCTCGACCCCGTCGTGGAGGACACGGCGGCGGGCAGCGTGGCCGGGAACGATCTCTACACCCGGCTCGGCAATTCGGATGACGACATCGGCAGCGGGAAATACGCCGCGCATGCCCGCCACATCGCGCAGAACCTCGGCGCGCCCGTGATCGTCGCGCTGCAGGAGGTGCAGGACAGCGATGGCGCCACGATCAGCAGCGTGGTGGACGCGACGGAGACGCTGCAGGTGCTGGTGGACCTGATCGAGGACCTTTTCGGCATCACCTACGCCTTCGCCTTCGAGAACCCGCCGGCGAGCAACGAGGATGGCGGCCAGCCCAACGCCAATATCCGCCCGGCCTTCCTCTATCGCCCGGACATCGTGACGCTGGTGGACACGCAGCGCATCACCGATCCGGACACCGCCGAGGCCGACGGCTTCGCCGGCGATGATTTTGCCGCCAGCCGCAAGCCGCTGGAAGGCAGCTTCCTGTTCAACGGCCAGGCCATCACCGTCATCAACAACCACTTCAACTCGAAGGGCGGCGACAACGCCATCGCCGGGAATGTCCAGCCGCCGGTGCTCTCCTCGGAAGCGCAGCGCGTCGAACAGGCGCGCACCGTCAATGCCCGCGTGAACGAGCTGCTCGCCGCCGATCCGGAAGCGAAGATCATCGTCGGCGGCGATCTCAACGACTTCGCCTGGTCGCTGCCGAATCGCACGCTGGACGGCTCCGCGCTCGGCGGCCAGGTGCTGACCGATCTCGCCGAGGCGCTGCTGCCGGCGAATGAGCGGACCAGCTACATCTTCAACGGCAACGCCCAGTCGCTGGACCACATGCTCGTCAGCGACATCCTGCTCGACGCCGCGGCGCCGGCCTTCGACATCGTGTATGTCAATGCCGACCTTGCCACGGGCGTCTCCGACCACGACCCGGCCCTGGCGCGCTTCGACTTCCGCGCCTTCGCCGAGCATCTCGTGCTCACCACCGGCCGCGACAGCGTGGATGGCGAAGGCGGCGCCGACACGCTGGAGGGCGTGGCCGGCATCGACACGCTGGCTGGCGGCGAAGGGAACGACCTCTACATCGTCGCCGATGCCCGGATGCGGCTTGTCGAGCTGGCGGGCGAAGGCCATGACAGCGTGATCGCCAGCGTCACGCTGCGGCTCGCGGCGGAGATCGAGGATGGCGCGCTCAGCGGCGGCGAGGCGCTCGACCTGTTCGGCAACGAGCTGGCCAATCGGCTGCTCGGGAATGACGCGGCGAACCTGATCCTTGGCGGCCTCGGCGGCGATACGATCGAGGCGGGCGACGGCGAGGACCGCGCCTTCGGCCAGGAGGGCGACGATCGGCTGGCCGGCGGCGCCGGCGATGATGCGCTGAACGGCGGCGAGGGCGCGGACACGCTGGAGGGCGGCCTCGGCGCGGATACGCTGATCGGCGGCGCCGGCGACGACATCTTCCTCTTCTCGGCGATCCCCGCGGCCGGCGATTCGGACCGTGTGCTCGGCATGGCTTATGGCGCCGACCGCATCGCGATCCTCGGCACCGCCTTCGATCCGACCCTCGCGCCCGGCGCGCTGGATGCGTCGCGCTTCCAGATCAACACCATCGGCCAGTCGCGCGACGCCTCGCAGGGCGTCTTCGTCTTCGAGGCTGATACCCGGCAGCTCTGGTGGGACACGGATGGGCTGGGGGCTGGCCGCACGCTGCTCGCCGAGTTCACCGGCCCGCCGCGGATGAGCGCGGCCGACATTCTCGTGATCTGACGAGGCCGAGCCGCGCCGCCGGCCCTGCTATCGCCGGCGGCGCGGGCCCATTAGCTTCCCTGCCGTGAGTCCCCGGGATACACCGCCCGACATCAGAGCCGCGGCGATAGCCCGGCCGCCGATCTGGCTGCTGGTCGCGATCATCGCGATCGGGCCGTTCACGATGCAGATCATCGTGCCCTCGCTGCCGGCGATGGGCGCCGATCTCGCGGCGAGCACGGCGAGCATCCAGCTCACCGTCACGCTCTATCTCGCGGCGATCGCCTGCGGACAGCTGGTCTATGGGCCGCTGTCGGACCGCTTCGGGCGCCGGCCGCTGCTGATGGGCGGGCTCGCGCTCTATGCCGCGGCAAGCCTCGCCGGCGCGCTCGCGGCGGGCGTGCTCGGGCTGATCGCGGCGCGGATCGTGCAGGCGCTCGGCGCCTGCGCCGGCGTGGTGATCACGCGCGCCGTCATCCGCGATGTCTGGCCGCGCGAGCAGTCCGCGAGCGTGCTCGGCTATGTCACGATGGGCATGACCATCGCGCCGATGCTGGCGCCAATCCTCGGCAGCCTGCTGGAGGCCGCCTTCGGCTGGCGCGCGGCGATGCTCGCCTGTGTGGCCTTCGCGCTGCCGCTGGCGGTCCTCACCTGGCGGCGCCTGCCGGAGACGCTGCCCGCGCCGCAGCCGCTGCCGGGCCTGGCGGCGATCGGGCAGGCCTATCGCACGGTCTGGGCGATGCCGGCCTTCCGCGTGAATGCGGCGCTGACGGCAAGCGCCACGGGTGTTTTCTTCGCCTTCCTGGGTGGCGCGCCCTATGTGGTGGTGCAGGGGATGGGGCATTCGCCGATCACCTTCGCGGTGGCCTTCGCGGTGGTGTCGCTGGCCTTCGCGGCGGGCAACTGGGTGTCGGGGCGCTATGCGACGCGACTCGGCATGCTGCGGCTGCTAACGATCGGCGTCTGGATCAACCTGGCGGGCACGGCGGCGGCGGCGGCGCTGGTCGGGCTGTTGCCGCCGCATCTGCTGGCCTTTTTCGCGCCGATGCTCCTGGTCGGCTTCGGCAACGGCGTGACGCAGCCGAGCTCCATCGCCGGCGCGCTCTCGGCCAAGCCGCAACTGGCCGGCACCGCTTCCGCCCTGGTGGGCGCGATGCAGATGGGGGCCGGCGCCGCGTTGAGTTTCCTCGTCGGCCTGGTCGAATACGGCAGCGGCGTCGGCACGGCGCTGACCATGGCCGGCGCCGGGTTCGGCGCCTGGCTTGCCCTGCGTGGGGTGCGGCGCCTGGACTGAGGCCGCGCTCCCCCCCTGGACCCTGGCCTTCAGCCGGCCTTGCGGGCGGCTTCCGGCGGCGCCTCGCGGGAGGCCTGCTCGGCGGCGACCATGATGGACTTCATGTCGCGCAGGAACGCCGCGCCCTTGAGGGTGCGCTGCACGAGCACGCTGCGGCGGTCCATCGGGTCCACCTTGCGCCGCGCGAGATCGAGCTCGCCCAGCCGGTCGAGCGCGCGGGTGATGGCGGGCTTGGAGACGTTCAGCTCCGCCGCGAGGCCGCGGACCGTGTGCGGGCCTTCCGCCAGATAGACGGTGAGGAACACGCCGAGCTGGCGGGCCGAAAGATCGGGCCCGTCGCGGCGGACCAGCGCGACCACCGTGTCGCGCAGGATGCCCACCAGGGCTTCGGAGTTGGATTGTGTCGCCATGTCTTCGGCTCCTTCCTGTGGCGTCTTGGCCGGGGGTTGCCGGCTTCGCCTTGCTGCTGGCGCGGCCCCTGACCGCGCCGTTCAGGCCGTTCTTCGAGACTCGGTGTTGCGCAACCGAACGTTGTCAGTGCGGCGGCGTCCCGAAACCGTGTCGCTGGTCACGTCTGGGTGTTTCGGCCTCCCCTTCCCGCGAGCAGCAGCGAAACCGCCCCCTTCGCGATCGCGCGAGCCGCCTGCACCTCGCCCCCTTCGGGGCGCCCCGGCCTGGCCTGGTCGTTCCAGGCGTAGAGATCGTAATGGGCGAACCGCACGCCATCCGGCACGAAGCGCCGGAGGAACAGAGCCGCCACGATGGCCCCGGCCATGGGCCTGGACGAAACGTTGTTCAGGTCCGCAACGGTGCTGTCCAGCCAGGAAATATAATTATTTTGTAATGGAAGCCGCCAAGCCGGATCGTAGGACAGTCGTCCTGATTCGAGCAGGGTCTGCGCCACCTCGTCGTCATCCGTGAACAGCGCCGGCAAGTCGGGGCCCAGCGCCACGCGCGCCGCACCCGTGAGCGTCGCGCAATCCACGATGAGGTCGGGCTTGGATTCGGCCGCCAGCGCCAGCAGATCGGCCAGCACGAGGCGACCTTCCGCGTCGGTGTTGCCGATCTCGACCGTCAGCCCCTTGCGGCTGCGGATCACGTCGAGGGGCCGGAAGGCGGTGCCGGAGACCGCGTTTTCCACCGCGCCGACCAGCAGCAGCAGGCGGATCGGCGCGCGCGCGGCCATCAGCATCTCGGCCGCGGCGAGCGTCGCGGCGGCGCCGCCCATGTCCTTCTTCATCCGCAGCATGCCGGCGGCGGGCTTGAGATCGAGCCCGCCGGAATCGAAGCAGACGCCCTTGCCGCAGAGCGCCAGCAGCGGGCCGTCGGGGTCGCCTTCCCAGCGCAGGATGGCGATGCGCGGCGGCCGGGCCGAGCCGCCGCCGACGGCCTGCACCAGCGGAAAGCCTTCGGCCAGCGCCGCGCCCTCGATGATCTCCACCCGCGCGCCATGCGCTGCGCCGAGTTGCGCGACGGCATCCGCGAGTTCGGCCGGGCCGAGCAGGTTGGCCGGCGTGTTGATGAGATCCCGTCCACGCCGGATCGCCGCGGCCTGCTGCTGTGCCTCCGCCGTTGCGGGCGGGGCGACGAGCCGCGCGGGGCCGCGCCCGGATTCGGACTTCAGGCCGCGGAAGCGGTAGGCGCCGAGCGCCCAGCCCAGCACCGCGGCGGCGGGATCAGGCGCGCCCTCCAGCCGCCAGAGCGTGTCGGCGGGCAGGGCGAAGGGCGCGCCCCCGTAGGCCCAGGGACTTGCCGGTTCCGTGCCGAGGCCAAGCACGGCGCCTGCCAGCCCGGCCTCGCCGGGCAGCAGACGGATCTCCTGCGCCTTCGCCGCGAAGCCGCTGGCGCGCAGGAATCCCGCCTGCATCGGCGTGATCCGCGCCAGCAGCGAATCGAGTCCCGCCGGCGTCACCGCATGCAGCGGCAGCGCACCGGCATCCTCCCCGGTCAGACCATTCAGCATTGCATCTCCTGCGTTTCGATTAACGCAGGATCGAACCGGCTGCAATCAACCGATCGGATGGCACGCCAGGAAAACGGTTGCCCTGATGCAGGCCTTCCGCGACGCCGGCGCACGCGCATTCGTTTGCATGTCGGATGACGGCGATGTCAGCGCCGGGGAATGCGCTCCATCTCCGCCAGCCACGCCGCGGCCGAGGCATCCGATGGCGCGCGCCAATCGCCGCGCGGCGAGAGCGAACCGCCCGAACTCACCTTTGGTCCGTTCGGCAGGGCGGAGCGCTTGAACTGGCTGGTCGCGAAGAAACGGCGGATGAAGACGCGCAGCCACTCCGTGATCACATCCAGCTCGTAGGCCACGCGCTTGTCGGGCGGCGTGTGCGGCGGCCAGGCGCCGGCGGCCGCGTCGCGCCAGGCATGCCAGGCCAGGAAGGCCACCTTCGATGGCCTGAAGCCGAAGCGCGTGATGTGATACAGGTGAAAATCCTGCAGCGCGTAAGGGCCGACGATCTCCTCCGTGCGCTGCGCCGGCTGCGCGGTGCCATCGTCCTTTGGCCCGCCCGGCACCAACTCCGGAGAAATCTCGGTGGCGAGGATGTCGAGCAGCACGGGCCTGGCCTCGGCGCCGAAGATGCCCGATTCCGCGACCCAGCGGATCAGGTGCTGGATCAGCGTCTTCGGCACGGAGGCGTTGACGTTGTAGTGCGACATGTGGTCGCCGACGCCATAGGTGCACCAGCCGAGCGCGAGTTCCGAGAGATCGCCCGTCCCGAGCACCAGCGCATCGTGCCGGTTGGCGAGACGGAACAGCGTGGCGGTGCGCTGGCCCGCCTGCACATTCTCGAAGGTCACGTCGTGCAGGGGCTCGCCCGCGGCGAAGGGATGGCCGATGTCGCGCAGCATCTGCATCGAGCCCGGCGTCATGTCGAGTTCCGCCGCCGTCACGCCGAGCGCGCGCATCAGCGCCCACGCGTTGGATTTCGTGCGATCCGTCGTCGCGAAGGCGGGCAGCGTATAGGCGAGGATGTTCGTCCGCGGCAGGCCGAGCGCATCGAAGGCATGCGCGGCGACGAGCAGGGCCTGCGTCGAATCAAGCCCGCCGGAGACGCCGATGACGATGCGCTGCATCCCGGTCGCTTCTAGCCGCTGGCGCAGCCCGTAGGACTGGATGTTGTAGGCCTCGTAGCACAGCTCGTTCAGCCGGGAATCATCGTCGGGCACGAAGGGAAAGCGCGGCACCGCGCGCATCAGGCCGAGATCGGCGACGCAATCGGGCGCGAGCGTGAAGGCCACCTCGCGGAAGGGCACGGCATGCGCATCCGCCGCGTCGCCGAAGCTCGTCAGGCGCAGCCGTTCCTGCTGCAGCCGTTCGAGATCGATGTCGGCGAGGATCGGCGCCGCGTCGCGCGCGAAGCGCGGCGCTTCCGCGAGCAGCACGCCATTCTCATGGATCATCGCCTGCCCGTCCCAGGCGAGGTCGGTGGAGGATTCGCCGGTGCCCGCGGCGGAGTAGAGATAGGCCGCGACGCAGCGCGCCGAATGCACCTCGCACAGCGCGTGCCGATAGGCTGACTTGCCGACGGTGACGTTGCTGGCCGAGAGGTTCAGCAGCACGGTCGCACCCGCGAGCGCGGCGGCGGTGGAAGGCGGCACCGGCGCCCAGACATCCTCGCAGATCTCGACATGCACGACGAGGTCCGGCAGGTCCTCCGCACGCAGCAGCACATCCGTGCCGAAGGGCGCTTCCTGGCCTGCGAGGCGCAGCGTCGGCGGCACCGCGCCAAGGCCGCTCGCGAAATGCCGCTTCTCGTAGAATTCGCGGTAGCCGGGCAGATAGGCCTTGGGCCAGGCGGCGAGCAGCCGACCGCGATGGATGGCGAGCGCGGTGTTGTAGAGCCGCCCGCCCGCGCGCACCGGCGCGCCGACGAAGAGCACCGGCGCGAGATCGCGGCTCGCCTCCAGCAGCGTCGCCACGCCGCGTTCCACCGCTTCGAGCAGCGCGGATTGCTGGAGCAGGTCGTCAATCGCGTAGGCCGAGAGCCCGAGTTCGGGGAACAGCACCAGCGAAGCGCCCTGTTCCGCCGCGCGGCGCGCCTGGGCCAGCGTCTCCGCCGTGTTGGCATCCGGATCGGCCACGCGCACCCGCGGCGCGCAGACGCCGACGCGAACGAAGCCATGGGTGTGGAGGTTGAAGAAGTCGCTCACGCCGCCCCGGATACAGCAAAGGCCGAGGCGGCTCAAACCTACAGCACGTAATCCATCTGCGCCGCACCGGCCTGGCCGACCGCGACCCAGGTCACCCCGTTGAAGACGGCATCCTGTTCCTGCCCGAGGCCGCGGCCGTTCGAGGGCGATCCCAGCAGATAGGGGTAGTAGGTCGTCAGCGTGCGGTCCGACTGGGCATCGTAGTAGGCGTCGATCCAGACCGTGCGGGCAGGATGCACCGGATCCTGGCTGATGGCGGAGACGCTCTCGATCACGTAGCGCCCGGCCGCACGGTTGAGCACCTGGCCGGCCTCGTAGAGCGCGCTGTCGGCATAGATGTAGCCGGTGTAGCGATCGCCCGAAGTCGCCTCGAAGCGCCAGCGGAACAGGCCGAAGCCGGGCAGATCCACCTGCTGCGCCCCGCCCTGGCCGACCGGCGCCCAGCGCGCGCCATCCCACACCCAGTCGAGCTCGTTGCCGAGTCCGTTGCCGAAGGAAGGCCGCCCGGCATAGGTCGGCGAGTAGGCGCTGAGCACGGCGTTGGAACGGGCATCGGTGTAGCTGTTGAGCCAGACCGTGCCCAGCGGATGCACCGGCGAGAGGCTGGTGTGGTTGAGCGCCTCGATCACGTAGCGCCCGTTCGCGTTGGTCACGATGTCGCCGACGCGATGGGTCTCGGTGTTGGCGTAGAGGAAGCCGTTGTAGCGGTCCCCCGAATTCGCCTCGAAGCGCCAGGAATAGAGGCCGAAGCCCGTCACATCCACCTGCGCGCGCCCGCCGCGGCCGACCTCCGCCCAGGTCGTGCCATCCCACACCCAGTCGAGCTCGTTGCCGAGGCCCCGGCCATGCGAGGGCAGCCTGATGTAGTTCGGCGTGTAGGTGTCCAGCACCATGCCGGATTTCGAATCCGCGTAGTTCGAGATCCACATCGTGCCGATCGGATGCGCCCGCGCCGTGCTGACATGCGCCAGGTTCTCGATGGTGTAGCGGCCGTTCGTCACGGTCACGAGATCGCCGATGCGATGGGCGGCGGTGTCCTCGTAGAGGAAGCCGCCATACTGGTCCCCGGAATTGGCACGGAAGGTCCAGCCGAACAGGCCGTAGCTCTTGATGTCCACCTGCTTCGCGCCGCCCTGGCCGACCGGCAGCCATTCCGTGCCGTCGAACACCCAGTCCAGCTCGTTGCCGAGGCCGAGCCCGTGCGAGGGCTTGCCGGTGACGTTCGGCGTATAGGCCTGCATCGTCGTGGCGGAGCGCGAATCCGTGTAGTTCAGGATCCACACCGTGCCGACCGGATGCGCCTTCGCCGCGCCGGTGTTCGACACCGCCTCGATCGTGTATCGGCCGGCCGCCGCCGTCACGACATCGCCGACGCGATGCTCCTGCGTTTCCTCATACAGGAAGCCGGAATAGCGATCGCCCGAATTGGCGCGGAAGGTCCAGGTGAAGAGGCTGTAGCTTTCCACATCGGATTGCAGCGCGCCGGCCTGGCCGACGAGATCGTATTCGTCGCCGTCCCACACCCAGTCCTGCTCGTTGCCGAGCCCGTTGCCGTTGGAGGCGAGGCCCGCCGTGTAGGGCATGTAGGCCTTCATCGTCTGGCCAGACTTCGCGTCGAAATAGCTGTCGATCCAGACGGTGCCCGGGGCGTGGTGGCGCGTGCTGCCCTGCGGGACATTCACCTCGATCACGTAGCGGCCGAGCGGCTTCGTGATGACGTCGCCGGCCTGGTAGGCCAGCGCGCTGTCCCACAGCACGCCGCTGTAGCGGTCGCCGGAGGTCGCCTCGAAGCGCCAGTAGAACAGGCTGAACTGGCCATCCGCCTGCCGCGCCCCGCCCTGCCCGACCTGCACCCAGCTCGCCCCGGTCCAGACGCGGTCGAGCTCGGAGCCGAGGCCGAGCTGGCCGGTGGCGACGGTGCCGGCGCTTTCCAGCGGCAGCTCGCGCCCCGTCGCGGCATCGAAGTAGCGCGTGGTGCGCACGAGGCCGGGCGTCGCCGCCTCCGAGTCGCCGGCCTGGGCCCGCTGCTCGCCGGTGATGCGGTAGAGGCCATGCGGCGTCGCGATGGCCTGGCCGACCGCAAGGCTGCCGGCGAGGCCGGTCAGCGTGCCATGCACCCGGTCCCCGCTGGTCGCCTCGAACACCCAGGTGAAGCGCATGCCTTCCTGGACGTTGATCTGGAGCAGCCCGCCCCGGCCGAAATTGACCCAGCCCTGCGAGGTCCAGGCCGCGTCGATCTCCGAGCCGAGCCCGGCGAGGCCGGAGGCGATGCCGGTGCCGTTGCGCGTGACGAGGAACTGCGCCGTGCCGGCATCGTAGTACCATTCCGTCCGCACCTCTCCATCCTCGAGGCCGAACGGGGTGAGATCGGCGCCGCGCTCCTCCTCCAGCAGCAGGAGGTAGCGGCCGAGCGCGGTCGTGATGCTGTCTCCGGCGGCATGGGCGGCGCTGTCCGCCACCATCCACCCGCCCCAGCGGTCACCCGTATTCGCCTCGAAGACCCAGGTGAAGATGCTGTCGGGGTTGTTTTGCGCGGAACCTGACATCGGCCTGACGGGGAGGGCGGCGATCGCATCCTGCGAAGGGCGCGGTGCCCCGGGCCAAGTTGCGCCAGGCGGGTGAAGCCGGCGTTAACCCGGACTTCTCACCAGTTGCAGCCGCCCTCGCTTGTCCCTGGCGGCGCCTGGGCCGCCGCGTCGCTCGCCAAGACAGTCCGTCTTGGCCTCGCTCCGCAACGACCCAGGCACCACCAGGTCCTGCGCGATCATCGGCTGGCCTGGTGAGAAGTCCGGGTTAAGCGCGTGGCACGCCGACCCGGCCTGTCGCGAGCCGCTCCACCGTCTCGGCCACCGCATGCGCCAGCCCCTCAGGCGCGTAGTAGACGCCGCGGATCTGGGTATGTGCCTGGAGTGCCGCCAGGAAATCGGCGCGCAGCGCGGGATCGGGCGGCGCGGCGTCCGCCCAGAAGCGGTCGAGCGGGCCCTGATGCGCGAGGCCCGGCACGTCCCACACCGCCTTGCCGAGCGCCTTCACCGGCCGCTCCAGCACCACCGCGCGCAGGCCCATCGTGCTGTTCACGGTGATCATCCCGCGCGCGTCGCGCATCATCTCGTCGCCCTTGCCGTCATGCGCGAGATGCACGCGCGCGGCGACGCCGGCCTCGGCGGCAATGCGCGGCACGATGCGGTGCCAGGGCTTGGCGCAGGGATCGAGCGGATGGACCTTGACGATGAGCTGCCCATCCGCCGGCGCGTGGCGCGCGAAGGAGCCGATCACCACGCGCAGCGGCGTGTCCATGTCGGGAAAGGTGGAGTAGGCGCGGACGGAGAAATCCGTCTCCATCTGCATCGCGAAGAGCCAGAAGGGATGGCCGGCGACCTTCTCCATGGCGCGCGCGCCCTCCGCGCGTTCCCGGCGCCGCTGCGCGAGGCGCAGCCCGATGCCGAGATAGGTGCGCAGCGGATGATGCAGGTGATGGCTGCGATAGTGCCAGAAGGGCCAGCGCAGCATGGTCGCGCCGTGATAGAGCACGTCCCACACCGCCTGGCGGCGGAAACTGTCCCGGAAACGCGGCGCCAGGTCGGCCGGCGGCAGGCCGGCGGCGAGCGCGCGGATCGCGGCCGGGTCGCGCGGGAAATGGCTGTCGCCGCCCATGCCGTCGCGTTCCAGCGTGATCCAGTCGGGGCGGAAATAGCCGAAATCGGTCGCCGTCACGGCGATGCCGCGCGCTTTGGCCGCGGCGATGGCGGCGCGGTGATAGGCGCGCTGCTCGCCGAGCAGGACGAGATCGGTAATGGCGTGGCGATCCAGCCGCTCGGCGAGGTAGGCGGGCCATTCCTCGGGGCGACCCCAGAAGTTCTCGAACGCGCCGGCGCGGCGCGGCCAGAAGATCCGGTCGCCGAGATTGAGGTTGATCCGCCACACCGCATGGCCGCGCGCCGAAAGCCCCATGGCGACCCGCGCGAAGAAGGGGGTGATCGGCCCCTGGAGGAACAGGAAGCTGCGCCGAGGCTCGGAGGGGCTGGGGGAGGTCATTGCCGGCCGGTCCCGCTTGGCACCGGGGGCGGGCGGGGTCAACCGGCCCGGAGCAGAGCGAGATCGCGCCAGCGCACCAGGCGAACCCCGCGCCGTGCCGCGGCGGCGAGCGCGGCGCGATCGGGGAAGCCCTGATAGGGCAGGGGCTCCGGGACGGTGTCGGGCGGCGGGAAGCCGGCGATCGTGGCGCGGAGCAGCTTCACGCCCGCCAGGTGCAGGTGCCGCGACGCGCCCAGCGCCGAAACGCCCGGCGGGAGTGTCACCGCCTGCTGCGCCAGAATCGCGCCGGCATCAATGCGCGGGGCGAGGCGATGGATGGTGACGCCGGGCGCGGTGCCCTCGGCGAGGCACCAGAAGGCCGGCACCGGCCCGCGATGGCGCGGCAGCAGCCCGGGATGGAGGTTGATCCCGCCGAGCGGCGCGAGCGCGAGGGTCTCGGGCGCGAGGATCTGGTCGAAGTGGCAGGTCACGATCAGGTCGGGCTGCGCGGCCTGCAGCGCGGCGTGGAAGGCCGCGCCGTTGACATCCTGGATGATGAGCGCGCCGCGCGGCGGGCGCGATAGGCCGAAGCCGACGGCCAGATAGGGCAGGATGCGCGGGCCGGATGTCTGCCAGTGCCTGCGCAGCTGGCCGAAGACGCCGCCGCGGTTCGGACGCATCGGATTCGACCAGCCGCAGAGGACGATCTCGCCGCCCGGGTCGCGCCGGAAGGCGGCGACGGCCTCGTCGGACATGGGGGAGCGCATGGTCAGCAGGGCGAGGCGCATCACCCCGCCAGATCGGCCGGCGCCACGTCCTCCACCGCCGCGGCCAGCGCCGTCACGGCGGCGCGGATATCCCCCTCCTCATGCTCGGCGGACAGGAAGAAGCGCAGCCGCGCGGCGCCCTCCGGCACGGCGGGGAAGATGATCGGCAGCGCATTCACCCCACGCTCCAGCAGCGCCGCCGCGACGCGCATCGCGCGCACCGTGCTGCCGAGCACCACCGGCACGATGGCGAGCCCCGCGGAATGGCCGGTATCCAGCCCGCGCGCGCGGCAGAGGTCGCGGAACAGCCGGGCATTCGCGTGCAGCTTCGCGACCCGCCAGGGCTCGGCGTGCAGGATGTCGAGCGCGGCGGCGGCGGAGGCCGCGACCGGCGGCGGCATGCCGACCGAATAGACGAAGCCCGGCGCCGTGTGCCGCAGCCAATCCACCAGATCGCCGCGCGCCGCGACATACCCGCCGCAGCCGCAGAGCGTCTTGGACAGCGTGCCCATCCAGATATCCACCTCGGCCGGGTCCACGCCCGCGGCCTCGAAGACGCCCCTGCCGGTCTCGCCGACCACGCCGAGGCCGTGCGCCTCATCCACCATCAGCCAGGCCTCGTATTGCCGCGCGAGGCGGACGAAGCCGGCGAGATCCGGCACGTCGCCATCCATCGAGTAGTGGCCCTCGATGACGATCAGCGCGCGCTGCGCGGACCGCCGCGCGGCGCGCAATTCGCGCTCGGCATTGGCGAGGTCGTTATGCGCGAAGGGCACGCGCCGCGCGCCGGAGAGGCGGGCGCCCTCGACGCAGGAATTGTGGATGGCGGCGTCGTGCAGGATCATGTCGCGCGGGCCCATGAGATGGCCGATGAGCGTGACGTTGGTGGCATGCCCGCTGACGAATGCGAGGGCGTCCTCCGCGCCGTAATGCGCCGCGAGTTTTCGCTCCAGCTCCGCGTGCACGGGCCTTTCACCCGACACCAGCCGCGAGGCCGAGGCGGAGATGCCGTAGCGCGCCATGGCCTGGGTAGCCGCCGCGTGCAGGCGCGGATCGCCGTTCAGGCCGAGATAGTCGTAGGAGCCGAAATTGATGACGTCCCGGTTGCCGATGAGGGTATGCGCACCGGCGCGGCCCTCATGCGTCCGGAAGAACGGGTTCTGGATGCCGAGCGCCTCCATCGCGTCGCGCACCAGGCCCCAATCCTTGAGGTTCTGGATGCTGCCGAAGCCGCGCGGATCGGTGCCGGCCTGGGCTTCCTGCCCCTCGCGCCGGCGCGCCAGGCGTTGCACGAGCGCGAGGCGCGCCGTGGCGGAGAGTCCGAAAGCGCCACCGCGTGCCATACCCGCCGCAATCTCCCTATTCGGCCGCGCGGATCGCCTGCGTCGGCTCGAAGCTCTCCATCAGCACCGCCACCGTGGCCTCCTCGGCCCCGGTCGGCGCCAGCGCCGCGGACGCGATCTGCCGGGTCAGGGCGGCGACGGTCAACTCCTCCGAGAGACCGGCGATCGGCACCTGGCGGGCGAGCCGCGCTTCCAGCGCGCCGCGCAGCTCCAGCGCGCCCAGGCTGTCGAGGCCGAGCCCGGCGACCGCGGCGTCGGGCCCGACCGATTCGGCGGGCAGGCGCAGGATGCGGCCGATCTCCTCCTGCACCAGGCGCAGCAGCAGGGCCTCGGCCTCCTCCCGCGGCAGGGCGGCGAGGCGGGCGCGGATGTCGCCGGTGTCGGCGGGGCGCTCGGCCTCGGCAAGGCCGCCGAGCATCGGCTCGCCCATGATCGGCAGCGCCAGCCGCCCCTCGCCGAGCCGGGCCAGGATCGCGACGGGATGCGGCGCGGCCAGCAGCGCGGGCAGCGCATCGAGCGCCGTCGCGGCCGGCATCGACGCGGCGCCCAGCCGGCGTTGCAGCAGCTCCGCCTTGCGGGCATCGCCGGCGAGCATGCCGACATCGCTGATCGGGCCCCAGGCGACGCAGAGCGCCGGCTTTCCAGCCGCGCGCCGCCGCCGCGCCACGGCTTCCAGCGCGGCATTGGCCGCGACGTAGTTCGCCTGGCCGGGATTGCCGAAGACCGTGGTGGCGGAGCCGAAGAGCAGGAAGAGCGAGACCGGATCGTCCCGCGTCAGGCGGTCGAGCTGCGCAGCGGCCAGCTTCGGCGCCAGCACCCGCCGGAAACGCGCCGCGTCCAGGCTGATCGCGGCGCCGTCCTCCAGCACGCCGGCGGCATGCACCACGCCGCCGATCGGATGCGCGACCCTGATCTTCCCGAGAGTCGCCTCAAGCTGAACGGGATCGCCCACGTCGCAGGCATGGATCGCCGCCTGCGCGCCGAGGGCCGCGAGATCGCGCAGCGCCGCCGCATGCTCCAGCACGGTGCGGCCCAGCAGGGCGAGATGCCGGACGCCCTGCCGCGCGAGCCATTTCGCCGCCTCCAGCCCGAAGCCGCGCGTGCCGCCTGTGACGATCACGACGTGGTCCTCGGGCGGCAGCCAGGACACGGCCGGGATGGCGGCGCGCGGCGCGGGCGGGCGGATCACCAGCTTGCCGATATGGGCGGAAGCCTGGAGCGTGCGGAAGGCGCTCTCGACCGCGTCAGATTCGAACACGGCGAAGGGCAGCGGGCCGAAGGTGCCGTCGCGGAGGCGGTCGCAGAGTCCCGCCAGCAGCTTCGCCGCCTGCGCCGGCCGCGCGCGCGGCAGTTCGTCCACATCCACCGCGAAATAGCTGGCATTGCGGCGCAGCGGGCGCAGCGGCGCGCGGCGGTTCTCGACGAAGTCGCGCTTGCCGAGTTCCACGAAGCGCCCGAACGGCTTGACCAGTTCCAGGCTGCGCTCCATCGCCTCGCCGGCGAGCGAATTCAGCACGACATCCACGCCCTCCGGCCAGGCCGCCCGCAGCCCATCGGCGAAGCCGGGGTCGCGGCTGTCGAGCACGAGCTCGGCGCCCGCCGCGCGCAGGAAGGCGCGCTTCGCCGGCGTGCCAGCCGTCATCGCGACGCGCGCGCCGATCGCCTGCGCGACCTGCAGCGCCGCGAGGCCCACGGCGCCGGCGCCGCCGTGGATCAGCACCGTCTCATCGGGCTGTAGTCGCGCGCACTCCTCCAGCGCGTGGACGGCGGTGAGGAAGGCGACGGGGATGGTGGCGGCTTCCTCGAAGGAGAGGCTTTCGGGGAGCGGCGCGAGCGCCTCGACGCGGGTCACGGCGCGCGCGGCGAGTGCCGCCGGCGCCACGCCGAACACCCGCGCGCCCGGGCGCAGCGCGACGCCAGGGCCGGCGGCCTCGACGATCCCGGCGCATTCCATGCCGAGGCTGGGCCCGGCGAAGCCGGCTTCCAGCACCTCCTCCGGCAGCAGGCCCTGGGCCCACATGAGATCGCGGAAGTTGAGGCCGGCCGCCTCGATGCGGAGGGCGACCTCGCCGCGGCCGGGTTGGGGTGGGCGGGAACCCATCGCTTCCCAACGCAGCGTCCCCAACCGCCCCGGCTGCGCGATCGCAAGCCGCAGCGGCCCTGCCAGTTCCGGCGTCTCGACCCCCCGCACCAGCCGAGGCACAAGCCGGCCGCTGGCGGCCAGCAGGACCTCCGCCTCGCCATCGGTGGCATCCAGCTCCGCCGCCAGGCGCCGCGCGGCGATGCCGTGCGCCAGCGTCGCGTCCAGCTCCACCCGGCGCGGCTTCAGTGCCGGCATCTCGTTCGCCAGCACGCGCGCGAGGCCGCGCAGCGCGGCAGCCTCCGGCGTGTCGCCCTCCGTCACCAGTACGAAGCCCGCCGCGCTGCCCGCCGCGGCATCGGCCAAACGGACCAGGGTGGCGGCGGTCTCGGCGACATCCTGCGGCGCGGCCAGCACGACGATTCGCGCGCCGGCCATGCGCTTCGGCGCAAGCGCCTCGAAGCCCAGCCGCTCCACCGCGCCGGTGTGGGTGAGCCGCGCTTCCAGCGCCTCCGCCAGCGCCGCCATGCCGGGCTCCGCCAGCAGCAGCGTGCGCGGCGTCGCGGGCTGCACGGTGACGGGCGGCGGCGGCGCCTCGGCGCCGATCAGGACGGCGGGCCAGGGGGTGCAGCGCAGCAGCTCGGCCGCCGCCGCGCGGAACCCGGCCTCCGCCAGCCGCGACTGCCACAGCGCGGCATCAGGCAGCGCCCCACCCTCCGACCCGCCGGCCGGATCGGCGCCGAGGCCGATCCACCAGCCCGGGTCCTGGCCGCACACGAAGGTCCAGACGCGGCCGGGCAGCGGTTCCGCCAGCAGCAGCGCCCCGCCCTCGGCCAGCGCGGCGCGCGCCGCCGGCGCCAGCGAGGTGCCGGCCCGCAGCCGGGCAGAAGGCGCGAGCCCGATCACCAGGTCGGCGGTGAGCGGCGGCGGCTGGTGGCGCGGGTCCCAGGCGACGGCCTCGGCGCCCTCGGGCACCGAAGGCCGGGTGTCGCCGGCCGCGACGTAGCGCACCCGGCGCCCGAGCGGCGCCAGCGCCGCCAGCACGCGCCACGCCAGCGTCTCGCCGGCCGCGCCGATCTCCAGGATGCGCAGCGGCCGGTTCTCGGGCCATGCGGCGGCGAAGGCCGCGACGGCGGCGGCCAGCGAATCGGCGAGCCGCCCGAAGGCCGCGCCTGCCAGCGGCGGCGGCGTGGCGGCGCGATGCGCGCCGCGCAGCGCCTCGGGCACCCGCTCCGCCGCCTCGGCGATCCAGGCGAGGTCGAGCGCCAACTCGGGATGCTCGGCCAGCACGCTGCGCCAGATCTCGGCCGAGGGCGGCAGCGCCGCCTCCGGCAGCAGCCGAAAGCCGGCGCTGGCCTCGGCCGCGCCGTCCTCCACCAGCGAAAGCCGCAGGAAGGCGAGATAGGCGCCGGCTTCCGGCGCGGCGGCGAGCAGCGGGGCTTCCTGCGCGGCCGCGCCGACATGCGCCTCGAGCAGCAGCGCCGCTTCCGACAGGTCCGGCCCGGCGGCGCCGCCGGCGGCGAGCGCGGTGGGCAGGGCGGGCGGCGGCGGCGGGCCCTCGGCGGCGGGGACCCAGTCGATCCGCGCGGCCGCGTCCAGCGGATCGGCCGCGCCTGGCAGCGGCACCCGGCCGAAGGTCGCGCCCTCCAGCCGCGCCACCACGCGGTTCGCGGCGTCGCGCAGCACCAGCAGCGCGACGGCGGAGCGGCTGCCGCGCCTCGTCAGCGCGACCTCCGCGGTGGTCGCGGGCGCGGCACCCGGCTGCATCAGGAGCCGGCCGGCCTTGACCGGGACGAGCCCGGTGCCCGGCGGCAGCGTCGCCGGGTCGAGCAGCGCGAACAGCCCCTGCATGGCGCCATCCAGCCGCGACGGGTGGAGGAGGAAGCCGTCATCGGCCGGCGCGGCATCGGGCCGCACCAGGACCGCGCGCGCCAATTCCGCCGCGGCTTCCACGCTTTCGACCGCGGCGAAGGCCGGGCCGTAGCGCAGGCCGAGCGAGGCGGCCCGCGCGCGCAGCGCCTCGCCGGTCATCTTTGTGCCTGCGACCGGCAGCGCCGGCGCGGCGAGCGCGGCGCGCGTGGCGGCGCGGACCTCGCCGAGCGCATGCAGCGTCCAGGGCTCGGGCGAGAGGCGCGGGCGCGATTCCAGGCGGAAGGCGCCTTCCGGTTCCAGCGTCGAGCGCACCTCCCGGCTGCGCTCGGCTTCGAGCAGCAGCGGGCGGAGGATGCGGAACTCCGCAACCTCCAGGGCCGGCGCGTCTGCGTATCGGGCGCGGCCGGCGGCCAGCGCCATGTCCAGCATCGCCGCCGCCGGCAGCACCGCATCGGCGCCAAGGCGGTGATCGGCAAGCCAGGGGGCGACCAGCGTGTCGAGCGTGTTCGTCCAGACGCCCGGCTCCTGCCCCACCCGAACGCCGAGCAGCGGATGCTCGGCGAGGGCATCGGCGAGCTTCGCGCCCTCCACCGTGGTGGAATAGCGGTAGGGCTTGCGGGCGAAGGGGGTCAGCGGCAGGCGGCGCTCGGCGGGGCCTTCGAAGAGCGGCGCGCCGCGCGGATCGGCGCCGGCGAGCACGGCCCGGTCGGCGGTGGCCATGATCGGGTCCGCGCCCTCCGCATCGCGCTTCGAGAGGCTGGCGAGATGGCTCGCCTCCACGCCGGCGGCACGCGCCGTCTCGCGCAGATAGGATTGCAGGACGGGATTGGGCCCGATCTCCACGAACACCCGCGCGCCGAGGCCGAGCGCCGCGCGGATCGCGGCTTCGAAGCGCACGGGCTCGCGCAGGTTGCGCCACCAGTAGTCGGCCTCGGCGGCATCGAGCGGCGCGCCGGTGACGGTGGAGAGCAACGGGATGCGGGGCGGGGCGCTGCGCAGCGTGGCGAGATCGGCGAGCAGCCCCGCGCGCACCGGCTCCATCGCGGCGCTGTGGAAGGCGTAGTCGAGATCGAGCGGGATGAAGGCGAGCCGCCGCGCCTCCGCCGCCTGGCGCGTCGCCTCCAGCGCGGCCTCGGGGCCCGCCAGGGTCAGCGCGTTCGGCGCGTTGAAGGCGGCGATCTCGACACCCTCGGCGAGCAGGGATTCGGCCTCGGCCGGCGGCGCGTTGAGCGCGGCCATGCGGCCCATGCCGCGCGTGGCGTGCTGGTGCCGGCTGCGCGCGACGACGAGCCGCGCGGCATCGGGCAGGGTGAGCAGCCCGGCGGCGCAGGCGGCGGCGACCTCGCCCACGGAATGGCCGACGACCATGGCCGGCGCGATGCCGTGCGCGGCGAGCGCGGGCACCAGCGCCACCTGGATGGCGAAGAGCAGCGGCTGCGCGATGTCGGTGGCGGCGAGATCCTCCGCCGTCACGCCCGCCTCGATGTGTCGGAGCGGCGACCAGCCGAGCAGCGGGGCGAGGGCTGCATCGGCTTCGGCGAGCGCGGCGCGGAACGCGGGCGTGCCGAGCGCGTGCTGCGCCATGCCGGCGTATTGCGCGCCATTGCCGGAGAAGACGAAGCAGACCGCGCCGGGCGTGGCGGCGGCGGGCGTGGCGTCATGGTCGCCGCGCAGGATCAGGCGATGGGGGTGCAGGTCCCGATGCCGGGCGACGCCGCGCGCGAGGGTGGCGATGTCCGCCGTGTCGGCGAGGCGGTCGCGGAAGCGCTGGGCGAGCTCCGTGAGCGCGGCGGCGGAGCGGGTGGAGAGGATGAGGGGCGGGGCGTGCGCCGCGATGGTCTCTCCTTCTGCCGCCCGGGCGGCAGAACGAGAAAGCCTGGCAGAGCGCCATGGCGCGGCAGCGGCGACCACCGCGCAGGCATTCGTCCCGCCGAAACCGAAGGAATTCACGACCGCGACGCGATCAACCGATCCGTCCAGCGGCTCCGCCATGACCGGCACCCGGATGTTCAAGGCGGAAAAATCAATGTTCGGGTTCGGCCTGTCCTGGTGCAGCGTCGGCGGCACCACGCCGCGTTCCAGCACCAGCATCGCCTTCAGCAGCCCCGCGATGCCCGCCGCCGCCTCGGGGTGGCCGATATTCGTCTTCACCGAGCCCACCGGCAGCGGCGCCGCGCGGCCGGCGGCGGCGACGGTGCCGATCGCCCAGGCCTCCGCAGGATCGCCAGCCTGGGTGCCGGTGCCATGCGCCTCGAAATAGGCCAGCCGCTCCGGCGCCACCCCGGCCTCGTCCATCACCTGGCGGATCAGCCGCGCCTGCGCCTCCCGGTTCGGCAGCGAAAGCCCGATGGTCCGGCCCGCGCTGTTCACCCCCGTCGCCAGCACCACCGCGCGCACGGCATCGCCGTCGCGCAGCGCGTCGTCGAGCCGCTTGAGCAGCACCGCGCCCGCGCCCTCGGCCCGCACATAGCCGTCTGCCGCCGCGTCGAAGGCCCGGCACCGGCCGCCGGGCGAGAGCATCCCCGCGCGGGAGAAGCCGATGAAGGGCCAGGGCGAGAGCAGCATCTGCACGCCGCCGGCGATCGCCGCCTCGATCCGCCCCTCCGCCAGCGCCCTGCAGGCGGCGTCGAGCGCGACCAGCGAGGAGGAGCAGGCGGTATCGATCGTCGCCGCCGGACCGCGCAGGTCGAAGACATTGGTCAGCCGGTTGGACAGGATCGAAAGCGCCGCACCCGTCATGAAGTAGCGGTCGCCGCCGGAGGGATCGGGCAGGCGCAGATCGCCGTAGTCGGTCGCCGAGCCGCCGATGAAGGCGCCGATCGCGCGGCCGGCCATGGCCGAGGGCCGCCAGCCCGCATCCTCGATGGCGCCGAGCGCGACTTCCAGGAGCACGCGCTGCTGCGGGTCCATCTCGACCGCCTCGCGCGGGGCGATGCCGAAGGCGGCGGGATCGAAGCCGAAGGCATCGCCGAGATGGCCGGCGGCGAAGGTGTAGGATTTGCCGGGCTCGCCGCGCCTCGGGTGCAGGAAGGCCGCCTGGGTGAAGCGGTCCGCCGGCAGCACGGAGACGGCATCCGTCCCGCTTTCCAGCAGGCGCCAGAAGGCGTCGAGATCCGGCGCGCCGGGCAGGCGGCAGGCTGCGCCGAGGATGGCGATGGGGACGGCCGGAAGGGGCGTGCGCACGAGCGTGCTCAAGGGGGTCTGTTCGCCGCGTGGCGCTTCAGGGGGAGACCTCGTCACGCCCGATGCCGACCGCCGGCTGCCGCTCGCGCGCCGTGCCGGGGCCAGGGGCGGGCAGGCCCAGGGGCTTGGCGACGGGCTCGGCGGCCTCGCCGCTGGTCTTGAGACGCTCCAGCAGCGCGTCCACCCGCGCGAAATGATCCGCCCAGCCGGGCACCGACCAGGTGGCGAGGCGGCTCATCTGCGCGCGCCGCGCGGGGCTGTCCGGCCGGGCGTAGTCCAGCACCGCGTTGCGCCAAGCCACGCCGTCCATCGGGTCGAGGTAGTCCGGCACGGCGCCGCCCACCTCGCGCAGCGCCGGCAGGTCAGAGGCGATGGCGGGCACGCCGAGGGCCAGCGCTTCCGCCAGCGGCAGGCCGAAGCCCTCCGCGAAGGAGGGAAAGAGCAGCGCGCGGGCGCCGCGCAGCAGGGTCGCCACCTCGCGGTCCGGCAGCGCGCCGGTCTCGCGCACCAGGCCGTCAATCGCGGCGCAGCGCTCGAGCATGTCGAGCACGTTCTCGTTCTCCCAGCCGCGCCGGCCGACCACGACGAGCCGCGGCGCGGCGGCGCCCATGGTCGCGCCGAAATGCCGCCAGAGGTTCAGCAGCAGCAGGTGGTTCTTGCGCGGCTCGATGGTGCCGAGCGCGACGAAATAGGGCCGCATCGCGACCGGGGGATTGCCGACATCGGGCGGCGTCACGCCGAGCGGCGCGACAGCGACCGGCGTGTTGCGCCCGGCGAGCCAGGGCGCCAGCTCGGCGCCGGTGGCGGCCGAGTTCACCACGATCGCATCGGCCAGCGCCGCGGTGGTGGCGATGCGGCGGCGATGCCGCTCGGCATGGCCGGCGCGGGCGAATTCGGGGTGCTGCAGCGGGATCAGGTCATGGATCAGCGGGACGAAATGGCAGCCCTGCTTGCGCAGCGCCGTGATCCGCGCCGGGCGTTCCAGCGCACGGTGCGAGACCAGCAGGAAGGTTCGCGGCCCCTTCTGGCGCAACGCGTCGTTCAGCGCCGAGCGGCCGAAGGGCAGGGCGAGCCGGGCGCGACGGGCCGCGGCGACGGCGCTGCGCCCGCCGCCAAGCCAGGCTTCCTCCAGCGCCGCGGCGAGGTCGGCGACCACCTGGCGCGGCAGCGCGGCGAAGCCGAGCAGCGGCAGTTCCGCGATGAAGGTGCATTCGATGGAGCTGTCCGCGGCATAGCGGCGCGCATACGCCAGCTCGACGCGATCAATCCCGGTTGGCGCCGCGCGGTTCGCGACGTTGAGCAACCGGGAGATGTCGAGGATGACGTGCAAGCAACCCCCCGCGGCATGGCGACATGGTCGAGAAGAGGAGGGCCATCCTGGCCATCCCTGTCCGGGACGATCCTCGCCCCCCTATAGTGCGCCTCGACTGGCCCCCCATCCGGTGCGCAAGGGCGATATGCACCGGCGCCGTTGCACCATTCCAGAGCAATTTACGGTCGGGAAACACGCGCAACAAAGTAACCCCGACAACTCCAGGATAAGTCCATATTGCAGTGCAGCGCCAGGGGGGAGGTGCAGGCCGCGACGTCAATCCTCCTGGGGGCTGATCACATTGCTGGCAAGACCCAGCACGAGGACATCGCGCATGGTCTCCGCGCTCTTGCGCCGGATGTCGCCCCAGGCTTCCGGCGTGTGGAAGGCGCTGTGCGGGGTGATGATCAGCCGCCCCTCCAGCCAGGGCTCGCGGCGGCGATAGGCGGCGAGCAGCGCCGGGATGGGCTCGACCGGCGGCTCCACCGGGATCACGTCCAGCCCCGCGCCGGCGAGATGGCCCGAACGCAAGGCCGCGCCCAGCGCATCCAGGTCGAGGCTGGTGCCGCGCGCCGTGTTCACCACGATCGCATCCTTCGGCAGCAGGGCGAGCTCCCGCGCACCGACCAGGCCGCGCGTCCGGCGCGTGTCGGGCACGTGGATCGACAGGACATCGGCGGCGGCCAGCAGCTCGTCGAGCGTGCGCGCCCGCTCGATCCCGAGAGCACGATCCACGCCGTTCGGCAGGAAGGGATCGAAGAAGCGGACCTGGAAGCCGAGCGCCTTGGCGCGCAGCGCGGCGGCGGTGCCGATGCGCCCGAGGCCGAGCACGCCGAAGGTCTGCGCGCCGAGCCGGCGGATCAGCGGGCTGTCGAGATAGCGCCAGGGGGCGGGCGGGTCGGCGCGCTGCAGGTCGTGGTGCAGCAGCAGGCCGCGGCGCAGCGCGAGCGTCAGCGCGATGGCGTGGTCGGCGACTTCCATCGTGCCGTAGTCGGGCACGTTGCAGACGGTGATGCCGCGCGCGGCGCAGGCGGCGCGGTCCAGCCGGTCATAGCCGACACCCATCCGCACCACGACCTTGAGCCTTGGGAAGCGCGCGATGTGCTGGGGGCGCAGCCAGTGGCGGAAGATCAGCAGCCCATCCACCCGCGCGCAGACGGAATCGGGCAGGGAATCGAGCGTCTCGGTGTGCGGCGCGCCGCCCCGGATGATCTCGACATCCGGCCCCAGGATCTCCTGCTCCAGCCGCGCATCGGGATACATCGCTTCGGGTTCGAGCACGACGAGACGGGACAAGGCGGGGCTCCGGAGACTGCGATCTTCTCCCCCGCAAGCGGGAGAGGGTCAGGGGGGGTTGGAGGATCAGCGCGCGCTCGTGCCTGGAACCCCCACCCCGGCCCTCCCCCGCGAGCGGGGGAGGGAGACGGAAGGCGGGGGAGGCGAAGGGTTCAGCGGCTCCACCAGCCGCGCTTGCGCGGCAGTTCGGCCGGCGCGTCGCCGCCGAGGACGATGGGCGCGACCGGCGCGCCGATCTCCGGCTCGGTCCGGGCTGGCTCGGCCGCCGCGACGGGCTCGGGGGCCGGCGCCGCGACCGGCACCGGCGGCGGCTCCGTCGGCGGCGCGGAGGCCGGCTCGGCCGGTGCTTCCGCGGCCGCCTCGGCCGGCGCTTCCAGGGGCAGCGCTGCCACGGCCGGCGCTGCCGCGGCCGGCGCGTCCACCGGCGGCGCTTCGACGGGGGGCGCTTCGACGGGCGGCGCCCGGCGCGGACGTGTGGCACGCTCGGCGGCCTGGGCCTCGGCGGCCTCCATCGCCATCAGGATCTCATCCATCTGGCCGGCGAAGGGATCGGCCGGCGTCGGCGCGCGGCGAGGTGGCGGCGCCGCGGGCATGATGGGCACGGGCGTCGGCCCCGGCACGGTGCCCGGCATGGTGCTGGGGATGGGTGCCATGCTGGACGCCGGCGCGGACGATGGCGCGGCTTCGGGCCCGGCCTCGCCGTCGGGGCGCCGGCGGCGGCCGCCGCGACGGCCGCGGCGGCGGCGGCGCGCTTCCTCGGCATCCTCGGCCTCGCCCTCGGCGCCCGGCTCCGCACCGGCCTCGGTGCCGGTCTCGGTCTCGGCCCCCGGCTCGGTCTCGCCCTCGGCGTCGGTCTCGCCCTCGGTGCCGGGCGCGGCCTCCTCGGCCTCCTCCTCGGTCTCGTCGCCGGCCGCTTCGGCCTGGCCGGCCTCCGGCCCTTCGCGGCGGCCACGGCGCCGACGACGGCGGCGGCGGCCATCGCCGCGCGCCTCGCCTTCGGCGCGCGCCTCGGCGGGCCCGGGCGCCTCGGCGCGGGCCTCGGCCTCCGCCTCCTCGGCGGGTTCGGGCTCGACCGGGTCGGGCGCGTAGTCCATGCGCAGCGCGCTCGGCCGCTCGGCCACCGCGTCAGGATTCTGCGCGCGCGTCTTCTCGATGCGCAGCGCCGGGGGGATGAGCGTGTCGTCGGGCTGGAACAGCACGGTCATGCCGAACCGCTCCTCGATCGAGGCGAGGCGCTCGCGCTTGCGGTTCAGCAGCCAGAAGGCCAGCGGGGTCGCGACATGCACCACGATCTCGGCGGCGCGGCGCTTCGCGCCTTCCTCCTCGATCGCGCGCAGCACGGCAAGCGCGCTGCTCTCGACGCTGCGCACCAGGCCGCGGCCCTGGCAATGCGAGCAGGCGACGAAGGCCTGCTCGACCAGCGAGGGGCGCAGCCGCTGGCGCGACATCTCCAGCAGGCCGAAATGGCTGATGCGGCCGACCTGGATGCGCGCGCGGTCGAGCTTCAGCGCCTCCTTCAGGCGGCGTTCCACCATCGCGTCGTGCTTGCTCGACTCCATGTCGATGAAGTCGATGACGATGAGGCCGGCGAGGTCGCGCAGGCGGAGCTGGCGCGCCACCTCGTCGGCGGCTTCGAGGTTGGTGCGGAGCGCGGTGTCCTCGATGTGCCGGTCGCGCGTGGCGCGGCCCGAGTTCACGTCGATCGCGACCAGCGCCTCGGTCTGGTTGATAACGATGTAGCCGCCGGAGCGCAGCTGCACCGTCGGGTTGTGCATCTGCTCGAGCTGGGCATCCACGCCATGGCGCGCGAAGAGCGGCACGCCCTCGCGCGAGGCGCGCACCTTCTGGGCGTGCTGCGGCATCAGCATGCGCATGAAGTCGCGGGCGGCCTGGAAGGCGTCCTCGCCATCCACCACCACCTCCTCGACATCCTTGCCGAAGGTGTCGCGGATGGAGCGCTTGATGAGGTCCGCTTCCTCGTAGATCAGCGCGGGCGCGGTGGAGGCGAAGGTGCGCTCGCGGATGTTGTCCCAGAGCCGGAGGAGGTATTCGCAGTCGCGCTTGATCTCCGGCTTCGGCCGCTGCGCGCCGGCGGTGCGCACGATGAGCGACATGCCGTCCGGCAGGTTCAGCTCGTCGATCGCCTCGCGCAGCCGCTTGCGGTCGGCCGCCGAGGTGATCTTCCGGGAGACGCCGCCGCCCCTCGGGCTGTTCGGCATCAGCACGGAGAAGCGGCCGGCGAGCGAGATGTAGGTGGTCAGCGCCGCGCCCTTCGTGCCGCGCTCCTCCTTGACCACCTGCACCAGCATGATCTGGCGCCGCTTGATGACCTCCTGGATCTTGTAGTGGCGGAGGAATTTCGGGGGGATGCGGCGTTCCCGCATCTCGTCCTCGGTTGTGCCGCCCATGCTCTCGGGGGGCGGGGGCGGCTCGGCGTCACCGTTGCCGGCGTCAGCATCGCCGCTGGCGGCGTCAGCATCGCCGTTCGTGGCCTCGATGCCGGAGGCGGCCTCGCCGGGCAGGTGGTCCTCGCCCTCGCCATCGGGTTCCGGCGCAGCGGCGGGCACGCCTTCCGGCGGCAGCGCGACGGCGTCCGGCGGCTCGGCGGCCTCGGCGAGGGTCACCTCGCGGGGCGCGGGCTCCTCCTCGGACTGGCCGGCCGGCGCGGTATCGGCCGCGGCGGGCAGCACCTCGCCCGGCTCGACAGGTTCGGTGAGCGGCTCGGGCGCCGGTGCCTCGTCCAGCGCCTCGGCCAGCGCGTCGGTGAGCGCGGCCTCATTGGCGCGGGCGGCGTCCTCGGCCTCCTCGCGGCGGCGGTCCTCCTCCGCTTCGGCGCGCTGCATCTCCAGCAGGCGCTGCCGGTCGGCGACGGGGATCTGGTAGTAGTCGGGATGGATCTCGCCGAAGGCCAGGAAGCCGTGGCGGTTGCCGCCATATTCGACGAAGGCGGCCTGGAGGCTGGGTTCGACCCGCACGACGCGGGCCAGGTAGATGTTGCCCTTGAGGGGCAGGCGGTTCGAGGATTCGATGTCGAAGGCTTCGAGCCGGTTGCCGTCCAGCACCGCCACCCGTGTCTCTTCGGGGTGGGATGCGTCAATCAGCATGCGCTTGGTCATGGAAGCGGGAGCTCCGTGCCGCGGCGGCACGGTGGCGCGGCGCGGCGACGAGGGGTGGCGGGGGCCCCGAAGCGGCGGCGCGGCGGATGATCAGCCATGCGCGGTCCTCTCCGTGGCGGGCCGCGCCGGAAGGACGCGACCCTGGTGGGTTCGGTGGACCGGACAGGCGAAGCCGGGGCTCGCGCCCGCCGGGTCCGGCGGATGCGCCTCGCGGAGCCCCCATGCCCTCCGGGCGGCGTCGCGCTGAAATAAGCGCGAGCGCCGATCGCAGGCGCGGTCGGGCGGGCGGCGGGCGAGCGGGTTTCGCGCGCGCTCCGCGTCGGCGGGGCCGGAGTGGGAACCTGGCGAAACGCGGGAGCCGGACGTATCTCCGGACCCATGCCAGAGCGGCGGTCCATCCCGCGTTCCGCCCGCCGCAAGCCGCGGCTGGTGCGGGGCCGGGCGGGCCACGCGAACCCTTTCGGTCCTGCCGACGGCGTCGCAGCCGGGGCAAGCCAGCATAGTTGCACCCCGCCGGGATCACAAGGCGCGGCAGGGGCGAAAACCAAGCGGGCTGGATGTCTCCTCACCCGAAATTGCAACCGTTCCTGGCAAGTCCCGGGAGAGATGTGCTATTTCTTCGCCTGGCGGGTCGCGGGGGCGGTCCGCCGGCCAGGGGGTTCATCAACGCCATGCTCAGCCGCCGAGGCCTGGCGGGCCTTGCGCTCGCCTTCGCCGCGCTGCCGCCGCCGGCCATCGCCCAGAGGCGCCGCGCCGCGCCGCCGCTGCCACTCGTCGTGCTCGATCCGGGCCATGGCGGGCGCGATCCGGGCGCGATCGGCACGCGGCGCACCCAGGAGAAGGGCATCGTGCTGGCCTGCGCGCAGGAACTGCGGCGCCTGCTCGAAGCCTCGCGCCGCTGCCGCGTGATGATGACGCGGAGCACGGACCGCTTCATCTCGCTTGGCGGCCGCGTGGAGTTCGCGCGCCGCCGGCAGGCCGCGCTGTTCCTCTCCCTGCATGCCGACAGCGCGCCCGGGGCGCGGGGGGCGAGCGTCTATACGCTGGGAGAAGGCGATGCCTTCGCCAATGCGCTGGCGCGGCGCGAGAACGATTCGGACCGCGCCGGCGGGCTGCGCCTCCCATCGGTCTCGCCCGAGGTGCAGGCGATCCTGCTCTCGCTGATACGGGCTGAGACGCGGGCCGGCAGCGCGCGGATGGCGCGCATGGTGGTGGATTCCCTCGAAGGCCAGGTGCCGCTGCTCTCGAACGCGCATCGCCAGGCGGGGTTCCTGGTGCTGAAGGCACCCGAGATCCCCTCCGTGCTGGTGGAGCTCGGGTTCCTGTCGCATCCGCTGGACGAGGCGGCGCTGCGCCGGCCCGACCATCGCGCGAAATTGGCGCGCGCACTCTCGCAGGCCGTGCAGGGCTGGCTAGCCCGCACCCAGCGCGCGGAGGGGCCGGGCGCGCCCGGATAGCGGCCCGGCCGCCGATGTGGCCCGCGGGCGACATCTGCCATGCGTTCACGCGGCCAAAGCAACCCCTGATTCCGCCGCGCGCTTCGTGTATGGAGGCGCCATGGACATCCCTGAACTGCGCGCCGAGGACCGGATGGTTGCCGGCCCGCCCGGCAAGGCCGCGCGGTCGAAGAAGCGCGCCGATCCCAAGACCCCGAAGCAGCCGCGCGGCAAGCGGCGCATCGGCTTCTGGGGCTTCGCCTGGCGCGCCGCCCTCATCCTCGGCGTCGCCGGCACGCTCGCAGGCGCCGGCGCGGGCTGGGCGCTCTACCGCTCCGCCGCCACCGACTTGCCGGAGCATTCCTGGCTGGCGGATTACCAGCCGCCGCAGATGAGCCGCGTCTATGCCGCGGATTCGCGCCTGATGGCCGAACTCGCCCAGGAACGGCGCGTCTTCGTGCCCATCGAGGCGATCCCGGACAGGCTCCAGCAGGCCTTCGTCTCGGCCGAGGACCAGAATTTCTGGCGCCATCCTGGCGTGGACCCCACCGCGATCCTGCGCGCCGTGATGGTCAATGTGGAGCAGATCGGCACCGGGCGGCGGCCGATCGGCGCTTCCACCATCACCCAGCAGGTCGCCAAGAACATGCTGGTCGGCGCCGACCGGACGCTGACGCGCAAGCTGCGCGAGGCGATCCTGGCGCTGCGCATCGAAGGCGCGATGCCGAAGGCGCGCATCCTCGAAATCTATCTCAACGAGATCTATCTCGGGCAGCAGGCCTATGGCGTGGCAGCGGCGGCGCAGGGCTATTTCAACAAGTCGCTCGACGAGCTGACGCTCGCCGAGGCCGCCTTCCTCGCCGCGCTGCCCAAGGCGCCGAACAACTACAACCCGGTGCGCTTCCCGGAAGCCGCGCGGGCGCGGCGCGACTGGGTGCTCGGCCGCATGGCCGAGGATGGCTTCATCACGCAGGAGCAGCTCGCCGCGGCGCGCGCCGAGGCGATCAACCCGCGTCCCACGCGCCGGCCGCCGGACATGGTCGCCGTCGGCCAGCATTTCGGCGAGGAGGTGCGGCGCGAGCTCGTTGCGCGCTTCGGCGCCGACCAGACCACGATGGGCGGGCTGGTGGTGCGCACCTCGCTTGAGCCGACGCTCCAGATGGAAGCCGAGCGCGCGCTGCGGCGCGGCCTGCTCGACTACGACCGCCGGCGGGGCGGCTGGCGCGGGCCGGTCGCGCAGATCAATCCCGGCGCGACCGAATGGCTGCCAGCGCTGGCCGCGGTGCCGCGGGTGCCGGGGATGCTCCCGGAATGGCGGCTCGCCGTGGCGTTGGAGGTAGGCGAGCGCGAGGCGCGCATGGCCTGGCTGGAGCGGCCCGAAGGCCGCGGCGCGCCGCAGCCGCGCACCGCGACCCTGCCGCTCGACGAGGTCACCTGGGCGCGTGTGGTGCGTGAGGGACGCCAGGGGCCGGTGCCGCGGCGGATGGCCGATGTGCTGGTGCCCGGCGATGTCGTGATGGTGGAGATGCAGCCGGCCGTGCCCGCGCAGGGGCGCACGCCGGCGCGGCCGGAACGGCTCACCTTGCGCCAGATGCCGGAGGTGGAGGGCGCGATCGTGGCGCTCGATCCCACGAACGGCCGCGTGCTAGCGATGGTCGGCGGCTGGTCCTTCGAGCGCTCCTGGTTCAACCGCGCGACGCAGGCGCAGCGGCAGCCGGGCTCCTCCTTCAAGCCCTATGTCTATATCACCGCGCTGGAGCAGGGCGTGCCGCCCAACCAGCTGTTGCTGGACGCGCCGGTGGAGATCATGACGCCGCAGGGAATGTGGCGGCCCGGCAATTATGGCGGCGGCGCGGCGCAGGGATGGGTCACGATGCGTGCGGCGCTCGAGCGCAGCCTCAACCTGGTGACCATCCGGCTGGCGCAGCAGGTGGGAATCGGCGCGGTGGCCGAGACGGCGAACCGCTACGGCGTGATCCCGAACATGGGGCGCTATCTCGCCATGTCGCTCGGCGCCGGCGAGACGACGGTGCTGCGCCAGGCGGCGGGCTATGCCAGCTTCGTCAATGGCGGGCGGCAGGTGACGCCCACCTTCATTGATACCGTGCAGGACCGGCATGGACGGCTGGTCTGGCGCACCGACCAGCGGCAATGCGCGACCTGCACCGCGGATTCGCCGCAGGCCGGCCCGCCCCGGCTGACCGAGGAGCGGCGCCAGATCGCCGACCCGGTCGCCGCCTTCCAGATGGTGAGCATGCTCCAGGGCGTGGTGCAGCGCGGCACGGGGACGCGCGCCGGCGCCGATCTCGGCCGCCCGGTGGCCGGCAAGACCGGCACGACGGACGACTACAAGGATGCCTGGTTCGTCGGCTTCACCCCCGACCTCGTGGTCGCGGTCTGGATCGGCTACGACGAGCCGCGTTCGCTGCGGCTGGTGACCGAGAACGGCGCGGATGTGACCGGCGGGCGTTTGGCGGCGCCGATTTTTCGCGATGTCGTCGGCGCGGCGTTGCAGGGCAGCCCGCCGGTGCCGTTCCGCGCGCCGCCGGGTGTCGCGCTGGTGCGCATCCAGACCGAGAACGGCCAGACCATCTTCGAGGCGTTCCGCCCGGGCCAGGAGAACGCGGCGCGGCCGCCCAGCGATCCCTTCGCCGGCAATGCCTCGGCGGCGGTCGGCGTGGATCGGGGGCTGGGCGGGCTGTATTGACGGCGCGCGTGGAGGCGGAGGCGCGGGCGATCCTGGGTGCCGCGGCCGGCTGTGGCGGCGCGCTGATCCATCGCTCGACCGAGGCCTGAAGCTTCCGCTGCCCCCCGCTTTGCGCTAACCCGCCCCCCGCATGAGCGCCGATTCAGACCGCCTGAAGACCGAGATCGCCGAGAGCGTCGCGCTGCTGCGCCGGCACCTCGACTGGGACGCCGCCGTGGTGCGGCTCCAGGAGCTGAACGCGCGCGCGGAGGACCCGGGCCTCTGGAACAAGGCGGACGAGGCCCAGGCGGTGATGCGGGAGCGCAACCGGCTCGCCGCCCAGGTCGAGGGCGTGCAGAAGCTGGAGAAGGACGTCGCCGACGCCGCCGAGCTGATCGAACTCGCCGAGGCGGAGGGCGACAGCGCGACGGTGGATGCCGCGATCGCGGATCTGAGGTCCTTCGCGGCCGAGGCGAAGCGGCGGGAGATCGAGAGCCTGCTCTCCGGCGAGGCCGATGCCAATGACGGCTATCTCGAGGTGAATGCCGGCGCCGGCGGCACGGACGCGCAGGATTGGGCCGAGATGCTGCTGCGCATGTACATGCGCTGGGCCGAGGCACATGGCTACAAGGTGACGCTGACCGAGCGCAGCGAGGGCGACGAGGCCGGGATCAAGTCGGCGACGATCCAGGTGAGCGGGCCGAACGCCTATGGCTGGCTCAAGACGGAGTCGGGCGTGCATCGCCTGGTCCGCATCTCGCCCTTCGGCGGCAACGACAAGCGGCAGACGAGCTTCGCGAGCGTCTATGTCTATCCGGTGATCGACGACCGCATCCAGGTCGAGATCAACCCGGCCGACCTCAAGACCGACACCTTCCGGGCGTCGGGCGCCGGCGGCCAGCATGTAAACAAGACGGAATCCGGTGTGCGCTTCACCCATATCCCGACCGGGATCGTGGTGGCCTCCACCCAGGATCGCAGCCAGCACCGCAACCGCGCCATCGCGATGGAGATGCTGCGCGCGCGCCTCTACGAGCTGGAACTGTCGAAGCGCGAGGCGATCAACGCGGCGACCGAGGCCGGCAAGACCGATATCGGCTGGGGTCACCAGATCCGCAGCTACGTGCTGCAGCCCTACCAGATGGTGAAGGACCTCCGCACCGGCGTGGAGAAGGGCAACCCCGCCGCCGTGCTGGATGGCGACCTGGATGAGTTCATGGCGGCCGCGCTCGCGCTGCGCGTCGGCGCCACGCGGTCCGAGGCGAGCGCCAAGGCGGAGTAGCCGCCGGCCCACTTGTTGCTAGGCTGGCGTCATGAAGCGACGCACCCTCCTCGCCGGCCTTGCCGGCGCCCCCCTCGCAACCCCGGCTTTCGCGCAGGGCTGGACGCCCAACAGGCCGATCCGCCTCGTGCTCGGCTTCCCGCCGGGCGGCGCCTCGGATGCTGCGGTGCGCATCCTGCAGCCCATTCTCCAGGCATCGCTCGGCCAGACGGTGGTGGTGGACAACCGCGCCGGCGCGGGCGGCAATCTCGGCGCGCTGGAGGTGGCGCGGGCCGCGCCGGATGGCTCCACCATCGGCTCGGCCAACATGGGCACGCTGGCGGTGAACCCCGCGCTGGTGCGCAGCATGGGCTTCGACCCGGCGGCCGACCTGCTGCCGGTCTCGATGATCTTCAACGCGGTGAACGTGCTGGTCTGCCCGGCCAACCGGCCGTTCCGCTCGGTCGCCGACATCGTCGCGGCCGCCAAGGCGCGGCCTGAGACCGTCACCTACGGCACCGGCGGCGTGGGCTCGCCCGGGCATCTCTGCGGCATCCTGTTCGACCATATCGCGGGCACGCGCACCGTTCCCGTGCCCTATCGCGGTGGCGGGCCGCAGATGCTCGCGCTGGTCGCCGGCGAGCATGATTTCGGCTTCTCACCGTTGGGCACGGTGCTGAGCCATGTGCAGGCCGGCACGATCCGCGCGCTCGGCGTGGCAACCAGGACGCGGGCGCGCGAGCTGCCCGACGCGCCGACGATGATCGAGGCGGGGCTGGCGGATTTCGAGGTGCTGAACTGGGACGGCGTGATCCTGCCGAAGGGGACGCCCGACCCGATCCGCGCCCGCATCGGGGAGGCGGTCCGCTCCGCGCTGGCCGACCCGGCGCTGGTCGCGGCCTTCCGCCAGCGTGGGCTGGAGGCCTGGCCGACGACGGCGGAGGCGATGGCGGCGCAGCTCTCGGCTGATGCCGCGAAGTGGCAGGCGCTGATCCGCGCGGCGGGGATCGAGCCGAGCTGAGGTTCAGGCCCGGACCGCGAAGCCCTTCAGCCGCAGCCCGAACAACCGGCGTGAGGGATCCAGGCCGACAAGCTTGGCGGGTTCCAGCGCCTCGAAGCGCAGCAGCAGGTCGCCCGCCGCGATCGGGACGGTGACGGTGTGGCGTTCCGGCGTCGCCTTCGCGGCGATGGGACCATGCAGCGGCGCTGTGCCGCCTTCCGCCCAGAGGCTCCAGCGCATGGGATTGCGCGGCGCGCGGCGGCGGCGGGGGAGTTCGAGGTCCAGCTCGATCACGCCTGTCGCGCCCGCCAGATGCAGGCGGGCTTCCTCGCCTTCGGTCCAGGCACCGAACTCGTCCGGGTCGGCGAAGCCGGGGCCGAGATGGGCGAGGCCGGGGCCCCATTCCTCCACCGACATGCTCCGCCCGACAGCGGGCGGCGCGAGCGGCGGCATCGGATAGGCGAAGGCGGCCTGGTAGGCCCGCGTGCGGCGGATGATGTCACCGACCTGGCCCTCGGTGAGCACCGTCGCGAATTTGCCGATCGCGCCATCGCCGACATGGCCGGGGTGCCAATGCGTCGCGCCGTCATAGCGGTGCGCGTCGGGATCGGGGCCGAAGACGCCGCGTTCGGTCAGGCGCGCGATCTCGTCGCGCACGGCGCCGGGCGTCAGGCTCTCGAAGAGCGCATCGAGCCGCGCGGCATCCGGCGTGAGACCAAGGAAGCGCGCGAGCCTGGCCAGTGTCGCCCGCCGGCTGGAGAAGCCATCCTCGTAGCGCAGCACCAGCGGATCGAGGCCGGAATCGGCCAGCAGCGGCAGCATGGCGCTGCTCTTCGTCACGCGCTCCGCGACCAGGCCGAAGCCGAAGCCGAAGCGGTGGACGAGCGAGGCCGCGGCGTCGCGCGGATCGCGCAGCGTGAGGATCGCCTTGCCGCCGCCACGCGCGAGGAGCCAGCGGAGGCTCGCCGCCGGCGCGTGGGATTTCAGGACCAGCGCACGGTCATCGGGGCGGGCGGGCAGCGCATCGGCGCTGTCGGCGAATTGCCGGTGCACACGGTCCTCCCCGAGCGCGTCGGCGAGCAGCGCGTGGACGGCGTTGTAGAGCCAGGTCGAGGCGCTGCCATACTGGCCCGCGCAGAGGATGACAGGCCCCGGATCGGTGCTGGGCATGGCGCGGAGCTTGCCCTGGACCGCCGCGATGCGGGAGGGTTCGCGGATGGAACACCATCGTGAAGCCCTCGTGGCGGCTGCGTGCGCGCTCGATGCGGCGGGGTTCATGCCGCAGAAATCAGGGAATCTCTCGTTGCGGGATGGCGCGGGCTTTGTGATCACGCCGTCGGGGCTGCCCTATGCGGCGATGGGCACGGGCGATTTGGTGGAATGCAGCGTGGAGGCGCCGGGGCCGAAGGCGTCTTCCGAATGGCGGCTGCATGCGGCGATCTATCGCGCGCGGCCGGATGCGATGGCGGTGGTGCATACGCATAGCCCGCGGGCCACGGCACTGTCCTGCGCGCGGCGCGGCATTCCGCCGATCCACTACATGATCACGCTGGCCGGCGCGGGGGGCCGCTTCGGCATTCCCTGCGCGGCGCATGCGACCTTCGGCACGGAGGAATTGGCGCAGGAATGCGTCGCGGCGCTGGGCGACGAACTGCGCTGCGTGCTGCTCGCCAATCACGGCGTCGTGGCGCTGGGTGCCTCGCTCGCCGGCGCGGTGGCGCTGGCGCGGGAGGCGGAGAATCTGGCGGGGCAGTATCTGGACCTGCTCGCCGCGCGGCTCGATCCCGTGCTGCTGAGCGAGGCAGAACTGGCCGAGGCAGCGGCGCAGCTGAAGGGCTATGGAAGGCCCGCCTGAACAGGAAGAAGGCCCGGCTGATTGCTCCGCCGGGCCTTCCGCATTGCCGGTGGCGTTGACGCCGGCGTGAGACCTTCAGTGACCCGCCGTCGCAGTGGCGATAGCAGTGATCCAGGCCGCGCACGCGGCGAACGCCTTGGAGCAATGAGACACTGGATCACCTCCTTTCGGTTGGTTGCGGACGCGCTCAGACTGGGGCGGCGCGGCGCGGGTTGCAAGCGCGATTCGCATCACGCTTTCGCCTTGCTCCGCAACACGTGCTTCTGGATCTTCCCCGTGCTGGTTTTCGGCAACTCGTCGAAGATCACGTGCTTCGGCACCTTGAAGGCCGCGAGGTGCTGCTTGCAGTGGGCGATCAGCTCCTCGGCCGTCGCGGTCATGCCCGGGCGCAGTTCCACGAAGGCGCAGGGGGTCTCGCCCCATTTCTCGTCTGGCTTCGCGACGACCGCGGCCACCGCAACGGCAGGATGCTTGTAGAGCGCGTCCTCGACCTCGATGGAGGAGATGTTCTCGCCGCCGGAGATGATGATGTCCTTCGAGCGGTCCTTGAGCTGGATGTAGCCATCCGGGTAGGTGACCGCGAGATCGCCGGTGTGGAACCAGCCGCCGTCGAAGGCTTTGCGGGTCGCCTCGGGGTCCTTGAGGTAGCCCTTCATCACCACATTGCCGCGCATCATCACCTCGCCCATCGTCGCCCCATCGGCGGGGAGCGGGCGCATCGTCTCCGGGTCCATCACGGTGAGGCCCTCGAGCGCGAGATACCGCACGCCCTGGCGCGCCATCAGCCCGGCCTGCTCGTTGGCGGGCCTGGCACCCCATTCGGCATGCCACTCGTTCACCACCGACGGGCCGTAGCATTCCGTCAGGCCGTAGACATGGCACACCGCGAAGCCGGCGGCGCGCATCGCGGCGAGCACGGCCTCGGGCGGGGGCGCGCCAGCGACGACGAACTGCACCTGGTGGGCGAGCGGCTTCTTCTCGGCCTCCGGCGTGGCGAGCAGCGTGCTCATCACGATCGGCGCGCCGCACATATGCGTCACACCCTCCGCCGCCATCAGCCGCCACATGTCGGGGCCGCGCACGGCGCGCAGGCACACATGCACGCCGGCCTGCGCGGTGACCGTCCAGGGGAAGCACCAGCCATTGCAGTGGAACATCGGCAGCGTCCAGAGATAGACGGGGTGCTTGCCCATGCCCGCGCTCAGCACATTGCCGATCGCGAGCAGCTGCGCGCCGCGATGGTGATAGACCACGCCCTTGGGACGGCCGGTGGTGCCGGAGGTGTAGTTCAGCGCGATGGCATCCCACTCGTCGCCGGGCATGATCCAGGGCCAGGCCGCGTCGCCGCGCGCGAGAAAGGCTTCGTAGTCGGTGGCACCGTCCAGGCGGTTCCCGCGCGCGGCCTCCGACGCCTCCGGATCGTCCACCTCGATCAGCAGCGGTTTCGCCTGGCATTGCGTCAGCGCGACGCGCAGCAGCGGCACCAGCTCGCGGTCCACGATGACGGCCTTCGCCTCGCCATGGTCGAGGCAATAGGCGATGGTGCCGGCATCCAGCCGCGTGTTCAGCGTGTTCAGCACGCCGCCGGTCATCGGCACGCCGTAATGGCATTCCAGCATGGCGGGGATGTTGGGCAGCAGCGCCGCCACCGTGTCGCCGCGGCCGATGCCGGCCTGGTGCAGCGCATGCGCCAGCTGCACGCAGCGATCGCGCAGCGTGCGATAGGTGCGGCGCGTCGCGCCATGCACCACGGCGAGATGGTCCGGGAAGACCTGCGCGGCGCGCTCCATGAACAGCAGGGGTGTCAGAGGCTGGTGGTTGGCGGGAACGCGCGGAAGCGCATCGTAGTCAACGGCGGCCATCTCAGCGGTCTCTCCACACGGGGTCTCGTTTGGCCAGGAAGGCGCCGATGCCTTCGATCGCGTCCTCGGCCATCAGGTTCTCGGTCATCACCGCCGCGCAATGCGCATAGGCTTCCCCGAGAGGCAGGCCGCGCTGGGCATTGAACGCTCGCTTGCCGAGGCGGATCGTGTGCGCGCTGCGCGAGGCGATGTGCGCGGCCAACGTCATGGTGGCGTCGGTCAACGCATCATGCGGGACGACGCGGTTGACGAGAAACAGGCGAAACGCCTCGGCCGCGTCGATCATCGCGCCGGTGAGCAGCATCTCCATCGCCGGCTTGGCGGCAACCGCACGGGAGAGCGCGACGGCGGGTGTCGAGCAGAACAGGCCGATATCCACGCCGGGTGTCGCGAAGCGCGCATGGGTGCTGGCCACGGCGAGATCGCAGCTCGCGACCAGCTGGCAGCCGGCGGCGGTGGCGACACCCTGGACCTCGGCGATGACGGGCTGCGGCAGGGTGACGATGGCCTGCATGACCTGCGCGCAGCGCTGCATGGCGGCGTCGAAGAAGGCGAGGCCCGCATCGGGGTCCTCGCGATGCACGGTGATCTCGCGCAGATCGTGGCCGGCGCAGAACACCGGGCCCTCGGCGGCGAGGACCACCACGCGCACGGCATCGTCCTGCGCGATGCGCGCGAGCGTATCGTGCAGCGCGCCGAGCAGCGCGAAGCTCAGCGCGTTGCGCGCGGCGGGTCGGTTCAGCGTGAGGCGGGTGATGCCCTCGGCGCTGTCGGCGCGGAGCAGGAGGGGGGTGGGGCCGTCCGGCACGCTACGTCTCCGCCGCCTTCAGCGTCATCGTTCCGCGTCCTTCAGCACGTCGCCGATCTCGTCCAGGATCACGGGATCATCGATCGTCGGCGGCACGGTGTAGCTTTCGCCATCCGCGATCTTCCGGATGGTCCCGCGCAGGATCTTGCCGCTGCGCGTCTTCGGCAGCCGCGGCACCACGCGGGCGTCCTTGAAGGCGGCGACGGGGCCGATCTTCTCGCGCACCAGCGCGACCAGTTCCTTCGCGATGTCGGCTTCCGCGCGCGCGACGCCCGCCTTCAGCACGACGAGGCCGATCGGCGCCTGCCCCTTCAGCGAATCCTTCACGCCGACCACCGCGCATTCCGCGACGTCCCTATGGCCGGCCAGCACCTCCTCGATGGCGCCCGTGCTCAGGCGGTGGCCGGCGACGTTGATGATGTCGTCGGTGCGGCTCATCACCCAGACATAGCCGTCGGCGTCCACCATCCCCGCATCGGAGGTGTTGTAGTGGCCGGGGAAGGCTTCGAGATAGGCTTCGCGGAATCGCGCATCCGCGTTCCACAGCGTCGGCAGGCAGGAGGGCGGGAGCGGGAGCTTCACGGCGAGCGTGCCGATCTGCCCGCGCGGCACCTCCACGCCGGCCTCGTCCAGCACGCGGAGGTCATAGCCCGGCGCCGGCTTGCCGCCCGAGCCGAAGCGCGATTCGAACAGGCCGAAGCCGCGGAAATTGCCGCTGATGGACCAGCCGGTCTCGGTCTGCCACCAATGGTCGATCACCGGGCGCTGCAGCAGCGCCGCGGCCCATTCGGCGGTCGGCGGGTCGCAGCGCTCGCCGGCGAGGAACAGCGCCTCGAATTTCGAGAGATCGTACTGCGCGGCGAGCCGGCCTTCCGGGTCCTCCTTGCGGATCGCGCGCAGCGCGGTGGGCGCGGTGAACAGCACCTTCGCGCCATGTTCCGCCACCACGCGCCAGAAGGCGCCGGCATCGGGCGTGCCGACCGGCTTGCCCTCATAGATCACGCTGGTGCAGCCGGCGAAGAGCGGGCCGTACACGATGTAGGAATGGCCAACGACCCAGCCCACATCGCTCGCCGTCCACATCACGTCGCCGGCGCGCAGCCCATACAGCATGCCCATCGAGTTCATCACCGCGACGGCATGCCCGCCATTGTCGCGCACGATGCCCTTCGGCGCGCCCGTCGTGCCGGAGGTGTAGAGGATATAGAGCGGGTCGGTCGCCGCGACGGGCGTGCAGGGCTCGTGCGGTGCCTCGGCTTCCGCTTCGGCGAAATCCACGTCGCGGCCCGGCGTCAGCGCGCAGGGATGCTCGGGGCGCTGCAGGACCAGGCAGAAGCCGGGCTTGTGCGGCGAGAGCGCGATCGCGGCATCCAGCAGCGGCTTGTATTGCACCACGCGACCGGGCTCGAGCCCGCAGCTCGCCGATATGATGGCCTTCGGCTGCGCGTCGGCGATGCGCGCGGCGAGCTCCGCCGCGGCGAAGCCGCCGAACACCACCGAATGCACCGCGCCGAGCCGCGCGCAGGCGAGCATCGCGATCGCGGCTTCCGGCACCATCGGCATGTAGAGGATGACGCGGTCGCCCTTGCCGACGCCGCGCGCCGCGAGCGCGCCAGCCAGGCGGCTGACGCGGTCCAGCAGCTGCGCGTAGGTGATCACCGCCTTGCGGCCCGTCATCGGGCTGTCCCAGATGATCGCGGCCTGCGCGCCGCGGCCGGCGCCGACATGGCGGTCCACCGCGTTCCAGCAGGTGTTCAGCACGCCATCGGGGAACCAGCGGCCATAGACGCCGGCCTTCGGGTCGAAGACGGTCTGCGGCGCAACCGTCCAGTCCACGCGCTCCGCGGCGCGCCGCCAGAACGCGTCCGGGTCCGCCTTCCAGGAGCGGTAGGCTTCGTCGTAGCGGCTCGTCCCGTCGGGCATGATCACCCGTCCTCCCATTCAAGACGCTGGCGCAGTGTGCCATCCTCACCATCATGGCGGGAGGCGTCTGGCAAGCCTGGCGTGCGATCCTGGCCCGGCCCCTGGTCGGGCCATTGGGCGTGGACCGCCTCGCGCTGCCGCGGCGCGATCCGTTGCCGGACGGGCCGATCGAGTTCCAGCCCTATGTCGTCTTCGACCTGGAGACCACGGGCCTGCATCCCCGCCACGGCGACGCGATCGTGCAGATCGGCGCGGTCCGGCTCGACAGCGGCGTCGAGACGGTGGCGTTCAACACGCTGGTGAACCCGGGCCGCCCAATACCGGCAGCCTCCACGCGCTACCACGGCATCACGGATGCGATGGTGGCGCGCGCGCCGCCGGTGGCGGAGGCGGTCGCCGCCTTCCGCGATTTCTGCGCGGGCGCGGTGCTGGTGGCGCACAATGCGGGCTTCGACCTGGCCTGCCTCGCCGCCGCGATCGGGCAAGGCGCGCCGCCCGTCACCAATCCGGCGCTCTGCTCGATGCAGGTGGCGGGCTGGCTCGATCCGCGCGAGCCCGATCTCTCGCTCGACGGGCTTTGCGGCCGCGCGGGGCTGGTGATCGAGGAACGGCACAAGGCGCTCGGCGATGCGCGCGCGACGGCCGCGCTCTGGCTGAACCTGATCCAGCGCGCCGCGGCGCGCGGCGCGCCGGACCTGCCGACGCTCGCGCGGCTCACCCGGATGGACCAGCGCATCGCCGAATCGGCGCAACGGTTCTGACCGCTGCTTGCCGGGCCGCCTCCGCGCGGCGAGACTTTGCGCCCCAGCGCCACCGAAGGGCATCCCATGGCCGATCCGCTCGTCTATCTCGTGCCCTCGCTCGATGTCTGCTGGGCGAACTTCGCGCCGATGCGGCCCTGGCGGGATTTCGTGGCGGAGCCGCCGCCCGTCACGCAATGCGCGGATGAGCTGGCGCAGGTGGTGGAGCGGCTCGGGCCCTTCCTGGAAGGGCAGTATGTGCTGGCTGTCCACACCGGGAACTACAACCGCGACGCCTTCTACCGCGAGCCCTTCCTCGAATCCTACCGCCGCGCGCGGGCGCAGGGGGCGGAGCTCGCCATCCATCCGCATGAGGAGATCCGCGCCAAGGGCACCGGCCACCTCGCGCCCGACTACATGGCGGAGATGATCCGGCTGCGCATGGCGGAGCTTGCTGCCGCCGGCGCGCCGGCGACCGCCTACAAAGGGGGGCATTTCTCCTTCCCCGCCTGGCTCACCGCGATCCTCGACGAGGCCGGGCTGCATGCGGATCTCTCGGGCGCGCCCGGCTATTCCGAGCCGCTCTGCCATGCCGACTGGGTCGGCGCGCCGGATGATGGCGGCTATCTCTGCCTGGAAAACCCGACCTGGCCGGAAGGGCGCGGCACGCGATCGCGCGTCTTCGAGATCCCGCTCGGCAACGACGGCACGAATGCCGACGACATCAACACGCTCTACAACGAGAAGTCGGATCTGGAGAATCTCGTCCGCGTCTATGAGGCGATCCGCACGCGTGCCGCGCGGCGCCGGCGACCGCATTTCGTGCATTTCCTCTTCCACAACACCTCGATCGCCGAGCCGCGCTGGCTGGAGCAGGCCATGCGGCTGATCGAGCATGTGCGGACGCATGAGGGGGTGGTGGCGAGCCCTTCCGCCGCGAAGGCGGCCTACGACCGGATGGCGGCCTGAAGGCTCGTGGCGCTCGCGCGGGTGGAATCCTCCGGCGCGCGATAGCGCTCGATCTCCGCCGGCAGCTCACGCAGCCAGGGCGGCCGCTCATCGGAGATGCCGCGCCAGCGCAGCCTGACGCGGCGCGGGACCTGCTCCTCGGCGGGCGTGGCGTCGCCGGCCGCGGCGGGATCGGGGCGCGGAGCGGTCGCGGCGCAGCCGGCCAGCAGGCCCGCCGCGCCCACCAGCATCCCCAGGACAACAAGGCGAAGGCGCATCGCGCTGTCCAATACCACGCGCGCCTGCGCCGCGGAGCGGCTATTCGGGCTGCAGGCCCGTGGTGCGGATCAGCTCCTGCCAGACGGTGCGCTGCTGGCGCATCACCGCGGCGAACTCCGCCGGGCTGGAGGGGTAGGGCACCAGCCCCTGCGCCTGCAGCTTGCCCACCAGATCGGGCGAGGTCAGCGCCGCGTTCAGGATGCCGTTCATCCGCGCCACGATCGGCTCCGGAATGCCCTTCGGCCCCATCACGGAGGAGAAGCTGGGCAGGTCGTAGTTGGGCACGCCCTGCTCCTGCACCGTCGGGTATTCCGGCGCCAGCGGCCAGCGTTCCGGGCTGGTGACGGCCAGCGCGCGGAGCTGTCCCGCGCGGACGGTGGCGATCACGCCGACATAGTTGTCGAAGACGATCTGGATGTTGCCCGCGATGACATCGGCCAGCGCCGGGGCGGCGCCGCGATAGGGCACATGGGTCAGCTCGACCCCGGTGCGCATCATGAACAGCACGCCGAGCATGTGGTTGGCGCCGCCCGCCCCGGCCGAGCCGTAGTTCAGCTTGCCCGGATTCGCGCGGGCATGGGCGATCAGCTCCTGGATGTTGCGGGCCGGCACGCTGGGATGGACGCAGACCATCGCCGTGCCCTTGGCGAAGGTGCCGATCGCGGTGAAGTCGTCCACGCCTTCATAGCCGGGCGTCTTGAACATCAGCGGCGCGCCGATATGGCTCGAAGGGCTCGCCATCATGATCGTGTAGCCGTCGGGGGCGGCATTGGCGACGAAGGCGGTGCCCACCGTGCCGCCGGCGCCGGCGCGGTTGTCCACCACGACCGGCACGCCGAGCCCCTCCTGCAGGACCTGCGCCTGGAGCCGCCCAGCGATGTCGCTGCCGCCGCCCGGCGGATAGGGCACGACGAGCCGGATCGGCCGGTTCGGCCAGGGCGCCTGCGCGAGGGCGGGAGCGGCCAGCAGCGCCGGCAGCCCGGCCAGGAGAGTGCGGCGGGACGTCATGGGGAGCCTCCAAAGGGTGCGATGCAGCAAGCCAGGATTCGCCCCGCTCACGCAAGCGCGATGATCGAGACCGTCTGGGCATGCTGGCGGGTCGCTCTGGCGGGGCTTTTCCGCCCCTGCTTCGTTGCCCGACTTGCCGATGCAACCAGCATCGGCCGCGTCTGGCGCCTATCAGGGGCGAAAAATCCCCTGCCAGCCCTCAGCCTCCAGCATGCCCAGACGGTCTCTCACCAGAGTTGGCCGGTGAGATCGGCCGTGACGCCGCGCGCGAAGCCGCGGACGGCCTTCAGCCCCTCCTTCAGCCTCGCGCGCGACTCGGGCGGCAGCGCGGCGGTGTCCACGAGGCTGCCCGGCACCAGCCCCGCCGCGTGGTCGGCAAGCTGCTGGCGCAGCACGGCATCGAGCAGCGCGCCGAAGGCATCCTGCAGCCGGCCGGCCTCCGCCGCGCCGATCCGCCCGCGCGCCGCAAGGCCGGCGATGCGCGCCGGCGTGCCGGGCTCGGCGATGCCGGCGCCGAGTGCGGCGAGCCGCGCCGCGGCGACCAGCGGCATCAGCCCGTGCAGCTTGAGGTCCGTGCGCGTGCCCGGCCCCGGCTCGTCATCACGGAAGCCTCCCCAGAGGGTGAGGCCGACGCCAAGTTTTTGGGCACCCTCGGCGAGCATGGCGGGCCAGGCCCGCTCGGCCTGCATCCGCGCGATGGCCTCGGCACGCAGCGCATCGGCCCAGGTCTCCTCGCCCCACCCAGAGCGGAGATCGAGGAAGATATCGGCGAAGAGCAGCGCCGCGCCGGAGCGCCGCCGCGCCCAGAGAAAGAGCTGGTCGCGCCACTGCGTCCGCGTCTTCCGCCAGAGCGGGTTGCGCGCCATGACGCCGCCCTTGCAGAGCGGAAAGCCGGCCGAGTCGAGTTCGAGGTTGAAGCGTTCCGCGAGGGCGCGGAACCAGCCATCCACGCGGTCGTGCTCGGCATCCGGGTAGTCGTCCAGGATGAAGCCGTTGTCCTGGTCCGGCCGCAGCAGCGATTCGCCGCGGCCGAGGCTGCCCATCAGCAGCAGGGTGAAGGCCACCGGCGGCGGGCCCGCTTCGGCAAGCAGGCGCGAAAGAATGCGGCGATGCAGGTCGGCGTTGATGCCGCTGACCAGCGCGACGACCTCGGTGGCCGGCAGACCCTCGTCCAGCAACTCCGCGGCAAGCCCGGCCTGCGCCCGCTTCACCGCGGCATCGTCGCCAGCGAGCGCATCGAGATACGTCAGCAGCGGACCTGCCACGGCCTCGAGCGCCGCGGGGCGGGCGAGGAGTGCGATCGCGCGGCCTTCGGGATCGAGCAGAGGCAGGTGGCGCAGGCGCTGCGCGCGCATCAGGGCCACCGCACGCCACAGACCCTCCGCAGCGGCGCAGGCGGTGACCGGCGCGGTCATCGCGGCGGCAAGCGGCGCCTCCGGCGGCAGGCGGAAGGCCACGCGGCGGGCGATGTCCTGCTCGGTCAGGATGCCGATGGGGTGCCCGGCGGCGTCCACCGCGAGAACGGCCGAGGCGCGCGCCGCGGCCATCGCGGCGAGCGCCTCGGAGAGCGGGGTCTCGGGGGCCAGCACGACCGGGGCCGGGGCCTCGGCCAGGCTGGCGGGGCGGAGCAGGGCGGCTGCGGCGCTCATGGCGCCGCCAGCCTAGACCATTTCCGAGCCCTCAGTCGCGTCATGCCGAAGGCACGCCTCCGGCGTGACGCGGCCGCATCCGCGGCCTTGGCTTCGCCGGACTGCCGGCGGGCCACATTCGTGGCCTCGGCCCGCTGCGCAGGCCGGCCACCGCGCGCGCTCAGTCGTCGCTCGCGAAGATGTCACGGTCCTTGGTCTCGGGGATCATGAAGATGCCGATCGCCACCGTCGCCAGCGCGATCACCACCGGATACCAGAGGCCGAAATAGACGTCGCCGGTCTGTGCGATCATCGCGAAGGCCGTCGCCGGCATCAGCCCGCCGAACCAGCCATTGCCGATATGGTAGGGCAGCGACATGGAGGTGTAGCGGATGCGGGTGGGGAACAACTCCACCAGCGCGGCCGCGATCGGGCCATAGACCATGGTCACGTAGATCACGAGGATGGTCAGCAGCCCGATCAGCGCGGCGACGCGCGGCGAGGCGAGGTCGAACGGCCCGGTCATCTTCACCACCGTCGGGTTCGACGCGGCGGGATAGCCCGCCGCCGTCACCGCCGCCGGCAGGGCGGTGGCGAAATCCGCCTGCGCGGTCGAGACCTCGCGGCCGCCGATCCGCACCACCGCGTCGCGCTGGCCCGGCGTATGCGTCACCGAGTAGTTCACCGAGAGCCGCGCGAGCGACGCCTTGGCGATGTCGCAGGGCTGGGTGAAGCGCGCCGTGCCGGTCGGGTTGAACTGGAAGGAGCAGGTGCCGGTGTCCACCGCCACCGTGGTCACGATGCTCTCATGCGCCCGGGTCAGCGCCGGGTTGGCGTTGGCGCTGATCAGGTGGAACAGCGGGAAGTAGGTCAGCGCCGCGACCAGGCAGCCGCCGAGGATGATCGGCTTGCGGCCGACCTTGTCGGAGAGCCAGCCGAACAGCACGAAGCCGCCCGAGCCCAGCACCAGCGACCAGGCGATCAGCATGTTGGTGGTGAAGCCGTCCACCTTCAGCACGGAGCCGAGGAAGAACAGCGCGTAGAACTGGCCCGTGTACCAGACCACCGCCTGGCCCATCACCAGGCCGAGCAGGGCGAACAGCGCGATCTTCGCGTTCTTCCACTGGCCGAAGGCTTCGGAGATCGGCGCCTTGGAGTGCTTGCCTTCCTCCTTCATCTTCTTGAAGGCGGGGCTCTCATTCATCTGCATCCGGATCCAGACGGAGATGGCGAGGAGCAGGATCGAGAGCAGGAAGGGCACGCGCCAGCCCCATTCGGCGAAGGCGCTCTCGCCCACGATGGACCGCGTCGAGAGGATCACCAGCAGGGAGAGGAACGTGCCTGCCGTGGCGGTGATCTGGATGAAGCTGGTGTAGAAGCCGCGGCGCCCGTTCGGCGCGTGCTCCGCCACATAGGTCGCCGCCCCGCCATATTCGCCGCCGAGGGCGAGGCCCTGGAGCATGCGGAGCACGATCAGCAGGATGGGCGCGACGAAGCCGATCTGGTCGGAGGTGGGCAGGATGCCGACGATGAAGGTGGAGGAGCCCATGATCACGATGGTGACCAGGAAGGTGTATTTCCGCCCGACCAGGTCGCCGAGCCGGCCGAAGACGAGCGCGCCGAGCGGGCGGACCAGGAAGCCCGCGGCGAAGGCGAGCAGCGCGAAGATGTTGCGCGTGGTCTCGTCATACATGCCGAAGAACTTCGCGCCGATGACCGCGGCGAGCGACCCGTAGAGATAGAAATCATACCATTCGAAGACCGTTCCGAGCGAGGAGGCGAGGATCACCTTCCGCTCCTCCCGCGTCATGGGCGGGGCGGCACTCGCCCTCGTCCCGATCGCCGTGGTGCTCATTCCCGCTCCTTTCCCAGACGCGCACGGCGTGACGTTTCACGCCGGCGCGGCGGACGGATGACGGCCAATGCTGCGCTGCAATAGAGGCGGCGGGATTAATTCGATTCCAGCTTCAGGAGCGGATTAACAACGATTTAGCGGCGCGTCTGAAGCTGGCCGTTCCGTCATGAAACCAATGTCACCGACCGGCCAGCGCGGCGGCGAGGGCCGGCGCATCGAAGGCGCGCTCCATCTCCTGCTGGCAGGCGATGACGTGGAAGCGCAGCGCGCCCTTGATGGAGGGCGTCTCGCCGATGCGCTGGTCGGGATGGATCGGCAGGGTGGCCAGCAGCGGCGCCTCGGCGAGAAGCGGCCGTTTGTGCACGGGCCGCGGCGGCGACGCCTGCAGCCGCGCGAGATGCGCGGGCAGCATGGCGGCGGTGGCATCGAGATCCGGGCGCTCGGCGGGCGGCGCCTCGGCGGCGGCCAGGATGCGCGCGCCCATCCCGGCGAGCGCCTCGGCCAGGCGATCCTCGGCGCCCGCAGCGTGCGGGCGCAGCCAGGCCTCGGCGAGGCCGCAGAGATCGGCCACCGCGGCCCCGAAGGTCTGCCAGCGGCAATGATCGAGCGCCGCGCGGAATTCCGGGTCGGCGAACAGCATCCGCTCCTGCCGCCCCGCCTTCACCCGGCAATAGTCGAGCACCGTCTTCTGCGCCACGAAGGCGCCGTGCCGTCCAAGAAAGGATTCCAGCTCGGCGGGCGAGGCGGATCTCTGCCCGCCCAGCAGGCGCCTCAACCACATGGGCATCCGTTTATCCGCACGCTGCGTCGCAAGGGAAGGTTGCCTTGCAAAACCGATACATGCTAGCCGCTTGACGGAACTAAGTGTCATCGGCGCATGCTGCCCGGCGGGGGCGCGCGGCGGTGCGGGTTGGTTCCCACTCCGGCAATCCTCGGCGTGGCGACTGTCAGATTGGGGGGAGATCGAAGGGAATGCCTCTTGTCGAGGATGCGGGCCCGGCCCGCAGCGCGACCGGTGCGGCGGTGGACCGCGCGACCGGCCAAGCCTATTGGAGCAAGACATCCGGGCTGATGTGGATCTTGCTGTTCATCTGGGTGGCGGCGTCCTTTGCGGTGCATATCTTCGCGCCGTCGCTCAACGGAATCCGGATCCTCGGCTTTCCGTTCGGCTTCTACATGGCCGCGCAGGGCAGCCTGATCATCTTCGTCGTCGCGCTGTTCTGGTTCGCCAAGCGCCAGAACCAGATCGACGAGGAATTCGGCGTGCAGGAGGATTGAGGCGATGAGCGCGAGCGCCAAGCCCAAGGACCCCTTCATCGCCTCGCTCGGCAAGATCTACGCCGGCTATACCGGCGGCTTCGCCGCCTTCGTCATCCTGATCGCCATCCTCGAGCAGATGGGGGTGCCGAACCGCATCCTCGGCTACCTGTTCGTCGGCCTGACGATCGGCGTCTATGCCTATATCGGCATCATCAGCCGCACCCAGGCGGTGGCCGAATACTACGTCGCCGGCCGGCGCGTGCCGGCGATCTACAACGGCATGGCCACCGGCTCGGACTGGATGTCGGCGGCGAGCTTCATCGGCATGGCCGGCAGCCTCTACGCGCTCGGCTATGGCGGCCTCGCCTTCATCCTGGGCTGGACCGGCGGCTACATGCTGGTCGCCATCCTGCTGGCGCCCTACCTGCGCAAGTTCGGCCAGTACACGGTGCCGGACTTCCTCGGCGCGC
>VFQR01000201.1_pt1 | contig 120819 bp, 118 predicted proteins | sample 3512321 | NCBI WGS metagenome assembly VFQR01 (sample SAMN10412374, study PRJNA504923) | tailings metagenome | isolation source: Relicate 3 Philex TSF1 revegetated site | place: Philippines: Tuba, Benguet | collected 2017-08-29 | reverse complement strand
GCTGCAATGCCGGGCACGGCCGCCGCGAGATCACCGAGGCGATCCAGAAGCAGGCCGCAGTGATGGATTTCGCGCCGACCTTCCAGCTCGGCCACCCCATCGCCTTCGAGGCTGCGGCGCGCGTCGCCGACATCACGCCCGAGGGGCTGGATCGCGTCTTCTTCGTCAATTCGGGGTCGGAGGCGGCCGACACCGCGCTCAAGATCGCGCTCGCCTACCATCGCGCGCGCGGCGAGGCGCAGCGCGTGCGGCTGGTGGGGCGGGAGCGCGGCTATCACGGCGTCGGCTTCGGGGGCATGTCGGTCGGCGGCATCGGGCCGAACCGCAAGCAGTTCGGCGCCTCGCTGCCCTATGTGGACCATCTGCCGCACACGCATCTGCCGGCAAAGAACGCCTTCTCGAAGGGCCGGCCGGAGCACGGGGCGGAGATGGCGGATGTGCTCGAAAGCCTGGTCGCGCTGCATGGCGACACCATCGCGGCGGTGATGGTCGAGCCGGTCGCGGGTTCGACCGGCGTGCTGGTGCCGCCGAAGGGCTACCTCGAAAAGCTGCGCGCGCTCTGCACCAAGCACGGCATCCTGCTGATCTTCGACGAGGTGATCACCGGCTTCGGCCGGTTGGGTACCAATTTCGGCAGCGAGCGGCTGGGCGTCACGCCGGACATCATGACGATGGCGAAGGGGCTCACCAATGCCGCGGTGCCGATGGGCGCGGTCGCGACCTCGGGCGCCGTGTACGACGCGATCGTCAACGGCACGCCGGCGGGGATCGAGCTGTTCCACGGCTACACCTATTCCGGCCATCCGCTGGCCTCGGCGGCGGCGATCGCCACGCTCGAGCTGCACCGCGCCGAGGACCTGCCCGGCCGCGCCGCCGCCATCGAGCCGTATTGGCAGCAGGCCGCGCACGCCATGCGCGACGTGCCCGGCGTGATTGACGTGCGCGACATGGGCCTGATCGCCGGCATCGAGCTCGAGCCGCGCCCGGGCAAGCCGACCCAGCGCGCCATGGAGGTGTTCCGCTGGTGCTTCGACCACGGCGTGCTCACGCGCGTGACGGGCGACATCGTGGCCCTCTCGCCGCCGCTGATCATCGAGACGAGCCATGTGGACCGGCTGTTCGGGACGCTGGCGGACGCCATCAGGGCAGTGCCGGCGTGATTGGCAGGTTATGCCAAGCGGATTGGTCTGGGCCCCATGCCCACGCGCAACGTCGTCCTCACCGACCACCAAGCCGCGCTGACCGAACGGCTGGTGGAATCCGGCCGCTACCAGAACGCCAGCGAGGTGCTGCGCGCGGGACTCAGGCTGCTCGAACACCGGGAGCGGGTGGAGGCGCTGGAAGCCGCGATCGCCGAGGGCGAGGCGTCCCTCGCCCGCGGCGAGCACACCGCGCTCGATAGCGAGGCCGACATCCGCGCCTTTGTCGCCGGCCTGGCACCGAGGGTGTGACTGGCCGGTCCCTTGTCGTGACCGAGCCCACGCGGTCCGACATCGCCGGCATCCTCCGCTGGACGCGGGAGCAATTCGGGCCTGCCCAGGCAGCAATCGACGACGACAAGATCACCGAGGCGCTGGTCCATCTCCGAATGGGACCCGATATCGCCGGCAGCGCCGCGCTGACGATGGGTGCGCAAGGTCTGCGCCGGCTGCCCCTGCGCCCGCCCGCCCGCCACGGCGTCGTCTATCGCGCTGCGGAGGGCCAGCGGCTCATCATCCTCCGCCTGCTCCACGCTGCGATGGACCTGCCACAACACCTCTCGCGCGAATGAACGCTTCGCAACGCGCGTCACGCTTGCAGCCACCCCGCCGCCGTGGTCTTTCGAGCCTGTCAGCCAGGACGACGCCCCGCTGCCGCCGCGCCTGATCCTCCTCGTCGCCCTGGCGCCGGCCGCGATCGGGCTGGCTGGACTGCTGGCGATGTTCGCGACGGCGCCGGGGCCGGCCTGGCACCACAGCCTCTTCGTCGCGGTACTGGCGCTCCAGGCGGCGATGGGGCTGATCCTGGGCGTCGAGGGCACGCGCAGGCTGCGCCGGGAGCGCGCCGCGCTCACCACGGCCGCCGCCGAGGAGCGCCGCCGCGCCGCACTCGCGGCCGAGGCGGCCCGCGCGCGGCTCCGCGCCGCCAGTGCGCAGGAGATCGGCGTCCCGCTGGCCGGGCTGGTGACGCTGATCGAGACGGTGCTCGCCACGCCCAATCTGCCGTCGGAGGCGCGCCGCAGGGCGGCGGCGGCGCTCGAGGCCGGGCGGGACCTGGCGCAGCTTCTTGCCGATCTCGCCGCGATGCCGGAGGCGGCCGAGGCGCCGCCCGAGCCGCGGCCGTTCCGCGTGGACGAGGTGCTGGAGGGCATCGTGACCCTGCTCGGCGGCCGCGCCGCGGCGCGCGGACTTCTGCTGACCACCGCCATCGCCCGCGGCACCGCCCCGGTCTGGCGGGGCGAGGCGGCGCGGCTGCGGCAGATCCTCCTCACCCTCGCGGTCAACGCGCTGAACACGACGGAGCGCGGCGAGATCCGGCTCGCAGCGCGGGAGACGGCGGCGGGCGAGCTCGCGCTTGCCGTCACCGATACCGGGCGCGGCATCTCGGCCGAGCGGCTCGACCGGCTGTTCGAGCCCTTCGCCTGGACGGAGAGCGGCGTCGCGCTCGGCCTCTCGGTCTGCCAGGACCTGGTGCGGCGGGCCGGCGGGACCATCGCGGTGCAATCGGCCTCGGGCCGCGGCAGCACCTTCACGGTGACCCTGCCGCTCGCCAAGGCCGATCCGGCGATCCTGCCGCCCCGCCCCGGCAGCGCCGGCCGGGTGGAGGGACCCGCCCTGCCGGTGCTGGTGGTGGATGACGTCGCCGCGAACCGCCTGCTGCTTGGCGCCGCGCTGGCCCGCGCGGGCTTCGGCCATGCCGAGGCCGCGGATGGCGCCGCCGCCGTGGCGCTGGCCGCGACGCGGGATTTCGCCGCTGTGCTGATGGATGTGCAGATGCCGGGCATGGACGGGCTGGAGGCGACGCGGCGCATCCGCGCCCTGCCACCGCCGGCCGGGCGGCTGCGCGTGATCGGCATCACCGCCGATCGCAGCGCGGAGGGGGAGGCGGCGGCGCGGGCGGCGGGGATGGACGCGTTCCTCGCCAAGCCGGTGTCGGTGGCGGACCTCGCCCGGGTGCTGGCGCCGGCGCGGGTGTGAAGCGGCTCCGCGTTACTATATAACGCGCCGACCCTTTCCCTTCGGACCTTCCCCCATGTCAGACCAGATCCCCGTCACCGTCCTCACCGGCTATCTCGGCGCCGGCAAGACCACGCTGCTGAACCGCATCCTCAGCGAGAACCATGGAAGAAGATTCGCCGTGGTGATCAACGAGTTCGGCGAATTGGGCGTGGACAACGACCTCGTCGTGGATGCCGACGAGGAAGTCTTCGAGATGAACAATGGCTGCATCTGCTGCACCGTGCGCGGCGACCTGATCCGCATCATCTCCGGCCTGATGAAGCGCAAGGGCCGCTTCGACGGCATCATCGTGGAGACCACCGGCCTCGCCGACCCCGCCCCCGTCGCGCAGACCTTTTTCGTGGATGAGGATGTGAAGCGCGCGACGAAGCTCGACGCGATCGTGACGGTGGTGGACGCGAAGCACCTGCCCGCGCGCCTCAAGGACAGTTCCGAGGCGCAGGAGCAGATCGCCTTCGCCGACATCATCGTGCTGAACAAGATGGATCTGGTGACGGAGGCGGAAGCCACCGAGGTCGAGCGGCTGATCAAGGCGATCAACCCCTATGCCGAGATCCGCCGCTCCACGAAGTCGGACGTGCCGCTCGACGCCGTGATCGGCCGCGACGCCTTCAACCTCGCCCGAATCCTGGAGAAGGAGCCCGACTTCCTCTCCGGCGAGGATCACCACGAGCATGATTCGGAGGTGAACAGCGTGAGCTTCGAGGTCTCGAAGCCGATCGACGCGGAGAAGTTCAACGCCTGGATCAGCCAGCTTCTCCAGACCAAGGGGCAGGACCTGCTGCGCACCAAGGGCATCCTCTACTACGCTGGCGAGGACCGCCGCTTCGCCTTCCAGGCCGTGCACATGATCGCCGATGGCGACTACATCGGCGCGGTGAAGGAGGGCGATCCGCGCCGGTCGAAGATCGTCTTCATCGGCCGCGACCTGAACCGCCCGCAGCTTCGCCGCGGCTTCGAAGCGTGTCAGGCGAACGCCTGACGGCCGCTGGTTGTCCTCACGGCGTGGGCGCGCTGGTCAATTGCTTCGCCGGCGCGCGACAAGCCTGATCCGCAACGAGGGCGTAGCCGGCAAAGAAGGCCAGCCCAGGATGGCAGCCCGCAGGAAGGGGTCGCGCAGCGTGCTGCGAGAAAACCGTCCGATCGGCGCCAGTCGCGGGCGTGGCTTGCGCGGTGCAGCCCCGAGAAGCGCGCGGCGCACATGACCCAGCCACGTCTCTCTGTCCGCGGTGCCGCCGCGGGCGTCTCCAGCCGGTCGCGCAAGCTGGCTGAACAGATGGCGGAATCCGATTTGCGTCTCGCCTGGCCTGGCGCGGCCGGCCTGCAGTTCCTCCTCGTAGAAGCGTTCCGCGCGGCGCGCGATGGCGGACCACTGCGCGAAGATCAGGTTCAGAAAGGTTGTGACCACGACGACGAAGCCAACGAGTGCCATGGCCCAGAACCGGCCGTCCGTGAGGTCCTGGCAGAGGGTGAGCATCGTGATGCTCGCGATGAAGCCGAGTGGCATCACGAGCGCCGTCGCCGTGGTTCGCACGGTGCTGTAGTGCTGATGGTAGCCCGCCGCGATGCCGTGCATGTGCTTCAGCAGTTCATCCCGGGTCAGCCCCTCTTCAAGTTGCGGGGCTGCGAGCGGTGGGCGCGGCTCAGGCTTGGAGCGATCGTTCATCCGGTTCGCCATGCTACGATGACAGATGGGCGGTCCCATGTGCCAACGCTTTCTAGGACGGCCATTTGCCGGGCGGCAATCAATCAAGGGTGCAGGCGCTGATCATGGCTGACGTCACCGAATCCGATTTCCTCATCGCCTCGCGCGGCGTGTCGCGCGACCTCGGCGCCTGGGTTGTCGGCACGGTCTTCGACCACGCCAACCGGCTCGCCTTCGCTCTCGCCGACGGCTCGCTGCACCGCGCCGCGATGGAGGGCGAATGGCCCGCCACCACGGTGCATGAGGGCGCCATCCTCTCGGCCTGCGCCGACGCGACGGATGGCTGGCTCACCGGCGGCGACGACGGGAAGCTCCTGCGCACCGCGCCGGACGGCACGACCACGGAGATCGCGGACTACAGGGGAAAATGGGTGGATCACGTCGCCGCCCACCCGGACGGGCTTCGCGCGGCGGCCGTCGGCAAGGTTCTGCATGTGCTGAACCTGTCCGGCCCGCTCAAGTCGCTCGCCCACCCCTCCAGCGTCGGGGGGGTCGCCTTCGACACCAAGGGCAAGCGCGTCGCGGCCAGCCACTACAACGGCGCCTCGCTCTGGTTCGTGGGCGCGAAGGAGGACAAGCCGCGGATCCTCGAATGGAAGGGCAGCCACCACGCCATCGCCTTCTCGCCGGACGGCACGCATGTGGTCACGGCGATGCAGGAGCCATCGCTGCATGGCTGGCGGCTCGCCGATGGGCAGCACATGCGGATGTCCGGCTATCCGACCAAGACGCGCAGCCTCTCCTTCACGGCGCGCGGCCGGTGGCTGGCCACATCCGGCGCTGAATCGGTGGTGCTCTGGCCCTTCTTCGGCGGCGGCCCGATGGGCAAGGCGCCGACCGAGCTCGCCGGCGGCGACGAGGTGTTCTGCACCGCCGTCGCCTGCCACCCCCAGCACGAAGTCGTCGCCGCCGGCTTCGGCGATGGCCTGGTGCTGATCGCCGAGATCGCGACCGGCAAGGTGGTGCCGGTCGCCCCACCCGGCGGCAGCCCGGTGAGCGCCCTGTCCTGGAGCCCGAACGGCGCGCTGCTCGGCTTCGGCACCGAGGCCGGGCGCGCGGGCCTCGTGGATCTCGGCCGGCGGTAGGGTCACTCTGGGAAGCGCGTGCCGGTCAGCGCCTCTGCCGCCGACCAGAGCCGTGTGGCGAGCGCCGGGTCGCGCGCGGCGGAAGGTAGCCGCGCCGGCGCCGGGCCGCCGCTCATCTCGCAGAGGTGGCAGCGCCCGTAATGCCCGCCGGGCTCCGCCTCGGGCGCGGTCGCGGCGAACAGGATCGGCCGCGCCGCTGCCTCGGCCGAATGGGGGAAAAACCGCGTGCCCGCCCGCATCAACCGCGTGATCAGCTGCGGCCCGCCATCGGCCGCCAGCGCCTTGGCGTAGAGATCGGTCATGGCGAGCCCGGGATGCGCGGCGAGGCTCGCCACACCCCAGCCCGCGGCCGCGCTGCGGCGCTGGAGCTCGATCGCGAAGCAGAGGGCGGCGAGCTTGGATTGCGCATAAGCCCGCCACGGCCCGTAGCGCGCCGCGCCCTGGATGTCCTGGAAGCGCAGCCGGCCGAGCCGCGCGGCGAGGCTCGTCACCGTCACCACCCGCGCCGCAGGCGCCTGGCGGAGCATCGGCATCAGCAGCGCCGTCAGCGCGAAGGGCCCGAGGAAGTTCACGCCGAGCTGCATCTCGAAGCCATCGGCGGTCAGGTGCCGGAGCGGCAGCGCCATCACGCCGGCGACACCGAGCAGCAGATCGAGCCGACCATGCCGCGCCGCCATCTCCGCCGCCGCCGCACGCACGCTGCGCAGATCGGCGAGGTCGAGCGGCAGGTGATGCAGCCGCGCGCCAGGCACCTCGGCCGCGATGCGCGCCATTGCCGCCTCGGAGCGGCCAGCATCCCGCGCGCCGAGCACCACCTCCGCGCCGGCCGCCGTGAGCGCCCGCGTGACCTCGAAGCCGATGCCACCCGTGGCGCCGGTGACGAGCGCGACGCGCCCTGCCTGCGGCGGGATGGCGCGACGCGTCCAGGCGGGTACGGCGCCGTATTTGCTGAACATGATCGGCCCGCTCAAGACGCTGGCGCACCCCTCCATCGTCGGCGGCATCGCCTTCGACGCGAGGGGCAATCGCATGGCTGCGAGCCACTACAACGGCGCCTCGCCCTGGTTCGCGGGAGCGAAGGAGGACACGCCGCGCATCCTGGAATGCAAGGGCCGCCCGGCGGCAGCCCGGTGAGCGCACTGGCCTGATGCCCGAACGGCGCGCTGCTCGGCTGCGGCACCGAAAGCGGGCGCGCGGGCCTGGTGGATCTCGCCCGTCGGTCGTCGTGTGAAGCCGTGGCTGGTCTCGAAGCGGCGGGCGTGATCGTCATCCGCCCGCCGCTCGATCCAGCGCCGCTTACGCAGCCACCTTCAACGCCTGCACCAATTCCGCGATCTGCACCGCGTTCAGCGCGGCACCCTTCAGCAGCTGGTCGCCGCAGACGAAGAAGTCGAGGCCGTGGTCGCCGAACACCAGGTTCTGGCGGATGCGGCCGACTTCGCAATCATCCTGTCCCGTCGCCGTCAGCGGCATCGGGTAGAGGTTCTTCGCGACGTCATCCACCACCTTCACGCCAGGCGCGCGGGCCAGGACCTCGCGCGCGGCCTCCGGAGTGATGGGCTTCTCGGTCTCGATGGTGATGCTCTCGGCATGCACGCGCATTGTCGGGATGCGGACCGCGGTGCAGGAGACGGGAAGGTCGGGCAGGCCCATGATCTTCCTTGTCTCCCAGACCACCTTCATCTCCTCCCGCGTGTAGCCGTTGGGCTGGAAGCTATCGATGTGCGGGATGACGTTGAAGGCGATGGGGTGCGCGAAGACCTTCGCCTGCGGCTTGGCACCCTCCACCAGCACGCGGCGGGTCTCCTCCTCCAGCTCGGCCATGCCGTCGGCGCCGGCGCCGGAGGTGGCCTGGTAGGTGGAGACGATCACCCGCTTCAGCCCGAAGGCGGCGTGCAGCGGCGCGAGCGCCACCACGGCGATCGCCGTCGTGCAGTTCGGGTTGGCGATCAGCCGCGCCGAGCCGACCGCGCCGGCATTCACCTCCGGCACCACGAGCGGGACGTCGTCGTTCAGCCGAAAGGCGGAGGAATTGTCCACCACCGTCACGCCGGCCGCGACCAGAGCCGGGGCGTGCTGCTTCGCGAAATCGCCGGAGACGGCGAGCAATGCGAGGTCGAGGTCCCGCGCCTTCTCCGGCGTGAACTCCTCGATCGTGATCTCCCCGAACGGCGTCCTGACCCGCGTACCCGCGCTGCGGCCCGAGGCGAACAGGTGGAGTTTCGTCACCGGGAAGCGACGCCGCCCCAGGACCTCCACCAGTTCCTTCCCCACCGCTCCGGTGGCACCGATCACGCCGACCCGCATCGCGGGAGTCCTCCTTCTTGACAATCGCCAGGATGGCCGCCTGCCCATAGCCCAAAGCCCCGGCGCGGCCAATGCGCGATTCCCGCATGCGCCCCGTGCGCCTTTGCCCGGCACGCCCGCGCACCTATAAGGCTCGGCCCTCCCACGGAACCTGAAACGCCCATGTCCGCCGATCTTACCGTTGCCAAGGCCTGGCCCGTCGAGGAGGCCCGCAAGGTCGCCGCCCGCGTCGCCACCTCGGGCAAAGGCATGGCGCTGTTCGAGACCGGCTACGGCCCCTCGGGCCTGCCGCATATCGGCACCTTCGGGGAGGTCGCCCGCACCACCTGGGTCCGCAACGCCTTTTCTCGGCTGACCGGCCTGCCCTCCCGCCTGATCGCCTTCAGCGACGACATGGATGGGCTGCGCAAGGTCCCGGACAACGTGCCGAACAAGGACATGCTGGCGAGCCATCTCGGCAAGCCCGTCACGGCGATCCCCGATCCCTTCGGCACGCATGAAAGCTTCGGGCATCACAACAATGCGCGGCTGCGCGCTTTTCTCGACCAGTTCGGCTTCGAGTACGAGTTCGCGTCGTCCAGCGACTACTACAAGTCGGGCCGCTTCGACGCGGCGCTGCTCCGCATGGCGGAGCGGCACGAGCAGGTGAAGGCGGTGATCCTGCCCACCCTCGGGCCGGAGCGCCGCGCCACCTATTCGCCCTTCCTGCCGATCCATCCGAAGACCGGCGTGGTCATGCAGGTGCCGATGGAAGCGGTGCACCCGGACCGGGACGAGCTGGTCTGGCGCGATCCCGCGACCGGGGAAGGCTTCGCCACCCGCATCACCGGCGGCCATTGCAAGGCGCAGTGGAAGGCGGATTGGGCGCTGCGCTGGTACGCGCTCGGCGTGGATTACGAGATGTCCGGCAAGGACCTGATCGACAGCGTGAAGCTCTCCTCCGCGATCTGCCGCGTGCTCGGCGCGGAGCCGCCGATCGGCTTCACCTACGAGCTGTTCCTGGACGAGGCCGGCACGAAGATCAGCAAGTCGAAGGGCAACGGCCTCAGCATCGAGGAATGGCTGCACTACGCGCCGCCGGAATCGCTCGCGCAGTTCATGTTCAACCAGCCAAATCGCGCCAAGCGCCTGTTCTTCGACGTGATCCCGCGCGCCACCGATGAATACGTGCAGAACCTGGACCGGCTGCGCGCCACGCCGAGCCCCGACAACCCCGCCTGGCACATCCATGGCGGCGGCACGAACGACCCAGGCTCGCCGATCTCCTTCACCATGCTGCTGAACCTCGCCAGCGTGATCAACGCCGACAAGGCCGAGATGCTGTGGGGGTTTCTGCGCCGCTATGCGCCGGACATCACGGCCGAGACGCATCCGCTGGTCGCTCGGCTGATCGAGCATGCCGTCGCTTATTTCCGCGACCGCGTCGCGCCGACCAAGCAGCACCGCAACGCGACCCCGGCCGAGGCCGAGGCCTTCCGGGCGCTCGCCGGCGCGCTGCGCGACCGCGCGACGGACCTCGAAGCCATGCCGCCCGATGCGCGCGCCGCGGCGATCCAGGACCTGGTCTATGAGGCGGGGCGGCGCGAGCCCTTCCTCACGCCGGCCAAGGATGGCGGACGCCCCGGCGTCTCCAAGGCGTGGTTCGACGCGCTCTACCAGGTGCTGCTCGGCCAGCCCGAGGGCCCGCGCTTCGGCGGCTTCGTCGCGCTGTATGGCATCGCCGGCACGATCGGGCTGATCGAGACCGCGCTGGCACGAGATACGGCGGTGGCATGAGGGCGCTTCTGCCCGTGCTGCGCAAGCACGGCATGACGGTGTTCGGGCTGATCCTGCTCGCTGCCGCGATCTGGGTGGTGCAGCACGAGTTCCGCAACCTCTCGGTGGCGGATGTCCGCGCGGCGCTCGCCGCGATCCCCAACGCCACGCTGTGGAAGGCGGCAGGCTGGACGCTGCTCGCCTATGCGGTGCTGACGATCTACGACCGGCTGGGCAGTGTCTATGCGGGCCATCCGGTCAGCTACGCGCGGACCTCGCTCGCCTCCTTCTGCGCCTACACGCTGGCGCACAATCTCGGGTTCGCGGCGGTCTCGGGGGCGGCGGTGCGCTACCGCTTCTATGCCGCCTGGGGGCTGCCGCCGCTCGCCATCGCCAAGGTCGTCGCCTTCACGAGCCTCACCTTCGGGCTCGGCGGCTTCGCGCTCGGCGGGCTCGTGCTGGTGGTCGAGCCGGAGGTGGTGCCCGGACTCGGCGACATCATCCCGCATGTCGTCATGCAGGCGCTCGGGCTGCTGATGTGGGCCCTGGTGCTCGCCTACATCACCATGTCGCGCATCCGCAGCCACGTCGTGCTGTTCGGCTACCACATCAACCTGCCCGGCTTCCGCCTGGCGGTGGCGCAGGTGGCGCTGGCGAGTGCCGATGTCGCGATCACCGCGATGATCTTCTATGCGCTGCTGCCGCAGGCCGAGGGCCTCACCTTCCTGCATTTCCTCGGCATCTACATCGCCGCCTACATTGCCGGCATCGCGGCGAGCCTGCCGGGCGGCATCGGCGTGTTCGACACCGCGATCCTGATCGGGCTGCAGCCCTGGCTCTCGGCGCCGGAGGTGATCGGCGCGCTGCTGATCTTCCGCCTCTACTACTACATCGTGCCGCTGTTCATCGCCGGCGTGCTGTTCGCGGGTTTCGAGCTGGCGGAGCGCCGGCACGTGCTCCGGAAACTCGCCGCCGAGCAGCGCGTGACGGAGGCGCTGGAGGTGCCGGCGGTGGCCGGGCTCGTCGGTCTCGGCGGGACGGTGCTGCTGTTCATCGGCGCGCTGCCGGCGCGCGGGGCGACGGTGGAGTGGGCGGGCTACGCGGCCGCCGCGGCCTCGCAATTCGCCGCCTCCGTCGTGGGCTCGCTGCTGCTGGTGATGGGGTATGGGCTGCTGCGGCGGCTGACCATCGCCTGGGGCTTCGGCATCCTGCTGCTGCTCAACGGCGCGCTGATCTGCTGGCTGCGAGGGGAGGGCTGGTGGCTCTGGGGCCTGTTCCTGCTGGTCGCCGCGCTGCTCGGCGCCATGCGCGGCGCCTTCTACCGCGATGCGCGGCTCACGCGGGAGCCGCTCGATCCCGCCACCGCCGTCGCGCTCACCTCCGTGATGGGCTGCGCACTGCTGCTGGCGCTGGTCGCCTATCGTGGCCAGGTCGCGGGCGAATCCTGGTTCGAGGTCGTCTTCTCGCAGGAGGCGCCGCACAGCCTGCGCTTCGCCGTCGGCCTCGCCGCGCTGATGCTGCTCGTGGGCATGGTCCGGCTGCTGCGCCCGGCCCGAGTCGCGGCCTTGCCCTGGACGGCCGAGATCCGCGCGCAGCTCCGCGCCTTCGGCGCCAGCCCCCCCGAGACGGCCGATGGCGCGGTGCTGGGCGAGGCCGGGCGCGCCGGCTTCGCCTTCGTCCGGCGCAATGGCGTCTGGATGGCGCTGGGTGATCCCGCCGGCGATCCGCGCGACTGCATCTCCGCCATCTGGCGCTTTCGGGACATCTGCGACCGCGCCGGCGTGCAGCCGGCCTTCTGGGGGGTCGGGCCGGCGCTGTTGCGCGTCTATGCCGATATCGGCCTGACCGCCTTCCCGATCGCCCCGGTGCGCGGCGAACGCCGTTACCTTGCCTGCCGGGCCGAGCGCGACCTCGAGACGCTGATGGCGCTGCTGCCGAACCCCGAGGGCTGATTCACCGCCGGGGCGGGAAACGGATCAGCGCCGCGGCAGGAAGCCGACGAGCTGCTCCGCCTTCTCGCAGATCGGCGTCGCGATCGCATCCGCGCGGTCGGCGCCGAGGCGGAGCGCCGCATCGAGCGCGGCCGGGTCCTCCAGCAGCCGCTGCATCTCCCGCCGGATCGGGTCGAGATGCGCGACCAGCGCCTCCGCCAGCACCTCCTTGAAGGCCCCGAATCCCTTGCCGCCATGGTGGCGCAACACGCCGGCCTGGGTCTCCCCGGTGATGGCGGCGAGGATGCCGACCAGGTTGCGCGCCTCCGGCCGGGCTTCGAGGCCGCCCTCATGCTCGGGCAGGGGCTCCGGGTCCGTCTTCGCGCGGCGGATCTTCAGCGCGATCGCGTCGTGGTCGTCGGTGAGGTTGATGCGCGACTGGTCCGAAGGATCGGACTTGCTCATCTTCTTCGTGCCGTCGCGCAAGGACATCACGCGCGCGGCGATGCCCTGGATCAGCGGCTCGATCGTCGGGAAGAAGTCCACGCCATAATCGTGGTTGAACTTCTGGGCGATGTCGTTCGCCAGCTCCAGGTGCTGCTTCTGGTCGTCGCCGACCGGCACCTTGGTGGCGTGGTAGGTCAGGATGTCGGCCGCCATCAGGTTCGGGTAGACGTAGAGGCCGGAGGACGCGGCCTCGCGGTCCTTGCCGGCCTTCTCCTTGAACTGCGTCATCCGGTTCAGCCAGCCGAGCCGCGCGACGCAGTTGAAGATCCAGGCGAGCCGGGCATGCGCATGCACATGGCTCTGGATGAACAGGATGCAGCGCTGCGGATCGAGCCCGCAGGCGATCAGCGCGGCGGCCATCTCGCGGGTCTGGCGGGCGAGCTCCTTCGGGTCCTGCCAGACGGTGATGGCGTGCAGATCCACCACGCAGAAGATGCACTCATGCGTGTCCTGCATCGGCACCCAGTTCCGGATGGCGCCGAGGTAGTTGCCAAGGGTGGGCACGCCCGAAGGCTGGATGCCGGAGAAGACACGGGTCATGGCGGTCCGATAGCAGAAGTCAGGGTGCGGGGTGCAGAGGGGGGCGGGCGCCGAAGATCGCGCTGCCGACGCGGACATGGGTGGCGCCTTCCTCGATCGCGGCCTCGAAATCGGCGCTCATGCCCATGGAGAGCACGGCGAGGCCATGCGCCTCGGCCAGGGCGCGCAGGTTGCGGAAATGCGGGCGGGGATCGGCCTCCACCGGGGGGATGCACATGAGGCCGAGGAGTTGGGCGCCGAAACGCGCCTGGCAGGCTTCGATGAAGGCATCGGCCTCGGCCCGCGGCACGCCGGATTTCTGGGGCTCGTCGCCGGTGTTGACCTGCACCAGCAGGTCCGGCCGCCGGTTCTCCCTCGCCATCGCCTCGGCCAGCGCGTCGGCGAGCTTCGGGCGGTCCAGGCTCTCGATCACATCCGCGACGCGCACCGCCTCGCGCGCCTTGTTGGTCTGCAACCCGCCGATGAGGTGCAGCCGCAGCGCGGGATGGGCGTCCCGAAGGCCCGGGAATTTCTGCATCGCCTCCTGCACCCGGTTCTCCCCGAAATGGGCCTGGCCGGCGCCAAGCGCCGTGGCGATGGCCTCGGCGGGATGCGTCTTGGAGACGGCGACGAGCGTGACCCCGGCCGGATCGCGCCCGGCGCGCGCGCAGGCGGCGGCGATCCGGGCCTTCACGGCGGCGAGGTTTCGGGCGATGGCCTCGGCTTCGGTCACGCGGAGGGTCCGGTTGCGGTGTCGGGGCGGACGCTAGAGCACGTTCCGATCGGCTGTGAACAGCCGATCGGAAGGTCGTGCTCTAGAAATGGTATTGCTAGAGCCGCTGATGTTCGCACGACGGAAACGCGAAGCGTTTCCACCCGTGCGAACGCTGCTCTAGAAGCCCGGTCGCGGCGGCTCAAGCCGGCGCAGGCGCGGGGGAGGGCCCTGCCGCGGCTCTGGCTGGTCTCCGACCCCGTCCGCCTGCCTGATCCGCGGGCGGCGGCGGCGCGATTGCCGCGCGGGGCGGGGGTGCTGGCGCGCGGGGCGGCGCCCGGGGTGCTGGCCGGGCTCGCAGCGCTCTGCCGGCGGCGGGGGCTCACGCTGCTGGTGGGCGGGGCGCCGCGAGCGGCGCTGAGGCACCGGGCGTGGCTGCACCTGCCGGATCGCGCGCCGCCGGCGGGGCTCGGCGCCTTCCTGCGCGCGCGGCGCGGGGGCGCGCGCTGGGCGGTGGTGTCGGCGGCGGTGCATGGCAGGGCGGGCCTGGCGCGGGCGCGCCGGCTGCGGGCGGACTTCGCCTTCGTCTCGCCCGCCTTTGCCACCGCGAGCCATCCAGGGGCACCGGGGCTCGGCCCGCATCGCTGGGCGCGGCTGGCGGCTGACATCCCCTGCCCGGCCGTGGCGCTCGGCGGCGTCACCGCCGCGAACGCCGCCCGCCTGCCCCGCCATCGCCTGGCCGCCCTGGCGGCCATCGGCGCCCTTGCCCCTCCTGACCCCTGACCCTGGTTCCTGATCCTGTGGTTCCAGCGCCACACTGTCTCAAGGAAGTCGCGAAGGCCGTTCACGCGGCATGGACGCCATCTCCGCCCGCCGCCAATAGTGTGGCCGGGCCTGACCAAGGGTAGGGGTTTCCCTGCCCGCGGCACCTGTCGAGGGGGGCAGGCGGGCCAACGCATGCCGGGGGCGTCCCGGTGCAGGAGGAGGTTAACAGAATGCGCAAGATTCTGCTGGGCACCACGGCGGTGGTCGGCGCTGCGCTGATCGGGTCCGTGGCCCACGCGCAGACGGCCCCGACGGTTCGCGTCGCGGGCTATATTGAGTTCTCGATGGGCTATGTGTCGGACAGCATTGACGACGCGCGCGACCTGACGGCCGTCGCGAATGGCGGCCCGCCGGCCACGGGCGTCGTCCTGCCGGGCGTCGGCGGCGGCATCCCGGGCTCGACCGCGACGCGCAGCTACTCGCGCGACAAGATCGATTTCCGCTCGGACATGGAAATCAGCGTGATCGTCGGCGGCAAGGCCGCCAACGGCCTCGAATACGGCGCCGAGATCGAGCTGCAGATGGACGCCAACAACACCTCGGCGACCGCGGTCGACACGGACGAGATGTGGATGTACCTCCGCAGCCCGACCCTCGGCACGCTGCAGATGGGTGACCAGGACAGCGCGGCCGACCAGATCCGGGTGGGCTTTGGCGGTCCGCTCGCGACGGTGGCGGGCTTCGGCTACTCGGGCGCCTGGGATGAGTTCGTGGCTCCGAACAGCGACGGCACGCGCTACCTGCTGACGACGATCAACGACGGCAGCGACGCGACCAAGATCATCTACCTGTCGCCGTCCTTCTTCGGCTTCGACTTCGGCGTCAGCTACGCGCCGAACGCCGATGAGGGTGAGAACTTCCTCCGCCCCGGCTCGACCACGGCCCTGCAGCGCGACCGTGCGACGATCCGCAACGAGTGGTCGGCCGGCATCCGCTACCGCGGCAGCTTCGGCAACATCGGCGTCGCCGCGTCCTTCGGCGCGATGCGCGCCGATGCGCAGGAGAGCAACGGCGTGATCGCGCCGGTCGGCGTGGCGAACAGCAACGTCGTCGTCGGCCTGCAGGACGTGACGCAGTATGAGGCCGCCGTCCTGGTCACCGGCTACGGCTTCGGCGTCTCGGCCTTCTACAACTGGGGCAATTTCGGCGGCACGACCCGCACCCCGCTCCGCAACGGGCTCGACACCTCGACCAACATCGGCATCGCGGCCGGTTACGGCACGGGTGCATTCAGCATCGGCGCGCTGTGGGGCCAGTCCGAGCGTGACAACGGCTCGTTCCTCGCGGCGGGCGGCGGCTCCGCGGCGACCGCGAACCCGAGCGACCGCAAGCAGACCATCATCTCGGTCGGCGTGGGGTACTCGCTGGCGCCGGGCCTGTTCCTGTTCGCGAACTACACGAACGTGGACGACAAGAACATCTCCAACAGCACGTCCAACCCGACCGCCTGGGCGGCGACGGGTCGGAGCCGTGACATTGACGTGTTCGTGCTCGGCACGCGCCTGACCTTCTGATCCGGGCGGCCCTCGGGCCGGATCGGTGCCGGGGGGCGGCGGGGAAACCCGCCGCCCTTCTGCTTTTCGGGCCTTGCGCCGGCGCACCAACCCCTACCTTCGCTTTGCCATCATCCCGTAGTCGTCTATGGAAGGCCCAGCCCAGCCTGACAGGGCCTAGCAACGCGGGACAGACGCCCATGACCCGGACTTTCCTTGGTGCGCCGCTGGCGCGCTGCCTGGCCGCCCTGCTGATCCTGGCCCCGCTCGTCGCGGCCTGCAGCAACGCCGGCGACAACATCCGGGTACCGCGGTTGGACGAATACAACAGCGACCGCGGCCGCAGCCGCGTGCCCGGCAGCCTGATCAGCGGCAACAGCCAGCAGGGCATCCTGATCTTCGGCACCGACCGCAGCGGCAGCGGCAATCGCGGTGCCGGGGCGGATGGCGGGGCGGGGATCGGCGTGAATGCCTATCTCTGGCGCGCCACGCTCGACACGCTCTCCTTCATGCCGCTCGCCTCCGCCGATCCCTTCGGCGGCGTCGTGATCACCGATTGGTACACGCCGCCCGGCGTGCAGAACGAGCGCTTCCGCGCCACCGCGCTGATCCTCGGCCGCCAGCTCCGCTCGGACGGCGTGCGGGTGGTGGTGCACCGCCAGGAACAGGCGCGCGGCGGGGCCTGGGTGGACGCGCCGGTTTCGGCCAGCACCGCGACGGAGCTGGAGGACCAGGTGCTGCAGCGGGCGCGCGAACTCAGGTCGCAATCCGCCGCGCTTCGTTGAGCCGCGTTGCACATGGATGGCGGCCGGCAAGGCCGGCCGAGGCCGCGAATGCGGCCCGCCGCCGGTGCGGCGAGCGTCACGCCGCAGGCGTGCCTGGCACGACGCCGCTGGAGGCGGCGCCCGGCGCCTGAGGACGCTCCAGGCACGCGCCGCGTGATTTCGCGGCGCCGCGATCCGGTCTATGGCTTCGCCCTTCGCGAGCCACCTGACCGGGCCCCATGAACGACCACCTCCAGGATCGCGCCGCCGAGCCGGGCTCCGCCCCGGCCGCCGCGCGCTACGATTTCGCCGCCGCCGAGCCACGCTGGCAGGCCGAGTGGGACCGCCGCGCCTGCTTCGCGGTGCCCGACGTCCCGCCGCCCGGCGCGCGCAAGTACTACGTGCTGGAGATGTTCCCCTACCCCTCCGGCAAGATCCACATGGGGCATGTCCGCAACTACACGCTCGGCGACGTGGTGGCGCGCTACAAGCGCGCGCGGGGGCATCTGGTGATGCACCCGATGGGCTGGGACGCCTTCGGACTGCCGGCCGAGAACGCGGCGCGGGAGCGCGGGATCCATCCGGGGAAATGGACCTGGGACAACATCGCCAACATGCGCGCCGAGCTGCAGCGCATGGGGCTCAGCCTGGAATGGGCACGCGAATTCGCCACCTGCGACGCCGCCTATTACGGCAAGCAGCAGAAGCTGTTCCTGGATTTCTGGAAGGCCGGGCTCGTCGAGCGGAAGGAAAGCTGGGTCAACTGGGACCCGGTGGACGGCACGGTGCTGGCGAATGAGCAGGTGATCGACGGGCGCGGCTGGCGCTCCGGCGCGCTGGTCGAGAAGAAGAAGCTCAGCCAGTGGTTCCTCAGCATCACGAAATACGCGCCGGAGCTGCTGGCGGCGCTGGAGACGCTCGACCGCTGGCCGGAGCGGGTGAAGCTGATGCAGTCGAACTGGATCGGCCGCAGCGAAGGCGCGCGGGTGCGCTTTCGGGTGACGGACCCCAAGGCCGCCGGCATGGACGAGGTGGAGGTCTTCACGACCAGGCCTGACACCTTGTTCGGGATGAGCTTCCTGGCGGTTGCGGCGGAGCATCCGCTGGCACAGGCGGCCGCGCGGCGCGATCCGGACGCGGAAGGATTCGTGGCGGAATGCCGGCGGATGGGGACCTCGGAAGCGGCGATCGAGCAGGCGGAGAAGCGCGGCTACGACACCGGCTTCCGCGTCGCGCACCCCTTCCTCGAAGGCGTCAGCTTCCCGGTCTGGATCGCGAACTTCGTGCTGATGGAATACGGCACCGGCGCGATCTTCGGCTGCCCTGCGCATGACGAACGCGACTTCGAGTTCGCGACGAAATATGGCCTCCCGATCCTGCCGGTGGTGCTGCCGCACGGCGCGGACGCGGCGAGCTTCGCGCTCGACGGCGCGGCCTTCACCGGCGACGGAACCATCTTCAACTCGGGCTTCCTGGATGGGCTCGCGGTGCCGGCCGCCAAGCGCCGCGTGATCGAGGAGCTGGAGAAGACCGGGCAGGGCCAGGGTGTGGTGAATTGGCGCCTGCGCGACTGGGGCGTCAGCCGCCAGCGCTACTGGGGCTGCCCGATCCCCTTCATCCATTGCGACGCCTGCGGCGTCGTGCCGGTGCCGGACGACCAGCTCCCGGTGGTGCTGCCGGAGGATGTGGATTTCTCGAAGCCCGGCAATCCGCTCGACCACCATCCCACCTGGAAGCATGTCGCCTGTCCGTCCTGCGGCAAGCCGGCGCGGCGCGAGACCGACACCTGCGACACCTTCGTGGACAGCTCCTGGTATTTCGCGCGCTTCTGCTCGCCGGCCGCGGCCGAGCCGGTGACGCGCGCGGCGGTGGATGCCTGGCTGCCGGTGGACCAGTATATCGGCGGCATCGAGCACGCGATCCTGCACCTGCTCTACAGCCGCTTCTTCACGCGGGCGATGTCGGCATCGGGGCATCTGGCCTGCGAGGAACCCTTCGCCGGACTGTTCACCCAGGGGATGGTGCAGCACGAGAGCTACAAGGGCGCGGACGGCCGCTGGCTCTACCCGGAGGAGGTCGTGTTCGCCGCGACCGCCGATGGCGGGCGCGTCGCCACGGTGAAGGGCACCAACGAACCGGTGACGATCGGCCGTGTCGAGGCGATGTCGAAGTCGAAGCGCAACACGGTGGACCCCGGCGCCATCATCGGGCGCTACGGGGCGGACACCGCGCGCTGGTTCATCCTCTCGGACAACCCGCCGGAGCGGGACATGGAGTGGACGGAAGCCGGCGTCGCCGGCGCTTTCCGCTTCACCCAGCGCATCTGGCGCCTGGCCCAGGCCGCGCTGCCGACGCTGGCGCCGCCCGACGCGCCGCTGGACGCGACGGGGCCCGCCCGCAAGCTGCGCCAGGCAACGCACCGCACCATCGCGGCGGTGACGGAGGCGCTCGAGACCTTCGCCTTCAACGTGGCGGTCGCCCGCATCCATGAATTCGCCAACGCGATCGGCGAGGCCGAGGCCCAGGCGGGCGCCGAGGGCATGGGCGCCGCGCGGCGCGAGGCGCTGGAGACGCTGGCGCGGCTTTCCGCGCCGATGATGCCGCACCTGGCGGAGGAGGTCTTTCGGGCGCTGCGGCCTGACGGCAGCGTGCTGGTCGCCGAAATGGGCTGGCCAGAGGCCGACCCCGAGCTGCTCCGGGCGGAGACGGTCACGCTTGCGGTGCAGGTCCTGGGAAAACTCCGCGCCACGATCGAGGTGCCGGTCGGCGAGAGCGAGGAGCGCATCTTCGCCCTGGCGGAGGCCGAGGAGAACGTGCAGCGTGCGCTGGGCGGCAAGCCGGTGAAGAAGCGGATCCATGTTCCGGGGCGGGTGGTCAATCTGGTCGTCTGACGCCATGGCGCGCACCAAGGGGGGTATCTCCAGGCGCGGGGTGCTGCGCGGCGCGGCGGGCCTGGCCGCGCTGCTGGCCGGCGGCTGCGGCTTCCGCCCGCTCCATGCGCCGGGCGGCGCGGCGGGCGGCGACGCCAACGTGATGGCCGACCTCGCCGCGACGCGGATCGCCTTCATCCCCGATCGCTTCGGGCAGCTGGTCCGACGCGGCCTGCAGCAGCGACTCGGCACGGGCGGCGTGAGCGAGCCGAAATGGGAATTGGTGGTGGTCCCCGCGCTGTCGGTGGACGCGATCGGCGTGCAGCGCGACGGGTCCATCACGCGGGTGCGCTACCTGGCGACCGCCAATTGGAGCCTGATGCGGATCGCCCCCCGGGAGCTGGTGGCGAATGGCTTCGAGCGCAGCCTCGATGCCTACAACATCCAGCCGAACCAGTATTTCGCGGGGGATTCCAGCCGGGAGGCGACGGAGCGCCGCCTCGCCGAGCAGATCTCCGACGAGGTGGTGCTGCGGCTCGCGATCCGGCTGCGGAGCCTGCGCGAGGGTCGCGCGCCGCAGCTCATCGAGCCGGTCGCGCCGCCGCCGGCGATGCCGGATCCGGGCGCGGCACCCAACGCCCTCGGCGGGGCGCTCGGCACGGTCTCGCCCGGTGTGGAAGGCGGGATCGGCGGCGGGATCGGCGGGCCGCTCAGCGTGCCGCGCTGAGGCTCGGCCGGGCGGGATGGCGAAGCTCGATGCCAGGCGGGCCGGGGCGGTGCTGGCCGATCCGGCCGGGTTCCGCGCGGTGCTGCTGCATGGCGACGATGCGGGGCTCGCGCGCGAACGCGCCGAGGCGCTGGTCCGCGCGGTGCTGGGCGGGCAGATGGATGATCCGTTCCGGCTCGCCGAGCTGACGCGCGACGAGGCGGCGCGGCCCGGCGCGCTGGCCGGGGAGGCGGCGGCGCTCGCGATGACGGGGGGGCGCCGCGTGGTGCGGCTGCGCGAGGCGACCGATGCCCATGCGGCGCCGCTCAAGGATGCGCTCGCGACCCCGGGCGAGGCGCTGATCGTGATGGAGGGCGGCGAGCTCGCCGCGCGGTCGAAGCTGCGCGCGATGGCCGAGGCGGCGCCGGAGGTCGCGGTGATCGCCTGCTACCGGGAGCGCGGCGAGGAACTGGCCGCGAGCCTCGGGCGCATGCTGCGGGAGGAGGGGGTGCAGGCCGATCCGGCGGCGCTGGCCTGGCTCGCGGCGCGGCTCGGCGAGGACCGCATGCAGACAAGGCGCGAGGTGGAGAAGCTCGCGCTCTACGCCGGCCCGGGCGGGCGGGTGGATGAGGAGGCGGCGCTGGCCTGCGCCGCGGAGGGAGCGGCCGCGGATCTCGATGCGGCGCTGATGGCCGCGACGGCCGGGGACCAGGCGGCGGCCGACCGCGCGCTGACGGCGGCCTTCGCGGAGGGCACCAACCCGGTCGCGCTGCTGCGCGCGGCGCTGCGCCATGTGCAGCGGCTGCATGAGGCCGCGGTGGCGGGCGGCGATGCGGGGGTGCTGCGGCCTCCGGTCTTCTTCCGGCACAAGGCGGCCTTCGACCGGGCCCTCCGGCTGTGGTCGCCGGCGGCGCTGGAGGCGGCCGGCGCGGCGCTGCTGGAGGCGGAGAAGCGCACCAAGACGACGGCATTCCGCGATGCCGATGCGGTCATCGCGCGTGCGGCGCTCGCCGCGCTCGCGCGGCAGGCGGCGGCGCGGCGGTAGGGGAAGGTCACGCCGAGCGCCGGGTTAGGGGCGGCCCCTTCACGCATCCCCGAGTGTGTAGGCCGCGCCATCGCGCGCGATGCGCCACAGCGCGCGCGCACGCGCGTGATGCGGCACCAGCAGCAGGCCTTCGCTCGCCGCCTCCTCCAGCAGGGCGCGGCGCGTGGCGACGGCCTGGTCGCGATCCGAGCAGAAGCGGGAGGCGATGTCGGGCGCCAGCAGCTGCAACGGGTGATGGATCGCATCCGCGGCGATCAGCACGGTGCGCCGCGCGCCGCGCAGCTCGAAGCCGACCTGCCCCGGCGTGTGGCCGGGCAGGGGCCGGAGGCGCAGGAAGGGGAAGGGCGCATGGTCGTCCGGCACCTGGTCCAGCAGGCCCGCCTCGACAACCGGCAGCACGCTGTCCCGGAAACAGCCATGGCCGACCGGCGCGACGGCGTCGAGCGCCGCCCAATGCGTGTATTCGGTGCTGGAGACCAGGTGTCGCGCGCGCGGAAAGGTGGGCACCCATCGGCCCCCGACGAGCCGCGTCGCCCAGCCGACATGGTCGGCATGCAGATGCGTGAAGAGCATCGCATCCACCGCCTCCGGCGCGACGCCGAGCCGCGCGAGGAAATCCGTGCGGCGGCGATGCCAGGAAGGCCGGACGGGTCGTTCCTTGTCGTCGCCGACGCCGCCATCCACCACGATCGTCTTCCCCCGGCCCTCGATGACGAAGACCTGCACGCGGAGAATGATGCTGTCCGTCGCGAGGTCCACCGCCAGCGGATCGAGCGCGGCCGCGCGCGCGAGCAGCGCCTTGTCGGCGGCGGGGAAGAGCATGTCGCGCGGCAGGACGAAGGGATCCTCATCCGCCACGCCGCGCAGCGTGATGCCGCCGAGATCGAGGGACCAGTCGGTCACGGCATGTACGCCCCGCCATTCACCCAGAGCACCTGCCCCGTCATGTAGCCGGCATCCGGCCCGAGCAGGAACAGGATCGGCCCCACCACATCCTCGGCCACCGCGAAACGCTTCAGCGGGATCGCGGCGGTATAGGCCGCGATGTCGAGATGCGGCGCGCGGCTTTCGTCGCTGCGCCCGGTGCCGCCGCGCAGGAAGGCCGTGTCCACCGCCGCCGGCCCGACCGCGTTCACGCGGATCGCCGGCGCGGCTTCGAGCGCGAGCGTCTTGGTCATCGAGACCATGGCCGCCTTGCACGCGGCATAGGGCCCGTAGCCCGGCCGCGTGAACGCCGCGAGGCCGGAAACCGTCTGCACCATCGCGGGCCGCTCCCCCTTCGCCAGCAGCGGCAGCGCGGCGCGCGCGGTGAGGAAGGCGGTGCGGAGATTGCCCGTGATCACCTCGTCCCACGCAGCGCTGTCCGTCTCCGCCAGCGGCTTCAGCGGCGTGGCGAAGCCCGCGAGGTTGACGAAGCCCTCCAGCGCGTCGCCCAACGCCGCGAACGCCGCGGCGACCGAGGATTCGTCGCTGCCATCCACGCCGATCGCGCGGACGCCATCGGGCACCGGATGGCGCGCGAGCGAGGCCGGCAGGTCCAGCACGCTGACCTGCCAGTCTTCCGTCATCGCGCGGGCGACGAGCGCGCGGCCGATGCCGCCCGCGCCGCCGAGAACCGCGAGCCGCCTCACGAGCAGCTGTCGGCCGCGTGGCTGTCGAACAGGCTCCATTGCAGGTTGCGGATCTCCACCACGAAGCCGGGCAGTTCCGCATCGCGCTGCGCGTCGAAACAGGTGTTCTCGCCGGTCACGCCGGTGAAGCGGATGCCGCGCATCGCGTCGCGGATCGCCGTGCGCTCGGCGGCCACGCGCGCGGGGTCGGCGGTGACGTTCGCGCGCTCCATCACCTGCTTGTAGAGATAGACGATGTCATAGGCCTGCGCGTCGGAATGATGCGGGATGCGCTTCTGTGGCAGGCCCCGGCGGGCATTCTCCTCCCGATACTTGACCGTGAAGGCGCGGGTCGCGTCGTTGCGGTCCCACCAGAAGCCGGCGACGATCAGCATGCCGTCGCCTTCCGGCCCGAACAGTTCCACGCTGTTCGGATCGGCGAAGATCTGGCTGCCGATGACGCGCCCGCGAAACCCCTGGCGCCGCAACTCGCGCAGCACCTTGCCGGCCGAATCGGGTGTCGCCGCCATCGCGACGACCTCCGGGTTGCGCTGCATGATCTGCGTGACCTGCGGCGCGACATCGAAGGTGCGGTACTGGAAGCTGACCGGGTCGCCGAAGGCGATGTTCCGCGCGCGCAGCAGCGCGGGGTAGAACTGCGTCGCCGTGACGTTGGAGATGCGCTCATCCGAGACATAGATGATCTCGGCCCTGCTCGCCGGGATGTTCTTCCGTTGCAGCGTGGTCAGCAGCCGGCCGAACTGCTTGCCTTCGTCCTCGGTCAGCCGCCAGGCATAGGTGTTGGGCCCCGTGAGGTTCGGCTGCGTCGCGGAGTTCGGGATCTGCACGATGCCGAGCCGCTCGCCCACCGGGAAGGCGACCGCCGCCTCGCCCGAGGAGAAGGGCCCGATGATCGCCAGCGCGTTGTCGTCGCGGGCGAATTTCTGCGCGGCGGTGGCCGCCTGGCGGGGATCGGAGCCGGTGTCGAATTTTTCGAGCCGGATGCGCTTGCCCGCGATGCCGCCGGCGGCGTTGATCTCGGCCACCGCGATGTCCACCGAGGTCTCGGTCGCCTCGCCCGGCGTCTTGAGCGGGCCGGATTTCACCATCGTCAGCCCGATGACGATCTCCCGCGGTTGTCCGAGCACCGGCGTGGCGAGCGTGGCCGCCGCGGCGGTGAGAAGCGTCCTGCGAAGCATCACCCTGCACTCCCTGCCAGTTTCAGTGTCCACCCAGATAGGCTGCCGCGAGCGCCTCGTTGTCGGCCAGCCGCTCGGCCGGCCCGTCCAGCACGACGCGCCCGAGTTCCATGACATAGCCGCGCGACGCGGCGCGCAGCGCCATGCGCGTGTTCTGCTCGACCAGCAGGATCGCGAGCCCCTCGCGGTTCAGCTCGCCGATCAGCCCGAACAGCCGCGCCACCAGCAACGGCGAGAGGCCGAGCGAGGGCTCGTCCAGCATCATCACCCGCGGCCTCGCCAGCAGCGCGCGCGAGATGGCGAGCATCTGCTGCTCCCCGCCCGAGAGCACGGAGGCCGCCATGTCCCGCCGCGCGCCGAGATTCGGGAAGCGCTCGTAGATCGCCGCGATGTCGCGCGGGACATCGCCATCGCGCCGCCCATAGGCGCCCATCTGTAGGTTCTCGTGCACGGTGAGGCTGACGAGGATCTGCCGCCCCTCCGGCACCAGCACCAGACCACGCGCGACGCGCGCCGGCGCGCCGAGCGCGGTGACATCGGCGCCATCCAGTATCACGCGCCCCGCCGCCGGACGTACCGCGCCCGCGATCGCCTTGAGCAGCGAGGACTTTCCCGCGCCGTTCGCGCCGAGCACAGCGACGATCTCGCCCGCCGCGACATGCAGCGACACGCCGCGCACCGCATGGGTGCGGCCGTAGCGGACATCGAGCTCCGTCACGTCAAGCAGCATCGGCCGCCTCCGTGCCCAGATAGGCCTCGCGCACCGTGGCGTCGGCGCGGGCGGCGGCCATGGGACCCTCGAAGATCTTGCGGCCGAAATTCAGCACGACCACCCGGTCGCAGACCTCGTTGACGAAGGCCATGTCGTGCTCGACGACCAGCAGAGTCGTGCCCTGCGCCGCGATCTCCCGAAGGAAGCGCGCGAGCTCGGCCGTCTCGGCCGGATTCAACCCGGCAGCGGGCTCGTCCAGCAGCAGCAGGCGCGGATTGCTCGCCAGCGCGCGCACCACCTCGATCTTCTTGCGGATGCCATAGGGCAGGTTCGCCACCACCGCATCCGGCGCGATGTCGAGCCCGGCGCGGCGCAGCAGCGCCTCCGCCTCGCGCCGCCAGCGCCCGCGCGGCATCCAGCCGATCGGGGTCAGCAGCCCGGCCAGCCCGGCCGCCTGGGCGTGCTGCCCGAGCATGACATTCTCCACCGCCGAGAGATGCGGCATCAGGCGGATGTTCTGGAAGCTTCGCGCGAGCCCCGCGCGCACCCTGGCGCGCGGTGCGAGCCCATGGATCGGCGCGCCGCCGAGCAGGATCGCGCCGGCATCGATCGGATAGACGCCGGAGATCAGGTTGAAGACGGTGGTCTTGCCCGCGCCGTTCGGCCCGATCAGCCCGAGCCGCCCGCCTTGCGGCAGCTCGAAGGAGACATCTTCGACCACACGCAGCCCGCCGAAGGCTTTCGTCACGGCCTTCAGCTCCAGGAGGGTCTCAGGCATCGGCGCGCCGTCGCCCGCCGAAAAGCCGCGCGACCAGGCTGCGCGTCACGATGCCCTCGGGCCGGAGGATCATCATCGCCACGATCACCACGCCGAAGGCGACATAGCGCCAGGACCCGCCGACGCGCATCAGCTCCGGCACCAGGGTGAAGAAGGTGGCGCCCACCAGCGGCCCCCAGGCGGTCTGCGTGCCGCCGATCAGCACGAAGAGCAGCACATAGATGGACAGCAGCGGCGAGAAATACTGCGCCTCCACGAAGGAGAAGTGATGCGCGTAGAGCCCGCCGGCGAGCCCCGCGAGACCCGCGCCGATCGCGAAGGCCGTCACCTGCATGGCGCGCGCCGGCACCGCCATCAGCGTCGCCACCAGCTCGTCATCGTGCAGCGCGCGCAGCGCGAGCCCGAAGCGCGTCGCCATCAGCCAGAAGCCGAAGATCACCGTGGCGATGGCGGCGCCGAGCAGCACGGGCAGGTCCACATACTCCGTCACCACCAGTCCCATCGCGCCGCCCAGCGCGGGCTGGGTGAGGATGATACCGGTGACGACCTGCGCGAAGGCGAAGGTCGCGAGCACCATGTAGACCCCGCGCGTGCGCAGCACCGGGAAGGCGATGGCGAAGCCGACGAAGGCGGTGATGAGCACCGCGGCCGGCAGGGTCATGACCGGCGTCCAGCCCAGATCGCCGAGCATCGCCGCCGCATAGGCGCCGATCGCCATGAAGCCGGCGCCGCCCAGGTTGAGCTGCCCCGCCGCGGCGGTGACGAAGATCGCATAGGCGAAGATGACGTTGATCGCCAGGATCGCCAGGATGCCGGACCAATACCCGGACATCAGAGCTTGCCCTTGCCGATGCGCGACCCGCCGAACAGTCCCTGCGGCCTGAGGATCAGCACCGCCAGCAGCACGCTCCACACCACCACCTGCGAGGCATCGCCGCCGAAGAAGTGGATGCCGAGCGTCTCCAGAACGCCCACCAGCAGCCCGCCGGCGATGGCGCCCCAGATCGAGCCGAGCCCGCCCAGCACCATCCCCGCGATCGCCTTGGTGCCGACGTGATCGCCCATGAAGGGCGAGACATCGGAGTAGTTCACCACGAAGAGCGCGCCGGCCACCCCGCAGAGCAGCCCGGACAGGAGAAAGACCACCGGCACGATGCGCGCGACCTCCACCCCCAGCAGCGTTGCGGTGTCCGGGCTTTCGGCGATGCTGCGCAGCGCGCGCCCGATCCGCGTGGAGGTCAGCAGCCATGACAGCCAGGCGACGGCCGCGAGCGAGAGCAGCAGCGAGGCGAGCTGTGGCAGCCCGATGGTCAGCGGCCCGACCTGCCAATCCAGCCGGAAGCGCACCGGGAAGCTCTGGGCCTCCGACCCCATGAAGATCAGCACCAGATGCTCGAAGATCAGCAGGAAGCCGAGCGAGGAGACCAGCGGGATCGCGTGTTCCGTCGCGTCGCCGTGGCGCGTCTTGAGATAGCGGAAGGTGAAGCGCTCCACGACCAGCGAGGCCGCCACCGCCACCGCGACGCCGCCGAGCAGCGCCGGGAACCAGTGCAGCCCCGGCGAGAGCCCGAAGGGCAGCCCGTGCCGCGCCAGCTCCCAGGCGACCATGCCGGTCAGCATGAAGAGCGTCGGGATGGTGAAGTTGAGGAAGTTCAGCACGCCGATGGTCAGCGTGAAGGCGACCGCGACCGCCACATAGATCCCGCCCAGCATGAGGCCGGAGACGATCTGCCGCGCCAGCGTCTCGGTGCCGGGGATGGCGGCGAGCACGCCGATCACGGCCAGCAGCGCGAGGCTCGCCAGTGCGGCGCGCGGCGCGGCGGCGGTCATGCGAAGCGGCGTCCGGCGCCGGCGGGCGCGGGGCGCGGTCTGGTCTCCATGCGGCGTCTCGATGCTTCCGGACGCTGCCAGCCTTCCCGATTCCGGGCCGCTCCGCAACGGGTCGTCCGGACAAATTCAGCCGCGCCCGGCGGGCCGGGGGCCGAACCAGCTCTCGGCCCGCGCCAGCGCCGCGATCTCGGCCATCAGCGCCGCCTCGCCGGACGGCAGGTGGCAGGCGGAATAGGCGATGCCGCGCATCGCCGGCCGGCTCGGCAGCGCGATCAGCGAGCCCTCGGCCAGTTCCTCCGCGACGAGGTCCACCGGCAGCGGTGCGATGCCGACCCCCTTGCGCACCATCGTCTCGAGCACGCCGAGGTTGTTGCACAGGCTGACGCGGCCGAGGCGGGCGCCGGCGGCCTCGCACCAATCCATCACCATGCGATGGGAATCGGAGCCCTGCGGCGCCATCAGCACCGGCAGCTCCGCGAGGTCGCGCGGCGCGAGATGGTCGCGCCCCAGCATCTGCGCGCGCGTGCCGATCCAGGCATAAGTGGTGGTGCCGATGTCGAGCCGCACCGCCTGCGCCAGGGGGACCTCGCCCGGCGCCAGGATCAGGTCGAGCGTGCGCCGCGCCAGCCCATCCACGAGCCGCGAGGCGAGGTCCACATGCATGTCCACGACGACATGCGGATGCGTCTCCCGCAGCCTGGCCAGCAGCCGGTCGAACCAGGTGAGCGCGATCAGCTCGCCGACGCCGATGCGCACCGTGACCGGCGCCTGCCCGCCGATGCGGCCGCGGAGCAGGTGGAGCTCGGCGAGGATGCGCTCCGCGCTCTCCGCGCAGAGCCGCCCGGCGGGGGTCGGCACCAGGTGGCGGCCCTGCGGGCGGAACAGCCTGGTCCCCAGCTCGCGCTCCAGCTCGTCGATGCGCCGCGTGACCGCGGGCTGGGTGAGGTTGAGCTGCCGCGCGGCTGCGCCGACACCGCCGAGGCGGATGACCTGGAGCAGGGTTTCGAGGTTTCGCGTCTGCACGCACCCATGAGAATGATTCATGGGTATGCATGTCAACTTTGCATTTTTTCCCGGGAATCCGTCGTGCTCAATTGTGCGGATCGCCCTGAGCCATGCGCAACAGCGGGAGGTCTCGCGCTTGAATCCGCGCAAATCCGAGCTGCTGAACCTCGATCGCCTGCACGCGAAGATGGACGAACACGGCGTGGACGCGATCGTCTCGCGCGCCGGGCTGAACTTCACCTATCTCACCGGCTGCGTGTATCCGGGCACGCTGGCCCGCCACGTGGACCTCTCGGATTCGCCGCGCGCCGTCTATGTGGTTTGGCCGCGCCAGGGCGAGGCCCGCATCGTCGTCAACAAGACTGCCGAGGATCTCGCGCGGCGCGATTCCTGGGTGACCGGCTTCGACCTCTACGAGGGCTATGTCGAAAAGCCCGTCGCGCGGCTGGCGACCACCATCAAGGCGATGGGCCTCGGCGGCGCGACGCTGGCTGTGGAACGCAACCATCTGGCCGTGGCGGACGCCGAGATCCTCGCCGCCGCGCTTCCCGGCGCGCGCCTGGTGGACGCGACGACCCTGATGGACGAGGTGCGCGCGATCAAGACGCCGGCCGAGGTCGCGATGTTCCGCCATGGCGGGCGCGTGCTCGACGCCGCCTTCACCAAGTGCTTCGCAGCCGTCAGGCCCGGCATGCGCGAACGCGACCTGCATGCGGCCCTGGTCGCGGAATGCATCGTCGGCGGGTCGGAGTTCACCCACGGCATCCTGAATTCCTCGCGCAACACGATCAGCTATGGCGGCGAGAGCGACTTCGTCTTCGAGAAGGGCGACGCGATCCGCACGGACTACGTCTCCTACATCAAGGGCTATCCGGGCCATCAGTCGCGCTGCGCCACCGTCGGAGAACCCAGCGCCGAGCAGAAGCGAGCCTACCGCATCGCGCGGGACGTCTATCGGGACGTCAACGCGCTGCTGATGCCCGGCGTCACCGCCGGCGCGATCTGGCAGGCCGCGGTGGACCGCTTCGCCAAGGATGGGCTGACCTACTACAGCATCATCGCCGGCCACAGCGTCGGTGCCTGGTGGCACCAGCAGGAACCGGTGATCTCCCGCGGGAATCCGCGCGTGCTGGAAGCCGGCATGGTCATCGCCATGGAGCCGCATATCGGCGCCTGGCACATCCAGGACATGTTCCTCATCACGCCGGACGGGCCGGAACTGCTGACGCCCGACTTCAACACCGACGAGATCTTCGTGTGCGGCTGACGCATGTTCCTGCCTCAAGCGCCGGCGCCCGCCTCCGCGGGCTTGGCTCGCCGCACTTGCGGCGGGCCGCATTCGCGGCCTCGGCCCGCTTTGCGGGCCGCAGGTCTGGACTAGCGTAAGCAAGAGCGACTTCGGGAGAAATGCCGGCCGCTCCTGACCGAAGGAGGGACCAGCCATGCTGTTCAGGATCTTGGCCGGCGCGCTGATCGCGTCCGGCATCGCCGCGTCCACGCAGGCGCGGGAACTCCGCATCGGGATGGGCTCGGAGCCCAGCTCGATGGACCCGCACTACCAGATCCTCCATCCCAACGAGATGGTGGCGCGCCATGTGTTCGAGCCGCTGGTCTTCATGGACGAACGCATGCGCCTGCAACCCGGCCTCGCGACGAGCTGGGAGCCGCAGGGCGAGACCGCCTGGGTCTTCGCGCTGCGCGAGGGCGTTCGGTGGCATGACGGCACGCCCTTCGCCGCCGAGGATGTCGTCGCCACCATCGCGCGCGCGCCCAACGTGCCGAACAGCCCGGCTTCCTACGCGCTCTACACCCGCCACATCACCTCGATCGACATCGAGGGGCCGAACCGCCTGCGCTTCAACACCAGCGGCCCATCCCCCTCGCATCCCGCGCTGATGGCGCAGCTCTTCATCATCCATCGCCGCGCGCAGAACGCGACCACGGCGGAGTTCAACAGCGGCCGCATGATGGTGGGCACCGGCGCCTACCGTTTCGTCGAATGGCGCGCCGGCGACCGCATCGCCTACACCGCCAATGCGGAATACTGGGGCGGGCGGCCGGCCTGGGACGCCGTGACGGTGCGCCCCACCATCAACGCCGGCGCCCGCGTCGCCGCGCTGATGGCGGGCGACCTCGACGTGATTGATGCGGTGCCGCCGGCCGATCGCGCGCGGCTCCGGCAGAACCCGAATGTCCGGCTGGCGGAGACGGGCTCGAACCTGGTGATGTTCCTCAACATCGACCACGACCGGGACCGCAGCCCCTTCATCTTCGACACGGCCGGCCAGCCGCTCGCGCGCAATCCGCTGAAGGACATCCGCGTCCGCCGCGCCATCTCGCTGGCGATCAACCGGCAGGCGCTGGTGGAGCGCGTGATGGATGGCGGCGCCGTGCCGGCGAGCCAGATGGCGCCGGAGGGCTTCTTCGGCTTCAACCCGGAGCTGCGCCCCGACCCCTTCGATCTCGACACCGCGCGTCGCCTGCTGGCGGAGGCCGGCTATCCGAACGGCTTCTCCATCACGATCCACGGCCCCAACAACCGCTATGTCAATGACGACAAGGTGGTGCAGGCCGTCGCCCAGATGCTGACCCGCATCGGCATCCGCGCCTCGGTCGAGACCATGCCGCTCAACGTCTACTTCACCCGTGCGCAGCGGCGCGACTTCTCGCTGTTCCTCACGGGCTGGTCGGCCACCACTGGCGATCCCAGCGTGCCGCTCTCGATCGTGATCCACACCTTCGACGACACCCTTCGCCTCGGCAACGCCAATCGCGGGCGCTACAGCAACCCTGCGGTTGACCAGGTGATCCGCTCGGCGCTCACGACGGTGGATCCGATGCGGCGCGAGGCCCTGCTGCGGGAGGCCTCGGCGCTGTCGGTGAGGGACTATGCGATCGTGCCGCTCTATGTGGAGAACAATGTCTGGGCGACCCGGCCCAACACGCGCTTCCACGCGCGCGCGGATGGGCGGACGAATGCGATCTACGCCGAGCCCGTGAACTAGAGCAGCGTTCACACGGGTGGAAACGCTTTGCGTTTCAGCCGTGTGAACATCAGCTGCTCCAGCCACCATGCTGCCAGAGCACGACCTTCCGATTGGCTGCTCACAGCCACTCGGAGCGTGCTCTAGCGGAGCCGCTTCCAGAAGAAGGCCGCGCCTTCCAGCCGGCCAAGCCCGGGCGCCGTCGCGTAGTCCGGCACCACGCCCAGCAATTGCCAGCCCAGCGATTCATAGAGGCGCTGCGCCGCGCTGCCCTCGGTGGTGTCGAGCGTCAGGAGCCAGCGCCCGGCCTCGCGCGCCACCGCCTCCAGCGCCAGCATCAGCGCGCGCCCGGTGCCGCGGCGCCGTGCGGCCGGGTCCACCAGCAGCTTCGTCACATCGGCGCGGTGCTGCTGGTTCGGCTGCCAGGCGAGCGCGAGCTGCACCGTGCCGAGCAACGCATCGCCGTTGCGCGCCACCAGCAGCCGCCTTTCGCCGGTGGCGAGCGCGGGCAGCACCGTGGCGCGCCACCACGCCTCGGCCTCCTGCTGCGGGAAGGGCAGCACGAAGTTCACGCTCGCCCCCTGCTCAACGCATCCGCGCATGATGGCGGCGAGGGCAGGCAGGTGCCGCTCCGCGGTCTCGGCGTCGAACTCCTCGATGTGCATGGCGTCGGCCTTCAGGGTGAACAGATGGCGATGAGGTAGCGCGCGGCCTCGGGGCCTGGCGCGTGCAGCCGCGTCGGCCCGCGCAGCACCGCGCGCAGACAGTCGCCGACCGCGATGCGATACGTGCCGCCCTCGACCGTGAAGTCGAGCGCGCCGGCCAGCATGAGGATGTGCTGCTCCATGCCGGGGATCGGCGGGCCGGGATACGCTACCGCCGCACCCGCCGGCAGCGTGCCTTCGATGATCTCGATGCGCAGCCCCGGCCCGGGCGGGGAGACGATGCGGCGCCGGAAGCCGGTCTCGGGATCGGTCCAGAGGGTCTGCTCCGCGGCCTGCACCAGCATCGGCGCCGCGCCCTCCGCTGCGGCCATCAGGCGCGAGACAGTCCAGCCGAAGGCGGCGGCGAGCCGGCCAAGCTGCGCTGCGGTCGGGCTCACTTCGGCGCGCTCGATCCGGGACAGCGTGGCGCGGCTGAGGCCGCTCAAGGCCGCGAGGTCATCGAGCGACAGGGCGCGCTCCAGCCGCAACGCCGCGATGCGCGCAGCAAGGCGTCGTTCGAGCTCGGCCTCTGCATCCTCTCTCATGCGAGAGAACGTCTCACATCAGGGAGAGATATTCAAGCGCCTCAGGAAGTCCGCCGCCCGCTCCACCCCGCCCGCGGGCCCGATCTCGTTATGGCCGGCGCCCGGCGCCTCCCAGACCTCCACGCGGCGGCCTGCCGCGGCAAGGCGGCGCCCCATCTCCGGCGGCACCAGTGTATCGGCGCTGCCCTGGAGGATCAGGATCGGGACCGTCACCTGAGGGATGCGGGCGAGGCTGTCGAAGCGATCGCGCAGCAGCAGTTTCGCCGGCAGGATCGGGTAGTGGCGATGCGCCAGGTCGAGCAGCGAGGTGTAGGGCGATTCCAGCACCACCGCCGCGACCTCCTCCGGTCGTTCGGCTGCGATCCGAACCGCGATCCCCGTGCCGAGCGATTCCCCCCACAGCACGATGCGCGAAGGCGGCACGCCCCGCGCGCGGAGGAAGGCAAGGCCGGCTTCGGCATCGCGCGTGAAGCCGTCCTCCCCCGGTGTGCCGGGATTGCCGCCATAGCCGCGCCACTGCACGAACAGCGCTCCGAAGCCGTGGCGCTGGAACCGCTGCACGCGCGGTGCGCGATGCGCGAGGCTGCCGCCGTTGCCATGCAGGTAGAGGACGGTCGGCGCGCCCTCCTGCCCCGGCGCGACATGCCAGCCGAGCAGGTCGAGGCCATCCGCGGTGCGCAGCTGCACCACCTCCACGCCGCGGAGGCCGAGCAGCGCGGGCGGCGGCGGCGGCGTCGGATCGGGGAAGTAGATCAGCCGGTCCTGCACCGCATAGATCGCGCCGCCGAGCCCCCCGACCATCAGCGGCAGCCCGATGGCGGCGCGGCGGAGCATGGCACGTTCAGTCGTGGTCCCGCGGCCCCGGCGCCAGAACCTCGCGCTTGCCGACATGGTTCGCCGGGGAGACGACGCCTTCCTTCTCCATCTGCTCGATGATCTTGGCCGCCTTGTTGTAGCCGATGCCGAAATGGCGCTGGAGGAAGCTCGTCGTCGCCTTGCCCTCGCGCGTCACGAGATCCACGGCGCGATCGTAGAGCGAGGCCTCGCCATCGGTGTTGCCGCCAAGCAGGCCGGGCACGCCGCCGCCATCGCCGTCCTCGCCATCCTCGCTCTCCGTGACCTCGTCCACATAGGCGGGCTCGCCCTGCTCGCGCAGGAAGGCGACGATGGATTCGACCTCGTGGTCGCTCACGAAGGGGCCGTGCACGCGGCTGATGCGGCCGCCGCCGGCCATGTGCAGCATGTCGCCCTGGCCCAGCAGCTGCTCCGCGCCCTGTTCGCCAAGGATCGTGCGGCTGTCGATCTTGGACGTGACCTGGAAGGAGATGCGCGTCGGGAAGTTGGCCTTGATCGTGCCGGTGATGACATCCACCGAAGGCCGCTGCGTCGCCATGATCACATGGATGCCCGCCGCGCGCGCCATCTGCGCCAGCCGCTGCACGGCGGCCTCGATATCCTTGCCGGCGACGATCATCAGGTCCGCCATCTCGTCGATGACCACCACGATCATCGGCAGCGGCTCGAGCACCAGGGCCTGGTCCTCGAAGAGCGGCTTGTTGGTCTCGGGGTCGAAGCCGACCTGCACGCGGCGCGTCAGCACCTCGCCACGCTGCCGCGCCGCCACCACCTTCTCGTTGTAGCCGGCGATATTGCGCACGCCGAGCTGGCTCATCGCCTTGTAGCGCCGCTCCATCTCGCGCACCGTCCATTTCAGCGCGCCGATCGCCTTGCGCGGATCGGTCACCACCGGCGCGAGCAGATGCGGGATGCGGTCATAGACGCTGAGTTCCAGCATCTTCGGATCGATCATGATGAAGCGGCACTCATCCGGGCTCAGCCGGTAGAGCAGCGACAGGATCATGGTGTTGATCGCCACCGACTTGCCCGAGCCGGTGGTGCCCGCGATCAGCAGATGCGGCATGCGCGCGAGATCGGCGATCACCGGCGCGCCGCCGATATCCTTGCCGAGCGCGAGGTTCAGACGCCCGGGATGCTTCCGCCAATCCTCGGCGGAGAGCAGCTCGGAGAGCAGTACCGTCTCGCGCCGCGCATTGGGCAGCTCGATGCCGATCACGTTGCGGCCGGGCACGGTGGCGATGCGCACCGCGGTCACGCTCATGCTGCGCGCGATGTCGTCGGCGAGGCCGATGACGCGCGCGGATTTCGTGCCGGGCGCCGGCTCCAGCTCATAGAGGGTCACCACCGGGCCGGGGCGGATCTCCACGATGCGGCCGCGCACGCCGTAGTCTTCCAGCACCGTCTCCAGCATGCGGGCATTGCCCTGCAACGCCTCCTCCGACGGCCCGGCCGCGCGCTTCACCGGCGGGCCGGTCAGCAGGTCGAGCGGCGGCGCCGTCCAGACGCCATCGGCCAGCGGCAGGCTCTGCTGCCGCGGCTCCGTGACCTGGCGCAGCGGCGCGGCGCGCTCGGCAACGCGGGGGGGCGACGCCTTTCGCGGCGGCGCGGCCTCTGGCTCCCGGGAGACCACGGGAACGCCGAAGCTCGGCTCGCGCCGCGCGATGGGGGGCGCCGACTCGCCCACGGCGGCGTCGGCGCGGCGCAGCACTTCCGAAAGCGGTGTCGTCGGCTCGCGGCGGGGCCGCATCCGCCAGGCGGTGCGGAACGGCCAGGCAAGGCCGGCGCCGATCCGTGGCAGCAGGCCGGATCGCCGCACGCTGCCCGCGGCGCTGATGGCGGCGGAGCCAGCGGCGCGCCCGGCCCGGCGCCACTCGCCGAGGCTGAGGCCCAGCGCCACGAAGGCCAGCAGCGCCGTCACGCCCCACAGGATCAGATGCGCGATGCCGGCCCCCACTGGCCCGAGCACCGCGCCGAGCCAGCCCAGCACGCCTTCGGCCAGCACCGGCCCCGCGGCGCCGGAGGGGCCGGCTGGCGCCGGCAACCCTTCGGGCAGCGGCAGCAGCGCCAGCGAGGCCGCGGTCAGCGGCAGCGCCGCGAGCAGGCAGGCCAGCCGCAAGGGAAACGGCGCAAGCCCGCGATGCGTGACCAGCCGCCAGGCCCAGGTCAGCAGGCACGCCACCGGCAGCCAGGCGGCGAACCCCACGGATTGCAGCAGCACATCGGAAACATGCGCCCCCGCCGGACCCGCGAGGTTGCGCGTCGCATCGGCCGTGGCGGTGGACCAGGACGGATCGGCCGGGTCATAGGTGGCGAGCGCCGCGATGGCGACGAAGGCCAGCAGGACCAGCACGAGCGCCAGCAACTCCGCCAGCCGGCGGCGAATGGCCGCCTTGACGGCGGGCGAGGCAAAGCGGCGTCCGGCGGCGGCGAGGCGATCCCCCACCGGCGCCGGCGCCGAGCGACCTTCCAGGGCGCGCGGCATGGTGATCCTGTTCAACCGGAGCGGCAGTTCTACACCGGAAGTATCTCGATTTGCACGGGTCGCTTTCCGAGCCGGCGGCGGCGCGGCAGGATGGCCCCATGGCCGACGCCGCCCAACCCGGTCTGGATTCCGCGCTGCGCGCCAGGCTCGCCGACGCCGCGCAGCGTTTCGCCGCGCCTGCGGGGACCGTGCTGTTCCATCCCGGCGATCCCTGCCGCGGTTTCGTGCTGCTCACCGAAGGGGCGGTGCGGGTGGAGCTGGTGGCGGAGGATGGTCACGCGCTGCTGCTCTACCGCCTCCAGCCCGGCGAGCCCTGCCTGATGACCACCGCCTGCCTCTTCGCCGGTGAGGGCTATGCTGCCGAGGGGCGGGCGGAGACGGCTGTTGCAGGCCTCATGCTGCCGCCCGCCGCCTTCACAGCGCTGGTCGCCGATAGCGCGGCGTTCCGCGGCTTCGTGCTGGCCGGCTTTGGGCATCGGCTGGCGGCGCTGATGGCGCGGATCGAGGCGCTGTCCTTCCGCAGCGTGGACCGGCGGCTGGCCGAGGCGCTGCTGGCCCGGCCGGACGGCGAGATCGCCACCACCCAGGCGGATCTGGCGGTGGAGGTCGGCACGGCGCGAGAGGTGGTGACACGGCGGCTGCATGCGCTGGCGAAAGAGGGTCTCGTCGCGATCGGCCGTGGCAGCCTCCGCGTGACGGACCGCGGCGCCCTCGCCCATCGCGCGCGGGGGGTGTGACGCGTATCGCGAGCGCAGGAAGGCCCTTGTTCGCGATCCTCAGGCGAGAAGGGTGACCGCCCCCGTCGCCACCAGGAAGACCAGCGCCAGCCGTCGGTACCAGCGATCCGGGATCACATGGAACAGCCGCGCGCCGATCGGCACGCAGAGCAGCATCGCCGGCAGCAGCAGGATCACCTTGGCGAAGACCCCGAGCCCCATCAGACCGCCCAGCGCCGGCGGAATCACCGAGACCACCGCAACGGTCGCGAAGAACAGGATCAAATTGGCCCGGTGCCGCTTGGCCTCCTCCGGGCCCGCCAGCAGGTAGAGGATCACCGGCGGTCCGCTGATCCCCGTGGCGCCCTTGAGCAGCCCGGCCAGCGTGCCGACCGCGACATTCAGCGAGAGCGGCCGCTTGCCGTGGTAGCGCCAGCCCGAGGCCAGCAGCAGCCCGAAGACCAGCACCAGCAGGCCGATGGAGCGGCGCAGGATGTCCTGGTCTGCGGTCAGCAGCACGAAGGCACCGACCGGCGTCATCAGCACCGCCGCCCCGCCGATCGGCAGGATCACCCGCCGGTCCGCCTGGCCGAAGGCCTTCGGCAGCAGCTGCGCCGAGACGAACAGCTCCATCAGCAGCATCACCGGCACGCCGATGCGCGGGCCCCAGAGCACGGAGTAGAGCGGCGCGAGGAGGATCGCCGTGCCGAAGCCCGAATAGCCCCGCATGATCCCGGCGATGGCGGTGACGGCCAGCGCCGCATAGGTCCGCCAGTCGCCCAGCAGGACCTGGAACTCCGCAACCAGCGCGTTCACCCACGCTCCTCCTCGACCGGCTCGATCTCCACGCCGGAGAGGCGCAGCGTCACCTTGCCTGCATGCTCGAAATTCACCGTGACGCGGTCCCCCGCCACGGACTGCACCTGGCCGATACCCCATTCGGGCCTGGCCGGCAGTCGGATGCGAAGCCCCGGGAAAAGATCACCACTCACGCAACGGGATAAACAGCATTAACCCATCCTCCACCAGTCCCGGGCTAGACATGGTTCGACGCGCAGGGGTGCCAGGATGGCAGGGACTTCGTCGGCGGCGCAGCTCGCGCTGGCCCAGGTGGTGTGCACGCGGCTCTGTCACGATCTCGGCGGCCCTGTCGGTGCGCTTTCCGGCGCGCTCGACCTCGTTGAGGGCGCGAGCGACGATGCGCTGGAGGTGGCGTGCGACGCGGTGCGGATCATTGACCGGCGCCTGCGCTTCTGGCGCGTCGCGGTCGGCGGCGCGGCGACGGATCTCGACACCGCGACCCTCGCCCAGCTCGCGGAGGGGCTGACCCTCGGCCGGCGCGCCTCGGTCGAGCTGGATGAACTGGCGCCCGGCGCGGCGGTCCCGGCGGCCGTGGCGCAGCCGCTGCTGCTCGGCATGCTGGTGGGCGTGGAGGCGATGCCGCGCGGTGGCGTGCTGCGCGTTGGCGGCGATCCGCGCGATTCGCTTTCGGTCTGGCCGGATGGCGCGGGCGCTGCATGGCCGACCGGCCTCGCAGCCCTGCTGGCCGGCGAACAGCCGGTGCTGACGCCGCGCGGCGTCGCGCTGCCCTTGCTGGTCGCGACCGCCGCCGCGGCGCAGATGCGGCTCGAGCTGCTCGCCTCGGCGCCGAAGCCGGGACCCGGCCCGCTGCTGCTGATTCCCCGGCGCTGATCAGTCGGGAAAGCCGGCGCGCGCCCTCGCCTCCGCCGGGCTGACGCCCGCCGCCCGCAGGTCCCTGAGCGTCGCGGCGCGATCGCGCTTCGCCAGCCGCCGCCCGGCCTCGTCCGTCAGCATCCGGTGGTGCGCATAGCGCGGCGCCGGCCAGCCCATGAGGTGCTGGATCAGCCGATGCAGGTCGGTGGCGGGCTTCAGGTCCTCGCCCCGGGTCACCAGCGTGACCCCCTGCACCGCATCGTCATGCGTGACGCACAGATGATAACTCGCCGGCGCGTCCTTGCGCGCCAGCACGGCATCGCCGAAGCGGGCGGGGTCGCAGCGGAGCCGTCCCTCGCCCTCCTCCTCGAAATCCAGCGCCGGCGTGCTGTCCAGCGCGCGCGCCATGTCGAGCCGGAGCGCATGCGGCTCCCCGGCGGCGATCCGTGATGCCGCCTCGTCCGATGAGAGGCGCCGGCAGGTCCCCGGATAAACCGGCCCGTCCGGGCCGTGCGGAGCCGCAGCACTCGCCGCGATCTCGCGCGCGATGTCGGCGCGGGTGCAGAAGCAGGGATAGAGCAGGCCGCGCCCGCGCAGGTCGTCGAGCGCCCCCCGGTATTCGGGCAGATGCGCCGATTGCGCGCGCACCCGCCCGTCCCAATCGAGACCCAGCCAGGCCAGATCCGCCAGGATCGCCTCGGCGAAGGCGGGGCGGCAGCGGCCGGGATCAATGTCCTCGATCCGCAGGAGGAAGCGCCCACCCGCCGCGCGCGCCTTCCGCCAGCCGAACAGCGCCGAATGCGCGTGGCCGAGATGCAGGAAGCCGGTCGGGCTCGGTGCGAAACGTGTGACTGGAACCGCCCCCATGCTTCTGCCCTACAATCCCCTGGAACTGGGGAACAAGAGCATGACGGAAAGGCTGGACGGACCCCGCTGGGGTCCGGCGGGGGGTGGCGCGCCCCGCAAGCTCGTGCTGCTGATCCATGGGCTCGGCGCCGATGGCTTCGACCTGATTGATCTCGCCCCCGGCTGGGGCAAGGCGGTGCCGGAGGCGCTGTTCATCGCCCCGCACGGCTTCGAGCCCTGCGACCTGGCCCCCTATGGCCGCCAATGGTTCAGCGTGCAGGACCGCACGCCGGCGCGGATGGAGGCGGGCGTCGGCGCCGCGGCGGCGCGGCTCATGGCGGCGCTCGACGCGGAACTGGCGGCACTCGGCCTCGCCCGCGCCGATTGCGCGCTGATGGGCTTCAGCCAGGGCGCGATGACGGCGCTGTTCATGGGCCTGCGCATGGCCCCGCCGCCGGCGGCGATCCTCGCCTATTCCGGCCGGCTGATCGGCGCCGAGACGCTGGCGCGCGACATCGCCGCGCGTCCCCCGGTGCTGCTGGTGCATGGGGAGGCGGATGACGTGGTCTCCGTGCAGGGCTCGCGGGAGGCGGACGCTGCGCTGGCGGCGCTCGCCGTGCCGGTCGAGGCCGTCTATCGCCCCGGCCTCGCGCATGGGCTGGACGAGGCGGGGATCGCCCTTGGCGGCCTCGCGCTGCAACGCCATCTGGGATTGCAGGCGTGACAGTGGGATGAATCCCGCCTGGCGGGCTTGGGGTGGCATGTTGCGCCGCGTCGTCCGCGCTGGCATGAAGTTGGCACTGACGCGGCGATGCCACAGGATATGGGGCCAGCCTGACGTTAACGGCCCCATGGCTTGGGATCGCCGCCCTCGAACCAGAGGAGTGGCGCTTGCCTGATGGCAGTATCCATGTCGGCGAGAGGTCCTTCCCCGCGCTCGTGCTGAACGCGGATTTCCGGCCGCTGTCCTATTTCCCGCTCTCCATCTGGTGCTGGCAGGATGCGGTGAAGGCCGTGTACCTGGACCGCGTCTCGGTGCTCTCGGAATACGAGGCGGCGGTGCATTCGCCCTCGCTGCGCATGCGGCTGCCGAGCGTGATCGCGCTGAAGGACTACATCCCCGCGGCGCGGCGCCCGGCCTTCACCCGGTTCAACGTGTTCCTGCGCGACAGCTTCGAATGCCAGTATTGCGGCGATGCGAGGCCGACCCACGACCTGACCTTCGACCATGTGATCCCGCGTTCCCGCGGGGGCCGCACCACATGGGACAACGTCGTCACCGCGTGCGGGCCCTGCAACCTGCGGAAGGGAAACCGGCTGCCGAAGGAGTGCCACATGCACCCCCGCCAGCCCGCGCGGCAGCCGACGAGCTGGGAATTGCAGGAGAACGGCCGCAGCTTCCCGCCGAACTACCTGCATGAGAGCTGGCGCGACTACCTCTACTGGGACAGCGAGCTGGAGAGCTGAGGCGCGCTACTCCCGCGCGACGTTCGCCATCAGCTCGAACCGCTCCTGCCCCACCCGGATCAGGAACAGCTCGCCGATCCGCTCCACCACGAAGCTGCCCTCGCCATCCGAGCGCACCGGCACGCCGTTCTCCACGTAGATCCAGCGCGTCAGCCCGGCCATGCCGGTGACCTGGATGCTCGCCGTGCCGCCACCGCTGCGCAGCACGCCCCAGGCGCAATCACGCGTCGGCTGGCCGGGGATCATGGCGCAGGGCAGCGTGCCCATGGCATCGAACAGGCGCGTCGGCACCGGGCGGGCGGGCCGCGCGGGCTCCGGCTGCGCCGTCCGTGGCGCCGCTGCCGCCGCAGGATCGCGCAGGTAGCGCGCCGCCATCCATCCGCCGGGTCCTTCCGCCGGCTCCACGCGGCACCAGCGCTCCGCCTCCACCTCCCGGCAGCCGCGGTTGCGCAGCCTGGTCCCGTTCGGCAGTCGCGCGAGGAGCCGCGCGCTGGCCGAGGGTTCGGCGCGCAGGTTCACCCGGCCGGCGGCCGAGACGCCGCCGACGATCCAGGTCTCCGGCTCGGCCGTCTGCCCGCGGGCGGGGCCGGCGAGCAGCAGCGCCAGCAACAAGAGCCCGATGCGACGCGCCATACGGTTCCTCCTTACGTCCCGCAGAATCGCCACTTCGCCGGGTCTTGCAAGCGTGCCGGTTCGGCACGACGCACAAGCGTGCCTGCCCGGCACGACGCACAAGCGTGCCGGCCCGGCACGACGCAAGCGTGCCCTGTCGCCAGGGCAGGTTGACCGCCCCGCCCGGCTCTGCGATTCGCCCCGCGCGATGGCCACGCTGACCGAGACGCGCTTCCCCGCCGACCCCTCGACGCCCGCCGAATCCGGCGGGACGCTGATCATGGCCGTGCCCAAGGGCCGGATCCTCGCCGAGCTGTCCCCGCTGATGACCCGCGCCGGGATCACCCCCGCCGCCGATTTCCGCGACGAGAACAGCCGCCGCCTCCGTTTCGAGACCAACCATCCCGGGCTCGACCTGGTGCGGGTGCGGAGCTTCGATGTCGCGACCTTCGTGGCGCATGGCGCCGCCCAGATCGGCGTCTGCGGCGCCGATGTGCTGATGGAATTCGACGACGACCAGATCTATGCGCCGCTCGACCTCGGCATCGGCCGTTGCCGGGTGAGCGTGGCGGAGCCGGTCGGCGCCCAGGATGACGACCTCGCGCGTTGGTCGCGGGTGACGGTCGCCACGAAGTATCCGACCATCGCGCAGCGCCACTTTGCCCGGAAGGGCATCCAGGCCGAGGTGGTGCATCTGAACGGCGCGATGGAACTGGCGCCGGCACTGGGACTTTCGCGGCTGATCGTGGACCTGGTGCAGACCGGCTCCACGCTGAAGGCGAACGGCCTGGTCGAGACGGAGGTGATCGCCAACGTCACCTCGCGGCTGATCGTGAACCGCACGGCGCTGAAGACGCGGCCCGAGGCGATCGCCGCCTGGATTGCGCGATTCAGGGCGGCGCTGGCGGAGCGCGACGCGCGATGATCCGCCTCTCCACCCGAGACGCCGGCTTCGAGCCCGCCTTCCGCGCCCTGCTTGACGACGCGCGCGAAACCACCGCGAAGGTGGACGCGGCCGTCGCGGCCATCATCGCGGAGGTCCGCGCGAAGGGCGACGCCGCCCTGTTGCACTTCACCGCCCGTTTCGACCGCTGGACGCCGCCCGACGCCAAGGCCCTGCGCGTCACCGAGGCCGAGATCGCCGCGGCTGTTGCCAGCATCCCGGCCGAGCGCCGCAACGCGCTCGCGCTCGCCGCGCGCCGCATCGAGGCGTTCCACCGCGCCCAGCTCCCGCGCGATGTCGAGCTTGAGGAACCCGGCATCCGCACGGGGATGCGCTGGGGTGCGCTCGATGCCGTGGGGCTCTATGTCCCGGGCGGCAAGGCGGCCTATCCCTCCTCCGTCCTGATGAACGCGCTGCCGGCGCGCGTGGCCGGCGTGGGGCGGATCGCGATGTGCGTGCCGACCCCGGATGGCGTGCTGAACCCGCTCGTGCTCGCCGCCGCCAGGCTCGCCGGCGTCTCGGATATCTTCCGGATCGGCGGCGCCCAGGCTGTCGCCGCGCTGGCCCACGGCACCGCCACCATCGCCCCGGTGGACCGCATCGTCGGCCCCGGCAATGCCTATGTCGCGGAGGCCAAGCGCCAGGTGTTCGGGCGTGTCGGCATCGACAGCATCGCGGGACCGTCCGAGGTCGTGGTCATCGCCGACGGCGCGAACGACCCGCGCCACATCGCGCTCGACCTGCTCGCCCAGGCCGAGCATGACGAGGCTGCGCAATCCATCCTGATCACCGACGACCCGGCCTTCGCAGACCGCGTCGCCGCCGCCGTCGAGGCGGAGTTGGCCGTGTTGCCGCGCGCCGCGATCGCCGGCGCCTCCTGGGCCGCGCATGGCGCGGTGATCCTGGTGCGCGACTGGAACGAGGCCGCCGAGGTCACCAACCGCCTCGCCCCCGAGCATCTCCAGATCATGGTCGCCGACCCACAGGCGCTGTTCCGAAAAATCCGGCATGCCGGCGCGGCCTTCCTCGGCCGCTGGTGCCCGGAGGCGATCGGCGACTATGTCGCCGGCCCGAACCACGTCCTGCCCACCGGCCGCACCGCGCGCTTCGCCTCGGGGCTCTCGGTCTTCGATTTCCTCAAGCGCACCACCTGGGTGGAGGCCGACCGCGCCGGCCTGGCCGAGATCGGGCCCGCCGCGGTGGCGCTGGCCGAGGCCGAGGGGCTCGACGCGCATGGCAGGAGCGTGGCGGTGAGGCTCAACGCGCCTTGACCCGTGGGGGCTTGACGCTCATGTTCCGCCGCGTTCAGCGGCCCGGCCGCAACGAAAAGGAGACGCATGTCTAAAGAAGACATGATCGAGTTCAGCGGCCAGGTGGTCGAGCTGCTGCCCAACGCGATGTTCCGCGTGAAGCTCGACAACGACCACATGGTGCTGGCGCATACCAGCGGGAAGATGCGGAAGAACCGCATCCGCGTGCTGGCCGGCGACCGCGTGAATGTCGAGATGACGCCCTACGACCTCACCAAGGGTCGGATTACGTTCCGGTTCAAGTAGTTCCGGCGTGACGGGCGAAACCCGCCCGCCGCTGGTCCTGGCCTCGGCCAGTCCCCGCCGGCTTGAATTGCTCGCACGGATCGGCGTGGTTCCCGATCGCGTCGCCCCCGTGGACCTCGACGAGACGCCGCTCAAGGCGGAGCAACCGCGCCTGCTCGCGCAGCGCTTGGCGCGCGCCAAGGCGATGGCGGCGCAGGCCCTCCATCCGGATGCCCTCGTGCTGGCGGCCGATACCGTCGTCGGCGTGGGCCGCCGCATCCTCGGCAAGCCCGCGGACGAGGCCGAGGCGCGGCGGTTCCTGGACCTGCTCTCCGGCCGGCGGCATCGCGTGATGACGGGCGTCTGCCTGATGCGCCCGGACGGCAAGCGCAGCGAGCGGCTGGTCACCACCATCCTCGCCTTCCAGCGCCTGACGCCGCAGCAGATGGACGCCCATATCGCGTCCGGCGAATGGCGGGGCGTGGCCGGCGGCTACCAGATCCAGAAGCGGGCCGAGCAATTCGTCCGATTCCTCTCCGGCAGCCATTCCAACGTGGTCGGCCTGCCGCTGTTCGAAACCGCGCAGCTCCTGCGGGGCGTGGGATGGCTGAGGCCCTGATCCACCTTTCGGTGTCGCCCGGCGAGCGCCGGGTGGCGCTTGTGCGGGACGGTCAGTTGCACCTTGCGGCCATCGAGCGGCCTGCGCGCCCCGACGGCGTGGGCGAATTGCACCGCGCGCGCGTCACCGCCGTCTCGAAGGCCATGAGCGGCGCCTTCCTCCTCCTCCATGACGGCCGCACCGCCTTCCTGCCGGAGTCGGAGATGCCGGACCGCAAGGCGGTGAGCGAGGGTGTCATCCTGGCCGTCCGCCTCACCCGCGCCGCGCAGGGCGGCAAGGGCCCGCGCGCGACGGCGCGCCTGACCGAGGCTGAGCGCGCCCTGGCCGAGGGCTCCGGCCTCGCCCTGCTGCGCCCCGGCCCGCCGGCGGTGCTGCGGCTGGCCGCGCTGGCGCCGCGCGCCCCGGTGCTCTGCGACGATGCCGCCGAGCTCGCGCGGCTCCGCCCGGCGCTGGGCGAGCGCATCCGGCTGAGCCGCGAGCCGGCCTTCGACGATGACCTGGAAGCCGAGTTCGACATCCTGGCCGGCGAGACCGTGCCGCTGCCCGGCGGCGGGCGCCTGACCATCCACCCGACGCCGGCGCTCACCGCGCTCGACGTGGATGCCGGCGGCCACGTGGCCGGCGATGCGGGCGCCGCGCAGCGGCTGAACCTGGCGGCAGTGGCCGAGGCCGCGCGGCAGATCCGGCTGCGCGACCTCGCCGGCGCCATCCTGCTCGACATCGCCGGCCTGCCCGCGAGGAAGCGCGAGGCGCTGGCCGCGCCGCTCGCGGCCGCGCTGGAGGAGGACCCGCTGCGGCCGCGCCTGCTTGGCCTCACCAGGCTCGGCCTGTTCGAGATCCAGCGACAGCGCGTCCACCCGCCGCTGCATGAGGTTTTGGCCGGCCCGCTCACACCCGGGCTCGCCGCGCTGCGCCGCGCCGCGCGGGAGGCCGCGGCCAATCAGGGGCGGGTTCCCACGCTGCACGCAGCCCCGGCCGTGGTGGCCGCGTTGCAGGCCATGCCGGAGGCGCTCGCCGAGCTCCCGGGGCTGCGCCTGGTGGCCGAGCCCGGCCTCGCCCCGGGCAGGGAGGAGTTGCGATGAAACGCCCCCGCCAATGCCCGATCTGCTGCAAGCCGCTGCGCGAGGGCCAGCGCTTCTGCTCGGATCGCTGCCAACGGATAGACCTCGGCCGCTGGCTCTCGGGTACCTACGCGGTGCCCGCGGTGGAGGAGGAGCCGCCGGAGCCGGAAGACTCACGCTGACGGCGGATCGGCAGCCCAGAGCCCATCCTTGAGCCCCGCAAGCGTCAGCAAGGCCTGGCGCCGCACGACGGGAATGCGCCCGACCGGCCCGGCCAGGACGTCGCGCAACCAGCCAAGTCCCGGCACGCCCGACTGGAAGACCGGCGTGAGCAGCCGGCTCGCCAGCCGATAATAGGCGGCCCGCCGGCGCCGCGCCGCCCAATAGGCCGCGAGCTGCGCGCCAAGCGGCCCATCGCCATCGAGCGCCTCGGCCAGCGCCAGCGCATCGCGCAGCGCCTGCGTCGTGCCCTGGCCGAGCTGCGGGCTGGTGCCATGCGCGGCATCGCCGAGCACGACAAGCCGCCCCGCGAAAGGCGGATCGGCCCAGACATCGCGGTAGCTGGCATGCTCGACATCGGCATGGGTGTGCGGCGCCAGCAGCGCGCCGGCCTCCGGCCAGGCGGCGGCGACCTCCGCCTTCCAGGCCTCGATCGGCGCGGCGCGCCAGGCGGGCACCGCCTCGTTGCGGATGCTCCAGTAGAGCGCCGCGGCATCGGGGCCGATGGGCAGCACGCCGACCATCACCCGCGTGCCCGCGCAGCGTTGCATCAGCACGTCGCGCGGCCAGCCGGCGGGCAGCGCCACCGTGGTCCAGAGACAGCCCCAGGGATAGAGCCTGGCGCGGTGCCCGCGCCGCCCCGCCCAGAGCGGGCTGTGCGTGCCGTTGGCGACGACCACCAGATCGAAGCGCCAAGTCGTGCCATCGGCGAGCGTGACGTCGCCATCCTCGCCGACACCGCGGACCTCGCAGCCCGGGTGCAGCGCCGCGCCATGGCGCTCGGCGGCCTCCCGCAGCGCGCTCCAGATCGCCGGCCGCGCCAGCCCGAGGCCGCAGAGCCCCGGCGCGAGACCGGCATAGTCGAGATCAATCAGCGTGGCGCCGGAACTGGCGCGGCTGTCGAGCCGGGTGATCCGCGCCGCGCCGGGCAGCAGCGGCGCCAGCGCGCCGATCCGCGCGAGAATCGCGGCCCCCGGCGGCTGGAGGAGCAGCCCGGCGCCGAGCGGCCGCGGCGAGGCGGCGCGTTCCAGCACATCCACCCGATGCCCGCGCGCGGCCAGGAAGGCGGCGGTCGCGAGACCGGCCAGCCCGGCGCCGATGATGCCGATCTGCAAGGTCAGCGTCGGTACTGCGCCTCGGTCACCGGCTCCAGCCAGACGGCCGTCTGGCCGTCCAGCGCCTCGTGGATGGCGATGTGGCTCATCGCGGTCGTGGCGGTGGCGCCGTGCCAGTGCTTCTCGCCCGGCGGGAACCAGACGACGTCGCCGGGGCGGATTTCCTCGACTGGCCCGCCTTCGCGCTGCGCCCAGCCGAGGCCCGACGTGACGATGATGGTCTGCCCGAGCGGGTGGGTGTGCCAGGCGGTGCGGGCGCCGGGCTCGAAGGTCACCAGCACGCCTTGCGCGCGCGCGGGTTCGGGCGAGGCGAAGAGCGGGTCCATCCGGACACTGCCGGTGAACCACTCCGCCGGCGCCGGGCGCGAGGGGCGCGAACCTGCCCGCATGATGTCCATCCCGCCTTCCTCCCTACCCGAGCCGCGCGAACATCAGCTCATGCTTGTTGTGGTGGCCGTGGAACAGCGTGGCGCCCTCGATCGCCGCGAAGTCGGCGGCGATGTCATGGTCCGTCGCGCCCTGGAACTTGATGGTGCAGACCAGATTGCGCGCCTTGCCTGCCGCGATCCAGCGCCGCACCAGCGCCAGCAGGCGCCCGGGGTAGCAGATCACGTCGCTGAACAGCCAATCCACCGGCGGTTCCTTGGCGGGATCGAGGCCGAAGGCGCTTTCGGCCCGCATGGTCACGCCCGGCATCGCGGCTACGCCGGGATCGAGCGGCGCCTTGTCCACCGCCTCCACCCGGGCGCCGAGCTTCGCCAGCGCCCAGGTCCAGCCGCCGGGCGAGGCGCCGAGATCGAGGCAGCGCTCGCTTGGCGCGGGATGCCGGCCGAGCCGGGTGAGCGCCTCCCACAGCTTGAGATAGGCGCGGGAGGGCGGGCCCTCGCGGTCCTCGACGAAGGCGACCTCGCCGTTGACGAAGGGGCTCGACTTGGTGGGCGAGGCGAGCAGCCGGTCCGTCGCCAGCAGCGTCCAGGCGCCGAGATGGGAAGAGGGCGCGGGTTCCGGAAAGGCGAGCGGCCGCGCCTTCACCGGCGGCAGACGCTCGGTGATCAGCGCGCCGCGGCGATGATGCAGCGGCAGGTAGCCGGCCCAGTTCCGCTGGATCGCGCGGAGCGCATCGGACGCCGCCTTGACCGAGGGTGCCGCGATCTCCCGCGGCGCGGTCCAGACGTCCAGCGCCCAGGCGGCGGGGCCGGGCGGATCGGGTGAGAGGGCGAGCCGGCCGTGCCAGGCGCTGATGCGCTTCCCGGCGCGGCGCAACTCCTCCTGCAGATCCGCCTCGAATCCCTCGGCGGCGAGCCAGGCACCCTGGATCACGTCTGCGGCGCCCGGAGCGCGTGAACTCATCGCTGCGGCGCCAGCAGTGCGCCGACGCCGAGGACGCCCCAGCCCACCAGCAGCAGCATCCCGCCCAGCGGCGTCACGAGACCGAGCGACTGGTCGGTCAGCGCGCGGAGAAAAACGCCGCCGCAGAACAGCAGCGTGCCCAGCGCGAACAGCAGACCCGCCGCCGGCACCAGCGCGCCGCGCCGGCGTTCGGCCAGAAGCCCGGCGCCGATGAGGGCCAGCGCATGCCAGGCGCCGAGCGAGGCGCCCGTCATCGCGAGCGAGGCGCGCTCCGGCGCCAAGCCATGCGAGGCATAGGCCGCCATCGCCACCGCGATCAGCCCGAACAGCGCGCCGAGCGCCATGAAGAAGCGGGGCATCCTGTCTCCTGTTTGCGCTCCTGCTACCCCTGCGCTGCGCGGTCCCGCAACCGCTCCGCCGCCGCGGCGCGATGCGCGGCCAGCGTGGGCACGGGCAGGCGCCGGCCGCACAGGCAGCGGCGAACGAGGTCCGTGGCCGTCGCCAGCGCCACGCGATGGCCGACGGAGACATAGAGCGGCTGGGCGCCGCGCCGGCTGCGCAGGGCCGTGCCGATGACCGCGCCCTTCCAGGTGATCGGCGCGGTGTCGGTCACCTCGACCGCGACCTCGCCGACGAGGAGCGACTTCGCGACGCCGATGGTCGGCACATCCAGCACCAGCCCGAGCAGCGAGGCGATTCCGAGACCCTTGGGATGCGCGAGGCCATGGCCATCCACCATCAGTAGGTCCGGCTTCGGGTGCAGACGCTGCCACGCCGCGGCGAGCGCCGGCACCTCCCGAAAACCGAGCAGGCCGGGGATGTAGGGCAGGCCGCCGCGCGTGGTGCCGCTCGCCTCGCCGAGCGGCGTGAGCGCGGGAAAGTCCAGCGCGACGATCGCCGCATGCACCGCGCGCGTGGGATCGAAGCGCGTCGCGGAGGCGTCGGCGCCGCCGATGACGCGGATGTCGCCGAAGCGATCCTCGGCGATGACCTGCGCCGCGAGCTCAGGAACCAGGCGCCGCGCCTCGGGGGCGGTCGTCGGAAAGTCGTGCCCGCCAGGAAGCGCCATGCGCCATCCTGGCGGCGCGGCTATTCGATCGTCCAGCCCGGGCGGAACAGCAGCGCGCGGGAGGTGCCGAGGCCGCCCGCCTCCTCGCGAACGCAGCGCTCACGCGGCGTCGCCGCGCATCGCGGGGATCAGCAGGCCGAGATTGTGCCGGAACATCGCCTCATAGGTCGGCGCCGGGCCGGAGGGCTCGGACAGGGCATCGGCGTAGAGCCGGCCGCGGACGCGCACGCCCGCCTCGCGCGCCAGGCGTTCCAGCGTGGCGGGGCTGCCCATGTTCTCCAGGAAGACGGCGGTGATGCCTTCGGCGCGGATCTGGCGGATCAGCGCCGCGACCTGCTGCGCGCTGGGCTCGGATTCGGTCGAGACGCCCTGCGGGGCGAGGAACCGGATGCCGTAGGCCGCGCCGAAATAGCCGAAGGCGTCATGGCTGGTGACGACCTTGCGGCGCGCCTCGGGCACGCTCGCGACCTCTTGCGCGATCCGGCCATGCAGCGCCTCCAGCCGCGCGGCATAGGCCGCGCCGGCGGCGCTGTTGGCGGCCGCGTTGGGCGCATCGGCGGCGGCGAGCGCGGCGGCGATGTTGCGCGCATAGATCGCGCCGAGCCGCGGATCCTGCCACGCATGCGGATCGGGCACCTGGCGCGGGCCGACCGAATGCGAGTGCCGCCTTCCGGCGCCATCGCCATGCGCATGCCCGTGCGAATGCGCCGCCATCTGGCGCGGCGCGATGCCCTCGGTCGCGGTGACGACGGGGCCGCGGTAGTTCGCGGCGCGGATCATGCGGTCCATCCAGCCGTCGAAGCCGAGCCCGTTGCGCACCACCAGCGCCGCGCCGCGCAGCGCCTCGGCGTCCGAGGGGCGGGGCTGGAAGTGGTGCGCATCCGTGTTCGGCCCGGCGATGGCGCGGACCGTCGCGCGGTCGCCGGCGATCTGCGCGGCCATGTCGCCGAGGATGGAGAAGGAGGCGACGATCCGCGTGCCCGGCTGCGCCGAGGCATGGCGCAGGGCGGGCAGGGCGAGGGCGGAGGCGATCAGGGCGCGACGGCGCATGCGGGGCTCTCGACTGAATTGTTATGGTATAACATAACAACACAAGCGAGCCGTGTGCAAGGCGGCGCGGCCCGAAGGCCGCGCCGGTCGCCGGTCAGCCCTTCTTCTGCGCCTGGAAGGCGGTGAAGAAGCCAGTTGGGCGCACGATGCGGTTCTGCATCTTGATCAGCATGCCGCCCGCCGCGGCTTCCTTCAGGTACTCGCCCCAGGCCGGGTCGGCGGCCATGGCGTTGCGCCGCTTCTCGCGGTCGCCCTGGTCGGCATAGCCCCAGATGTGGACGACGGTGTTCAGCTCGCCCTCGACCGTCGTGTACCAGCCGAGGCAGTTCTCCAGGTATTTCAGCTGGAGCGGCCAGGCCTTCCGCTCATAGAGCGCGACGAAATCCGCGAGCTTGTTCGGCAGGGTGGTGTAGATGCGCACATCCGCGATCATGCGGCGTCCTCCGTGGCAGGTTGGCGCCCCAGGATCGCAGCGGCGGGCCCGGCGGGAAACCCCGCCCCCCGCTTGACGCCGGCACGCCTTGATCCGGAGTCTGCGGAAGGCGAGGCGGAGGCGGCATGCTCGAACTGCGGGGGCTGACGAGGCGGTTCGGCGCGGTGACCGCGGTGGACCATGTGGACCTCGCCATCCCCGAGGGCCAGCTCGTGGGGATCATCGGGCGCTCGGGCGCGGGGAAATCCACCCTGCTGCGCCTCATCAACCGGCTCACCGACCCCTCCGAGGGCCGGATCCTGCATGACGGCACCGACATCACGGCGCTGAAAGGCAGGGCGCTGCGCGACTGGCGGACGGATTGCGCGATGATCTTCCAGCAGTTCAACCTCGTGCAGCGGCTCGACGTGCTGACCAACGTGCTGATCGGCAGGCTGAACCGACGCCCCGGGCCCTTCGCCACCCTGACCTCCCTGCTGCGGATGTTCACCGCGGCGGAGCGCGCCATGGCGATCGCCGTGCTCGACCGCTTCGACCTGGCCGACCAGGCGCTGCAGCGTGCCGATACGCTCTCGGGCGGGCAGCAGCAGCGCGTTGCGATCTGCCGCGCCCTGCTCCAGGAACCCAAGCTCCTGCTGGCCGATGAGCCGATCGCCTCGCTCGATCCGCGCAATGCGCGCGTGGTGATGGACGCGCTGCGCCAGGTGAACCGGGAGGAGGGGATCACCGTACTGACCAACCTGCACCACCTGGCGACCACGCGCGCCTATTGCGACCGCATCATCGCGATGCAGACCGGCCGGGTGATGTTCGACGGCCCGCCGGAGGCGCTGACCGCGGCGAAGGTGGAGGAGATATACGGCGTGTCCGAGGACGAGTTCGACGATGGCGCGCTGCCAGTTCCGGCCTGATCCGCGTTGACCGCCCCGCCTTCGCGGCGCGACAAGACCGGCAGGAGGCCCGACATGCGCAACCCCACCCGACGGCAGGCGCTCGCGTTGCTCGGTGCCCTTCCCGCCGCGGCGCACGCGCAGTCGCATCCCATGCCGCCTGCCGGCCGCCGCGCCTGGGCAAGCGAGGTGCGGGAGGTGCGCATCGGCCTGCTCGGCGGCGAGAACGAGGCCGACCGCCTGGCCCGCTTCGGCCCCTTCCGCGCGCTGGTCGAGAGCCATTTCCAGCTGCCCGCGCGGGTCTATCCGGCCGGCGACTATGCCGGGGTCGTGCAGGGCTTCGTCGCGCGCCAGCTCGAGATCGCGACGATGGGCCCGCTGCCTTATGCGCGCATCTGGATCGAGACGCAGGGCAATGTCGAGCCGCTGGTGATCGCGCGCGATGCCGACGGCTCCGTCGCCTATATCGCCGTGATGTATGTCCGCGCGGATTCGCCGGTGACGAGCCTCGAGCAGATGCGCGGGCGGTCGCTCGCCTGGGCCGATCCCAACTCCACCTCCGGCTACCTGGTGCCTCGCAGCGAGCTGCGCGAGGCCGGGATCGCGCCTGAAAGCTTCTTCGGCCGCACCGGTTTCGCCGGCGGGCATGAGCAGGCGATCGTCGCCGTGCTCAACCGGCAATACGATGCCGGCGTCACCTGGGCCTCCGGCGTGGGCGAGCTCGCGCAGGGCTACAGCCGCGGCGCGCTGCGGGCGATGGTGGACAAGGGCATGCTCAACATGGCCGACCTGCGGATCATCTGGCGATCCCGCCCGATCCCGAACGGGCCGACCGTGGTGCGTGGCGACCTGCCGCAGGCCTTCCGCGACGACATGCGCGCCTTCATGCTGGCCCTGCCGGAGACGTATCCCGGCATCTTCCGCCAGATCGAGCGCGGCGCGGCCGCAGGCTATGTCGGCGCGACGCATGCCGCCTTCGAGCCGGTGATCGCGATGGTGCGCGCGGAGGCCGCGGCGCGGCGCGCGCGGTGAGCATCGCTGTTGCCGCCTTCGAGGCGCGTCGCGCCGCGCTGCTGGCGGAGAAGCGCCGCGCCACCCTGCTCTATGGCGGGCTCCTGGCGCTCGCCCTGCTGGTCTCCGCCTGGGTGAGCGAGGTCACGCCGCGCGCGGTCTGGAACGGCATCCCCCGCTTCGGCGAGTATCTCGCGCAGACCATCCCGGACCTGCGCTGGGCCCACCTGTTCGACGGACCGAGGCAGGAAGGCTCGCTCGCCTACTGGTTCTACCGGCTCGACGAATGGGCCGTGCTGCTGGTGGAGACCGCGAACATCGCGGCCTTCGCGACGCTGCTCGGCAGCGGGATCGCTTTCGTCCTCGCCTTCCTCGCCGCGCGCAACGTGGCGACGCGGCCCTGGCTGGCGGCGGCGGTGCGGCGCTTCCTCGAAGCCTGCCGCACCGTGCCGGAACTCGTCATCGCGCTGATCTTCGTCTGGGCCTTCGGCGTCGGACCGCTGGCGGGGATCCTCGCCATCGCCATCCACACGATCGGCGCGGTGGGCAAGCTGTTCGCGGAAGTCATCGAGAATGCGGAACTCGGCGCGGCCGACGGCGTGAAATGCGCCGGCGGCAACTGGGTGCAGCAGATGCGCTTCGGCGTGCTGCCGCAGATCGCGCCGAATCTCCTCAGCTACGTGATCCTGCGCTTCGAGATCAACGTCCGCGGCGCGAGCGTGATCGGCTTCGTCGGCGCCGGCGGCATCGGGCAGGAGCTCTATGCGGTGATCGCGCAGAACTACTACGAGGAGATCAGCGCCGTCGTCGTGCTGATCATCGTGACGGTGGCGCTGATCGACCTCACCTCGGAGCGCCTGCGCCGCGCCCTGACCGAGCCCGCCCGATGACACTTGCCCCGCGCCACGCTGCGCATGTCGCCCTCAAGCGCCGGCGGGCCTCCGGCCACTCGGCTCGCCGCACCTGCGGCGGGCCGCGTTCGCGGACTCGGCCGCCTTTGGCGGCCGCATGGATGCAACCACGATGACACGCGAGCAGATCGCGCTCGCCCGCGCCCGCATGCCCGCCGCCTTCGGGGAGCCGCTGGCGGTGCGCATCCGCCGCTGGGCGCTCTGGCTGCTGCTCATCGTCTGGTTCGCCTTCTGCCTCGCGTGGTTCGACATCACGCCGCAGCGCATCGCCGATGGCCTCGGCAATCTCGGCGTCATCGTGCGGCTGATGGTCCCGCCGAGCCCAGGCGAGCATTGGGACGAGATCGCGAAATCGCTCGCCGAGACGGTCGCGATGGCCTTCCTCGGCACCTTCGTGGCCGCGCTGCTGGCCGTGCCGCTCGGCCTGCTCGGCGCCGGCAACGTGGTGCGGAACTGGCTGTTCCACTTCTCGCTGCGCCGAATCTTCGACGGCTTCCGCGGCGTGGACCAGCTCATCTGGGCGCTGGTCTTCGTCCGTGCGGTGGGGCTCGGCCCGCTGGCCGGCGTCCTGGCGATCGCGGTGGCTGATATCGCGGTGCTCGCCAAGCTCTACGCCGAAGCCATCGAGAATGCCGAGCAGCGCCAGATGGACGGCGTGCGCGCGACCGGCGCCCGGTCGAGTCTCGTCATCCGCTTCGGCCTGCTGCCGCAGGTCTTCCCGGTGATGCTCGCCCAGGCGCTCTACTTCGTGGAGAGCAACACGCGCTCCGCCTCGGTGCTCGGCATCGTCGGCGCGGGCGGGATCGGGCTTTCCATCGCCGAGCGCATCCGCATCCGCGCCTGGGACGAGGTCGCCTTCATCATCATCCTGCTGCTGGTCGTCGTGGCCGTGATCGACACGCTCTCGGCCCGCATCCGCCAAAAGCTGATCGGCGACCGCGAGGGCAGCATCCGGCAGTAGCGATCAACCCTCGCCCTCGCGCTCCGCCTGCGATTGCGCGGCGAGCGCGCGGGCCATCTGGCTCAGCGCTTCCTGGTGCTTCTCGTTGTCGATCAGCGCGAAGTTGCGCGCGAGTTCCAGGCACATGCGCTGGCGCGGGCTGATCTCCTGCGCCTCGCCATCGGCTTCCAGACCCTCGAAGAACCAGGCGACGGGCACGCCGAGCACCTGGCCGATCTCGAAAAGCCGCCCGGCCGAGATGCGGTTCAAACCGCGCTCGTATTTGTGCGCCTGCTGGTAGGTGACGCCGATGAGCTTGGCGAGCTGCTGCTGCGACAGGCCGAGCATCACGCGGCGTTCGCGGATACGCGCACCGACATGCCGGTCCGCGACATTCGCCCGCTGCCCGGATCGCTCCGGCTCGCTCCCGGGCGCATCGCCCGGGCCTGTGTCCGCGGCATTCATGCCCGCATGCCCCCTGACCCATCCCGGCGCCACCTGCCGGCCGCACCTGGCGCCCCTACAGCGTGGCGCAAGGCTGCCAGCCGTGTGATTCCGCGAAGTCGAGACCTTGGCACCCCTGGTATCACGCAAGTGTGGCCAAAGCCGGGCCGTTTCTAATCCTTACGGAGAAGCGCGTGCCACATCGGCATGGTAAGAACAAGCGCAGCGAAACCCGCGAAACCAATCAGCGCAACGGCGGCACGCGCACCAAGCCACTCCGCCAATACTCCAAGTTGCAGGAAGCCCAGCAATCCAGTGCCGATGGCTGTGGACAGGACGCCATAGGCACGTCCGCGCAACTCAACCGGCGCGGTCAGGAAGACGAGCGTTGCCTGCATTGTCGCGAAGCCGGCGCTGCCAATACCAACCGTCAGCAGCGCCAGAGCGGCCAGCAGCGCCGTGGGTGCGAACGCGAAGGCCGCCATCCCGCACAGATACAGCGCGGTCCCGGCGATATAGATCGCCGCGAATCTCTCGGGTTTTGCGACCAGCGCGACAAGCCCCGCCCCGATCAGCGCCCCGATTCCGTCCATGCTGGCCAGGACGCCGACGCCCTCCGCCCCGAGTCGCAGCGAATCCTGCCCGATCACCGGGATCATGCTGACGCAGGGCCAGCCGAACAGGTTGAAGATCACCGTGACCAGCAGCACCGCGCGCAGCCGGGGCGCGCGGAGCGCCGCGGCGAAGCCCTCGCGCATCTGACGCAGCACGGATTGCGCCCGCTGCGCGCCCGCGAGACGCCCTGTGGCGAGTTGGGACGCAACGCCGATCGCGACCGCGTAGATCAGCAGCGCCACTCCGAAGGCGGCCGCCGCGCCGAAGGCCGCGAGCAGCGTGCCGCCGAGCGCCGGCCCCGCGATGCGGCTCGCGTTGTTGGCGACGACGTCGAGCGACATCGCCGACCCTACCCGCGCGGTGCCGACGGCCTCGCCGATCAGCATGCGCCGAACTGGGTTGTCGGTGGCCCAGCCGAGCCCGGCCATGGTGCAGGCCAGCGCGATCTGCCAGACCGCGAGCGTGCCGGCCGCCGCGCTCAGCGCCAGCGCCGCCATCGCCGCGCCCTGCAGCAGGAGGACGGCCAGCAGCGCGGTCCGGCGCGGCATCTGGTCCGCGAGCACACCGAACAGCGCGCCGAGCAGCGCCATCGGTGCCGCGCGCAGCAGCGTCATCATCGCGACGACGAGGGCGGAGCCGGTGAGCTGGAAGGCGATGACGCCGACCACCAGCATCTCGAGCCAGCGCGCCACGGAGACGAGCAGGCCGACGAGCCAGAGGCGCCGGAAATCCGGCACCGAGAACACGCCCGTTCCGCTTCCCCCCAGCACGGCACCTTGTCCGGAATGGCCGGGCGGAGTCTCGCAGCGCTGACGCCCGGACTCAATCCCCGCCGGCGGGGCCGTTCAACCCGCGCCTGCGGCGACGGCCTCCACGATGCGGCCATCCTCCATCGCGACGATGCGGTCGGCGATGTCGAGGATGCGCGGATCATGCGTGACGAGCAGGATCGGCACGCCGCGCGACTTGGCGAGGTTCCGCAGCAGCCGCACCACGTCATGCCCGCTCGCCTTGTCGAGCGCCGCGGTCGGCTCGTCCGCCAGCACCAGGCCGGGCTCGGCCGCGAGTGCGCGCGCCACGGAGACGCGCTGGCGCTGCCCGCCCGAGAGTTTCTGGGGCACGCGATCCTCATGGCCTGCGAGGCCGACCGCCTTGAGAAGGTCGCCGGCGCGGGCCAGCCGCTCGCGCTCCGAAAGCGTGCCGTCCTGCTCCAGCGCCATCGCGACATTCTGCCGCGCGGTGAGGAAGCCCAGCAGGTTGTGGTTCTGGAAGATGAAGCCGATGCGCCGGCGCAGCGCCACTCGGAGGGATTCGCCGGCGCCCGACAGCTCCTGCCCGAGCACGCGGGCGCTGCCCTCCTGCATGCCGCGCAGCGCGCCGATCAGGGTGAGAAGCGTCGTCTTGCCGCTGCCTGAGGGGCCGGTGAGCAGAACGATCTCGCCCTCGCCCACGGAGAGGTCCACGCTCCGCAGGACGGGTCGGCGGAGCTCGCCCTCGCCATAGGCATAGCTCACGCCGCGGAGCTCCACGGGCCGCATCAGAACATGTCCGCGGGATTCGCATCCCGCAGCTTGCGCACCGCGAGCAGGCCGGCGATGGCGCACATCGCGAAGATCATCAGGAAGACGGAACTGCCCAACGCGACATCGAGCCGGAGCGGCAGGAAGGTCGCGCTGCCGACGACGTCGTAGAGCAGGTAGGAGACGAGGAGGCCCGGGATGAAGCCCGTGACGGCCAGGATCAGTGCCGCCCCCAGCACCACGCGCGCCAGGTAGAAGCCGGAATAGCCCATCGCCTTCAGCGTCGCGTATTCCTTGAGATGGCCGGCGATGTCGCTGAACAGGATCTGGTAGACGATCACCATGCCGACCACGAGGCCCATCAGGCTGCCGAAGGCGAAGATGAAGCCGATCGGCGTCGCTTCCTCCCAGTAGCGGCGCTCATGCGCGCGCAGCTCCGCCTGCGTCAGCACCATCACATCCGGCGGCAGCACCTCCCGCAGCCGCGCCTGGGCGGCGAGGAGGTCGGTGCCGGGCCGCAGCCGGATCGCGACGAGATCCACCAGCGCGACGGGACGTTCCTTCACCACGCGGCGGAAATTGACCTCAGAGAGCACGACATTGCCGTCCGCGCCGAAGGAAGGGCCGATCTCGATCAGGCCGACCACCTCCATCCGCCGGTTGCCGATCTCGACATCCAGCGGCCCCTCGCCGAGCAGCCGCGCGATCGGCCCGAATTCCGGCCGCGACCTGGTGTCGAAGGCGACGGAATCGGCGCGCGTCAGCGGCCCGACCAGCGGGGCAAGGCCGGGGAAGTCCAGCACGCCGGCGGCGATGTCCACGCCGATGAGCTGGACGGTCCGCCGCGTACCGTTCTCCGGATTCCGAAAGGCCGCCTGCGCCAGATAGACCGGCACGGCGCGCTCCACCTCGGGCAGGGCGAGTGCCTGCTGCGCGCGCACGCGCGGCAGCGGCTCGGGCCGGAAGCTCGCCAGCGTCAGCGGATGCATAAGGAACAGGTCGCCGCGCATCGCCCCGATCAGGTTGGTCGCGCTCTCGAACAGCGCGCCCCGGAAGCCGAGCTGCATGAAGACGAGCACGCAGGCGAACAGCACGCCGGCGATCGCCGAGGCGAGCCGCGCCTTCTCGGACCGCAATTGCCGCCAGGCGAGCCGGAGCGCCATCCAGGAGCTGGCGAGGAAGCCGGGTGCGCGGCGCGGTGGCGGCGCGGCCTCGCCGGTCAGCTCCGGCGCCCAGGGCAACAGCCGGGCCGGGTCGGGGATCTCGTTCACGGCCGGATCGCCACCTGGACCTGCATGTTGGAGCGCCGCGCCAACGCCGCCACGCCTTCGGGCGCGAGGCCGAGCCGCACCTCCACGGTGCGGGCATCCACAGCGGCAACGGGGTCGGTATTCGCCTGCGTGCTGCGCCGGACCTGCCAGCCGATCTCGCGGATCGTCGCGGCGTAGCGGCCTGCTTCGCCCGGCACGATGATCTCGGCGGGGGCGCCGAGGCGCAGCCGCGGCAGGTCCGTTTCATAGACATCGGCGACGACATCGAGCCGCGTGAGGTCGGCAACCTCCACAACCCCTTCCGCGCCCACACGCTCGCCGCCGCGGGCGATGACGCGGATGACGGTGCCGGCGATCGGGCTGCGCAGGCGGGCCAGCGCGGCCTCGGCCTCGGCGCGGCGCAGGCTGGCCTCGGCCGCTGCGACTTCCGCCTCGGCGAGCGCCAGGTCTTCGGCGCGCGGCGTCAGCAGGGTCTCCAGCACGGCCTCGGCCTCGGCGCGCTCGGCACGGGCGCGGTTGGCGGCGAAGCGGTTGCGCTCCGCCACCGCCTCGGCGCCGGCGCCGCTGCGCTCCAGCCGCTCGGCGCGCTCCGCCTCGCGGCGGGCGCTCTCCTCGGCGTTCCGCAGCGCCTCGATGCGGGCGCGCTGGGCGGCGATCTCGGAAGGGCGGCCGGCCGCGCGCGTGCGCTCCAGCCGGGCGCGCGCCTGGGCGAGTTGCGCCCGCGCCTGCGCCACGGCGGCGTCCTTGAGCGCGGCGTCGCTGAACTCGGCGACCACCTGGCCGGGCTGCACCGCATCGCCCTCCGCCACCAGCAGCCGGGCGATGCGGGCGCCGTCCTGGCCGGTGGCCGGCGCGAGCTTCAGGATGCGCGAGGCGGGCTCGATCCTTCCGAGCGCGCCGACGCCGACCGGGCCGGCGGCGGTGGCGGGGGGCGGCGTGCGATCGGCCTCGCCAGGCCGGGTGACGAGGAAGGCGCCGCCGGCCAGAGCGGCGAGCAGCGCGATGCCCAGGAGCAGCCGGGAGCGGCTCATCGGGCGCCCCCGGCCAGCGGCCCGATCAGGCGCTCGAGCGCCGCACGCATGGCCATCCGCTCCGCCTGGGTCGGGGTGTAGAGGCGGAAGATGCGCGCCATGAACATGCCGTCCCCGGCGGCGCTGATTGCCTCGCCATGGCCCGGCGGCAGGCCATCGGCTGCGATCTCGGCGCGGATGCGGGCGATCACCTCCCGCACCGGCTCGATCAGGGCGGGGTCGTGGTGGAAGGCGGCGAGCAGCACGGCGGCGACCGCATCATGCCGTTCGTTGCAGGCGTGCTCGCCCTCGCCGAAGCCCCATTCCAGGGTGGCGCGCGCGACGCGCCCGGGGCCGGGCGGCTGCGCTGCCACCGTCGCCCGGTATTCGCCTTCGAGGACGCCGGCGAGGCGGGCCGTCATGCCGGCCAGCAGCGCCTCCTTCGAAGCGAAGTGATAGAGCAGCCCGCCCTTGGAGACCCCGGCATCCCGCGCCGCGGCATCGAGGGTCAGGCCGGCGACGCCCTTTGCCATCACGATCGCCGCAGCGGCGTCGAGGATGCGCGTGCGGGCATCGGCCTGAGGGGTTGGCAGAGCGTCGGTCATGGCACGCGAACTATACCGGCTGGACGGTCTGTCAAGACTAAACCGTCCGGCCGGTACAGTAACACTTCCGAGGTGGCGCGGCGGGCGGCGAATCGCGCTAGGAAACCCCGATGGAGAAGCACCGCCTGTTCCTCGCCGCCCCGCCAGGGGCCGATCGCGCCGCCTTCCGCGCGCGCATGCTGGGGGAGGTCGGGCCGCGCCTGCTGACGGCCGTGCCCGGCCTCGCCGCCCTGTCGCTCGATCTGGTGGACGCCACGCCCGCCGTCCCGCCCTGGCAGCGCCCAGGCGAGGCGCCGGCACCAGCGGCGCCGGATTTCGACGCGGTGTTCGATCTCTGGGGCGATGCCCCCGCGCTGGCCGAGGCGCTCGCCTGGCTCGCGCCGGGCACCGCCGGCTTTCCGCGCGCATCGGCCCGCGTGCTGGAGACGGTCGAGAAGGATCGGCTCAGCCGCCCGCCCGGCCAGGCGCCGGGCGTGAAATTCCTCTCGCTGATGACCTTCAAGCCGGACCTGCCCGAGCCGGTGGCGCAGCGCCTCTGGTCGCATCACGCGGCGCTGGCGCTGCGCGTGCATGTCGGCATGGATCGCTATGTGCGGGACTGGGTGACGGCGCTGGAGCCCGACCACCTTCCGGTGCCGCGTTTTCACGGCGTCGCGGAACTGCACTTCCCCTCGGTCGAGGCGATGACGACACGCTGGTTCGACAGCGAGGCCGGGCGCGACGCCATCGTGCATGATGTCGGCCATTTCCTCGAACGCGCGACGCGGCTCTACACGACGGAGCACGTGCTGAAGGCGCTGTAGTGGCTACGGCACCAGGATCCGCAGCGGGCCCGCCGCATCCGTGATCGCCACCGGCAGCGCGCCGGCGGCGTCGCCATCGGCCTGCACCGGCACGCGCGCCGCGGCATCGAGGCGAACCTCGCGCGCCGCGTGGATCGTGACGCCCGGCAGGCGCGGGATCAGGCCGAGCGGCAGCGCCGCGCCCGCGAGCGCCGCGGCGAAGGGCCCGGCCCGTCGGAACAGCACGACCCGGAAGCCGGGCTCCATCGGCCGCGCGTCGGGCGCGATGCGGTAACGCCCGGCATAGAGCCTGCCCTTCGTCACGATCACGCTCGTCGCCTGCCGCGCCACCCCATCCAGCGCCACCGTGATCGGCGGGAAATCGTAGCGCGGCAGTTCCCGCAAGGACTGCCACACATAGGCCGCGCGGCCGATCCGGCGCTTCAGCGCGAGGTCGAGCCGCTCCACCACCGAGGCGTCGAATCCCGCCCCGAGCATCTGCACGAACAGCCGCGAGCGCCCGTCGCCGAAGCGCGCGAGGCCGGGATGCAGCGCCGCCGTGCGCCCGGCGGCGAGCACCGCGGCCGCGCGCTCCGGGCGCAGCGGCACGCCGAGTTCCCAGGCCAGCACATTCGCGGTGCCGAGCGGCAGCAGGCCGAGCGTGGTCTCGCCGCCGGCAAGCCCCGCCGCGATCTCGGCGATCGTCCCGTCGCCGCCTGCCGCGACGACCACGGCCTCGCCTCGCCGCGCCGCCTCGCGCGCCAGGGCCTCGGCATCGCCGGGCGCGCGCGTCTCGGCGAGATCGGCGCGGACGCCGCGCGCGCGCAGCGCGCCGAGCGCACGGGCCAGGCGGCGTCGGCGGCCCGCGCCGGCGGCGGGGTTGAAGATGATCAGCACGTGCGGCGCCTACCGGCCGAGCGTGACGATTCGCGGGCGCGGTGATTGCAACGGGATGACATGCGCTTCGAGCATCGCTCCACAGGCTGCCGCGCGGGCTTCGTCATTCAAGATTCACGTCGGATCGGATCATCACCGGCTACAGCGCGGCAACGCAACGCAAGCCGGTGTGCCGCGCGAATCGGTGCCCCGGCCCGGGACCACGGATTCATGCACAGCGCCGAACCGAAGCGTCGCTACCGCACCGTCTTCCTCTCCGACGTGCATCTCGGCACGCGCGGCAGCCGCACCGATTTTCTCGCGGATTTCCTGCGCCGGGTGGAATGCGACCGCCTCTACCTGGTCGGCGACATCGTGGATGGCTGGCGGCTCCGCAAATCCTGGTACTGGGATGCCGGGCATGACGAGGTCATCCGCCTGGTGCTGCGCGCCGCGCGCAACGGGACGGAGGTGACCTACATCCCCGGCAACCATGACGAGCTGTTCCGCGACTGGCTCGGCACGGAACTCGCCGGCGTGAAGCTCGCCAGGGAAGCGGTGCACGAGGCCGCGGATGGCCGGCGCTACCTGGTGATCCATGGCGACGAATTCGACGGCGTCATCCGCTACGCGAAATTCCTAGCCCATCTCGGAGACTGGGCCTACGATACCGCGCTCACCCTCAACCGCTGGTTCAACGCGGCGCGCCGGCGCCTCGGCTATCCCTACTGGTCGCTCTCGCAATGGCTGAAGCGGCAGGTGAAGGAGGCGGTGAAGGCGATCGACCGCTTCGAGACGGCGCTCGCGACGGAAGCGCGCCGCCGCGGCCTGGATGGCGTGGTGTGCGGCCATATCCACCACGCCGAGATGCGCAGCGTGGACGGGGTTCTCTACATGAACGACGGCGACTGGGTGGAAAGCTGCACCGCCCTGGTCGAGCATGAGGATGGCCGCTTCGAGCTGCTGGATTGGGCGCGCGAGAACCGGCTCTCCTTCGCCCGCGGCGTGGCCCGGCCGGAAGCGGTGGCGGCTTGAACCAGGTTTGGGGCCTCGGCGCGCTGGAGGCGCCGGCGGCGCCGCCGCAGCGCATCCTGATCGTGAGCGATGCCTGGTTCCCGCAGGTCAACGGCGTCGTCCGCACCCTCTCGACCGTGGTGGAGGAACTGCGCAAGCGCGGCGACACGGTGGAGGTGATCGGCCCGGACCGCTTCGCCTCGGTGCCGATGCCCGGCTATCCGGAAATCCGCCTGGCGATCGCGCCGAAGCGCAAGCTCGCGAAGCTGGCGGACGCCTTTGCGCCGGATGCGGTGCAGATCGCCACCGAAGGGCCGCTCGGCTGGGCCATGCGGGCGATCTGCCTGAAGCGCGGCTGGCGCTTCACCACCTCCTTCCACACGCGATTCCCGGAATACCTGCACGCCCGCACGCGCATCCCCGTGGACTGGTCCTGGGCGGTGATGCGGCGCTTCCACGCCGCCGGCGCCGGCACCTTCTGCGCGACACCCTCCCTCGCGCGGGAGTTGGAGGCCCGCGGCTTCCCCCGCGTCGTGCCCTGGTCGCGCGGTGTGGACCTGCACCGGTTCCGACCCGAGGCGGCCGGGCATGGCACGCCGGAGCCCTGGGAATCCCTGCCGCGCCCGATCTTCCTCTGCGCGGGGCGCGTCGCGGTGGAGAAGAACCTTGCCGCTTTCCTCGCGCTCGACCTGCCCGGCAGCAAGGTGGTGGTCGGCGATGGGCCGCAGCGCGCGGCGCTGATGCGGCAATTCCCCCAGGCGCATTTCGCCGGCTATCGGGAGAACGGCGCGCTCGCGCGGTCCTATGCGCAGGCGGATGTCTTCGTCTTCCCCTCCCGCACCGACACTTTCGGCCTGGTGCTGCTGGAGGCGCTGGCGAGCGGCACGCCCGTCGCGGCCTTCCCGGTGACCGGGCCACTCGACGTGATCGGCGACCTGCCCGTCGGCGCGCTCGACGAGGACCTCGGCGCCGCCTGCCTGCGCGCCCTTCAGGTGGACCGCGCCACCTGCCGCGCGGTCGCGGAGCGGTATTCCTGGGCCGCCTGCGCGCGCCGCTTTCGCGACAGCCTCGTGCCCGTGACCCCCTGACATTTCCGCGATGGGGCGGGCGTGCTAGGCGCATGGCATGCGTCCGCCGCCCACCCGGGATTTATGCGCAGGCTGATCCGCCACCCCGCCGTGCAGGCGGGCCTGGCGCGGCTGCTCGGCGGCTATCTTGGCCTGGTCGCGCGCACCACGCGCTGGCGGCTCGAGGGTGCGGAGCCGGCACTGGCCGAGATCCGCGCCGGACGCCCGCTGATCCTCGCCTTCTGGCATGAGCGGCTGCCGCTGATGCCGGCGCTGCTGCGCCTCGCCATCGCCGCCGAGCCGCGCGCGGGGCAGGTCGTGCCGCATGTGCTCGTCAGCCAGCACCGCGACGGCCGCTTCATTGGCGAGGCCGTGATCCGCTTCGGCTTCCGCATGGTCTATGGCTCCTCGCGGCGCGGGGGGCCGGCCGCCCTGGCCGAGATGATCCGCGTGCTCCGCGCCGGCAATCCGGTGGCGCTGACGCCGGACGGCCCGCGCGGACCGCGCCGCCAGGCCGCGCCTGGGGTCGCGCAACTCGCGGCGCTGACGGGGGTGCTGGTGGCGCCGCTCGGCGCCGCGACCAGTCGCCACCGCATCCTGCCGAGCTGGGACCGGATGATGCTGCCGCTGCCCTTCGGCCGCGGCGTCATCGTCTGCGGCCCGCTGCTGGCCGTGCCGCGCGACGGCGTGGCGCCCGCCGTGCCGGCGATCGCCGAGGCGCTGGATGCGGCCTGCGCGGCCGCCGACGCGGCCGTCGGCATCCGGGCATGACGATCGGCCCCGCCGCCTGGCGCATCGGGGCGCGGCTGCTTTCGCCGCTGCTGCCGCTGCATCTTCACCTGCGCGCCCGGCGCGGCAAGGAGATCGCGGCGCGCCTGCCGGAACGCTACGGCCGCAATGCCGAGCGCCCGCCGGGGCGGCTGTTCTGGCTGCACGCGGCGAGCGTGGGCGAGACGCTCTCCGCCCTGCCGGTGCTGGAGGCGATGGCGGCGCGCGATCCCGCGCTGCAGATCCTGGTCACCACCGGCACGGTGACCTCGGCCGCGCTGTTGGAGAAGCGGCTGTCGCCGGGGCTCGCTTCGCGCTGCCGGCACCGCTTCCTGCCGCTCGACGTGCCCGGGTGGGCCGAGCGCTTCCTGGAGGCCTGGCGCCCTGATGCCGGCGCCTTCGTCGAGAGCGAGCTGTGGCCCAACCTGTTGGCCGCGGCGCGCCGCCAGGGCGTGCCGCTCGTGCTGCTCAACGCCCGGATGAGCCCGCGCAGCGCGGCGCGCTGGCGGCGGGCGCCGAAGCTGGCGCGCGCGGTGCTCGGCGCCTTCGTCCGCGTGCTGGCGCGGTCGGAGGCGGATGCGGCGCGGCTGCGGGAGCTCGGCGCGCCGCGCGTCGCGTGCTGGGGGGACCTGAAGGACGCCGCCGCCCCCCTGCCGGTGGAGCCCGCGGCGCTGGAGGCGCTGCGCAGCGCGATAGCGGGGCGCCGCGTGTTCCTGGCCGCCCAGACCCATCCGGGGGAGGAGGCGCTGGCCGTCGCGGCGCATCGCACCCTGGCCCTGCCGGAGCTGCTCACCATCCTCGTGCCGCGCCACCCCGAGCGTGGCTCGGCCATCGCGGCGGAGGCGGGGGAGGGAGTGGCGCTGCGCAGCGCCGGTGCGCTGCCGGGGCCCGACACGGCGATTTATGTCGCGGACACGCTGGGCGAGCTCGGCCTGTTCTACCGGGCGGCCGATGTCGCGCTGGTCGGCGGCTCCCTGGTGCCGCATGGCGGGCAGAACCCGCTGGAGCCGGCCAGGCTCGGCTGCCCGATCCTGCTCGGTCCGCACATGGACAACTTCGCCGAGGCGGTCGCCCGGCTGCTGGAGGCCGGGGGGGCCCTTCAGCTCGCGGATTCCGCGATGCTGGCGCCCGCCCTTCGCGCCATGCTATCGGAGCCGGGCCGGGCGCGGTCCCTAGCCGATGCCGCCGCCGCGGTCGCCGATCGCCATGCCGGTCTGCCCGATCGGATGGCCGAGGCGCTGCTGGACCTGCTGCCGGCGGAGATGGCGATGCGGCCGCTCCGCCCGACACGGGACTGAAGAACGAGGTCCGATGCGAGCACCCGGCTTCTGGGCTGGCGGCGGGGGAATCGCGCCCCTTCTCCTGGCCCCTTTCTCGGCGATCTATGCCGGCGCCACCGCGCGGCGTATGCAGCGCAGCGGCTGGCAGGCGCCGATTCCCGTCATCTGCTGCGGCAACGCCACCGCCGGCGGCGCGGGCAAGACCACTGTCGCGATGGATCTCGGCCGGCGCCTCGCCGACCGCGGCGTGAACGCGCATTTCCTCACGCGGGGCTACGGCGGCAGCCTCAAGGGGCCGGTGCGCGTGGACCCCGACCGGCATGACAGCACCCAGGTCGGCGACGAGGCGCTGATCCTGGCGGAGATCCGGCCCTGCTGGGTCTCGGGCAACCGCGGCGCCGGGGCGCAGGCGGCCGTCGCGGCCGGGGCGCAGGCCATCGTCATGGATGACGGGCTGCAGAACCCGACGCTGGAGAAGGACCTCTCGCTGCTGATCGTGGATGGCGCCTTCGGCTTCGGCAACGGGCGGGTGATCCCCGCCGGACCGCTGCGCGAGCCGGTGTCCGCGGCGGCCACGCGCAGCCATGCGGCGGTGCTGATCGGCCGCGACGAGACCAACGCGCTGGCCCAGCTGCCGCCGGGCCTGCCGGTGCTGCGCGCGAAGCTGGTGGCGGGGCCGGAGGCCGCGATGCTCGCCGGCCAGCCGGTCTTCGCCTTCTGCGGCATCGCCAGCCCGCCGAAGTTCTTCGCCACCCTGCAGGAAAGCGGCGCGGTGGTGGCCGGGCGCGAAGCCTTCGCCGACCACTACCCCTATGACGAGGGCGACCTGAAGGACCTTCTCGCCCAGGCCGAGACGCTGCGCGCCCTGCCGGTCACCACCAAGAAGGACTGGGTCCGGCTGCCCGCGCCCTATCGGTCGCGGGTCACGGTGGTGACCATCGCGCTGGCCTGGGAAGAGCCGGCGGCGATCGAGAGCCTGCTCGATCCGCTGGTGGCGCGCGTGCCGATGCCGGCCTGAGGGCTTGCGTCCTGGCGCGGCATTGGCGACACGTCCTCGTCTCCGGGCCTGTAGCTCAACGGTTAGAGCTGGCCGCTCATAACGGCTTGGTTGGGGGTTCGAGTCCCTCCGGGCCCATTCACCCCGCTCGCGACATTTTCGTTCACATCCCTCTCCCGGCGCGGCCCGGGCGATTCTATGCAGGCGCGCAATCACCGCGGATGGAAGAGTCGCATGGCCACCGGCCTGCTCGCCCTGCTCGACGACGTCGCCGCCATCGCCAAGGTCGCCGCCGCCTCGCTCGACGACGTCGCCGCCCAGGCCGTGAAGGCTGGCGCCAAGGCGGCGGGGGTCGTGATTGACGACGCCGCCGTCACGCCCCGCTACGTGGTGGGCTTCGCCGCCGCGCGCGAATTGCCGATCGTCTGGCGCATCGCGGTGGGATCGGCGAAGAACAAGATGCTGATCCTGCTGCCCGCCGCGCTGATCCTGAGCGCCTTCGCGCCCTGGCTGATCACGCCGCTGCTGGTGCTCGGCGGCCTCTTCCTCTGCTACGAGGGTGCGGAGAAGGTCTATGAGGCCCTCTTCCCGCATGCCGCGCATGACCATGAATCCGCCACGGGCGCCGCGCCCGAGGACCCCGTGGCGCTGGAGAACGCCAAGGTCGCCGGCGCGATCCGCACCGACTTCATCCTCTCGGCCGAGATCATGGCCATCGCGCTAGCGACCATGCCGCAGTCGTCCCTGCTGATGCAGGGCGTGGTGCTGGCGGTGGTCGGGCTCGGCATCACCGTGCTGGTCTATGGCGCGGTCGCGCTGATCGTGAAGGCCGATGACGTGGGCGTGTCGCTCGCCGCGCGCGGCGGCGCGCTCGCCCCGCTCGGCCGGGCGCTGGTGCGCGGGATGCCGCCCTTCCTGAAGCTGCTCGCCGTGATCGGCACCGCGGCGATGATCTGGGTGGGCGGCGGCATCGTGATCCACGGCCTCGAAGCCTTCGGCATCCATTCGCCCGGCCATCTGCTGCACGCGGCGGAGGAATGGGGCGGGTTCCTCGGCGGGGCGGTGCTGTCCGGCGTGGTGGGCCTGGTGCTCGGCGCCATCCTGATCCCGACCACCGAGTACATCCTGGCGCCCCTGGTGCGCGGCCTGCGCCGGTTGGCAGGCCGGCCCGCGGCAGGATAGAAGGCCGGCAATCCTCCCCCCATTCCCGGAATCAGCAAGCCATGCCCGCCTGGCAATACGTCTATGTGATGAAGGATCTGACCAAGTCCTATCCGGGCGGGCGCGAGGTCTTCAAGGGAATCACCCTCTCCTTCCTGCCCGACGCCAAGATCGGCGTGCTCGGCCCGAACGGCGCCGGCAAGTCCACGCTCATGAAGATCATGGCCGGCCTCGACAAGGAGTTCGGCGGCGAGGCCTGGGCCGCCGAAGGCGCGCGCGTTGGCTACCTGCCGCAGGAGCCGCACCTGAACCCGGACAAGACGGTGGGTGAAAATGTGATGGAGGCGTTCGAGGCGCTGAACGCCCAGCTCGCCCGCTTCAACGAGATCTCGAACAAGTTCGCCGAGCCGATGAGCGACGAGGAGATGAACGATCTGCTCGCAGAACAGGCGGAGCTGCAGGAGAAGATCGACGCCGCGGAGGGCTGGGAGCTTGAGCGGCGCATCGAGATCGCGCTGGACGCGCTGCGCTGCCCGCCCTTCGAGAGCCCGGTCGCACATCTCTCCGGCGGCGAGCGGCGGCGCGTGGCGCTGTGCAAGCTGCTGCTCGAGAAGCCGGACCTGCTGCTGCTGGACGAGCCGACCAACCACCTCGATGCCGAGAGCGTCGCCTGGCTGGAGAAGACGCTGCGCGAATGGCAGGGCGCGGTGCTGGTCGTCACCCATGACCGCTACTTCCTGGACAACGTGACCAACTGGATCCTGGAAGTGGATCGCGGCCGCGGCTTCCCCTACCAGGGCAACTACAGCGCCTACCTCGACCAGAAGCGCAAGCGCTTGCAGCAGGAGGAGCGCGAGGAGAGCGCGCGCCAGCGCCAGCTCGCCCGCGAGCAGGAATGGATCGGGCGTTCGCCAGCGGCGCGCCAGGCGAAGTCCAAGGCGCGCATCACGGCCTATGAGGAACTGCTCCAGAAGAGCCAGGAGAAGGGTATCGGCGAGGCGGAGATCGTCATCCCGCCGGCGCCGCGCCTCGGCAACCTCGTCATCCAGGCGGAGAAGCTCACCAAGGGCTATGGCAACCGCATGCTGATCGAGGGACTGGACTTCAAGCTGCCGCCGGGCGGGATCGTCGGCATCATCGGGCCGAACGGCGCGGGCAAGTCCACGCTGTTCAAGATGATCACCGGTGTCGAGACGCCGGATGCCGGCACGCTGACGATCGGCGACAGCGTGAAGCTCGGCTATGTGGACCAGTCTCGCGACAGCCTGGATGACAACAAGACCGTCTGGCAGGAGATCTCCGACGGGATGGACCAGATCACCATCGGCAAGCGGACCATCCCGAGCCGCGCCTATGTCGCCGCCTTCAACTTCAAGGGCGCGGATCAGCAGAAGCGCGTCGGTATCCTCTCGGGGGGCGAGCGCAACCGGGTGCATCTGGCGAAGATGTTGAAGCGCGAGCACAACGTGCTGCTGCTGGACGAGCCGACCAACGACCTCGACGTGGACACGTTGCGCGCGCTGGAAGACGCGCTGGAGGATTTCGCCGGCTGCGCCGTGGTGATCAGCCACGACCGCTGGTTCCTGGATCGTCTCGCCACGCACATCCTCGCCTTCGAGGGCGACAGCCATGTCGAGTGGTTCGAGGGCAATTTCGAGGCCTATGAAGCGGACAAGCGACGTCGACTCGGCGCCGCCGCGACCGAACCGCACCGCATCAAGTACCGGCCCCTGGCCAGGTAGCCGCCTCTCCCTGGCCGGGTCACGGGGGCTTCAACGCCAAAGGCGTTGGAGGCCGCAGGCTGGTAGGGAGTTGGGGGCATCGCCAAGGCAACCTCGCATGACCGGCCAGATCCTCAACGCGCCCCGCACGCTCACCACGCCGCGTCTCTCCCTGCTGCCGCCCGGCCCGGAGCATCTGCCTGAGCTGATCCGGCTCAAGGGCGATGAGCGCGCCTTCGGGCTGATGCTCCACGGCGTGCGCTCGCCCGAGCGCACGCGCGAGGAGCTCGAGGACGACATGGATTTCTGGCTGGTGCGCGGCTACGGCACCTGGTCCGTCTTCGAGCGCGCGACCGGCGATTTCCTCGGCATCTGCGGGCTGATGGAGCGCCCCGACGGCCGCGGCGTGGCGCTGCGCTTCGCGCTCTGGCCGGAATGCCGCGGCAAGGGATTCGCGCGTGAGGCCGCCGCGGCCGCGCTGGAGTTCGGCCATCGCGCGGGCCTGACGCGCATCATCGGCGTGGCGCGCGAGACCAACCTGGCCTCGCGCGCGGTGCTGAGCGACATCGGCATGCGCGAATGCGGCGAGTTCCGCCACCAGGGCCACCGCATGCTGGTGTTCGAAAGCGTGCGCGCTACGTGAAGCGCGCCGCCGAGAAGCTTGCGACGTCGAAGGGCAGGTCGCGCCGCCCGAGCACCGCCCCTGCCGCAAGCGCGCCAACAAGCGGCCCGAGCGTGTAGCCAGCATCCCCGGGCACGCCGAGGAACAGCCCCGGCAGGCCCGGTGCCTCGCCCAGCACGCTGCGGCCGTCGCCGGTGGTGTTCACGCCGGCCCAACTTCGGATCAGCCTGAGCCGCGCGAGCCGCGGCACGATATGGCTCGCGAGCCGCAGATTGCCGAGAAGGCTCGCCGCCTCCACGGTCGGATGCTCGCGCGCGCCCGAAAGTCGCGCGGGCCAGCCGCCGCCGATCACCACCTGCCCCGCGGCAAGCTGTTTCAGCGTGATCATCCGCTCCGCATGCTGCACGAGATGCCCGATCAGCGGCGCGGCGGCTTCCGTGATGTTCATGTGCAGCGGCTCGGCCGCCGTCGGCACGGTCAGGCCGAGCGGCGCCAGGAGCGCGCCGGTTCCGGCGCCGGCCGCGAGCAGCACGCGGCCGGCCCGGATGGTGCCGAAGGCGCCGTGCAGGGCCCAGCGGGCGTCGGCCTTCTCGATGCGCTCCACGCGCATCTCGGGAGAAATCGTGCCACCGGCGGCGAGCAGCGCGCGGCGGATCGCCTGGTTTGCCAGCAGCGGGTTGAGCTTGCCTTCATGCACGCAGAGTTCGGCGCCGATCACGGCCTCGCCGAGATAGGGCGCGATGCGGCGCAGCTCCGCGCGGTCCAGCATCGCGACATCGAGGCCGAGCTTTCGCTCGCGCTCGCATTTGCGGGCGAGGAATTCGTAGGAGTCCGGCGTTTCCGCCACCATCAGCCCGCCGCTGGCCTTGAGTTCGAAGCTTGTGCCGAGCTCGGCTTCCAGCTCCGCCCAGCGCTTCGCCGCGACGACGTAGAGCGGCAGCGAGGCCTCCACCCCCGCGACCTGGTCGGGATACATGCGGATGAAGCGCGACTGCATCTGCACATGCAGGCTGCCGGCATTGGCGGTGGAGCCCGCATGACGCGCAGCGTCGTCGAGCACCAGGGTCTCGACGCCTGCGCGCGCCAACTCCAGCGCGGCGCACATCCCGACGATGCCGCCGCCGATGACGGCAACGGCCACCTCGCGCGGCGCGCTCATCCCAGCGAGACGATGTCGCCGATCGCGATCGGCTTCACCGGCGCGCGAGGCGCGAACAGGGCAAAATTGTCGAGCGGGCGGCCCTGCGTGGCGGCGAGATGTTCCGCGAGGAGCTGCGCACAATAGCGGCCCTGGCAGCGTCCCATGCCGCAGCGCGTGCGGCGCTTCACCTCGCCCAGCGTCGGCGCGCCCTCGGCCAGCGCAGCCTCAATCTCGCCTTTCGTCACCTCTTCGCAGCGGCAGACCATCGTGGCATCGTCGGCGAGCGAGAGGCCGGCGCGCTCCGCCGCGAAGAGCGTCCACAGCGCTGCCTGGAAGCGGCGATGCTTCGCGAGACGCGCGCGCCCTGCCGCATCCTCGGGCACGTCACGGCCAAGGCTGCGCGCCACGGCATGCGCCGCAATCACGCCTTCCTCCCGTGCCGCCGGCGCGCCGCCGAGGCCGGCGCAATCGCCCACGGCATAGAGGCCGGGCAGGCTGGTCATCATGGCGTCGTCGCGCTGCGGCACGAACTGCCCGCGCGCGGCGTCGTAGCGCATCTCCGCGCCGAGCGCGCGCAGCACCTCGTGGCTCGGCAGGAAGCCGTAGCCGAGGGTGACGACATCGGCCTCCACCACCTGCTCGCCATCCGGGCCGCGAAGGGTGGCGCGCAGGCCGGCCTCGATGCGCGTGACGGTCGTGCCGAAGCGCAGGCGGCCACGCAGCGCGGCCATGTAGCGCAGCCCCTTCGCGGCGAGCGCGGGATCGGCCAGCGCCATCGAAGCCGCGGCGCCGAGACGCGCGAAGGGCGAAGGCGCGGCCTCCGCCACCGCGACGATCTGGGCGCCGCCCGCCATCAGCTCGCAGGCCACCTGCAAGTTGAGCGGGCCGTTCCCGGCGACCAGCACGCGCCGGCCGGGCAGGGTGCGGTAGGTGCGCCACAGCGTCTGCGCCGCGCCCGTCGTCATCACGCCCGGCAGAGTCCAGCCGGGCACGACATGCGGGCGTTCATACGCGCCGGCCGCGACGATCACCGTGCGCGGCGCGAGGAGGCGCGTGCGCGCGCCGTCGAACACCGCGAGCCGATCCATCGCGAAGGCGCCCCACAGCTCCGCGCCGCGCCAGATGCGCGCGCCGGACTCCTGCGCCTGCCGCGCCAGGTCGGCGCCTTCCGCCTGCTGCGCATCGAGCGCGGGTCCGGACGCCGCCTGCTTGTAGTATTGCCCGCCAAGGGCCGCGCGTTCCTCGATCACCAGCACGTCGAGCCCGCATCCCCGCGCCGCGATCGCCGCCGAGAGGCCGCCGGCGCCGCCGCCGATCACCAGCAGGTCGAACACCTCCGGCTCCGGCAGCGGCGAATCATCGGGTGGCGGCAGGGGGCTTTCCGGCAGCCGCGCGATGCCCGGAAAATCCTGGTGCCGCACCACCATCCCGGCCTTGGCCTTCGCCATGCAGGCGCGGCTGTTCGGCGTGCCGTCGAGCTCCACCAGGCAGTCCTGGCAGACGCCCATGCCGCAGAACACGCCGCGCCCCGCGCCATCCAGCATGCGGCGCGTGGCGCGGAACTCGCGGATGCCGGCCGCGGTCAGCGCGGCGGCGACGCTCTGGCTGTCGCGGACCGGGATCGCGCGCGAATCGCCCTCGGCGCCGCGCCATTCGAAGCTCTCAGCCATGCGCCATCACGTAGCGAGCGAGATCGGCATGCGTCGCGAACCAGACGCGGCCCTTCGCCTGCGCATGGCGGATGATCTCCTCGAGAATCCAGATGCGGGAGCGGTAGCCGATGACGAACGGATGCAGGACGAGCTGGAACACGCTGCCGTCTTCCCAGGCCGCGTCGAATTCGCGCAGGAAGATGCGCAGCACGTCTTCGGGGGTCGCATAGGGCCGCGTCGCGGGGTTGCGGCTGAACAGGAAATAGACGGCGTCGTCGCGCAGCCATTCGACCGGCACCTCGACCACGCCGGTCGGTGCGCCATCGAGCAGCAGTTCGTAGGGTTCCTCATCGGCCATCAGGCTGCTGTCGTAGAGCAGGCCGAGGTCGCGCACGATCTCGACGGTATCCGCGCTGGTGTCCCATTGCGCCGCGCGATGCCCGACCGGCACCTGGCCCGAGAGCGTGGCGAGCGTGTCGCGTGCCCGCAGCATCAGCTCGCGCTCGGTCGCGGCGTCGAGGATCGAGGTATTCTCGTGGATCCAGCCATGGATGCCGATCTCATGCCCGGCGGCGGCGATGCGCGCGGGTTCCGCCGGCCCGATCAGCGCGGCGACGGCGGGGCAGAAGAAGGTTGCGGGCACGCCGTGGCGTTCCAGCAGCGCGAGGATGCGCGGCACGCCGACGCGCCGCCCGAACTCACCCCAGGCGAGCCGCCCGATCGCCTCGCCGCCGGCGCCGAGCTCGAAGGTCTCGTGGTCGCAGTCGAAGGAGAGCGCGACGGCGCAGCGCGCGCCCTGCGGCCAGGTGGCTGGCCGCAGCTGACGCCCGGCGCGCACGCGGTTCACCCGCGCGCGCCAGCGCTGCTCCGGCCATTCCCAGGGTCTCGGAATCGTCACAGGCGCGGCCGATTCATGGCTACGCGCCTGCCAGCCCTCCCCCGATCGGACGCGCTCACTCCGCCGCCTGCCGCACGCCCCGGTGCTTGCGCAGATAGGCGCGCCAGGTCGTCGCCCAGCGCGCCGGGTCCTCGCAGCCGGCGCCGTCCACCTTGGCGATCGCGGCGTTGTGCGGGGCGTCGCGGACGATCGCCGGCGTCGCATAGGCTTCCTCGCAGACTTTGCGCAGCACGGCGACCCAGGTGTCGATGTCCTCCTTCGACCACAGCTCGCCGGCTTCCGGCGTGAAGGGTTCCGGGAAGTGCCAGGGCTCATGCGCGAGCCAGGGCGCGTCCACGCCGTAATCGGTCATGCGGTTGGCGACCTCGGCCACGCCGATGCCGGTTTCCTCCTTGAGCTGGCCGAGGGAGTAGCGTGTCATCTCCATTCGCGGGCCGCCGATGGTCGGGTGGCTCTTGGAGACGCCGCGGATCGCGAGCAGGCCCTTCTCCATGTAGTTGTTCGCGAGCACCGAGAGATCGGACGCCTCGTGGATGCCCTCCGCGCCCATCCCACGCGCCCAGGCATAGGCGCGCATGACGATGTGGAGGTTGCCCATGAACTCCCGCACCTTGCCGACGCTGGCCTCCGGCGCGTCCAGCGTGAAACCGCTCGGGCCCTTGTTGACGATCGGCTTGGGCAGGAATTTTGCGAGTGCATCCGTGCAACCATAGGCGCCAACGGCAGGGCCGCCGCCACCCTTCGGGCCGCCGAAGGTCTTGTGCAGCATGAACATGCAGGCGTCGAAGCCGAGCTCGCGCGCGCGGATCTTGCCCATCACGCCGTTGAAATTGGCGTGGTCGTAGAAGGCGAGGCCGCCGGCTTCCTTCACCAGGCGCACCCATTCCTTCATGTGCGGGTTGTAGATGCCCATGTCGTCGGGGTTGTTGATCATCAGCGCCGCCGTGCGCGGGCCGATCGCGGCCTTGAGCGCCTCGACGGACGGATAGCCGCCTTCTTCCAGCGGCAGGGTGATCACCTTGAATCCGCCGGCCGCCGCCGTGGCCGGGTTGCAGGGATGCGCCTGGATCGAGGTGACGATCTCGTCCCTCTGGCCGAGCTGCCCCGTCGCCTCTAGCCAGCCGCGCGTGACGCAGACATGCGTGTAGGCCGCATCCGCGCCGCCCGCCGCCTGGAAGGTGAAGCGGTCCATGCCCGACAGCGCCTTCAGGATCTGCTCGAAGTTCCAGACGATCTCGAGCAGGCCCTGCAGCGTCGAGGGGTCCTGCAGCGGATGCACCTCCGCCATCTGCGGCCGCAGGCCGAGCGCTTCCGAGACGCGCGGATTGTACTTCATCGTGCAGGTACCGAAGAGGCTGATGCCGACCATGCCCAGCACCTGCTGCGAGAGGCGCACGTAATGCCGCAGCGTGTCATGCTCGGTCATCTCGGGCAGGGCGGGCGTGGAGCGGCGCCGCATCGCCGGCGGCAGCAGCGAGGCGGCGTCGCCGACCGCGGCGACCGCGGCTTCCGGCTTCGCGAAGGTCACGCCGCGTCGCCCCTTGGCGCCGAGTTCCATGACGACAGGCTCGTTCCAGCGGGCCTGGTGGATTTCGCAGGGCGCGCTCATGCCAGGATCTCCTTCAGCGCGGCGACAAGCCGGGCGATGTCCTCCGCCGTGTGGACCTCGGTGACGGCGTAGAGCGCGCTCTGCCCGAGCGCGGGGAAGTCGGCCGAGAGATCGCGGCCGCCGAAGATGCCTTTCGCGCGCAGCGCCTCATTCACTTGCGCAACGGTCTTGCCGCTGCCGTCGAAACTCACCACGAACTCCTTGAAGAAGCCGCAGGGGAATGTCACCCGCGCACCCTTCACGTCCGCCACCGCCTTCGCCGCGTGGTGCGACCGCTGGAGGATCACCTCGCCAACTTCGGAAAAGCCCTGCGGGCCCATCAGCGCCATGTAGACCGCGCAGCCGATGGTCGTGAGGTAGACGGAATTGCCCGTCCAATCCTTGCCTTCCTCCCGCATGCCGTAGCTCGACTGGTGTGCGAGGCTCAGCGCGAAGCCGTGCTCACCCTCGCGCGCGGTCGGCGCGATGGAGATGTTCAGCGTCGGGTATTCGCGCGCGTAGCGCTCCTCGTCGCGGCTGGCGATGAACCCGCCGGCGCCGCCGCCGGCCCACATATGCGCCCCGAGCGTCTGGATCGTGCCGACGCAGATATCCGCTCCATACTCGCCGGGCGGCGCCAGCACGCCGAGCGAGATCGGGTCCACGCCGACGATGAACTCGGCACCCTTGGCCTTAGCCAGCCTGCCGATCTCCGCCGCGCGCGCCTCGATCACGCCGAAGCTGCCGGGATTCTCGACATAGACAGCGCAGGTCTTCGCCGAGAGCTTCGCCTTCAGGTCATCGAGGTCGAGCATGCCGCCGGCATCCCAGGCCACCGGCACCACGGCGATATGGCCCTGGCTGCCCTCCGGCTCGCAATACTGGCGCAGCACGGCGAGCCGCTCGGGGTCCATGCCCGCGGGCACCAGCACCTCCCGCCGTCCGTTCAGCCGCGCGGCCATGCGCACCGCGTAGCCGATGGCGCAGCCCCAGGAATAGACGGGCAGGCCGACGAACTCCAACGCCACCAACTCGCCCAGCATGGAGCAGAACTCGAACCAGGCCTGGTTGCGGCCGTGGTCGGACATCGCCGTGCCCCAGACGCTGGTGAGGAACTCCGTGCGGCCGACGACCTCGTCCACCACGGCCGGCACGTGATGCTGCCAGATGCCGGAGCCGAGGAAGGAAAGGTGGGATTCGCAATCCCCGTTCTTCTTCAGCAACTCGAGCATGTGGCGCTTCAGCGCCGCCTCGCTGCTCAGCGCCGGCGGCAGGTCCAGCGTGCCGCGGAAGCGATGCTCCTCCGGAATCTGCGAGAACAGGCTTTCGATGCTGTTGGCGCCAATGGCCGACAGCATCGCCGCCTTCGCCTCCGGCGTCGAATTCGCCATCCAGGGGTGGGACATCAATGCTCTCCCTCAAACCGGCGCCGCGACGCGCATCACCATGCGCTGCCCCGGCGCCACATGCACCTGCGTATAGCCCGACAACATCGCGTCCACCTCGGAATCGCCAGTGTCCACATGCAGCACGGGCGGATCCAGCGCGGCGAGCTTGTGCTGCCCGGTCATGATGGTGATGCCCTCGCGGCCCACCCGGCGGATCACCTCCGCGCTGATCTGCTGGTTGCCGCGGCCGAAGACGAAGCCCTGGCCGCCCGTGACGCTCGCCACGATGCCGGCCGGCGCGCGTTCCAGCAGGCGCAGCAATTGTCCTTCGTTCGCGTCCAGCGCGATCGGCCGCCCCGCGAGCGCGACATCCACGCCGAGCAGCGTGCCCTCGAAGCCGAGTGCGCGCTTGACCCGCCGCGTGGTGGTGCCGCAGCCGAGGATCATCAGCCGGTCGGGCGGCCATTCACGCACGATGCGGCGCGCCAGCGCCTCCATCGCCGCCTCGTCATCCGGCCTGGCGCCGGCCTTGCCGGCCTGCATCAGCGCGGGCTCGCGCGGCACGCGCGCGAGGCCGAAGAGGCGTGCCGAGACGCGGCCCTCCCGCAGCGCGGCCTCGTCGAGGTCCATCACCTCCGCCTCGCGGAAGCTCAACGGCTCCTTCGCGAAGCGGGCCACGAGCCGCCCGGCCGCGAGCGGGCTGGTCGCGAAGACGGCGGAGTGCATCTTCACGCCGGTCGGCACGCCGAGGATCGGCACCTCGGTCCCGACGACGCCGCAGACGTCGCGGGCCGTGCCGTCGCCTCCGGCGAAGAGGATCAGGTCCACACCCGCCCGGCGCAGCGCCTTGGCCGCCGCGACCGTGTCCCGCGCATCGCCATGCCGCGGTACGTCCAGCACATCGGCCGCGACGCCCGCCTCGCGCACGGCGTCCTCGCCCAGCTCGGCGGGCGCCGTCACCAGCGCGACATCCAGGCCGCGGAGCGCCATCGCGGCGCGCGCGGAGGCTTGCGGCACCGCCCCCAGCGCGCGGGCGCGCGCCAGCACCTCCGGCCCGTCCGTGCCTTTCAGCCCGACGCGCCCGCCCATGCCCGCGATGGGGTTCACCACGATCCCGACCCGAGGCAGAGCCCCCTCCGATTGTGCGCGGATCGAACAATCCGCCGCGTGGCGCACAGTCTAGTGGTCCATCGCGGCAGCGCAACCTCCGCCCTTTCCGGCTTCCCACCCGGCGCTCCCAGTGTTGTGATCCCTTCACCACGGGAGAACCGGATGTCTGCCGCGCCGCGCGATTGGGAGGTGATGGTGCTCGGCGCCGGGCCGGCCGGGATGGCCGCGGCGATCGAGGCCGGCCCTGGCGCGCTTCTGCTCGATGAGCAGGCCGTCGCCGGCGGCCAGGTATTCCGCGCGCCGCCGCCAGGGCTGCGCCCCGCCGCCACGCCGGATTCGCGCAGCGGCGACCGGCTGCGCGCCGCGCTGGCCGCGAGCGGCGCGACGCATCTGCCGGGCCGCCAGGTCTGGTTCGCCGAGCCCGGCTTCCGCCTGCGCGCCATCGGCCCCGAGGGTCCCGAGACCCACGCGGCGCCGAGGCTGATCCTCGCCACCGGCGCGCTGGAGCGGATCATCCCCGTGCCTGGCTGGACGCTGCCCGGCGTCATCGGGCTGGCCGCCGCGACGCTGCTGCTCAAGGCGCAGGGCGTGTTGCCGGGCCGGCGCGTCGTCGTCGCCGGCACCGGCCCGCTGCTCTACGCCGTCGCTTCCGCCATCCTGAAGGGCGGTGGCGAGGTCGCGGCGGTGGTGGACGCGGCGAGCGTGGCCGATTGGCGCAAGGCGTTCTCGGCGATGGTGGCGCAGCCCAGGCTGCTGGGGCGCGGCGCCGCCTGGCGCGCCCGTCTCGCGGCGGCGCGCGTGCCGGTGCTGCACGGCCACGCTGTCACCGCGCTGCATGGCCAGGAATCGCTCGCCGAGGTCGAGGTCGCGCCGCTCGGCGGTGGCGCATCCCGGCGCATCCCGGCGGATGCCTGCACCATCGGCCATGGCCTCGCGCCGGACACCACGATCACCCGCCTGCTGGGCGCGAAGCATGTCTTCGCCGCGCAAGCCGGCGGGTGGATCGCCACGACGGATGAGCAACTCGCCACCTCCGTCCCGGGCCTTTACGTCGCCGGCGACGCGGCGGGGATCGCCGGCGCGACGGCGGCAGAATCGCGTGGCCTGCGCGCGGCGCGCGCCGCGCTCGGCCGGGCCGTGCCGCCGCCCTCGCGGGCCGAGCGTTTCGGCGCGGCGATGGCGATGCTGATGCAGCCGCCCGCGTCGCTGGTCGCCGCGATCACGCCGGAGACCATCATCTGCCGCTGCGAAGGCATCACCCGCGCGCAGGTGGATGCCGCCATCGAGGCCGGCGCGCGCGATTCCAACCAGGCCAAGAACTGGACGCGCTGCGGCATGGGCCCCTGCCAGGCGCGGCTCTGCGGGGAGGCGCTGGCCGAGCTCGTCGCGCTGCGCCGCGGCGGGCGGGAGGCGGCCGGCATGCTGACGGGCCGCGCGCCGCTGCGGCCGGTGCCCTACGACCTGCTGATCGGCGAGTTCGAATACGAATCGTTGGCGCTGCCCGCGCCCGCGCCGAGTTGACGGAGGGAAGGATGGCGGCTCTGCATGGCGTGATCCCGGCGCTCACCACGCCGTTCCGGCCCGATCTCTCGCTGGACCTGCCAAGCTTCGCGCGGCTGATCGAGCATGTCATCGCGGACGGCGTGGACGGCATCCTCGTCAATGGCTGCACCGGCGAGAGCTGGTCGCTGAGCGACGAGGAACGCCGCGCCGTCTATCGCACCGCCGTCGAGACCGCACGCGGCCGCGCGCCGGTCGTCGCCGGCTGCGGCCACATGCTCGCGGCGGAGAGCGTGCGGAAGACGAAGGAGGCCGCGGCGGCCGGCTGCGACGCCGCGCTGATCCAGCCGCCCTGGTACATCCTGCCCGGCCCCGAGGAGGTGATGGACCACTTCGCCACCATTCTCGATGCTTCGCCGCTGCCGGCGGTGATCTACAACATCCCCCGCCGTACCAACATCACGCTGACGGCCGAGATGTGCGGAAGGCTCGCCGAGCATCCCAACACCCTCGCCTTCAAGGAATCCTCCAAGGACTTTCTTCTATTGCAGGACATCATCCGCGCGGTGGAGGGCAACGCCGTGGTCTTCGCGGGCTATGCCTCGCTGCTCGGGCTCGGCGCGCTGGCCTGCGGCGCGGTCGGCTACATGGACAGCACGACGCCGGTGATGGGGCGGCTGTCCGCCGACTTCTTCCGCGCGGCGACCAGCGGCGACCTGGCCACGGCGCGTGCGCTGCAATCGCGCATGGCGTCACTCACGAAGGGCTTCTTCGGCATCGGCACCTTCCCGGCCGGCGTGAAGGCCGCGCTCGACCTGCTCGGGCGGCCCGGGGGGCCGACGCGGCCGCCGATCCGCCCGCTCGATGCCGCGGGGATCGCGCGCATCCGCGCCGCCCTGGCCGGCGCGGGGTTGCTCCAGCGGGCGCAGGCCGCGGAATGATCTACGATGCCCTGGTGATCGGCGGCGGGGTGATGGGCGCGGGAACCGCGCTGCATCTCGCCCGCGGCGGCATGAAGGTGCTGCTGCTCGATCGCAAGGGCCTCGGCACCGGCGCCTCCGGCGTGAACGCCGGCACGCTCTCGCTCCAGATCAAGCGCGCCGTGCTCGTGCCCTATGCGCTGCGCGGCCGCGAACGCTGGGCGGAGGCGCATCGGCTGCTCGGCGTGGACGTGCATTATCACAAGACCGGCGGCCTCACCCTGGCCTTCACGGCGGAGGAGGCCGCGATCCTCGAAGCCCGCATGGCTGAGCGCAAGGCCGCCGGCGTGCCGCTCGAGATCATCAGCGCCGACAAGGCGCGCGCGATGGAACCCGCCATCGGCCCCCGCGTGCTGCTCGCCTCCTGGTGCCCGATCGACGGCTACGCCGACAGCACCGCGACCGGCCGGGCCTATCGCCACGCGCTGCTCGCCGCCGGCGTGACCTTGCGGGAAGGCGAGCGCGTCGCGGCCATCGAGAAGGCGCTGGAGTTCAACGTGCTCACCAGCGCGGGGGCGATGCTGCGCGGCCATCGGCTGGTGCTGGCGGCCGGCGCCTGGACGCCGCGGCTCGCGCAGATGCTCGGCGTGACCTTCCCCGTCATCGTGCGAGTCAACACCGTCTCCGTCACCGAGCGCATGCCGAAGCTGATCGGCATGACGATCGGCCATGCGACCGGCCTGCTCACGCTCAAGCAATCGGACAATGGCACGATGCTGATCGGCGGCGGCTGGCAGGGCCGCGGCGAGCCGGAAGCCGGCGAGACCGCGCTGATCCCGGAAAACCTCGTCACCAATCTCCGCCTGGCCGCCACCGCCATTCCCCGGCTGCGCGAAAGCCGCGTGGTGCGCAGCTGGAACGGCTTCGAGGCGCATGTGCCGGACTACCTTCCACTGGCCGGCCCGGTGCCCGGCGTGAAGGATGCCTGGGTGCTGGCCTGCGTGCGCGGCGGCTACACGATCGGGCCCTATATCTCGGAACTGCTCGCGACGCAGATCCTCGGCGGCCAGCCGGAGCTGCCGCTGTTCCATCCCGGCCGTTTCAACCAGGCGATCGCCGCCTGAGCAGGAGAGGAAGACCACCATGCGACCTCGCCTTCCCCGCCGCGTGCTCCTGGTCGCGGCGATCGCCGCGCCTGCTCTGGCACGCGCCCAGGCCTGGCCCACGCGGGCGGTCACCGTCGTCGTGCCCTATGCCCCCGGCGGCGGTGCGGATTCCGTCACGCGCGCCGTCGCGCCGCTGCTCGAGCGCGGGCTCGGCCAGCCCGTGGTGGTGGAGAACCGCGCCGGCGCAGGCAGCGCGGTCGGCTCCACCCATGTCGCGCAGTCGCGGGCGGATGGCTACACGCTGCTGATGGGCGCGACGCCGCTCGCCATCAATCCTGCCCTGCAGCCCAACCTCACGCCGAAGGAGCCGATGCGGGAGCTGGTTCCGATCGGGCCGGTCTATCGCAACCCCTTCGTGCTGCATGTGCATCCCGGCCTGCCCGCGACGACGCTCGCGGCCTTCCTGGATTACGCGAAGGCCAATCCGGGCCGGATCAACTACGGCTCCGCCGGCGTCGGCACGCTGAACCATCTCGCGATGGAATTGCTCGCCTATCGCGCCGGGGCGCGCATGGAGCACGTGCCCTATCGCGGCACCGGCCCCGCGCTGCTCGATCTGCGCGCCGGGCGTTTGCAGGCCATGTTCACCTCCCTGCTCGAAGGCGCGCCGCTGCTGCAGGAGAATGCCTCCCGCCCGCTCGCGGTCTCCTCGCCGAACCGCCTGCCGCAGCTGCCGCAGGTGCCGCCCGTGGCGGAGACGCTGCCGGGCTTCGCCGTTACCTTTTGGCAGGGGCTCTTCGCCCCTGCCGGCACGCCCGAGCCGATCATCGCGCGCCTGGCCGAGGTGCTGGCCGCCGCCACCGGCGATGCCGCGCTGCGCGCCCGCTTCGCGGAGCAGGGCACCGAAATCCTGGGTGGCGGGCCTCAGGCGCTGGCGCGCATGCTGGCCGAGGACACCGAGGTCTGGGCGCGCGTTGCGCGCGAGACCAATCTGCGCATCGAGTAGGAGCCCGCCATGCCGCGCCTCACAGCCGAGACCCTCGGCGGCCCGATCCCCGCCGTCGTCACGCCCTTCACTGAGGCCGGCGAGATCATGGAGGACGCCTTCCGCGAGGTCGTCGAGCGCCAGATCGCGATCGGCGCGGGCGGCATCTGCGTCGCGGGCGACAATGGCGAATCCTGGGCGCTTGACGCGGCCGAGCGCGCGCGCCTGACCCGGCTCGCCGTGGAGCAGGCGCGCGGCCGCGTGCCGGTGATCATGGGCGCGAGCGCGCCCACCGCGCGCGCCACCATCGCCTATGCCCGCGCCGCGCAGGAGGCCGGCGCGCATGCCCTGCTGGTGATGCCGCAACCCTATGTGCTGAAGGCGACGCGCGAGGAGCTGCTGCGCCGCTTCTCGGCGCTGGCCGCCGCCGTGGACCTGCCGATCGTCGCCTACAACACGCCGCGGCGCTCCGGCATCGACCTGACGGTGGATGACATCGCCGCGATCTGCGATGCCGCGCCGGTGATCGGCATCAAGGAAAGCAGCCGCGACTTCTTCCACCACACGCATCTGCTGGACCGGCTGGGGTCGCGCATCGCGGTGCTGACCGGGCCGGGCCACTACCTGATGCCGTGCATCGCGCTTGGCGCGCGCGGCTTCATCGCCACGGGGCCGGAGTTGCTGGGGCGCGATTGCGCGAAGATCATGGCGCTGGGCAAGGCCGCGCCGTCGGCCGAGACGCGGGCGATGCACCGCAGGCTGACGGTCGCCTACCAGATGCTGATGGGCACCGGCACCTGGCCCGCGGCGCTCAAGGCCTCGCTGAACCTGCTTGGCTGGCCCGCCGGCGTACCGCGCGAACCGGTGCTGCCGCTCGCCGGCGCGGAGCTGGAGAAGGTGCGGAAGACATTGGTGGAGCTGGGGTTGCTGTAGCCGGGCGATGCGCGCGGCTCACCACCCGCGCGCCCGCATCTCCTCCATCAGCGCGGCTTCCTCCACGCCGACCAGCGCGTGGCTGCGCTTGAGCACCACGCCCTCCACCAGCACATCCCGCACGCAGCGCCCGGACGCGCTGTAGAGGACATTCGCCGCCAGATCATGCGCCGGCGCCATCTCCAGCCGGTCGAGATCCAGCACGATCAGGTCCGCGCGCTTTCCCACCTCCACCGACCCGATCAGGCGGTCCATCCCAAGCACGCGCGCGCCATCGATCGTCAGCATCCGCAGCATCCGGCGCACCGGCAGCGCGGTCGGGTCGTCCGCGCGCATCTTCCCCACCAGCGCCGCGAGCCGTGCTTCCCAGAGCAGGTCGCAACTGTTGTCGCTCGCCGTCCAATCCGTGCCGAGGCCAACCGGCACGCGTTCCACGAAGCGATGCAGCGCGATGGTCCGTGCCTCGATCTTCAGGTTGCTCGCCGGGCAATGCGCGATGGCGGTGCCATCCGCGCACCAGCCTTCGATCTCGCTCTCGTCGAGGTAGATCGCGTGTGCCGCCACCACGTCCGGCCCCGCCAGCCCGGCCTTGCGGAGGCAGGCCAGTGCCCCGTCATGGCCGCGCGCGCGCACCGCCGCGACCTCGGGCGCGGATTGCGCGACATGCAGGAAGACGCGCGCGCCCAGCTGGCGCGCGCGGCGGGCGCAGTCCGCCAGCAGCGTATCCGAGCAGGAATCCAGCGCATGCGGCGCGATGCCTGCCGTCACGCGGCCGCGCGCAGGATCGCAGCCGTAGCGATCCAGCAGCGCGTCGGTCTCGCGCCACGCGGCCTCCGCGCGCCGGTCGGTGATCGTGCTGCCGACCACCGCGCGCATCCCGCTCGCCTCGATCACCGGCGCCAGCGCATCCATCCCCGCCAGCCGATCGGCGATGCAGGTCACGCCATTGGCGATGAATTCCGCGCAGGCAGCGCGGAGCGAGAGCGCGTAGTCCTCCGGCCCGAAGCGCTCCTCGCCCGGCACCTTGTAGGACCCGGCCCAGAAGTCGCGCGGCAGGTCTTCGGACAATCCGCGGAACAGCCAGGTCGCGGCATGGGTGTGGACGTTCACCAGGCCCGGCATCACCAGCCCGCGTCGGCAATCCAGCAGCGCGTCGCCCGGCCGCGCGAGCCCCGGGCCGATGGCGGTGATGACCCCGCCTTCCACCCGCACATCCACGTCGCGCAGCAGCGCATCCGCCGCATCCATCGTCAGCACGGTCGCGGAGGTCAGGATGGTCGCCATGCCCCTGCCTGCGCCGCGCGGCGCCCCATGGTCAAGCGTTCGCATTTTGCGCACGGCAAACCCGCAAATCGGTACTTTTGCGAACGTCCCTCTCATGCTTGCATGGGCCCCAGGGACCCAACGAGGGATGGGAGATCGGACCATGGCGATCGGACGCAGAGGCCTGCTCGCGGCCACGGCAGCAGGCGCGGGCGCCCTGGTGGGCGTGGAGACCAGCGCGCAGGGCCGCGCGGTGATCAACCTCCAGCTCGGCTGGCTCACCTCCGGCAACCAGATCGGCGAGGTTTGCGCCAAGCAGCTCGGCTACTACGAGCAGGAAGGGCTGGAGCTGCGCATCCAGGCCGGCGGGCCGAGCATTGACGGCGTGGCGATCGTCGCCTCCGGCCGCTTCGAGATCGGCCAGGTCTCCTCCTCGCCCTCGCTGATGCTGGCGGCGAGCCAGGACCTGCCGATCCGCTGCTTCGCCGCGGGCGCGCAGGAACATCCCTTCAGCTACATCTCCCGCGCCGGTCGCCCGGTGCGGGAGCCGCGCGACCTGATCGGCAAGAAGGTCGGCACGCAATCCACCGCGGTGATCCTGCTGCGCGCGATGCTCGCCAAGCACAACATCCCCGAGAACCAGGTCCAGGTCATCCCGATGGGCGCCGACATGTCGCCGCTGATGACCGGCCAGGTGGATGTCGTCACCGGCTGGCTGACCAACACCACCGCGCTGCGCGTGATCCCCGATCCGGTCGCGATGCGGCTGTGGGACACGGGCGTCAGGCTCTACGCGCTGCCCTACTACGCGACGGTGCAGACCATCGAGCGGCGCGCCGACGTGCTGGCGCGCTTCCTGCGCGCGAGCGGCCGTGGCTGGGCCTATGCCCAGGCCAATCGCGATGCGGCGACCGACATGCTCGTCAAGGAATTCCCGAACTTCAACCGCGCCGATGAGCGCGCCGCGCTCGACGTGATGCTGCACTACGCCTTCGGCGAGCGCACCGCGACCGAGGGCTGGGGTACGATGGACCCGGCGGTGTGGCGCGAGCAGATCGAGCTCTACGCGCAGCTCGGCCAGTTCTCCCGCCGCACGCCGCGGCTTGAGGAGGTGATGACGATGGACATCCTCCAGCGCACGGCGAATGATCGGCCGAAGCTCGGGCGGATGGCGTGACGATTGCCGTTGACTGCCGGAATGTGACCGTTCGCTTCGTCACGGATCGGCGGACGGTCACAGCGCTGCGGGACGTGTCGTTCGACGTGGAGGCGGGCGGCTTCCTCGCACTGCTTGGCCCCTCTGGCTGCGGCAAGTCCACGCTGCTGCGGGTCGTCGCCGATCTCGTCGCGCCCTCCTCCGGCACGGCGACGGTGTTCGGCACCACGCCGGCCGAGGCACGCGCGGCGCGCGCGCTCGGTTTCGTCTTCCAGGATGCCGCGCTGCTGCCCTGGCGCACCGCGATCCAGAATGTCGAACTGCCGCTTGAAGTCGGTGGGCGGCGCACGCTGCCGCCGGGCGCGCCGACGCCGCGCGAGTTGCTGAAGCTCGTCGGGCTGGAAGGCTGGGAACACAGTTTCCCGCATGAGCTCTCGGGCGGCATGCGCCAGCGTGTCTCGATCGCGCGTGCCCTGCTCGGCGGCCCGCGCCTGCTGCTGATGGACGAGCCCTTCGGCGCGCTCGACGAACTGACGCGCGACAGGCTGAACGAGGAGCTGCGCCGCATCTGGGCGGAGACCGGCACGACGATCCTGTTCGTCACGCACTCGGTCTATGAGGCCGTCTATCTCGGCGAGCAGGTGCTGGTGCTTGCCGCCAATCCGGGCCGCGTCGCCGCGCGCGTCGTGGTGGATTTGCCGCGCGAGCGCGACCTGCCGATCCGCGAGACGCCTGCCTTCACGCGGATCGTCTCGCAGCTGCGCGATGCGATGGGAAGGCGCGCCGCATGAGCACGACCGCGATCGAGACAGCCGAGGACCCTGGCCTCCGCGCCGCGGAGGAAGCGCATCACCGCCGCATGCGGCGGCTCGCCTGGCGTCGGCGCCTGCTGCCGGCCGCGGGGATCGCCGCCTTCCTCGGCCTCTGGGCCTTCATCGTGTGGTTCTGGGAGGTGCCGCGCTTCGTCGCCCCCTCGCCGCTGCTCGTCGTGCAGACGATCGCGGAGAAGTGGCACATCCTGCTCGCGAACCTGCTGCCCACGGCGATCCAGGCCATCGCGGGCTTCATCATCGGCAACCTCGCCGCCATTGTCATCGCGACCGTCTTCGTGCACCGCAAGACGGCGGAAGAGGCCTTCTTCCCGGTGGTGGTGCTGATCAACACCATCCCCGTGGTCGCCAAGGCGCCGATCCTGGTGCTGCTGATGGGCAACGGGATGGAGCCGAAGATCGCCATCGCCGCGCTGATCTGCTTCTTCCCCACGCTCGTGAACATGGTGCGCGGGCTGGAATCGGTGAACCCGCAGGCGATGGAGCTGATGCGCGTGCTGTCGGCCAGCGAGCGCGAGATCTTCTTCAAGCTCCGGCTGCGCAACGCGCTGCCCTACCTGTTCTCCGCACTGAAGATCGCGGCTTCCACGGCGGTGATCGGCTCGATCGTCGGCGAATGGATCGGCGCGACGGTCGGCATCGGCGCGCTGATCATCCAGTCCATGTACAATTTCGATAGCCCGATGCTCTACGCCACGGTCATCGTCGGCTCCGCCTTCTCCGTCGCCTTCTTCGCCGTGATCGTCGCCGCGGAACGCTTTTTCATCCGCTGGCAGCCGACCAGCAATCATTGAGGACACGCCCATGAGCGACCGGATCACCGAAGCGCCTGGCGAGGCCAAGGTCGTCGCGCGCAGCGACGTCGTCGTGGTCGGCGGCGGCCCCGCCGGGTTCGCCGCCGCCGTCGCGGCACGGCGGGAGGGCGCCAGCGTCACGCTGATCGAGCGCTATCCGTATCTTGGCGGCCTCGCGGCCGGCGGGATGGTCCTGGTGCTCGACGACATGCACAATGGCGACGAGATCACGACCACCGGCCTCTGCATGGAGATGATCGACCGCATGGCGAAGGTGGAGGCCTGCGTCTATGCACCGGCCGCCGAGCGGCTCGCCACCGTCGAGATGCACCGGAAATGGGCGAGCTGGGGCCTGTTCGACTTTCGGGCCGGCGGCAAGGTGCAGCCCATCGTCATGGCCGCCGCCTTCGACCCGGATGGCTGGAAGCGCATCTCGAACGAGATGATCGAGGAAGCCGGCGTGGATGTGCGCCTGCATTCCTGGTTCTCCCGAGCCGTCATGGACGGCAACCGCATCAAGGGCGTGATCTGCGAGACCAAGGAAGGCCGCCAGGCGATCATGGGCGAGGTGATCGTGGACGCGACCGGCGATCTCGACGTCGCCTGCGCCGCCGGCAGTCCCTTCACCCATGGCAGCTACATGCTGACCACCGTGTTCCGCCTTGGCGGCGTGGATGCCGACACCGCCGAGCGGTTCCGCTGGGAGGAGCCCGAAAAGTTCGCCGTGCTCGACAGGCAGGCGAAGAAGATCATCGGCGGGTCGTGGGATCGCTGGTGGCTGCGCACGCCGCTGCCCGGCGTGGTCTGGTGCAACTGCCCCCACATGGTTGGGCTGGACGGCATCAGCGTGGCTGACACGACGAAGGCGGATTTCGAGGGCCGCAAGCGCATCTATGCGATGGTCGAGTTCATCCGCGCCAACATGCCCGGCTTCGCGGCCTGCTACGTGATTGATGTCGCGCCGCAGCTCGGCATCCGGCAAACACGGCTGCTGATCGGCGACTATGTCGTGACCAAGGACGACGTGATGGACCGCGTCTGGTTCCCCGACACGGTGGCGCGCGGCCGCGACTACTACACGCCGTATCGCTCGATGCTGCCGAAAGGGCTCGAGGGAATCATCGTCGCTGGCCGGCACTATTCCGCGACGGAATCCGCACAGAAGAATTCTCGTGAAATTCCCCCTTGCATGGCGATGGGACAATCCGCGGGGGTCGCCGCGGCGATCGCGGCAAATCGCGGCATCGGCCTGCGCGCCGTGCCTGTCGCCGAGATCTGCGCGAAGGTCCGCGCCCAAGGCGGCGATCCCGGCGACCGGCCCTCCGCCAATGCCAAGATCATGGACCGCGCCGCATGAGCACCCCGCTTCCGCTGGAGGGTATCCGCGTCCTCGACTTCACCCAGGTGATGATGGGCCCGGTCGCGACGCAGACGCTCGCCGACTACGGTGCCGACGTGATCAAGATCGAGCGGCCGCAGGGCGATCTTTCCCGAACGTCCTTCCCCGATCCGGCGGGACCGCTCGGCCCCGTCTTCTGCTCGCTCAACCGCAACAAGCGGAGCGTGGTGCTCGACCTGCGGAAGCCGGAGGAGCGCCAGGTCGTACTCGACCTCGCGCGCACCGCTGATGTCATCGTCAACAATTTCCGGGCCGGTGTGATGGAACGACTCGGCTTCGGCTACGACGACCTCGCGAAGATCAATCCCGGCATCATCTACGCCATCGGCACCGGCTTCGGCCTGGAAGGGCCCTATGCCCACAAGGGCGGGCAGGATGTGCTCGCGCAGGCGATGAGCGGCGTGATGCATCGCCGGTCGAACGAGGACCAGCCGCTCGCGGTGCTGGCCACGACCTTCGCCGACTACTCCGCCGGCATGCATCTGGTGCAGGGCATCCTGCTCGCCATCCTGCAACGCCAGAAGACCGGCCGCGGCCAGCGCATCGCCGTCTCGCTGCTGGATTCGATGCTCGCCGCGCAGACCCAGGAGGGTGCGGCGCATCTCATGCGCGGGAAGGAGATCAACTGGGGCGCCATGCCACTCTCCGGCGTCTTCGAGACCTCCGACGGCGCGCTCGTGATGGTCGGCGCCTTCAAGGCCGATCCGCTGGGCGACATCTCGACAGCGCTGGAGATCGAGCATCTCGGCAAGGATCCGCGTTTCGTGGATTTCGCCGCGCAGGTCGCCAACAAGCCAGCCTTGCAGGCGATTTTCCGCGAACGTTTCCGCTCCAACACCACCGCCTATTGGCTGGCGCGGCTGGAGGCGCAGGACCTGCTCTGCGCGCCGGTGCGCAGCCTGGGCGAGGCGCTGGAGGATGAGCAGGCGCGGATCAACGGCATGATCCTGGAAGGCCCCGGCGAGATCGAACCGATGCGCCTGGTTGGCTCGCCGATCCACATGTCCGACGCGCCCGTCACGCTGCGCATCGCGCCGCCGGCGCTCGGAAAGCACACGGCGGAGGTAAAGTCCGAGCTCGCGAGCCGGCTGGCTGCCGAATGACCGTTCTGTTCGACGTCGCCGATCACGTCGCCCGCGTCACGCTGAATCGCCCGGAGGCGATGAATGCGGTGGATCGGAAGACCGAGGCCGAACTGCAGCGCATCTGGACGGAGATCGAAGGGCGGCGCGACATCCGCGCCGTGATCCTCACCGGCGCCGGCACGCGCGCCTTCTGCGCCGGCGCCGACGTGAAGGACAGCGACAACGTCACCGGCCTGGAGTACTGGGCGGCACCCCGCCCCGGCGGTTTCGGCGGCATCGCCCTGCGCACCACGCTCGACGTGCCGGTGATCGCGCGGCTCAACGGCCATGCGCTCGGCGGCGGGTTCGAGATGGTGCTGGGCTGCGACCTCGTCATTGCCGCCGAGAACGCGACGATGGGCCTGCCGGAGCCGAGGCTCGGCCGGCTGCCGCTGGACGGCGGCATGGCGCTGCTGCAACGCCAGATCCCCTATCGCATGGCGCTTGGCATGATGCTGACCGGCCGCCGCATCACTGCCGCCGAGGCACTGAGCTTCCATCTCGTCAACGAGGTCGTCCCGCAGGAGGGCCTCGACGCCGCTGTGGATCGCTGGCTGGAACAGATCCTGCTCTGCGCGCCGCTCTCGGTCCGCGCCATCAAGCAATGTGTGCGCCGCACCGCGCATCTTTCCGCGCAGGAAGCCCAGGCCGCGCGCCTGCCCGCGCTGGTCGAGGCGCTGCAATCGAAGGACCAGGAAGAGGGCGTCGCCGCCTTCGTCGAGAAGCGGAAGCCGGTCTGGCGCGGGGTGTGACGTGCATGCGGCCGCGCTCGCCTATTTCCGGGAAGCGGCCCGCCTCGGCTCCATCCGCCGTGCCGCGGGCAGCCTGAATGTCGCGGCCAGCGCGCTCAATCGGCAGATCCTGAAGCTGGAGGATCAGTTCGGCACGAAGCTGTTCGACCGCCTGCCTTCCGGCCTGCGCCTGACGGCCGCCGGCGAGCTGCTGCTGCGCCATGTCGCCGCGACGCTCAATGATTTCGATGCGGTGCGCGCGCAGATCGATGATCTCCGTGCCGCGCGGACCGGCCACGTCACCATCGTCGCCATCGATTCGCTGCTGGTGGATTTTCTGCCGCGCGCACTCGATCGGTTCCGTGCGGATTTCCCGGCCGTCTCCGTCACGCTCGATGCGGTCTCGCCGTCGGACGTGCCTCAGCTTGTTGCAGATGGGGCCGCCGATCTGGGCTTCACCTTCGTCGCACGCGGCGGACGCGCCGTGCATTTCGCGGCCGAGATCTCCGCCCCGATCGGCGTGGTGATGCCCGCCGATCATCCGCTCGCCGCGCGGAAGGTGATCCGCTTCCAGGATGCCGCCGCCTATCCCTTTCTGGCGCAGGCCGGGCCGCTGCCGCGATCGGCCGACATAGACCCCGATTTCAACCGCTTCCGCGCCACGCTGAAGCCGCGACTGGTCAGCAACTCCATCCAGGCGCTGAAGGTCGCGATCCGGCTCGACATGGGCATCGCCTTCTTCACGCGCCTTGGCTTCCTCGACGAGATCGAGCGCGGCGAGATCGCCTGGCGCCCCTTCGAAAGCCCCGCCATCAACGCGCTGCGGATCGGCCTGCTGCTGGCCGAAGCCCGCACGCCGACCGCGCCCGCGCGCCAGCTCACGCGCCGGCTCGCGGAAGAGCTGGTGAGGCTCCGCAGTGCCTGATTGACGAGCGGCGCGTCCCGCGCCCAGCATGCCCTGAACGCATAATGGGAGAAGCGCCATGCCCTCGATCCCGCGCCGTGGCCTGCTGGCCGCCGCGCTCACGCTGCCGGTCGCGGCGCGCGCGCAATCGGACTATCCCAGCCGCAGCATCCGCATCGTGGTGCCCTTCGCGCCTGGCGGCTCCTCGGACGTGTCGGCACGGCTCGTCGGCACGCATCTCGCGAACCGCCTGGGCCGGCCCGTGGTGGTGGAGAATCGCGCCGGCGCCGCCACCGTGATCGGCACGCAGGAGGTCGCACGCAGCGCGCCGGATGGCTACACGCTGCTGCTGACGCCGCCGCCCTTCGTCATCACGCAATTCGCCTATCCCAACCTGCCCTATGACCCCGAGCGGGATTTCCGGCCCGTCGCGCTGCTGGTGCTCTCGCCGAACGCGCTTCTCGTGAAGGCGGGCCTGCCCGCGCAGAGTTTTTCCGAGTTCGTGGCGCTGGCCAAGGCACGCCCGGGCACGCTGAACTACGCCTCGCCGGGCAATGGCTCGCTCCCGCATGTTGCGTTCGAACTGCTGAAGCTCCGCGCCGGGATTGACGTGCAGCACGTGCCCTATCGCGGCGGCGGGCCGGCCGTTGCGGACCTCGCCGCCGGGCGCGTGGATGCGATGATCGCGAGCCCCTTGGAAGCCTCCGGCCAGGTACAGGGCGGGCTGGTGCGGCCGCTGATGGTGGCGGGCACGCCGCGCATCACTGCCTGGCCACAGGTGCCCACCGCCGACGAGGCCGGCTTGCCGGGCTTTTCCACGCCGGGCTGGTTCGGCCTGTCCGCGCCCGTCGGCGTGCCCGATGCGATCGTGGCGCGCCTCAATGCGGAAATCCGCGCGGTGCTGGCCATGGAGGAGGTCCAGGCGCGGCTGCGCGATCTCGGCGCCGCCGCTGCCCCCGGCACGCCCGAAGAGTTCGGCGCGCTCATCACAGCGCAGCGGGCGCAATGGTCCGAGGCCGTGCGCGCGGCCGGTGTCCGGGTGCAATGACGCGGCCGAATATCCTCTGGCTCTGCACGGACCAGCAGCGCTGGGACACGGTCGGTGCGCTCGGCAACCCGCATATCCGCACGCCCGCGGTGGATCGGCTCTGCGCGAACGGCACGGCCTTTCGGCGCGCCTACACGCAATCGCCGATCTGCACGCCGTCACGCGCGAGCATGCTCACCGGCCGGTATCCTGCGAGCCATCATGTCTATCGCAACGGCAACGCCTTCTTCCCGCCGAGCGAGACGCTCGTCACGCGCATCCTCGCCGACCACGGCTATGATTGCGGCCTGGTGGGGAAGTTCCACCTGTCGGCCGCGAAGTATCACGAGAAGCGGCCGGATGACGGCTATCGCGTCTTCCACTGGAACCACCACCCGACGCCCGATGCCGCGCGCGGCGACGCCTACGAGCACTGGCTGCGGCACGAGAAGCGCGTGGACCCACAGGCGCTGTACCAGGACAAGGGCGCCTTCTGTGCCGCCGGCGTTCCCGCCGAGTACCACCAGACCACCTGGTGCGGCGAGATGGCCGCGCGCTTCATGGCGGATCGCCGCGACGGGCCGTGGTGCCTCTCGGTGAACTTCTTCGACCCCCACGCGCCCTTCGATGCGCCGCCCGAGGCGCTGGCCCGCGTCAACGCCGCGTCGCTGCCGCTGCCGCGGTGGCGGACCTCCGACGCGGAACGCTGGCGCGACTTCGAGAAGGTGGACCAGCAGCAGAAGAAGCCGGTGGACCCGACCATCCGCCGCAACACCGCGCCGGCGCCACCGGCCGCGCATCGCGACCACGATGTCGCACCGACCGTCCGCCATCACGATCAGATCGCAAGTCACGTGCCGGACGATTACGACGCGCTGCAGGTCAAGGCGAACTACTATGCCATGATCGAGTTCATTGACGCGCAGGTCGCGCGGCTGCTCGACGTGCTCCGCGCCACCGGCCAGCTCGACAACACGATCATCCTGTATCATTCCGACCATGGCGAGCTGCTGGGAGACCATGGCCTCGTGCTGAAGGGCTGCCGCTTCTTCGACGGGCTCGTGCGCGTGCCGATGATCTGGTCCTGGGGCGCCCGCTTCCGCCATGGGCTCGCCAGCGACGCGCTGGTGGAGCTGGTGGACATCGCGCCGACGCTGCTCGACGCCGCCGGCATCGAGGCGCCCTGGGCGATGCAGGGCCGGTCGCTGCTGCCGATCCTCGAAGGCCGCGCCGATCCGCACAGCCACAAATCTCACGTCGTCAGCGAGTTCAAGGACAGCATCGGCGGCCATCCCGACCACACGCACGGCTCGATGGTGTTCGACGGCCGGTACAAGTCAGTGATCTATCACGGCCATCCTGTGGGCGAGATCTTCGACCACGAGGCCGATCCCGGCGAGTTCGACAACCTCTGGCACGACACGGCGCTCCGCGCCGATCGTCTCAAGACACATCTCGATGCGATCGCCGCCACGATCAGCGCGGGCCCGCCGCGCAGCGCGCTCTACTGACGCCGGAAGGAAGAACCGCATGAAACGCCGCACCCTCGGCCTGCTGGCCGCCGCCCTCGCCGCCCCGCGATCCGCGCGCGCCGCCTGGCCGGAACGGCCGGTGACGGTGATCGTTCCCTACCCGCCCGGCGGCAACAACGACATCCTCGCCCGCCTGCTCGCTCCCGCGGTCGAGCGCGCGATCGGGCAGCCCCTGGTGATCGAGAATCGCGGCGGCGGTGGCGGCACGATCGGCGCCGGCCAGGCCGCGCGCGCAGCCAATGACGGCTACACGCTGCTCTTCGCCGATATCGGCATCCTGGCCATCGCACCGCATCTGTTCGCGCGCCTGCCCTTCGGGAATGACAGCTTCGCGCCGATCATCCGCCTCACCGAGGTCTCGCTGCTGGTCGGCGTGCCGAAGGACAGCCCACACCGCTCGATCGCCGATCTTGTTGCGGCGGCGCGCGCGCGGCCGGATGCGCTGAATTTCGGCACGCCCGGTCCCGGCACCGCCGGCCACATCGCGACACAGATGCTGATGAGCCTGACCGGCGCGCGCATGACGCATGTGCCCTTCCGCGGCAGCGCGCCCGCAGCGCAGGAGCTCCTCGCGGGCCGCATTGATCTGCTGATTGACGGCACGCTGCTGCCCGCCGTGCAGCAGGGCACGGTCCGCGCGCTTGCAGTCACCGGCGCGCGCCGCAGCCCCTTCACGCCCGACCTGCCGACGATCGCGGAGGCCGGCGTGCCAGGCTACGCCTTCGCTTCCTGGCATGGCGTCGTCGCCCCGCGCGGCGCGCCAGCCGAGGCGATCGCCCGGGTCAACGCCGCGTTCAACCGGGCCGTGCAGGATGGCGCCGTGCAGAATCGCGCGCGCCAGCTCGGCCTGCCGCTGGTCGGTGGCAGCGCGGCCGATTTCGCCACCTGGATCGAGGCGGAGCGCACGAAGTTCGGCCCGCTCGTGCAGGCCACCGGAGCCCGCGTGGAGTGACCGCCCGGCCCAACATCCTCTTCGTCACCGTTGATCAGTGGCCGGCCTCGCTGACCGGCTACGAAGGCCACCCGCTGATCCTGACGCCGACACTCGACCAGCTCGCGCGCATCGGCGTGCGCTACCCGCGCACCTACTCGGAATGCCCGATCTGCATCCCCGCGCGTCGGACGATGATGACGGGCACGACCGCCCGCCAGCACGGCGACCGCAGCTTCGATCCGGCGCTCCGCATGCCGGATTTGCCGACCCTGCCCTCGCTGCTCGGGGCCGCGGGCTACCAGACCACCGCGGTCGGCAAGCTGCATGTCTATCCGCCGCGCGACCGCATCGGCTTCGACGAGGTGCACCTCGCCGAGGAAGGAAGGCCGCATCTCGGCGGCCTGGACGATCACGATCTCTACCTGGCCGACCAGGGCTTCGCCGGGCGGGGCTTCGACCATGGCATGAACAACAACGACTATCTGTGGCGCCCCTGGCACCTGCCGGAACACGCGCATGTCACCAACTGGACCACCTGGAAGATGTGCCGCGAGATCAAGCGGCGCGATCCGACGCGGCCCGGCTTCTGGCATCTCTCCTACACCGCGCCGCATCCGCCGCTGATCCCATTGGCCAGCTATCTCGACATCTATCGTGACGCGCCGGCAATTCCACCGGCAATGGGCGGCTGGGCGCAGGACGAGGCAGTGCAGCCCTATGCGCTGCGCGCGATCCGCGACTACTGGGCGCATGTGAAGCCCCACCACATGGCGGGCATCCAGCGGGCCTTCATGGCGCTCTGCACCCACATTGATCACCAGCTTCGCCTGGTGATCGGCACGCTGCGCGAGGAGAACCTGCTGGACGACACGGTCATCCTCTTCATAGCCGATCACGGCGACATGCTCGGAGGGCACGGGCTCTGGGCGAAGCGGCTCTACTACGAGGACAGCGCGCGCGTGCCGACGATCCTGATCGGGCCGAAGGATGATCCACGCACGCCCGCCGGTGGCGTCGATAGCCGCCTTGTTGGCCTCGCGGACGTGCTGCCCACCCTGCTCGACTTCGCTGGCATCGCGGCACCGCCGCATGTCGAGGGGTTGTCGATGGTCGGTGAGGCGAAGCGCACCGTCCTGCTCGGTGCGTGCCGCGACGATGCCTCGGCGACACGCATGGCGACCGACGGGCGGTACAAGCTGCTTTGGTACCCCTGCGGGAACGTCGTGCAGCTGTTCGACATCGCGAAGGACCCGCGCGAGCTGCACGATCTCTCCGCCGATCCCGCGCATGCGGCGACGCGATCCAGGCTGGAAGCGGCGCTGGTGCAGGGCGCCTGGGGCGCCGACCTTGACTGGATCAGCGATGGCAGGCTCATCGGCATGCCGGCACGGCCCTTCAAGCCCGCGCCGAACCGCGGCCTCTCCGGCCAGCGCGGCCACCACTTCCCGCCGCCGCCGATCGCCGATGCCAGCGTGGTCGTCGGGACGCCGGGGTAGCACCCGGCGCGATCGGGTCTTGCATACGCATGCATGCCTGGGGCAGGTTGCCCTGACCTGGAGGGGGAAACCGGATGCCACGCTGGCTGAAGCGCTCGATCGGCGCGGCCGACAAGGAAGCCGCGCAGGCCGAGGTGCGCGCCACGGTCGAAGGCCTGCTGGCCGATATCGCGCAGCGTGGCGATGCCGCGGTCCGCGAGATGTCCATCCGCTTCGACCGCTGGGACCGTACCGATTTCCGCCTGACCGACAAGGAGATCAAGGCGTGCCTCGCGGAACTGCCCGCGCGCGCATTGGACGATATCCGCTTCGCGCAGGAGCAGGTGCGCAACTTCGCGCAGCACCAGCGCGACGCACTCAGGGATGTCGAAGTCGAGACCCTGCCCGGCGTGGTGCTCGGCCACAAGAACATCCCGGTGAACGCGGTGGGCTGCTACGTGCCCGGCGGAAAGTATCCGCTGCTCGCCTCCGCGCACATGTCCGTCGTGACCGCGAAGGTCGCGGGCGTGCCCCGCATCATCACCTGCGCGCCGCCTTTCGAGGGCAAGCCGGCATCGGCGATCGTCGCCGCGCAGCATCTGGCGGGCGCGGATGAGATCTACTGCCTCGGCGGCGTGCAGGCGGTGGGTGCGATGGCGCTGGGCACCGAGAGCATCCGCCGCGTGGACATGCTGGTCGGCCCCGGTAATGCCTTCGTGGCGGAGGCGAAGCGGCTGCTGTTCGGGCGCGGAAGTGTCGGGATTGATCTCTTCGCCGGCCCTACCGAGACGCTGGTCATCGCCGACGACACGGTGGACGGCGAGATCTGCGCCACTGACCTGCTCGGCCAGGCCGAGCACGGCCCGACCTCACCGGCGATCCTGCTGACCGACTCGGAAAAGCTGGCGCGCGCCACGATGGCGGAGGTCGAGCGACTTCTGACGATCCTCCCCACCGCCGGCATCGCCGCAAAGGCCTGGGCCGATTACGGCGAGGTGATCGTCTGCGACGGCCTGGATGAGATGCTGCGCGAGGCCGATCGCATCGCCAGCGAGCATGTGCAGGTGATGACGCGCGACGATGATTTCTTCCAGAAGAACATGACGAATTACGGCGCGCTGTTCCTCGGCCCGCGCACCAATGTCAGCTATGGCGACAAGGTCATCGGCACGAACCACACCCTGCCGACGCTGGGTGCCGCGCGCTACACGGGCGGGCTCTGGGTCGGCAAGTTCCTCAAGACCTGCACCTATCAGCGCGTGCTGACGGACGAGGCGAGCGCGATGGTTGGCGCCTATTGCTCGCGGCTCTGCATGCTCGAAGGCTTCGTCGGCCATGCCGAGCAGGCGAATATCCGCCTTCGCCGCTACGGTGGGCGCAATGTTCCCTACGGCCAGGCCGCCGAATGACGACGTTGCCGAAAACACCGTCCATGCGCCTGGACGGCCGGCGTGCGCTGGTGACCGGAGCGGGTCGTGGTATCGGGCTTGGCGCCGCGGCGGCCCTGGCTGAGGCGGGCGCGCAGGTGGTGCTCGCCGCGCGCACGCGCGACGAGATCGAGGATGCCGCGGCCGCGATCCGCGCGGAGGGCGGCCGCGCGGAGGCGCTGGTCCTCGATGTCAACGATCTCGACGCGACGGCACGCGCGATCGCCGCAGCAGGCCCGTTCCACGCCCTGATCAACAACGCCGGCACCAACCGCCCGAAGCCCTTCGCCGAGGTGACGATCGCGGATTTCGACGCGGTGATGGGGCTCAACGTCCGCGCCGCCTTCTTCGCCGCCCAGGCCGTCGCGCGCGGCATGATCGCGGCCCGAATCCCCGGTGCGATCGTGCATGTCTCTTCGCAGATGGGTCATGTCGGCGGCGCGAAGCGCAGCATCTACTGCGCATCGAAATGGGCGATCGAGGGGCTTGCCCGCGCCATGGCGATCGACCTCGCCCCGCACGGCATCCGCGTCAACACGCTCTGCCCCACCTTCATCGAGACGCCACTGACCCGCCCCTATTTCGAGGACGGCGCCTTCAAGGCCGATGTGCTGCGCCGGATCAAGCTCGGCCGCGTCGGCCAGGTGGAAGACCTGATGGGCGCCATCGTCTTCCTCTGTTCCGATGCGGCCGCCCTGATGACGGGCAGCTCGCTGATGGTGGATGGCGGCTGGACCGCGGAATGAACAAGCGGCTCGCCACGGCGCATGATGTCGCACGGCGCGCCGGCGTCTCGCAATCCGCCGTCAGCCGCGCCTTCACGCCGGGTGCTTCCGTTTCGGAGGAGACGCGCGCGCGCGTGCTGGAAGCGGCGCGCGCTCTCGGCTATCGCCCCAATGCGCTCGCGCGCGCGATGATCACCCGGCGCAGCCGGATCATCGGCGTCGCCATGGCGAACCTCCACAATCTCTTCTACCCCGATGTGCTGGAGGCGCTGTCGCGCGGCCTGCGCGCGCGCGGCTACCAGGTCCTGCTCTTCACGCCGGAAGCCGGGCGCAGCGCGGATCCGATGCTGCGGGAGGTGCTCGATTGGCGCGTTGACGGGCTGATCCTTGCCTCCACCACGCTCTCCTCGGCGCTGGCCGAGGAATGCCGTGCCGCCGGCATTCCCGTGCTGCTGTTCAACCGTACCGCGCGCGCCGCGGATGTGTCGTCGGTCACCGGCGAGAATGTCCGGGGCGGCCGGATGATCGCGGAGTTCCTGGTCGCCGGCGGGCATACGCGGCCTGCCTTCATCGCCGGCATCGAGAACTCCTCCACCAGCCGCGACCGCGAGCGCGGCTTCAACGCCCTGCTGGCCGAGCGCGGCCTGCCGCCGCCGCTGCGCGACATCGGGCATTACCGCTTCGACGCCGCCGCTGCCGCCGCACGCCGCCTTCTGGCGCGCGACGACCGGCCGGACGCGATCTTTTGCGCCAACGACCTGATGGCGACCGCGGCGATGGAAGTCGCCCGGCACGAGTTCGGACTTCGCATCCCGCGCGATCTCTCCCTGGTCGGCTTCGACGACACGACGCCGGCACAATGGCCAAGCTTTTCCCTCACCTCCTTCGCGCAGCCCGCCGCGCCGATGGTCGAGGCTGCGATCGCGCTCATCACCGAGATGATCGAGACGCCCGAGGCGCCGGTGCGCCATGTGGTGCTGCGCGGCGATCTGATGGTGCGCGGCTCCGCGCGGATCCCGCCGGAAGGCTGCGTCTCGCGCGAGGGCGCGCTGGTCTGGCGGCCGGCGGAGGAAATGGCGTGACCACCCTCGATGGCTACGCGACCCTGCCCGACTACATCCTCGGCATCACGGAGCGCATCTGGGAACGGCGTGGCATCCACCTGATCCGCCGCTGGTATGCCCCTGACTGCGTGATGCTCACCCCCGGCGGCATCGTGCGCGGCGCGGAGGCGGTGGTGCGCGGCACGCTGGAGACGCTGCACGCCTTCCCCGATCGGCAGCTGCTCGGCGAGGATGTGATCTGGTCGGATGACGGGCCGTCGCGCGGCCTGCTCTCCTCGCATCGCGTGCGCTCGACCATGACGCATGACGGCGAAGGCCTGTTCGGCCCGCCGACCGGCCGCCGCGTGGAGACGCTGACGGTCGCGGACTGCCTTGTGAAGGATGGCGTGATCACCGAGGAATGGCTGGTGCGCGACCAGGCCGGCATCGCGCTGCAGGTCGGCCTCGACCCCGTCGAGCATGCGCGCCGGCTGGCCGAGCGCGACGCCGCGCCCTGGCACCTGGAGATGGCCGCCGCCGTGCGGCGTGGCGAGCCCGAGGCGCACGCCGTGCGGCAGTCCCATTGGGCGGCCGAGGCAACCGCTGCGATGCTCGAGGCCGTGTTCAACGAGGCACGGCTTTCCGCACTCACCGATCTGCATGATCGCGCCGTTGCGCTGGTGCTGCCCGGAAACCGCCATGTCGCCGGCCTGCCCAGGCTCGACCGCTTCCTGATCGGCTATCTCGCCTCCTTCCCCGGCGCGCGGTTGGTCGTGGACCATGCGATCGCGCTGGAGGAGCCCGGCCGCCCGGTGCGTGTCGCGGTGCGCTGGCGGCTGGCCGGGGTGCATGACGGCTTCGGCGCCTTCGGCCCGGCCTCCGGCGCCGAGGTGCTGGTGCTGGGCATCACCCAGGCGGAATTCGCGGGGCCGCGCATCCACCGCGCCTGGTGGCTCGTGGACGAGCTTTCGCTGCACCGCATGATCGCACGGCATCGCGGTTGAGGCTTGCCAAGCGGGTCGGGCTTCGTCATGCTTTGCATGCGTATGCAAGAACAGGGAGGGAGCGGCCATGCCGATCCGTCGTCGTGACCTGCTGGCGGGGCTGGCCGCCGGAACCGCGCTCGGCACGCTGCCGGCCAGCGCAAGCGTCACCGCCACGCCGGGACTGCGCCCGGGAAAGCCCTTTGCCGGGACCGAGTTGAAGGTGCTCTGCGTCGTCGCCACGCAGTTCCGCGCGCATGAGGCGCGGCTCGCGGCCTTCACCGAGCAGACCGGCATCACCGCGAAATACACCTTCGTCCCCTTCGCCAATATGCGGGAGGCGCTGGCCGCCGAGATGGTCGGCGGGGGCGGCGACTACGACCTCGCCATCGTCATTGACCAGTGGGTCGCCTCGCTGGCCAACCTCCTCGATCCGCTGGATGGGCGCCTTGCCGACAAGCAGATCCCGCTGGATCGCTGGCCGGAGGCGCATCTGCGGCAGGGACGCGTGAACAACCAGCTCCTCGGCCTGCCCAGCCGCGGCCATGTGCAGCTGCTGTTCTATCGCCGTGACCTGTTCGAGAAGCACAACCTCACCGTGCCCGCCACCTGGGAGGATTTGGTCACCACCGGCCAGGCGATCCAGCAGCGCGAGCCGAACATCTCGGGCGTCGCCGTGCCGTATGGCCGCAACAACGGCCAGAACCTGATGGTCTGGTACAACTTCCTCTGGGGCCGCGGCGGCACGCTGTTCGATGAGCGCGGCCAGCCCGCCTTCAACAGCGCGGCGGGCCTGCAATCCGTGCAGGACTACGTGGACCTGCTGCGTCGCCATCGAATCACGCCGGCCGGCGCCGTCTCCTTCGCTGAGCAGGATGCGGTGAACAGCTTCGGCCAGGGCAATTCCGCCATGCTGCCGGTGTGGTGGTGGGTGCGCGCGACGCTTGCCAACCCGCAGGCGAGCCGCCTGTCCGCCCAGCAGATCGGCTTCGCGCCGATGCCGAGCTTCGCCGGCAGGCCGCGCACCACCTTCACCAACACCTGGATCTGGGGCGTCACGCGCCGGTCGCGCCGGAAGGATGCGGCGATGGAGCTGCTGACCTGGATCGCCAACCCCGCGCTGGAGCGCGAGATCCTGCTCGATCCGCGCGAATCCGACGTGGTCGCGGTGATGCAGCCGAACCTACTGGACGAGGCGGTGAACGCCCGCTTCGGCGGCATGCACCGCTACGCGGCCGAGGGCCTGGCGCGCACGCAATCCATCACCTTCGGCCCCGACTGGCCGCAGATCAGCGAGGCGCTGGAGACCGCGATGAGCGAGGCCGCGACCGGCCAGCGCAGCGTGGCGGACGCCTTCAACAACGCCGCGGCGCAGGTGCGGCGCATCACGCGGCGGGGTTGATCCACGACGATGCGCGACCGCTGGCTGAAGTATGTGCTGATCCTGCCAGCGGCACTCATCGTGATCGGCACCACCATCTGGCCGCTCGCGGTTTCGTTGATCACCAGCTTCCGCGACTGGCGGCTCACCCGGTCGCCGACCCCCGGCCCCTTCATCGGGGCCGAGCATTATGTCGTCGCGCTGACCGATGATCCCGACTTCGCCGGCGCGCTCCGCGTCACCGCCACCTTCGTCGGCATTGACGTCACGACAACGGTGCTCGCCTCGCTCGGTCTCGCGCTGCTGCTGCGCCGGGCGGGCGTGCTGCAATCCTTCACGCGCGCCATCCTGATCCTGCCCTTCGCCGTCTCGCCGGCGCTGGTCGGCATCTCCTTCCGCTTCATGTTCAACGCGGAGATGGGCGTCTTCACCTGGATGCTGAACGGCATCCTGCCGGGCTTCGGCGGCTTCGTCTGGCTGGCCGACCCGTGGGCGGCGCTGCTGGTTCTGGTGTTCTCCGATGTGTGGCGCTGGGTGCCCTACATGACGCTCGTCGTGCTCGGCGGCCTCGCGGCGCTGCCGAAGGAGCCGGAGGAAGCCGCGCGCATGGATGGCGCCACCGAGTTCCAGGTGCTGCGTGACGTCACCATCCCCGCGCTGCTGCCGGTGCTCGCGGTGGTCGCGATCCTCAAGACCGTCTTCGCGCTGAAGATGTTCGACCAGGTCGTGACGCTCACCGGCGGGGGCCCGGGCAGTTCCACCGTCACTCTCGCCTATCTCGTGTATTCCATCGCCTTCCGCTGGTACGACATGGGCTATGCCAGCGCCGTCGCCTGGATCCTCACCGCGATGCTGGTGTTCCTCGCGATCTGGTACATGCGGCTCGTGCTGCGCAAGGCAGGTCCGACATGACCGATATCGCGGCCCGCGCCGCAGCCGCCCGACGGCGCCGCGCGATCGGCAATGCCGTGCAGGCGGCGATCCTGCTGCTCGCGATCTTCCTGATCCTCTTCCCGATCGTCTGGATGGGGCTCACCGCCTTCAAGCGGCCGGTGGACCTTTTCGACCTCACGATCTTTTTCACGCCGACCTTCGACAATTTCCGAACGATCTTCGCCCCGCCCTGGAACATCGGCCGCACGCTGCTGAACAGCACGATCGTGGCCGGTCTGACCGTGCTGATTTCGATCCCCTGCTCGACGCTCGCGGCCTATGCCTTCAGCCGGTTCGAGATGCGGTTCAAGGGCGGGCTGTTCTTCACCATCCTCGCCACGCAGTTCATCCCGGCCGTCGTGGTCGTGCTACCCTTCTATCTGTTGTTCCGCGATCTGGGCCTGCTGGATACGCACCTGGCCCTCGTTGTCGTCAACCTCGCCATCGTCACGCCCTTCGCGGTCTGGATGCTGAAGGGCTTCCTGGATGCCGTGCCGACCGAAAGCGAGGAGGCGGCGATGGTGGACGGCGCGACCAGGCTGCGCGTGATCCTCGACATCGTCGTCCCCATGATCTGGCCGGGCGTGCTCGTCGCCGCCGTGTTCTGCTTCATCCTGACGTGGAACGAGTTCCTCTTTGCGCTGATCCTGACGCGCGAGGACGCCGTGACGCTGCCGGTCGGCATCATCCGCTTCCGCACGGACCGCGGCGATCTGTGGGAGCTGATCGCAGCGGCCGGCATCCTGATCTCCATCCCGATGTTCCTCATGGCCTCCGTCATCCAGCGCCACTTCGTGCGCGGCATGACCGGCGGCGCGGTGAAGTAGGGCGCCCCGAAGCATGGCCGATGTCGTCCTGCGCAACGTGACCAAGGCCTGGGGCGGCTTCACCGCCGTGAAGGACCAGTCGCTCGAGATCCGCGACGGCGAGTTCATGGTCCTGCTCGGCCCGTCGGGCTGCGGCAAGACCACGACGATGCGCATGATCGCGGGGCTGGAGGAGCCGACCGCTGGCGACATCCTGATCGGCGGCCAGCGCGTGAACGACCTGCCGCCGCGCGACCGCGACATCGCGATGGTGTTCCAGTCCTATGGCCTCTATCCGCACATGACCGTCGCGGACAACATCGGCTACCCACTCAAGCTGCGCGGCATCCGCGGCGCCGAGCGCGAGAAGCGCATCCGCGAGGCCGCGGCGAAGGTCGAGCTCGAGCCCCTGCTGCACCGCCGCCCACGCGAGCTTTCGGGCGGGCAGCGCCAGCGCGTGGCGCTCGCCCGCGCCATCATCCGCCGGCCGACCGTGTTCCTGATGGATGAGCCGCTCTCGAACCTCGATGCGAAGCTCCGTGTCTCGACGCGGGCGGAGATCAAGCATCTCCAGCATGAGCTCGGCGTGACGACCATCTACGTCACCCACGACCAGATCGAGGCGATGACGCTCGCGCATCGCGTCGCCGTCATGCAGGCCGGCGAGATCCGCCAGCTCGACACGCCCGAGGTGATCTACGACCGCCCCGCCGACCTCTTCGTCGCCGGCTTCATCGGCTCCCCCGCCATGAACCTGGTGAACGGCGCGCATGACAACGGCGCCTTCACAGCTCCCGGCGGCCTGCGCGTGGAAACCGGTGTGCCGCGGCATGGCGGCGCCGCGGTGCTCGGCATCCGGCCGGAGGACATCACCGTTGTCCAGCCCGCCACTGCCGATGTGGATGCCGATGTCTATGCGGTGGAGCTCACCGGCGATGCCGTGCTCGTCACCGCGTTGATCGGCGACCAGCGCGTGATCGCGAAGGCGGACCGCGCCTGGCGCGCCGAGATCGGCAGCCGGATCGGCCTTCGCCTCGATCCGCATCGCCAGCATTTGTTCGACGCCGCCAGCGGCAAGCGCCTGCAACCGGAATCGCCATGATGCTCAACCACCGCCTGATCCGCTACGCGGACCTCATCCCCTGCAAGAACGCCTTCGTGGATAGCCGATCGCCCGGCTCCGACGCGAAGGAGAATTTCACCCTGATCGGGCCCGGCGTCTCCGAGAATCCCAACCAGCACGTTCATATCCCCGAGGCGCATGGCTTCAACATCGGCGGCGCGCGCCAGCCGCCGCGCTGCCTCAACAGCCAGCATAGCCACGAGACGGCAGAGGTCTTCATCGTCCACAAGGGGCGCTGGCGGATGATCTTCGGCGTCAATGCCGACGAAGGCGACGTGACGATGGAAGAAGGCGACGTCATCTCCATCCCCATCCACATGTTCCGCGGCTTCGAGAATATCGGCGAGGAGACCGGCTTCCTCTTCGCCGTGCTCGGCGGGGATGATCCCGGCAAGGTCACGTGGTCGCCACGCGTCTTCGACCTCGCGAAGCAATACGGCCTCGTCCTGCTCGAAGGCGGCCGCCTGGTGGACACCACGCTCGGCGAGACGGTGCCCGACGGGGCCAGGCTGCAACGCCCGCCGACGGCGCAGGAGATCGCCGCCCTCGCCCTGCCGCCGCGCGAGAAGCTCGCGGGTTGCGTGGTGAAGGCGCGCGACTTCCGCGCGAACCCCGCCTCGCCGCTGGCGCGCGAAGGTGTGGAGGAGATTCCCATCATCACGCCGGCGCCGACCGGCGATGGCTTCGCGCCCGGCCCGATCAGCGGCTGGTGGCCGCATGGCTTCAACCTGCGCGCCCTGCGCCTGCAATCCGGCGCCGCCGTGCCGCCGCATATCCGCGTGGAGGCCGAGGTCATCATGGTCCATCGCGGCGTGCTCCAGATCACGACCCCCGATGGCGAGGTGATCCTCGGCCCCGGCGATACCTTCACCACGCCGAAGGGCATGCCGCGCGGCTTCCGCGCGAGTTCCTCCAACGGCGTCGCAGCCTATGTCGTGCGCGGCGGTGATGCGCCGGCGCCGCCGGACTTCACGTCATGACCCGCATTCTCACCACCCATGTCGGCTCGCTGCCGCGCAGCCAGATCGTCGCCGACCTGCTCTTCGCGCGCGAACGCGAGGAGCCGCTGGACATGGCGGCCTATGAGGCGGCGATGGAGCACGCCACGGAACAGGTGCTGCAGCGGCAGCGCGAGGCCGGCATTGACATCCCCTCGGATGGCGAGACGTCGAAGATCTCCTACGCCACCTACATCAAGGATCGGCTGACCGGCTTCTCCGGGGATTCACCGCGCCGCATGCCGGCCGATCTCGGCGACTTCCCGGCCTATGCCGAGAAGATCGCGCGCGCCGGCGGCACGCCGACCTATCGCCGGCCCCGCTGCACCGGACCGATCGCGGTGAAGTCCATGGAACCGCTCGCCCGCGATATCGCGGTGTTCCAGGGCGCGATGCAGGCCGCCGGCTATGATCGCGGCTTCATGAACGCAGCGTCACCCGGCGTCATCGCGCTGTTCCAGCCCTCCGACATCCACGCGGATCTCGATGCCTATCTCGATGATCTCGCGGAGGGCATGCGACACGAATACGAGGCCATCGTCGCCGCCGGCCTGACCTTGCAGATCGATGCGCCCGACCTCGCGCTCGGCCGACACATGATGTACCCGGAGCTGGAGGAGCGCGCCTTTCTCGCCCGCGCCGAGCGCCATGTCGCGGCGATCAACCAGGCGCTGCGCAACATCCCGCCCGGTCGCGTTCGGCTGCATGTGTGCTGGGGCAATTACGAAGGCCCGCATACCCGCGACATCGCGCTCGCCACGCTGCTGCCCGTGCTCAAGCCGCTGCGCATCGGCGCGCTGCTGTTCGAGGCGAGCAATCCGCGCCACGCGCATGAATGGACGGTGTGGCGCGACCCGGCCGCGCCCGACTGGGTGCTGATCCCCGGCTGCCTCGACAGCACCACCAATTTCGTGGAGCACCCGGAGCTGGTCGCCCAGCGCATCGAGACCTTCGCCCGGCTGGTCGGCCCCGAGCGCGTCATTGCCGGCACGGATTGCGGCTTCGGCACCTTTGCCGGCTACGGCGCCGTGCATGGCGACATCGCCTGGGCGAAGCTCGCCGCGCTGGCGGAGGGCGCGCGGATCGCTTCCGCGCGGCTGTGACCTACCCCCGCCGCACCACGTAGTTCTGCGCCTGGAGCGCCGCGACAATCGCGTTGCCCGTCGCGGCGTCCCGCACCTCGACCATGAGGTAGAGCTCCGTGCTCTGGACCGTCGGCGCGCCGAAGAGCTGCTGGTGCTGCACCTCGATCACGTTGCCGCCGAGCGCCGAGATGCGCGTGGAGATGTCCGCCAGCATGCCCGGGCGGTCGGGGATGTCGAAATGCAGGCGCAGGAGGCGGCCATCGCGCAGCAATTGCCGCAGCAGCACGTTGGAGAGCGCGCGCGCGTCAATGTTGCCGCCGCAGACGGGAATGCCGACCGCCTTGCCCGCGAAGCGGGCGGGATGCGCGAGCACCGCAGCGAGCCCTGCCGCGCCGGCGCCTTCCGCCACGACCTTCGCCCCTTCCACCAGCAGCGCGATCGCTTCCTCCACTGCGCGCTCGGGCACGACGAGCACCTCCGTCCCGAAGCGGCGGAGCAGGGTGAAGGGCAATTCGCCCACGTCGCGCACCGCGATGCCCTCGGCGACAGTCGGGCCGCCGACATGCACGGGCCGCCCCGCCAGGCGCTGGGCCATCGCCGAATAGGCCTCGACCTCCACGCCGAAGACCTGGATGCCCGGCTTCATCTCCAGCGCGGCCGCGGCGCAGCCGGTGGCGAGGCCGCCGCCGCCGATCGGCACCGCCATCGCCTCGATCTCCGGCGCATCCTCCAGCATCTCGAGCGCGGCCGTGCCCTGGCCCGCGATCACGCCGGGATCGTCATAGGGGTGGATGAAGGTCAGGCCCTCGCGCAGCGCGAGGTCGTAGGCATGCGCGGCCGCCTCGGCCAGCGTCTCGCCATGGAGCACTACCTTGGCGCCCCAGCCCTCCGTGCGGGTCACCTTGGTGGCCGGCGTGTATCTCGGCATCACGATGGTCGCCGCGATGCCCGCGAGGCCGGCATGCCGCGCGACCGCCTGGGCATGGTTGCCCGCCGACATCGCGATGACGCCGGCCGCGCGTTCGCGCGCGGATAGCAGCGCGATCCGGTTGGCCGCCCCGCGTTCCTTGAAGGCGCCGGTGGCCTGGAGATTGTCCAGCTTGAGAAAGATCCGCGCGCCCGTCGCCTTGCTCAGTGCGTCGCTGAACAGCGTCGGCGTGCGGATCACCGCGCCCTGGATGCGCAGCGCGGCGGCGCGGATATCGGCCAGGGTGACGTGCGGAGGCGGATCGGTGAGCAGGGCGGACATGGTGCGGGGCCTAGGGTGACGCGTGTGTTTCGCCCGGGCAGGGCAGGTTCCGCAAGCCGCCCCGGGACGCCCGGCTCGCCCCCTATCGGCCGAGCGGACCATTCGCCTGGCGGTCGCGCGCCGGCGCCTCGAAGCCGAACAGCGGCCGCAGCCGGATACCCAGCCAGCAGCCGGGGAGCACGGCGGCGAACCAGGCCAGCCCGTGGAGGCTGGCCGATGACGCGCCGCCAAGGAACGCGCCGACATTGCAGCCGAAGGACAGCCGCGCGCCGATGCCCATGAGCAGGCCGCCGAGCGCGGCGCCGATCGCTCCGTCGCGCCCGAGCGGCACGCCATGCCGCAGCTGCCCCTTCGCGGCCGCGGCGATCAGCGCGCCGAACAGCAGGCCGAGATCCGACAGCGAGGAATGCATCGCCAGCACGGGACCATCGAGCGCCGTCCTTGCCCAGGGCTCGGCCCAGAAGGCCGAGCTGGCCAGGTCGGCGCCAGCCAGCTGCACGGCCTTCGCCCCCCACACTGTGAGGCCCGCCGTGATCCCCCAAGGCACCCCCGACACGAGGAAGAGCAGCGCAGCCAGGGCGCCGATGATCGCCGCCTTGCGCAGCATTGCCATGTCCGGCCGCGCACCGCGCAGCACGAGTAGGGCCGAGACGCCGAGCAGCCCCTCCATCGCCAGCAGCCCGCCCCATGGCCCGAGCCAGGCGACGAGATCGCCGGCGCCAAGGCTCGGCAGGGCGAGCGCCGCGGGGAGGAGGAGGCTTCCGATCACCCCGCCCAGGCAGAAGAAGGGCAGCGTCACCCACATCCGGCGCGAGCCCTGCCCGGCCGCGACCAGCACGCCGGAGCCGCAGCCATTCGCGATCTGCATCCCGACGCCGAACATCATCGCGCCGATCAGCAGCGACAGACCGACGGGCGCCACGAAACGCCCATACTCCTCGACCAGGCCGCCAACGGGCACGATCACGAGCGCGGCGACCGCCGGCATCAGGAAACTCGCGCCGACCGCGCGGCCATCGCCGCGTTCAAGCAGGGCTCGGAAGCCCCCGGCGAAGCCGTAGTCGAGCAGGACGAAGGCCGCGCCCAGAACCAGCGACACGGCCAGGACCCCCGGGAGCGCCGAATCCGGCAGGAGAACGACCGTCGAGAACAGCAATGCCGCACCGCCGACGCCCAGCAGCAGGCCTGACAGGTTGGGCCGGGGCGCCACCGAAGGGTCGAGCCCAGCGGCCGGCATGGCTATTGCGCCGCTTGGCCGACGAGGCGATCCAGCAGCGCTTCCGTGCCGCGCCGCTGCTCCGGCGGGATCGGCACGCCGTGGCGGGCGAAGACGCGTTCCGCGATATCCTCGCCCGTGCTGCGCGTGATGTGGACCTGCCCCTGCTCATCCACCCAGGCCAGGATGCGCATCGGCAGGTCGAGCGCGAGCGTTGGCGTCGCGGCCATGCCGGGCGTCCCGGCGCGGGGATTGCCGAACAGCACGACGGTGCGCGCCCGCAGCGGCAGGCCGACATCGCGGGCCGCCGCGGCGTGATCCACCTCCGCGAAGACGATCCAGCCCGCCCGGCGCACGGCCGCGGCGAAGCGGTCGAGCGTCGGACGCATCGCATGCGCGCTCGGAACGGTCACCATGCCGCCATCCTGCGCGGCCGCCGGCATGGCAAGGAGGGCGGGGAACAGGCAAGCAACCCCGAGGAGGAGGCGGCGCATCGGCCCGGGCTTTGCCGCGAAGTCGGTGACATCGGACTGCTTCCTCCGGTCTGTTCGATCGCGACCCGTTCGTCACGGCAGCCGGAAAGGTTACGGACTCCTCGCGTGGCATGCCCTGACCTCCGGCGCGGCTTGCGTCCCACGCCGGCCGCGATATATAGCAGGCGCTACAGAACCGAGAGCGCCACGCGTATCCCGATGGCCCGCCCCCGCACATTCGATGAGAGCGCGGCGCTGGACGCGGCAACTGACCGCTTCTGGCGGCATGGCTACGCGGCGACCTCCGTCCGCGACCTTGGCATGGCGATGGGCCTATCGGCGCCCAGTCTCTACAACGCCTTCGGCGACAAGCGCGCGCTGTTCACGCGCTGCCTCGATCGCTACCTCGATTCCAGCCTTCGCGAGCGGATCCGGCGACTGGAAGCGCTGCGTGCGCCGCGTCGCGCCATCGAGACCTTCCTGGACGAGGTCGTCGCGCGCTCGATCAACGATCCGCGCGGCTGCCTGCTGGTGAACTCCGCCCTCGAAGTCGCGCCGCACGACCCGGAGATCGGCGCGGTCGTGGCGGCCCGGCTGACGGAGATCGAAGGCTTCTTCTTGCGCGCCATCCGGGCAGGGCGGGCGGATGGCACCATCGGCCGTGTCCATCGCGCCGCCGACCTCGCGCGACTGCTTCTGACGACGGTCATGGGCCTTCGCGTCCTGGCCCGCGCGAGGCCCGATCCCGGCCTGCTGCGCGGCGCCGCGCGGCAGGTCCTGGCCTTGCTCGATGCGCAGTCACCCGCCGATCCCGCGTGAGGCGGTCGGACACCGCGCGGCCACCATGTCGGCTTGACGCGACGCAAGGGAGAGCGATGACGATGCCAGCCACCAGGCTTGCCGCAGGCGGTGCGTTTCCCGATCTCGCGGTGCCGCGGCTGGAGGGCGGGGAGATCGCGCCCGCTTCCATGCCGGGCTGGCGCCTTGTCGTGGTCTATCGCGGCCGGCACTGCCCGCTCTGCAAGGTCTACCTCAAGACGCTCGATGGCCTGCTCGAGGATTTCGAGGCCGCCTCCGTCTCGGTCGTCGCGCTGTCCAGCGATCCGGAGGAGAAGGCGGCCTTGGACGCCACCGAGCATGGCTGGCGCTTCCCGGTGGGCTACGCCCTGAGCGTGCCGCAGATGCGCGAACTCGGCCTCTACGTCTCCGAGCCGCGCGGCCCGCAGGAGACGGACCGCGCCTTCCCGGAACCCGGGCTCTTCCTGGTGAACGCGGACGGCAAGGTGCAGATCGTGGACATCTCCAACGCGCCCTTCGCGCGCCCCGACCTCGCCGGCGTGCTGCGCGGCGCCACGCTCATCCAGGAGCGCTGCTACCCGATCCGCGGCACCCTGGCGTAGTCGCGCCATGCTCCACGGCATCCGCGCCTGCGTCTTCGACGCCTATGGCACGCTGTTCGACTTCGCCTCGGCCGCGGCGGGCTGCGCCGATGTGCTGGGCGAGCGGGCGGCGGCATTGACCGCGCTGTGGCGCGACAGGCAACTCCAGTATTCCTGGCTCCGTGGCCTGCAGGGGCGCTACGTGCCCTTCTGGCAGGTCACCGGCGACGCGCTGGATCATGCGCTGGACGCGCTCGGCCTGGCGGACCAGCCGGCGCTGCGCGAAAGGCTGATGGGCCTCTATCGGAACCTCGCGCCCTTCCCGGAAGTGCCCGGCGTGATCCGCAGCCTTCGCCAATCCGGCTTCGCGACCGCGATCCTCTCCAACGGCTCGCCGGACATGCTTGCCAGCGCGGTCGCGAGTGCGGGGCTCGACGGTGCGTTCGAGGCGGTCCTCTCGGTGGATGAGGTGCGGAGCTTCAAGCCCGATCCGCGTGTCTACCAGCTCGCCCTCGACCGGCTCGGCGTGCCGGCGGAGCGGATCGCGTTCCTGTCGTCGAACGCGTGGGACGCGCATGCCGCGGCGGACTTCGGAATGCGGGCCGTCTGGTGCAACCGCCATGCGCAGCGCCCCGAGCGGCTGCCCGGCACGCCCGCCGAGGAGATCCGCTCGCTCTTGGAACTGCCCGATCTGCTGGCGCGGCCATGACCCTGCCCGAAGCCGCGAGGCCGACGCCGCGCGACCGACCGCGGCCATCGACGCGGAGATCAGGGCGCGCGCCATGGGGCCGCCTTGGCTGAGGACCTTCGCGGTGTGACCATTGGCGCCGCCGCGTCGCGCTTGCCTTGATCTAGAGCAAACGATACAAAACGCGGGTCGCGGCCCGGTGTCGCCATGCGGGAGGAAGAGACGGAATGCGGAACCGGTTCATCGCGGCCCTCGGTCTGCTCGGCGCCCTCTCCGCCGCCGCCACGGCCCAGACCCTGCCGCCGGAGCGCATCCTGCGCATGGTGCCGAACGCGGATCTGCAGACGCTCGATCCGATCAACACGACGGCCGGCGTGGTGCAGAGCCACGCGCACATGATCTACGACCAGCTTTTCGGGCGCGACGCGGAACAGCGCCCGCAGCCGCAGATGGTCGCGAGCCATGCCGTGTCGCCCGATGGCCTCACCTGGCGCTTCACGCTGCGCGAGGGCCTCGCCTTCCATGACGGCGCGCCCGTCACCGCCGCCGATGTCGTGGCCTCGCTCCGCCGCTGGGGCGCGCGCGATCCGCATGGGCGTCAGATCTTGGCGGTGACCGCGAACCTCGCCGCCGAGGCCGATGGCAGCATCACCTGGCAGCTCCGCCGCCCGTATTCGCTGATGCTGGACGCGCTGTCGAAGCCCGCCGGCAACATGCCCGCGATCATGCCGGCGCGTGTTGCCGCGACCGATCCGTTCACCGCCATCACCGAGACCATCGGCTCCGGCCCCTTCGTCTTCGAGCGCGCCGAATGGGTGCCCGGCTCCCGCGTGGTGTATCGGCGCAACGCCGCCTATCGCCCGCGTTCCGAGCCGGCGTCCGGCACCGCTGGCGGCAAGGTCGCGCATGTGGACCGCGTGGAGTGGCTGAACATCGCCAATGCGCAGACCGCGGTGCTCGCGCTGATCCAGGGCGAGCTCGATTTCGTCGAGAGCCCCGGCGTGGACTTCCTGCCGATGCTGCAGCGGCGCGGCATGCGGCTTGCGCGGATCAACACGCTGGGCGCGCCGGGCATGATCCGGATGAACCACATCCATCCACCCTTCAACGATGCCCGCGCGCGGCAGGCGCTGATGCTGCTGGTGAACCAGGAGGAGATCCTCCAGGCCATGTTCCCCGACCCGTCGCTGTATCAGGTGTGCCACGCCTTCTTCGTCTGCGGCTCCCCGCAGGAGACGAATGCGGGCGTGCCGGCGGGGCTCGGCAGCCCGGCGGCGCGGGAGCGCGCGCGGCAGCTCCTGCGCGAAAGCGGCTATGATGGCAGCCCGATCGTCATCATGGACCCGACCGACAACCCCTTCGTCCATGCCGCGACGCTGGTGCTGGCGCAGCAGATGCAGCAGGTCGGCTTCCGCACCGATGTCCAGGCGATGGATTTCGCCTCCATGGCCGGCCGCCGCGCCAATCGCCGCCCGCCGAGCGAGGGCGGCTGGCATATCGGCCTGACCTTCTGGAACGGGCTCGGCGCCAGCGATCCTGTCGGCAACGTGCCGATGCAGGCGAGCTGCGAGCGCGCCTGGCCGGGCTGGCCCTGCGACGCGGCGCACCAGGCGCTGATCGATGCCTTCCCCTATGCCGCGAACGCGGAGGAGCGGCGGCGCATCCTCGATGAGCTGCACGCCAGCGCCTACCGCCTGGTGCCCTATGTGCCCTATGGCCAGTGGTATCTGCCGGCCGCACACTCGCCCAGGCTCAACGGCGTGCTCGCGATGCCCGGCATCATCATCGCCTGGAACATCCAGAAATCCGCGCGCTGACGGCGACCACAGCGGCGGGAATGCCGCCGAATGGAGACTTGGCGCGCGGCGCGCTGATCCGCTGACGTCCACGCTCGCGGTGCGGACTGTGCCGGCCCGCACCGGCCGGCGGCGGATGGAACGTCGTAACCTTCCCGCGCGCCCGGTCGAACCACACCGCGAAACCAGCCGGGGCATCCTGCATGACCGCGAACTTCCGATCGCCGGGCGGCCCTGCCCGGGCGCCCGAACGTCGCGACGGCATCCTTCACGCCGATCTCTGCATCATCGGCGCGGGTTCGGGCGGCCTCTCCGTCGCGGCCGGCGCGGCGCAGATGGGGGCTTCCGTCGTGCTGGTCGAGAAGCACCTGATGGGCGGCGACTGCCTCAATACCGGGTGCGTGCCGTCCAAGGCGCTGCTTGCCGCGGCGCATGCCGCCGATGCCGTGCGGCACAGCGGGCGCTTCGGGGTCAATGGGCACGAGCCGGCGGTGGACTTCGGCGCCGTGCACCGCCACGTCCACGGCGTGATCGCAGCCATCGCGCCGCATGACAGCATCGAGCGCTTCGAGGGCCTCGGGGTCACGGTGATCAGCGCCGCTGCCCGCTTCACGGGTCCGGAGGAGGTCGAGGCCGGCGGCGAGCGCATCCGCGCGCGGCGTTTCGTCGTCGCCACAGGCTCGACCGCCGCGGTGCCGCCCGTCCCCGGCCTCGCCGAGATGCCTTTCCTCACCAACGAGACGGTCTTCGGCCTGACGGAACGGCCGGAGCATCTGATCGTGCTCGGCGGGGGACCGATCGGCGTCGAGATGGCGCAGGCCTTCCGGCGCCTCGGCGCCGCGGTGACGGTCATCGAGCGCGCCACCATCCTGCCGAAGGACGAGCCCGAAGCGGTGGAGATCGTCCGCGCCGCGCTGCGCCGCGACGGCGTGGTGCTGCATGAGCGCGCGGAGGTCTCGGCGGTGCGCCGCTCCGCCAACGAGGTGGAGGTGTCGCTGTCGCTGGCAGGCGTCGAGCGCGCGGTGGCGGCCACGCATCTGCTCGTCGCCGCCGGCCGCAAGCCGAACATCACCGGCCTCGGCCTCGACGCCGCGGGTATAGAGGCGACGCCGCGCGGCATCACGGTGGATGCGCGGCTGCGCAGCACGAACCGCCGCGTCTTCGCCATCGGCGACGTCGCGGGCGGGCCGCAATTCACGCATATCGCGGGGTACCACGCCGGCATCGTCATCCGGAACGCGCTGTTCGGCCTGCCCGCCAAGGTGGACTATGCTGCGCTGCCCTGGGTGACCTACAGCGACCCCGAGCTCGCCCATGTCGGCCTGACCGACGCCGATGCGCGCGCCGCGGGCCATGCCGTCACGATCCTGTCGCAGCCGCTGTCCGGCAACGACCGCGCGCAGGCCGAACGCGCAACCGAGGGCCTGATCAAGCTTGTGCTGGGCAAGGGCGGAAGGATCCTCGGCGCGACCATCGTCGCTCCGCATGCGGGGGAGATGATCGGGCTCTGGGGCCTGGCGATCCAGCGCAGGCTGAAGATCGGGGCGATCGCGTCCTCCCTCGCGCCCTATCCGACGATGTCGGAGATCTCGAAGCGCGCCGCCGGCAACTTCTACACGCCCAGCCTGTTCGGGCCGCGCACGCGCCGCCTGGTCGGAATGATCCAGCGGTTCCTGCCCTGAGGACGGGTCCCATGACGCTGCACACCATGCTCCGCGACCGGCGGCTGTGGCTCGGCATCGGCGCGCTTGCGGCCGTCGTCGCCCTGCGTGCGACGGGGCTGTCGGACCATCTCTCGCTCGAGACGCTCGCCACGCACCGGGGGTCGCTCGACGCCCTCGTGCAGGCGAACATCGTCCAGTCCGCGCTCGGCTACGTCGCGCTCTATGTCGCCGCCGTGGCCTTCTCCTTCCCCGGTGCGGTCTTCATCACCCTCGCGGGCGGCCTGCTGTTCGGCGCGGCGATCGGCACGGCGCTGACGGTCATCGGCGCGACGATCGGGGCGACGCTGGTCTTCGTCTTCGCGCGGCACATCTTCGGCACCGATGCGCTCGACCGGCTCGGGCCGAAGGCGCGCACGCTCGGCGAGGGCATCCGGCGCAACGCCGCCTCCTACCTTCTCGTGCTGCGCCTGGTGCCGCTGTTTCCCTTCTTCCTGGTCAACCTGGTGCCTGCCTTCGTCGGCGTCCGCGCCGCGACCTATGTCGCCACCACCGCGATCGGAATCCTGCCCGGCACGGCGGTGTTCAGCCTGGCCGGGGCGGGGCTCGGCGATGTGCTGGCGATTGGCGGCGCCTTCGAGGTGCGGTCGGTGCTGACACCGGACATCCTCGGCGCGCTGTTCGGGCTTGCCGCGCTGTCGCTCGCCGCCATCCCACTCAAGGCACGCTTCGCGCGTGGCTGAGCGGATCGCGACGCGTCGCGCCCTGCTCGGCCTCGCCGGCGCGGCAGCGCTGCCGAGGGCCGGCCGGGCCGATCCGGATGCGGCGCTCCATGGGCTGCTGGCCCGTCATGTCGTCTCTCACGCGGACGGCGTGACCCGCGTGCGCTACGCTGCCTGGAAGGCGAGCGTGGCGGACATTGCTGCACTCGACGCCTGGATCGCCGAGGCGGCCGCACGCCGCCCCTCCGTCATGGCGCGGCAGGAGGCGTTCGCGTACTGGGCCAATCTCTACAACGCGCTCACGCTGAAGGTCGTGCTGGCGCGTTACCCGGTGCGGTCCATCCGCGACATCCGCTCCACGGGCGTTCCGCTCGACCCCAAGGGCTGGTTCGGGCCCTGGCGCACGCGGCTGGTCACGGTGGAGGGGCGCCGCCTGTCGCTCGACGATATCGAGCACGAGGTCATGCGCCCGACCTTCCGCGATCCGCGCGTGCATTACGCGGTGAACTGCGCCTCGATCGGCTGCCCGAATCTCTGGCCGCGCGCCTGGCGCGCCGTGACGCTGGAGCGCGAGCTCGACGCCGCGGCGGCTGCCTTCGTCAACCACCCGCGGGGCGTAGCCGTCCTCCCCGATGGGCGGCTGCGCGTCTCCTCCATCTACATCTGGTTCCGCGAGGATTTCGGCGGTGGCGAGGCGGGGGTCCTGGCCCATATCCGCCGCCACGCCTACCCGGCGCTCGCCGCGTGGCTGCAACGCGCCGCGATCGCGGAGGATGCCTACGACTGGGCCCTGAACGACGCCACCGGCCAGTAATGCCCGTCGTCCGGCACGCTTCGCGACGTCTGCGCCGAACCGGTGCGGTCGCCCGAGGGTGACGGCGCATGGCGGCGGGCGCGGGACGCAGCGCGCCCTCGCATCGTTTCCTCAGGCGAAGCTGGCATGCAGCAGCAGCGAAGCGCCCTCCGGTCGGCGCGGCGACGCCGAGCGACGCCGCGCCGCACGGCTCCGGATCGCCGCGATGCGCGCGAGCCGCGCGGCCTCCCATGCGCCGGCGACACGCGAGAGCGCGCGATCCAGCAGCGCGCGCTCGGCCTCCTCGGCATCGCCCGCGGCCAGGGCGGCGTCCACGGCGATGCGGTGTACGAGGTCGCGCTGCGCGTTGCTGCCGCCCAGCGCCTGCACATCGTGGCGATGCGCGCGCAGCAGCGCCGCGGCCTCCGCCGGGTCGCCCAGCAGCGCGGCGAGCACGCCGCGCACGACGCCGAGCCCGACACGGCCCATCACCTCCGCCTGGCTGTCCGTGTCGTCGGAAGCGCGCATCCGCATGCCCCGCAGCAGCCGCGCCGCCGCACCCCGCCGTCCCGCCGCGCCCAGCGCCACGGCGTGGTGCAGATCGGCGAAGGCGAGGCCATGCTCGTCCACGCGACGCTCCGCCTCGTCGGCCAGCTCGTCCCAGCGTGCCGCGCCGACCGGCACGCCCTGGGATTCCAGCCGCCACAGCAGCGAGGCAGCATTGGCAAGATCGCGGAAATCGGTGCCGGGCTCCCGCCAGACCTCGGTGTCGTAGAGGGAGAGCGCCGCGTCGGCCTCGCCGAGATGCAGGTGGAACAGCGCGCGGTGCCAGAAGAGATGGCGGCCGAACAGCGAGGCGCCGACCAAGCAGGGCGTCAGCGCGCCAATCCAGGCGAGCCCGTCGCGCGCGCGGCCGGCTTCCTCCATCACATGGGCGACGGCATGCCCGCCCCAGAGGTCGTCCGGCGCCTCCGCCACGGCGCGCCGCCCTTCGCACTCGGCGCGCCAGCGCTCGCCGGTCTCGCCGAGCGCGAAGGCGAGGCAGCCGCGCAGATAGGCTGAGCCGTGTGCACCCTCGGGCATGGCGCGGAGCCCGTGCAGCATCCCGAGGCGCATCCCGACAGGATCGCCGAGCATGAAGCGGATCCCATAGGCGAGCCGCAGCAGCAGCGGATCGCCGGGCGCAACGCGGAGCTGCTCATCGAGACGCTCGGCGGCCTGCCACATGTCGCCCTGGCCGGCCCATGCGGCGAGCGCCGCGACCAGCGCCACCTCGCGCGGCGTCCCGCCGCGCCGGCCGAAGGCGGCACGGGCCGCGGCCAGGCACCGGCGTGCATCGGCCTGTCGCGGCCACCGGCCGCTGCCGAGATGCAGGAGGCCGAGCACCGCATGCGCCGCCACCAGATCGGGATCGGCCGCGATCGCCGCGGCAAGCCGTGCCGCCATATCGTCGCGCTGCGCGAGCAGCGCGAGCGTCGCCTCCTCCAGCGCGGCCACGGCCGCCCCGCTCGTCGTCGTGACGGCGGCGCCCCACAGGTCGTGCAGCATACCGGCTTCCTCCATGCTCGCGCGGCGGCATCCGCGCTACGGCCATCTCGCCCTTCCTGTTCGCTGGCGCGACGCGCGCGTTACGCCCTCCATGGCCGAAAAGGGCGCCACGAGGCGCCGTAACCTCCGGTCTGCCGACAACGAAGGGCGGTCACGCGCAGCAGCCGCGTCCCGCGGTCGCCAGGGCCGTCATATCGCCCGCGCAAGAGATGGCCGGGAGGGAAGGATGGAGGACGCAGCGTTCGTCGCACGCCTTCGTGCCAGGGAGGCGCGACCCATGGCGATGCCCTGGCCGAAGCCCGCGTCGCGTGCCGCCGGCTCACGGCGCATCGCGAGGATCGTCATCGCGAAGGCGCCGCCCGCGCTCGGCCAGCGACGCTTCGAGCGCCGCGATCCGCGCATGCAGCGGCGCGGTGAGCTCGGCCACCTGCGCCGCCGTGAAGCGCGGCGTGATGTGCTGCGGGCAGTTCCAGTCGAAGGCCTCGACCGCGATCAGGACGCCGCGCTCCACGCGCGCCCGGTAGTCGGGCAGTTGCAGCGCGGCGAGCCGCGCCGGATCATCCGCCGGGCCGATCGCACGGGCGCGCCCGAGGATCTTGAGCCGCCGCCGATGCGCGTAATCCATCAGGATCAACGAGACGCGATCGTTCCGCGCCAGGTTTCCGAGGCTGACATACTGCCGGTTGCCACGGAAGTCGGCGAAGCCGATGGTCTGTTCGTCCAGCACTCGCAGGAAGCCGGGCGGGCCGCCGCGATGCTGCACATAGGGCCAGCCCGTCTCCGACACGCTGGCCATGTAGAAGCTGTCGCGCGCGGCGATGAAGTCGGTCTCGGCGGGGCCGAGGCGATCGTGATGCGGCGCCCCCTCCTCGAAGCGCAGATAGGTGCCGCGGCTGCCTTGCGCTTCCTGCGCGGCCTTCACCGCCGGGGTGAAGGCGATGTCTGCGAATCGGTGTCCCATCGGGATCCTCGCTCTCGGCCGGGCCGCGGATCGCGACCAGGCACCAGGGTTGCGGAGCGTCAGGCGGCGCGGCGCAGCTCGACCTTCGGGAAGTCGATCTCGACCTGCGTCGCCTTGCCGAGGATGTTGGTCAGCACGTTGAGGCCGACATGGACGATGATCTCGACGATCTCGCCGTCGGAATGGCCGGCCCGGCGCACGGCCTCGATCTCGGCCGCCGTCACCTCGCCGTTGTGGCTGACGAGCGCCTTGGCGAAGGCGACCGCGGCGGCGGCCCGGGCATCGGCCGAGGTGCCGGCGCGCGCGGCCTCGATCTCGGCCGCGTCCAGCCCAACCTTGCGCCCGATCGCGGTGTGCGCCGAGGCGCAGTACTGGCAGCCATTCTCCTCCGCCACCGCGAGCGCGATGCGCTCGCGCGTCTGAGCGTCCAGCGCGCCCTCCCCCAGGCCGCCATGGAGGCCAAGGAACGCCTTGAGGGCGGGCGCGGAATTGGCAAGCACGCGGATGAAGTTCGGCGTCGCGCCGAGCTGGGCCTGGACGGCATCGAGCAGCGCCTTGGCCTCGCCGCCAGCACTCGCGGGATCGATCACCTGCACGCGGGACATCGGGCGGTTCTCCTGTCGGGCTGCCGGCGATGTGCCGGCATGGCTGGACAGTGGTGCCGATCACTGCGTGACAGAACGCTCGTCCTGTGGAACTCATTGTTCCTGGAAACGGAAGAATGCGATGGACCGCCTGCGGCTGATGGAGGTGTTCGTCGCGGTCAACGAGGCGGGCAGCCTGGCGGCGGCCGCGCACCGCCTGCGCATGTCGCCGCCCGCCGTCACGCGCGCGGTCTCGGCGCTGGAGGATCGGCTCGGGGCCCGCCTCCTGAACCGCACCACGCGCAGCCTCGGCCTGACGGAGGCGGGCGCGCGCTACCTTGAAGGCGCGCGGCGCCTGCTCGCGGAGTTCGAGGCGGCGGAACGCACCGCCATGGGCGAGGCGGCGGCACCGACAGGTCACCTGACGATTGCCGCTTCGGTGGCCTTCGGGCGGATGCATGTCGCACCGCTGCTGGGACAGTTCCTGGCGGC
>VFQR01000200.1_pt1 | contig 121191 bp, 120 predicted proteins | sample 3512321 | NCBI WGS metagenome assembly VFQR01 (sample SAMN10412374, study PRJNA504923) | tailings metagenome | isolation source: Relicate 3 Philex TSF1 revegetated site | place: Philippines: Tuba, Benguet | collected 2017-08-29 | reverse complement strand
TCCTCTACCCCGTCTTCCTGATGAAGGTGCTGTGCTTCGCGCTGTTCGCGTGCGCCTTCAATCTGCTGATCGGCTATGTCGGGCTGTTGAGCTTCGGCCACGCGCTGTTCTTCGGCTGGGCGGCGTATGTGTCGGCCCATTCGGCGAAGGTCTGGGGCTGGCCGCCGGAATTCGCGATCCTGGGCGGCGCCGCGATGGCGTTGGTGCTGGGCTTGGTCGTCGGCGCGCTCGCCATCCGCCGCCAAGGTATTTACTTCGCGATGATCACGCTGGCCTTGGCGCAGATGGCGTTCTTCTTCGCCCTGCAAGCGCCCTTCACCGGCGGCGAGGACGGTTTGCAGCGCGTGCCGCGCGGCACGATGTTCGGCTTCCTCGATCTGCGCAACGATTACGTCCTTTACTACGTCGTCGCGGCGATCTTCCTGGCGTCGTTCCTGCTGATCTACCGCATCGTCCACTCGCCCTTCGGCCAAGTGCTGAAGGCGATCCGCGAGAACGAGCCGCGCGCGATCTCGCTCGGCTACCGCGTCGATCACTACAAGCTCGCGGCGTTCACGATGTCGGCGACGCTCGCCGGCCTCGCCGGGGCGACCAAGGCGATCGTGTTCCAGCTCGCCTCGCTGACCGACGTGCATTGGTCGATGTCGGGCGAAGTCGTGCTGATGACGCTGGTCGGCGGGCTTGGCACCGTCTTCGGCCCGATGATCGGTGCGGCCGTCATCGTGTCGATGCAGAACTATCTGGCCGAACTCGGCCAGTGGGTGACAGTCGTGCAGGGCGTGATCTTCGTGGTCTGCGTGCTCGCCTTCCGGCGCGGTATCGTGGGCGAGATCGCGGCCAAGATCAAAAAGCCACTTTAGAGCGACTCGGAAGCTCGTATTAGATTTCCCCTCCGGCACGCGGACAAACGCGGCCGAAGGGGGAGTCCATGCTGGATCAATATTTCGGCCTCACGCAGGCCCGCACCACCGTCCGGACCGAAATCCTGGCGGGCGTCACGACCTTCCTGACGATGGCCTACATCATCGTCGTCAATCCCTCGATCCTGGAGATCGCGGGGATGGACAAAAATTCGGTGTTCGTCGCGACCTGTCTCGCGGCAGCCCTTTCCTGCTTCATCATGGGGCTCTACGCCAACTACCCGATCGCCTTGGCGCCGGGGATGGGCCTCAACGCCTTTTTCGCCTTCGGCATGGTCAAGGGCATGGGCATGGCGTGGGAAACGGCGTTGGGCGCCATTTTCTGCTCGTCGATCCTGACCGTCGCGCTGTCGCTGAGCCCCGCGCGCGCCTGGATCTTCGACGGCATTCCCCGCGCGCTGAAATACGGTATTGCGGGCGGCATCGGCCTGTTCCTGGCCATCATCGGCCTCAAAAACGCGGGCATCGTCGTCGATCATCCGGCGACGCTGGTGACCCTCGGCGACCTTAAATCCGGCCCCGCCGTGCTGGCGGCGGTCGGCTTCGTCGTCATGGTGGCGCTGGACGCGCGCAAAGTGCCGGGCGCCATCATCATCGCCATTCTGGGCACCACCGCCGCCGGCGTGATCCTGGGCCTCACCACGTTTCAGGGCATCGTCTCCGCCCCGCCGTCGATCGCACCGACCTTCCTGAAGCTCGACATCTGGGGTGCGCTGCAGATCAGCGTGATCTCGACCATCCTGGTGCTGATGTTCGTCGATCTGTTCGACACGGCCGGCACGCTGGTCGGCGTCACCCAACGCGCCGGGCTGATGACGCCGGACGGCAAGCTGCCGCGCCTCAAAAAGGCGCTGGTCGCGGACTCCTCGGCCTCGCTGGTCGGCTCGCTGCTCGGTACGTCGAACACGACGAGCTACATCGAGAGTGCCGCTGGCGTGGAAGCCGGCGGACGCACGGGCCTCGTCGCCGTGGTCGTCGGCTTGTTGTTCATCGCCGCGTTGGTGTTCGCGCCGCTGGCGAACACGGTTCCGGCCTACGCCACCGCGCCGGCTTTGATCCTGGTCGCCTGCTACATGACCAAGGGCCTGGTCGATCTCGACTGGAACGACATCACCGAATACGCGCCGGGGATGATCGCCGCGATGGCGATGCCGTTCACCTTCTCGATCGCGCATGGGATCGCGTTCGGCTTCATTTCCTACGCCGCGATCAAGGCGCTGGCCGGGCGCGCGTCCGAAGTTTCGGGTGCGGTCTGGACCATCGCGATCCTGTTCGTCTTGAAGTTCGCGTTCCTCGGCTAGTCGCGCTAGGATCGAGCGCATGGTGGGCATCGTTCATCGTGCGCTCGGTCCGGGCGACGAAGCCAAGCTCGAGTTCTTTCTGGCGCAAACGCCCGAAAGCTCGATGTTCCTGCGTTCCAATTTGCGCGCCGCCGGGATCGTCGATCGCGGCGAGCGCTTCCAAGGCAGCTATGCCGGCACGTTCGAAGACGGCGTGCTGATCGGCGCGGCGGCGCTCTATTGGAACGGCAATCTGATGATCCAATGTCCGCAAGCCCATGCGGGCGCGTTGGTCGCCGAAACGCTGGCCGCCGGCTTGCCGCGCGCGGCGATCGGCATCATGGGCCCGTCCCTACAGGTCGAAGAGGCGATCCAGATCCCGCCCTTCTCGCTGCGGCGCGCGCGCCTCGCCGCCCGCCAGGATTTGTTCGCGCTGGCGCTGGCCGATCTCAAAACGCCCGCCTTGCCGGGCGCCGATTTTACGCTGGGTGCCGCGACCGGCGACGATCGCGCGATTCTGCGCGAGTGGCGCTATGCCTATTGCCGCGAAGTTCTGTCCTGGCCGGACGGCGAGGAATCCAAGCGTCGCGCTTCCGAGGAAATCGACCGCACGATCGACGACGGTCTTGGCTTCGTGCTGCGCCGCGCGGGAACGCCGGTCGCTTATGCCGGGATCAATGCGCGCCTGCCCGATATCGTGCAGATCGGCGGCGTTTACGTGCCCCCGGCGGAGCGCGACCAAGGTTACGGCCGGCTCGCGACCGGGGCGGCGCTGGCTTCGGCCAAAGCGGCGGGGGCGACGAACGCGATTCTGTTCACCGGCATCGAAAATGCAGCGGCGAAGTTCTGCTACGAAGGCCTGGGCTTCCGGGTCGTCGGCGACTACGCGATCGTCCTGTACTGATATCGAGGCCGCCATGATCTCCCATTTCGTCGCCGCCAAGGACCTGCCTTGGCGCGCTTCGCGCTTTCCGGGCGTCGAAACCAAGTCGCTGTTCTTCGACGCGAAAACCGGCATGGCGACGGTGCTGACGCGCCTCGCCCCCGGCGCCAAACTGCCCGATCACGAGCATGTGCTGGTCGAGCAGACCTATGTGCTGGAAGGCGAGTTGCACGACCGCGACGGTGTCGCGCGCGCCGGCGAATTCGTCTGGCGGCCGGCGGGCAGCCGCCACGAGGCGTGGACGCCCACCGGCTGCATGACACTGGCGATTTTCCAAATCCCCAATCGCTTCTACGCCGAAGACGGCAGCGTCGCGGATTTCGAGAATAATCCCTGGGAACAGCGCTGGGCCGAAACCCTGGCCGCGCGCTCAGGCTAAAGCGGCTTTCTCGTGCAGCCCGCGCGTGTCCTTGGCGGGCACGACGGGCACGAATTCGAACCCGATCCCGAGGCCTCGCCAATGCAGCACCCATTGCTGCAGCTTGGCCGCGTCGTCGGCGCGCATCAGCTGGAAGCAGCGCGTCATGTCGATCGAAATCCAGGAATCGATATATTCGACGCCATCGGGCAGGCCGCGCCCCTTCTCCGACATGTGGCGATAGATCGGCACCATATCGCCGCCCGTAAATGTTTCGACGACCATGAACAACATGCGATCAGTCCTCGCGCTTGTGGCTGTCGAGACGCTGGGCTTCCAGCGCGTCCTGCGCCGCTTGCCGTTCGCGTTCGGCCTTGGTGCGACCGAATTTCGTGCGGTTGGCGTCGGCCTGCGCCGCACGATCTTCGCGGGCTTTTGTTTTGCGCACGCGGTTGAGGTTGACGATCTCGCTCATAAGACTAGCTTAGCGCCCGCATGGTGATGCGCAATACCCCCACGCGCTACGGCGCGCCCGCCCGAACCTTCCACTGGCTGACGGTCCTGCTCGTCGCCGGGTTGTTCGGCGTCGGGCTTTATATGACGCGCCTCGAATTTTCCGATTGGAAGCTGCGCGTCTATTCCTGGCACGAGACCGTGGGCGTCTGCGTGTTCCTGCTCACCCTCGCACGCCTCGGCTGGCGGCTTTATTCCCCGCCCCCGCCCTTACCGCCCGCCCCGTGGATCGAACATGTCGCGGCCGAAACCGCGCATCGCTTCCTGTATTTCTGTCTGATCGTGCAGCCGATCCTGGGCTGGATGGGTTCCAACGCCTTCGGCTTTCCGGTCGTATGGTTCGGATTGGTGCCGCTGCCCAACCCGCTGCCGAAGGACGACGATCTGGGCGGATTGCTGCTCGGCGCGCATTCGCTGCTCGCCTATACGATGGGACTGGTGCTGTTGATCCACGCGGGCGCCGCGCTGCATCACCATTTCGTGCGCCGCGACACGATCCTCGCGCGCATGACGCCCTGGATCAAACCGCGTCCCGAGAAATTTTAAAACAGCGAGCCCTGGCGGCCGTCGGCGGCTTTGGCTTTTTTCGGCGGCTCGGGTTTCGGCTCGGCGTCGGGGGCGGGCTCGAAACACCCCGCATCGTCGTGTTTGACCGAGTTCACATAGGTCGACACGCGCGTATAGGTCAGCCACTCCGATGGCGGCGCCTTGACCAGCGACGCGGGATCGATCGCGGGATCGAGCCAGACCGCCCAATCCGCCGGCGCCAAGATGATCGGCACGCGATCATGGAATTGAGACATCGGCGCATTCGCCGCCGTGTTGACGATGGTGAAGGTCTCCAGCACCTCGCCCTTCGGCGGCACCCAGCGCTCCCATAACCCCGCGAAGGCGAAGGGCGCGCCGTCGGTCATGCGGAACAGCAGCGGCTGTTTCGTTTTGGCGCCCAGCGTCTGCCATTCGTAGAACCCGTCGGCGGGGACGAGGCAGCGGCGCTGGCGATAGGCCTGTTTGAAGGCGGGTTTCTCGGCCACCGTTTCGCCGCGCGCGTTGATCATATGGCTTTGCAGTTTCGTGTCTTCGGCCCAATAGGGCACGAGGCCCCAGCTCAACATCGCCAATTCGCGCCCCCCATCGGCCGCCCGGCGGATCACCGGGGCCGTTTGGGTCGGCGCCACGTTCCAGCGCGGCTGAAGATTGGGCAATGGGCCGTCGAATCCGAAGACCCGGCGCATCGCTTCGACGGGGGTGGTGATGGAGTAGCGGCCGCACATGCCCCGGTTATCCCTCTTGCGCCGGGGCTTGGCAATTGCGTCGTCCGGGATGCTATTCTCCCCGCCTAAATTGTCAGGGAGCCTCGTCCATGAAGTTCGGTGTCGGTCAGTCCCCGCGTCGCCTCGAAGATCGCCGGCTTTTGCTCGGTCACGGCCGTTACACCGACGACACGCTCCTGCCCCGGCAAAGCCACGCTTATTTCCTGCGTTCGCCCCAGGCGCACGCCAAGATCAAGCGCCTGGACGTGACGGCCGCGAAAACCGCCCCGGGCGTGCTGACGGTCGTGACGGGGGCGGACCTCGAAGCCGCGGGCGTGGGCCACTTGCCCTGCATGGCGCCGCAAAAGCATCGCGACGGGTCGACGACCTGGATCCCGCCGCGCCCGGCTTTGGCGACGGATGCAGTGCGCTTCGTCGGCGACCCGATCGTGATGGTCGTCGCCGAAACTTTGGCCGAAGCGCGCGACGCGGCCGAGCTGGTCGAAATCGAGTTCGAGGAATTGCCGGCCGTGGGCGACATCGCGCGCGCCGCCGCGAAGGGCGCGCCGCAAGTCTGGGCGAAAGCGCCGGGCAACGTGGCGCTCGACTGGGATATGGGCGACAGGGCCAAGGCGGACGAGTTGTTCGCCAAGGCCGCGCGCGTGATCGAGCTCGACCTCGTCAACAACCGCTTGGCGCCGTCGTCGATGGAGCCGCGCATGGCGATCGGCGAATGGGATTCGAGCTTGCAGCGCATGACGCTGCATTGCGGCAGCCAGGGCGGTGCGGGCCTGCGCAAGGTGCTGACGAACTACGTGTTCAAGACTCCCGAGAATTCGCTACGCGTGATTTCGGGCGACGTGGGCGGCGGCTTCGGGATGAAGATCTTCCTTTATCCCGAATATATCGGCGTGTTGTTCGCCGCCAAGCAGATCGGCCGTCCGGTCAAGTGGACGGGCGATCGCAGCGAAGCCTTCTTGGCCGACACGCATGGCCGCGACCACCTGACCAACGCCAAGCTGGCGGTCGACGCGAACGGCAAGTTCCTGGCGCTGAAGGTCTATACGCAGGCCAATCTGGGGGCCTATCTCTCGCATTACGGGCCGTTCATCCCGACCTTCGCGGGCACGGCGATGCTGGCGGGCGTCTACACGTTCGGCGCGGTTTACTGCCACGTCGTCGGCTATTTCACGAACACCGCCCCGGTCGATGCCTATCGCGGGGCGGGCCGCCCCGAAGCCAATTACGTGACCGAGCGCATCGTCGACGTCGCCTCGCGCGAGCTGGGTATCGCGCCGGACGAATTGCGCCGCCGTAATTTCATTCCGCCCTCGGCGATGCCGTACAAGACGGCGCTCGACACGACATACGACAGCGGCGAGTTCGCGCAGAACCTGACCGACGCGATGAAATTCGCGGATTGGGACGGGTTCCCGGCGCGCAAAGCGGCGAGCAAGGCAAAGGGCATGCTGCGCGGGCGCGGCCTTATCACTTACGTCGAGGCGTGCGGCGGCGGATCGGAGGAAACGGCGCAGATTCGTTTCGATTCCACCGGCGGCGCCACCGTTCTGATCGGCAACCAGTCGAACGGCCAGGGCCACGAAACCGCCTATGCGCAGATGGTGTCGGAACGTCTGGGCGTGCCGATGGATAGCGTGCGGGTCATTCAGGGCGATACCGACACGGTGCTCTACCCCGGCATGACCGGCGGCAGCCGTGCACTCGCCGTGTCCGGCTCGGCCGTCGGCAAGGCGGTCGAGCGCGTGATCGCCAAGGGCAAGAAGATCGCCGCCCATGTGCTGGAAGCCGCCGAAGCGGATATCGAATTCGACGGCAAGGATTTCCGCGTCGCGGGCACCGACAAGGCGAAAAGCTTCGTCGATATCGTCAAGACCAGCTTCGTCACCGCGAAGCTGCCCAACGATATGAGCATCGGCATCGACGAGACCGGCAGTTTCCAACCGCCGGGGGCGACGTATCCGAACGGCTGCCACATCGCCGAGGTCGAGATCGATCCGAACACCGGCGAGGTGAAGGTGCTCGACTACACGGTCGTCGACGATTTCGGCAACGTGATGAACCCGATGATGGTCGAAGGCCAGGTTCATGGCGGCGTGGCGCAGGGTCTGGGCCAGGCGCTGCTCGAAAACTGCGTCTACGATCCCGAGACCGGGCAGCTGCTGACGGGCTCGTTCATGGATTACGCGATGCCCCGCGCCTACGATCTGCCGCCGATCCGCTTCGCCTATAACGAAGTGCCGTGCCGCAACAATCCGCTGGGCGTGAAGGGTGCGGGCGAAGCGGGCGCGATCGGGGCCCCGCCGTCGATCATCGCAGCGGTCGTCGACGCGCTGGCCGAATACGGCGTCAAACATATCGATATGCCGGCCACGCCCGAGAAGGTCTGGCGCCTGATCCAAGCGGGTTCGGCCAAGGCCGCGGCGGAGTGAGTCTCGACTTCGTCGCCTTGCGCCCCGCCTTGATCGCATTGGCGCGCGCGGCGGCCACGGAAATCCTGCGCATCTACGCGCAGGATTTCGATGTGCGCGCCAAAGCCGACCGCACGCCGGTCACCGAAGCCGACGAGCGCGCCGAAGCGATCATCCTCGCCGGTCTCGCCAAACTTGCGCCGAGCGTTCCGGCCGTGGCCGAGGAAGCCGTCGCACGCGGCGATGTGACATGGCCCGCCACGGCGCCGCGCGAATTTTTCTTGGTCGACCCGCTCGACGGGACGCGGGAATTCGTCGAGCGCAGCGACAATTTCGCCGTCAATATCGGCTTGGTCGTCGAGGGACGTCCGGCTTTGGGCGTGGTGCTGCATCCCGTGTCGGGTGTCGTGTGGTCTGGCGGGACCGGCTTGGGCGCTTTTCGCACCGAAAAGGATGGCGGCGAAAAACCGATCCAGGCGCGCGCCAAACCCGCCGACGGCTTGGTCGTCGTCACCTCCAAAAGCCATAGCTCGGGTGCGGAAAGCGCCTATTGCGACGGCATGGTCGTGAAGGAACATCGCAAGGTCGGCTCGGCCGCGAAATTCGGTCTGGTCGCCGAAGGTACGGCGGATCTCTATCCGCGCCTGGGCCCCACGTCGGAATGGGATACGGCGGCCGGCGAAGCTTTGCTGGTCGCTTCGGGCGGCCATGTCGAGAAACTTGACGGCACGCCCTTGGTTTACGGCAAGCCGGGCTTCCGCAATCCCGATTTCGTCGCGCGCGGCGCGTGGTAAAGTTCCGCTGATAGACCGGAGGAAGACATGGCCCGTGTACGCGATTTGACACCCGACGATTTGCCGCCCGATCTGGCCGCGATCTTCCGAAAATACGCCTCCGAATACGGCCCCTTCGCCAATCAGGCGTCGATCGTGGCGCATGTGCCCGCCGCCTTGCGTCACATCATGCCGATGCTGATGGAATTGCGCGCGGCCAAGACGCTGCCGCGCCGATATCTGGAAATCGCGATCGTCGTCGTCTCCAAGCTCAACGCCTGCCATTACTGCGTCGGCCACCATGTGCCGATGCTGAAGGTCGAAGGCGTGCCGGAGGATGCGGTCGCGCAGATCCCCGACAAGGTCGATCATTCCGCCCTCGACGATGTCGATCGCCTCGTCATCGCTTATTCGGTCGCGGTGACGAATGATCCGCACCGCATCGGCGACAAGATGCACGCCGAGCTGCGCAAGCATTTCACCGAGGCGCAGGTGGTGGAGCTCACCTTGCGCATTGCGCTGACGACGTTCTTCAACAAATTCTCGGAAGCGCTGGGCATCGAAGAAGAAGGCGCGGAAGCGCACGCGGCGCAGTAACGTCTAGCGGTTCAGCGCCGCCAGCACGTCGTCGCCCGCCGCCGCCAATTCGCGCGCGGCGGTCGAACCCGGCTCGAATTCCGTCACACCCAGCCCCGCCCCCAAGCTCGACGCATAGGCCGTGCGGTTGCCCAGCGCCACGCGGCACACGCCCGCATCGAGCGCGTTGAGCTTCTCGACCATGTCGCTGGCGAGGGTCGAGCGCGGCGGCATGCGGTTGATGACCAGCATCGACGGGCGGCGTTCTTCGCGCGCCAAGGCCAGCGTCGGGCCCGTCGCCCACAAATCCATCGGCGACGGCTGTACGGGCACCAGCACCAAATGCGCGTAGCGGATCGCCGTGCGCGAATCCGTCATCGCATGGGGCGCTGAGTCGACGATCACGATGTCGTGTTCGCGCGCCATGCGGTCGAGTTCGGTCGGCAAGCGCCAGCCCGAAAGCTGGGCGAAGCCGAAGCCAAGCCCCTGACCGTCGCGCGCGTTGAAGCGCAATTCGGTCCAGCGCGTGAAGGAGCCTTGCGGATCGATATCGGCGGCGGCCGTGCGCAAACCGCGCCCGGCGAAATAGGCGGCCAAGTGCGCGGCGAGCGTGGTTTTGCCCGCCCCTCCCTTTTGCTGCGCGACGACGACGATCCGACCGGCCATAAGCCGAACATAGCGCGGGGCCATCGCGCATGCTAGCAACCGCCCCTATGCGGCCCCGGAAGATCACCAAGGCGAGCCTGGCGCGCGCGGCAAGCGCTTTGCGCGACGGCCGCCTCGTCGCCTTCGCGACCGAGACGGTCTACGGGCTGGGGGCGCGCGCCGACGATCCGCGCGCGGTCGCCAAAATCTACGCCGCCAAGCGCCGGCCGCGATTCAATCCGTTGATCGCGCATGTGCCCGATCTCGCCGCCGCCAAGCGCATCGCGACATTCGACGCGCGTGCCGAAATGATCGCACGCGCGTTCTGGCCCGGCCCGTTGACGCTGGTGCTGCCGCTGCGCGGGGCCGCGCGTATTTGCAACGCGGCGCGCGCGGGGCTTCCCAGCATCGCGATCCGTATTCCCGCCCCAAAGGCCGCGCGCGACTTGCTGCGCTTGGCGGGTGTGCCCATCGCCGCCCCCAGCGCCAACCCGTCGGGCCGTTTGTCGCCGACGCGCGCGATCGACGTGGCGCGGGGCCTCGCGCATATCCAAGGCGACGTGCTCGACGGCGGGCCCTGCGCCGTCGGCGTGGAATCCACCATCGTCGATTTGACCGGCGCACAAGCGCGGCTGCTGCGCCCGGGCGGTGTGGCGGCGGAAGATATCGCCGCACTGATCGGCGATCTGGCCGCCCCCGGCGGCGGCACGATCAAGGCGCCGGGCATGCTGGCGAGCCACTACGCCCCGCGCGCCAAGCTGCGCTTGAACGCCGGCGGACCGGACGAAGGCGAGCTTTATTTGGGCTTCGGCGGCTTGCCGCAAGGAACGGACGGGATCGACCTGTCCCCGCGCGGCGATCTGGCGGAGGCGGCGCGCAATCTGTTCACCGCCTTGCGCGATCTCGATGGGCGCGGTGCCGCGCGCATTGCCGTCGCCGCGATCCCGGAAAAAGGCTTGGGCCGCGCGATCAACGATCGCTTGCGCCGCGCCGCCGCACCCCGTCCTTAGAACGGCCGCGTCATATAGACGCCGCCGCCGAAGCTCGCGATCACCGCGCGATCGCACGGGGCGGGTTTGAAGCCGTAGCGCGGCCACATCGTTTCCGTGCCCATCACCGCGATCAGCGACAAGCCATCGAAGGATTTCGCGCGCGCGACTTCCGCCAGGCGTTCGATCGCGAGCGGCACAAGCCCGTGCCCGCGCGCGGCTTCCGACAACGCGATGTCATGCAGATGGATAAAAACCGGCTTCGCGGGCGCGTAGCGCACCTGGTCGAGACGCGGCGGATTGCCCGCATCGGCGGGCAGCGCCAGGCAATACCCGACCCCGCGACCGCCCTTCTCGGCGACCATGCAGGATTCCGGGGAGGCGCGGAATTTCGCCGCGAAAGCCGCGAAACTTTCGACATGTTCGGGATAGATGGAATTACCGAGCCGATCGACGAAGCCCAAATCGGCTTCGCGCATCGGACGCCAAGCGGGAATGGCGGGATTCATTTTTGCGGGTGGCCTCCAATCCGATTCGCTTTATACCACGCCGGTCATGAGCGCGACCGTCCCCCTTTCCGTCTGGCGCCTGGGCGCATCCGGCGTCGCCGCCGTTATCGGCTTTTCGCTGTTGATCCCCTACACGGCGATCCGCCTGGAAGGGCTGGGCCATTCGGCGACGGCGATCGGCGTATTTTCGGCCATCCCGTGGCTCGCCGTCCTGGCGCTGGCACCGTTCATCGCCCGGCTCGCCCAGATCATCGGCGGCAGCACGATGTATGTGCAGGCGGCGTTGATCTCCGCGCCCTTTCCGCTGGTCTTCGCGCTGACCGAGAATTACCTCGTCTGGTGCGCGATCAATTTCCTGATCGGCGTCGCCGCGGCGTTGCGCTGGATCGTGTCCGAAGCCTGGGTCGTCGACCTCGTCCCCGCCGACCGGCGCGGCCGGGCGGTCGGGCTTTACGAAACCTCGCTCGGCTTTTCGTTCATGTGCGGGCCGCTGCTGCTCACGCCCTTCGCGCCCGATAGCCCGGTCCCGGCTTTCATCGCCATCTTGCTGTGGACGCTCTCATGGCTGCTCGCCTCGGGCCTGCCCGCGACGCCGGCGCGCGAGGGCGACGAGCGCCCGCGCGAAAGCAGCTTTGCGCTGGTCTTGCGCGCCGTCCCCGCCGCGATCGTCGCGGCCGTCGTCGGCGGCGCGTTCGAAACCGGCTTGACCGGCATCGGCACCTATTGGGGGCTGGCGATCGGCTTGAGTGCGGCCGAAGCCGCCTTGCTCGCCGCCGCCTTGGGGGCGGGTTCGTTCCTGGCGCAATATCCGGCGGGCTGGCTCGCCGACAAAATCTCGGTCGATCGTACGGTGCGCGGCGCGCTGGTTTGCCTGATCGTCACATCCGGTGCGGCGCCTTTCCTGGCGACCGGTGCCACGGGGGCGATGTTCACCGCATTCCTGTGGGGTGGTGCGGGCGGCATGCTCTACACGTTGGCGATGATCCGTGTGGGCCACGGCTTCTCGGGTACGGCCTTGCTGCGCGCGACCGCCTCGGTCGTGTCGGGCTACACGATCGGCTGTACGGCGGGGCCCACGCTGATCGGTTTGGCGATGGAGGCAAGTCCGCGCCTGGGCTTGCCGGTCACGCTCGCATGCCTCGCGGGCCTCGCCATCGCCGCGCATATCGCGAGCACGCGCGCGAAACGCTAGGGCGCGTTCGTATCGCCCGGCCCCAGCGCGCGCTGCATCAGCACCGAATCCACCCAGCGGCCGAATTTCCAGCCGACCGACGGCAGCAAGCCGACGCGCTGAAAGCCGAACGCTTCGTGCAAACCGATCGAGGAATGATTGGCGCTGTCGCCGATCACCGCGATCAATTGGCGGGCCCCCGTCGCTTCGCAAGCCGGGATCAGCGCGCCCAGCAAGGCGCGGCCCACCCCTTGGCGGATCGCGTCGGGCGCCACATAGACCGAATCCTCCAGCGTGAAGCGATAGGCAACGCGCGTGCGGTAGAGCCCGGCATAGCAATAGCCGCGCAACCGGCCTTCGGATTCCGCAACCAGATAGGGAAAACCCTTCGTGACGACGTCCAAGCGGCGCTTGGCAAGCTCGGCTTCGTCCGGCGGCACGTCCTCGAAACTCGCCAGGCCGTGGCGCACGTGATGGGCGTAGATCGCGGCGATCGCGGGGATGTCGCTGTCGCGCGACGGGCGGACGATGATGCTCAACGTAACCTATCCGGGAAAGGTGGGCCGCCGCACCCCCCGGAGCGGCGGCCCTTTCCGCGAGCGGACGGCCGAAGCCGTCACGGTCCCGCGAAAGCTGGAATTCATGCCGTTGCGTGGTTCCCGCCTTGAAACACGGGTTTCCCCCGAAACCGGTGCCGCCGCCTTCGCGGCCGCGGCAGGGACTATAAGCCCCGGCTCGCGCCAAGACCAAGGCGAAATCGTATGCGTTGCCGGCCCTGCGCTTGGCGCTATGATCGCGCCGCCATGGACGAAATTCTGACCCGCCTGCGCGATCTCGTCGGCCCCGCCGGCTGGCTCGATACGCCCGCCGACCTTGCCCCATACGAGAAGGAGGAGCGCGGCCTGTTCCACGGCAAGGCCCGTGCGGTCGTGCGCCCGGCCGATACGCGCGAAGTCGCGGCGGTGCTGAAGTTTTGTAACGAGAACCGCCTGCCGGTCGTTCCCCAGGGCGGCAATACCGGGCTGGTCGGCGGCGGCGTGCCCGACACAAGCGGCACGCAGATCGTTCTGTCCCTGGCACGGCTCGACAAAATCCGCGCCCTCGATCCGGTCAACGACACGATGACGGTCGAAGCCGGCGTGGTCCTCGCCGACATACAAAAGCGCGCGGCGGATGCGGACCGGTTGTTCCCGCTGTCGCTGGCGGCCGAAGGCTCGTGCCGGATCGGCGGCAATCTGTCGACCAACGCGGGCGGCATCAACGTGCTGCGCTATGGCATGGCGCGCGATCTCGTCCTCGGCCTCGAAGTCGTGCTCGCCGACGGGCGCGTGCTCGACACGATGACGGGTTTGCGCAAGGACAACACCGGCTACGATCTCAAACAGATCTTCCTCGGCGCCGAAGGCACGCTCGGCGTCATCACCGCCGCCGTGTTGAAGCTCTTTCCCGCGATGCGCGAGGTCGAAACCTGCTTCGTCGCGTTGCCCGATCCCAAAGCCGGGATCGAATTGCTCGGCCGCGCGAAGGCGGAAAGCGGCGGCAACGTCCAGGCGTTCGAATTGACCGAACGCCGTCTGCTCGATTTCGTGTTCGCGCATATTCCGGGCACGGCCGATCCGCTGGCGGAGAAGCACCCCTGGTACGCGTTGATCGAATTCGCCGCCGGCGATCTGGGCGGCGCGCTCAAGACCATGGTCGAACGCCTGCTCGAACGCGCGATGGAGGACGGGCTCGTCCTCGACGCCGCGATCGCGTCGTCCGAGCAGCAGCGCAAGGCGCTGTGGAAATTGCGCGAGAGCATGACCGAAGCGCAAAAGCCCGAGGGTGCTTCGATCAAGCACGATATTTCGGTGCCGGTCTCGTCGGTGCCGGATTTCCTGGCGCGCGGGGCCGCGGCGGTCGAAGCTTTCGTGCCGGGCGCGCGGGTTTGCGCCTTCGGCCATGCGGGCGACGGCAATATCCATTTCAATATCAGCCGCCCGCTCGACTGGGCCGACGACAAATTCCAAGCGCTGCGCCACGAAATGAACGCGCGCGTGCATGCGATCGTCGCCGAATATCGCGGCTCGATCTCGGCCGAACACGGCATCGGCATTCTCAAGCGCGACGAGCTGCCGCTTCACAAGGACGCGACCGCGCTCCAATTGATGCGCACGCTGAAGGCCGCGTTCGACCCCAACAACATCCTCAATCCCGGCAAGCTGCTGCCCTGACACCCGCAAGAGGTGCGCGATGGACTACACGGCCCCGATCGACGAAATGCTGTTCGTGCTCGAAACGCTGGGCGCATCCCAGGCGCTCGCCGGCGTACCGGGCGGCGAGCATCTCGACGGCGAAACGGCGCATGCCGTGCTCGACGCCGCCGGGGCCTTCGCGTCGGGCGAATTGGCGCCGCTGAACCATTCGGGCGACAAGGCGGGCGCCAAGCTCGAAAACGGCGTGGTGCGCACGGCGCCGGGTTTCGCCGAGGCCTATCAGCGCTTCGTGGCCGGCGGCTGGAACGCGGTGCCCTTCGCCGAAGCGCATGGCGGCCAAGGCCTGCCCTGGGCCTTGGCGGTCGCGGTCACCGAAATGTGGCAGTCCGCCAATCTGGCGTTCGGTTTGTGTCCGTTGTTGTCGCATGGCGCGGTCGAATTGCTGGCCACGCACGGCACGGCCGAACAGCGCCGGATCTACGTGCCCAAACTCGTCTCGGGCGCTTGGAGCGGCACGATGAATTTGACCGAGCCGCAGGCCGGGTCGGATGTCGGCGCCATCAAGACGCGCGCGGTGGCCGATCCCGCCAACGACGGCGCGCTGGGCAAGGCCTATCGCATCACCGGCAACAAAATCTTCATCACCTATGGCGATCACGACATGGCGGACAACATCGTCCACATGGTGCTCGCACGCACGCCCGGCGCCCCCGCCGGATCGAAGGGGATTTCGCTGTTCCTGGTGCCGAAATTCCTGCCCGCCGGCGCCGACGGCACCAGCCTCGGCGCCAAGAACGATCTGCGCTGCGTCTCGCTCGAACATAAGCTCGGCATTTCGGCCGCCCCCACCTGCGTGATGGCGTTCGGCGACGATGGCGGGGCGCTGGGCTGGCTGATCGGCGCGGAAAATCGCGGCCTCGAATGCATGTTCATCATGATGAACAACGCGCGGCTATCGGTCGGCCTGCAAGGTGTCGCGATCGCCGAGCGCGCCTACCAGCAAGCCGCCGCCTACGCCAAGACGCGCGTGCAAAGCCGCGCGCTGTCGGGCAAGGCGCCGGGGCCCGTCGCGATCGTCGAACATCCCGACGTTCGGCGCATGCTGCTGGATATGAAGGCGCGGCTCGACGCGGCGCGCGCGCTGACCTACGCGGCGCATCTGTCGCTCGATCTCGCGGCCAAGTCGCCCGACGCCGCGATCCGCGCCTATCACCAAGCGCGCGTCGATCTGCTCACACCCGTCGTCAAAGCCTGGTCGACCGATATCGGCGTCACCGTCGCCTCGCTCGGCGTCCAGATCCACGGCGGCATGGGCTATATCGAGGAGACGGGGGCCGCCCAGTATTATCGCGACGCGCGCATCACGCCGATCTACGAGGGGACGAACGGCATCCAGGCCAACGATCTCGTCTTTCGCAAGATCGCGCGCGACGGCGGGGCGGCGCTCGAAACTTTCCTCGACGAGATCGCCGCGATCGAAGCCGATCTTGCGAGCGATACGCAACCCGATCTCGTCCGCGTGCGCGAGACTTTGACGCGAGCGCGCGACGCGGTCGCCGCTGCCGGGAACTTCATCGTCGAGACGGCGAAGACGGAACCCGACAAAGTCGCCGCCGGGGCCGTGCCGTTCCTCGACATGCTGGGCACGCTGGCGGGCGGCGCTTTGCTCGCCAAAGGCGCGTTTTTGGCCGCGAAGCGCCCCGGCGACCCGCATACGCGTCGCCGCTTACTTGTGGCCCGGCATTTCGCCGACCATCTTCTGTCCAAGGTGCCGGGCGCGCTACATGGCGTGCGCGACGGTGCCGAGTCGGTCTTGGCGGCCCAAGCGGCCGATTTTTAGCCACAGCGTGCGAGGAATCTTGGGGACAGGTTCAAAATTTTCTTGAACCCCGGGAAATTAGCGTTCAAAAACCGAGTCATAAGCACGGGGTGCCCGGCGTTGGAGTCGGTCACCCCGTTTTTTCAATCGTGTCCCCGTCCGATGGGGATGGTTTGGAGGTGTGGGCAAGGAATGGCAAAAAACTCCGTACTGCGCAATTTGAAGGTCGTCACCGGTGATGCCCGTGACGCCTCCCCCAAATCCCTCAAGGCGCAGTCGGCCGATCAGCCGGTCCTGTCCACACACGCTCCCGTCGAAACGGTCGCCAAAGATCACTTCATCGAACGCAACGGCGTAAAATACGCCGGCACCCATCTGCTGATCGAGCTGTGGGGGGCGAAGAATCTTGGCGATTCGGCGCTGACCGAAGCCGCGTTGCGCGAAGGGGCCGTCACCGCCGGCGCGACGATTCTGCATTGCCACCTGCACCATTTCGGGCCGAATGCCGGCCTGTCGGGCGTGCTGGTGCTGGCGGAAAGCCACATCTCGATCCACACTTGGCCGGAACGCGAATACGCCGCGATCGACGTGTTCATGTGCGGCGTGTGCGATCCCTATCAGGCGATCCCGGCGATCAAGCGCGCCTTCGAACCGACCTCGATCCAGGTCGTCGAAAGCCGCCGCGGCATCATGGCCTGATCGCCTTTTCGCCCAATCATGTGGAAAGGGCGGTCCATCGCGACCGCCCTTTTCTTTTTCGGAGTTACGCGATGACCGACAAGAAGCCCTGGTTCAAGGAAACGCTGTACCCGGCGATCGCGCAAACCTACGCGATGGACAAGGTTCTCTTCCGCGAGCGTTCGGCGCACCAGGATCTCGTGATTTTCGAGAATTCGGTCTACGGCCGCGTGCTGGCGCTGGACGGCGCCATCCAGGTCACGACGCGCGACGAATTCGTCTATCACGAGATGATGACGCATGTGCCGATCCTGGCGCATGGCAAGGCCAAGCGCGTGCTGATCATCGGCGGCGGCGACGGCGGCATCCTGCGCGAGACGCTGCGTCATAAAACGGTCAAGCACGTGACGATGGTCGAGATCGACCGCGCCGTGGTCGATATGTGCCTGAAATGGATGCCGTCGATCGCGGGCAAATCCTTCGCCGACAGCCGCGTGAATCTGGTCATCACCGATGGCGCGAAGTTCGTCGAGGAAACGGCGGCGAAATTCGACGTGGTGATCGTCGATTCGACCGACCCCATCGGCCCCGGCGAAGTGCTGTTCACGGAGCGCTTCTACAAGGCTTGCGCCAAGCTGCTGACGCCGGGCGGCATTCTGGTGAACCAGAATGGCGTGCCCTTCCTGCAGGGCGACGAAATCACGATGACGTATCGGCGCCGGCGCAAGGCGTTCAAGGTCGCGTCGTTCTATGTCGCGGCGATCCCGTCCTATTACGGCGGGTTCATGGCGTTGGGCTGGGCGACGAACGACGCGAAAGCGTCGAAGCTGCCCGTGGCGACGATCGCCAAGCGCTTCGCCAAGGCCGGCATCAAGACCAAATACTACACGCCGGAAATCCACGCGGGTTGCTTCGCCCTGCCCGCTTTCGCCGCGTCGTATATCCGTTAGTCAGCGGCGCATAATCGCGCCGGCGATGTCCGCACCGTCGCTCTTGGCGAGCGACAGATCGACATCGAGCAGGATCGCGTCGCGCAGGATCGAGCGCGTGAAATTCGCGTCCAGCACGTTGGCGCGGTGAAGATTGGCGCCGGCGAAATCGGCGTCCTGAAAATTCGCGTCGGCCAAATTCGCGGGCCACAACCGGCCCGAAGGCTGGCCGTTGGGCAGCGGCATATTGACCGGTGCAAGCGAGGCTTTGGTGAACGTGGCGCCTTGCGCGTCGCAATGGCTGAGATTGGCGCCGTTGAAATTCGCTTCCGCGCAATTGGCGCCTTTGAGATCCGCACCCGACAGATCGCTCATGATCATCTGGCAGCGCACCAGCTTGGTGCCGGAAAGGCGGGCACCCGTCAGCGTGGCGCCCGAAAGATTGGCGTTGGAGAAATCGAGGCCCGACAGATCGGCCTTGGTGAAATCGGCGCGGCGGCCCAAGCGGCCTTCCGACTTGATCCACAAAGCGTGATCGCGCAGCTGCGATTGGACGGCGTCGGAAAGCTGCTCGGCCTCGACCGCCATATTGGCGCCCTGCGTATTGGCGCGCGACAAATCCACGCCCGCCAGGATCGCGCCGATCAGATTGGCGTCGCGCAGATCGGCGCCGTCCATGATGGCGCCCGACAAATCCACGCCTTTGAGGTTCGCGCCCGCAAGATTGGCGCCCATGACATTGGCGCCCTTCAAAATTGCGCCTTCCATATTGGCGCGCGGCATCGACGCGAGTTCGAGATTGCAGCCGGTCAGCTTGGCGCCGGTGCAATCCGCCTCGGTCAAATTCGCTTTGGAAAGATCGGCACCTTGCGCGTTGGCTTTCGCCAGAATCGCCTGCTCGAGATCGGAGCCTTGCAGATCGGCCGAAACCAGCGCGATACCGTCGCCGCGGCGCGACTGCATCAACGTGCCGCCGCGCAGATCGGCGCCGCGCAGATTGGCGCCGCGCAGGCGGCAGCCGCGCAGATAAGCGCCGCGCAGATCGGCTTTGGCGAGGTTGGAGAGGCTCAAATCCGCGCGATCGAAATTGGCGGCGAACAGATCGGCTTCGGACAAATCCGCGCCCGCAAGTACCGCGCGCGACAGATTGGCGCCGGGCAGCTTCGCCTGGCGCAGATTGGCGCGCGTCAACGACACGCCATGCAAATCGGCGAGCGTCAGGTTGGCGCGTACGCCCCCCGGCTTTCGATTCAGGAATTTCTCGTGGTCCGAAAGGATCTTGACGATTTCTTGCGGACTAAGCGGACCCGGCATGTATTGGTCTTAAGGGTAAACCTGGACGATTCAAAGACCCTAATTCACCCCCGGCGGGGCGGCAAGCGTCCCCGGCCCAGGCCACGCCCCTTTCGGATGGCCGCCAGCCCGAATTTATCGCGAACGGCGTCGATCGCCTTCTCGACCTTGGCCGAGCGGGGATCGTCCGGACCCGATACGGGTTCCGTTCCGAAAAGGTCGCTCTGGCGCACTGGTTCCACCCCCGGCTCGGCCAATTCGCTGGCGCCCACTCCGATCAGGCGGAATCGGCGCTGGCGGTCGCGGGCGACTTCCTTGCGCAGCATCTCGTCCGCGGCGCGGAACAGGGTATCCGCCAGTTGCGTGCCTGCCGGCAGGGTCGTGCGGCGGGTCAAAATCTCGAAATTCGATAGTCGCAGCTTCAGCTGAACCGTCCGCCCGGCCAAATGATGCTTTTTGAGCCGATAGGCGACCTTTTCGGCCAGCGGCCAAAGCTCGCTCGACAATTCCTCCGCGTCGCCCAGATCGCGCAGGAAGGTCGTTTCGGCCGAAATCACCTTGGCCTCGCGCTCGGGCTCGACCGCGCGGTTGTCGCGCCCCTCCGCCATGCCGAACAGCCATTTGCCCGTATCCGCGTAGCGCGCGGCGAGTTCGCGCTCGCCCGCGCGCTGCAAATCGGCGACCGAAACGAAGCCGTCCTCGGCCAGCCGCGCCCCCAGCTTCGGCCCCACGCCGGGCAATACGCGGATGGAACGCGTCGCCAAAAACGCATGCGCCTCCGCCCGCCCGATCACGCCGAAGCCGCGCGGCTTTTCGAGCTCGGAGGCGAGTTTCGCGATCAGCTTGTTGGGCGCCAACCCGACCGACACGGTGATGCCGATCTCGACCTCGATCCGCTTGGCGATACGCGCGAGCGTCGCCGCCGGCGTTGCGTGATGGAGTTTTTCGGTGCCCGACAGATCGAGAAACGCCTCGTCCAGCGATAGGCATTCGACCAAGGGCGTCGTTTCCTCGAAAATCGCCTTCACCTGGCGCGAGACGCCGGCGTATTTCGCCATATCGGGACGCAGGATCACGGCATGCGGGCAAAGCTCGCGCGCCTTGAACATCGGCATCGCCGAGCGCACGCCGAATTTGCGCGCGTTATAACACGCGGTCGAGACGACGCCGCGCGTGCCGCCGCCGATGATCAGCGCCTTGTCGCGCAAACTGGGATCGTCACGCTTCTCGACCGACGCGTAGAACGCGTCGCAATCGATATGCGCGAGGCTCAGCGTGTCGAGTTCGGGATGCCGGACGATGCGCGCGGAGCCGCACGCGGTGCAGCGCAACGCCGCCGCGTCCTCGATCCGCGCGAAACAATCCCGGCACAGCCCTGGAGTCATGCGCCCATCATAACCGCCCTTCGCGGGAACGCGGGAGGTCGCTATGGTTTCCGGGACAGCAACACGGGATTCCGCCATGCCACCCCAGAAACTTACGCCCCGGATCGTGACCATCGGCTGCGCCCAGATGGGCCCGATCGCCCGTGCGGAAACCCGCGCCCACTGCGTCGAGCGTTTGATCGCGTTGCTGCGCGCGGCGCACGCCAAAGGCTGCACGCTGGTCGTGTTCCCGGAATTGGCGCTGACGACCTTCTTCCCGCGCTGGTTCATGCCCGATTGGCGCGAGGTCGATGCGTTCTTCGAAACCGAGATGCCCAACGCGGCCGTGGCGCCCCTGTTCGCCGAGGCCAAGCGCCTGAAGATCGGTTTCTATCTCGGCTATGCGGAGAAGACGCCAGAAGGGCGCCGCTTCAACGCCGCCGTGCTGGTCGACCGCGAGGGCGCGATCGTCGGCAAGTACCGGAAAATCCATCTGCCCGGCCATGCGGAGAACGAGCCCGAGCGGCCGTTTCAGCATTTGGAGAAGCGCTACTTCGAGCCCGGCGATATCGGCTTTCCGGTGTGGCGCACGATGGGCGGCATCGTCGGCATGGCGATCTGCAACGATCGCCGCTGGCCCGAAACCTATCGCGTGATGGGCTTGAAGGGCATGGAGTTGATGCTGCTGGGCTACAACACGCCCGCGATCAACGGCTGGGCGATGGTGCATTCGGAACCCGAGCCCGAGCATCTACGCCAATTCCACAATCATCTGGTGATGCAGGCGGGCGCCTATCAGAACTCGACCTGGGTCGTCGCCGCCGCGAAGGCCGGCATCGAAGAAGGCTGCTCGCTGATCGGCGGGTCGTGCATCGTGGCGCCGACAGGCGAGATCGTGGCGCTGGCGCGCTCGGTCGCCGACGAGCTGATCGTCGCCGATTGCGATCTCAGCCTTTGCGCCTACGGCAAGGAAACGACCTTCGCCTTCGCCAAGCACCGCCGCGTCGAGCATTACGGCCTGATCGCCGAACAGACCGGCGTGGTCGAGCCCGATTGATTCGCAGTTCTAGATCCCGGGTCTCGCTCACGCTCGCCCGGGATGACGGCATACTCACACGTCATCCCGGGCAAGCCGTCGCGACAGCGGCGGCGCGACCCGGGATCTCATACGATGCGGGCGTAAAAATCGTCCCAATTGGGATTGAGCGATTCGATCAATTCGAATTTCCAGGCGCGATGCCAGCGTTTGAGCGTCTTCTCGCGCGCGATCGCTTCGACGATATCTTCGTGCCGTTCGAACCACACGAGAAGCCGAAGCCTATAGCGCTTCGTGAATCCTTCGACGGCGCCGGTTCGATGTTGATGGGCGCGACGCGGTAAGTCGGACGTGACGCCCGTATAGAGCGTCCCGCGCGGGCGGTTGGTGACGATATAAACCCACCCACCTTTCTCCATGTCCGCCCCTTTCCGGGATCCCGGGTCGCGCGAACGCCTCCGGCGTCCGCTTGCCCGGGATGACGGATGTCATTTCGTGCCGAACAGGCGATCCCCGGCGTCGCCCAGGCCCGGCACGATATAGCCGTGGTCGTTGAGATGGGAGTCGAGCGAAGCCGTGAAGATCGGCACGTCGGGATGCTGTTCCTGCATCTCCTTCACGCCTTCGGGTGCGGCGAGCAGGCAGACGAATTTCAGCGATCTCGCCCCCGCCTGCTTGATCCGCTCGACGGCCGCCGACGCCGAATGCCCGGTCGCGAGCATCGGATCGACGATGATCGTCTCGCGCTCGGCGATATCCTCGGGCAGCTTGCAGTAATACTCGATGGCGTTGAGCGTTTCGGGATCGCGATAGAGCCCGACGAAACCCACGCGCGCCGAGGGCAGAATTTCGAGCATGCCGTCGAGAATGCCGTTGCCCGCGCGCAAGACCGAGACGAGGCAAATTTCCTTCCCCGCCAGAACGGGCGCGCGCATCTTCGTCAGCGGCGTTTCGATTTCCTGCGTCGTCAATGCGCGGTCGCGCGTGACTTCGTAGGCGAGCAGCATCGCGATTTCGCGCGCCAAGCGGCGGAAATCGCGCGTCTCGGTTTCCTTGCGGCGCATCTGGGTCAGCTTGTGCTGGATCAGCGGATGGCCGACGACGTTGAGCGTGCCCGTCATTCTTCTTCCCCGTTCGCTTAGAAAACAGTTCCGTCGCTGTCGATGGCGAGCGGCGGTCCGCCGCCCGGACGTTTCTCCGCCGCGATGACGCGGCCCGCGGTCCAGGTGCCGCCTTGCAACACCTTGGCCAGCGGAAAATCCTTCGCCGCGAGACCCAGCTGCGCGCGCACGCGCTCGGCGACGAGGTCGAGCAATTCGACCGTCAACGCGCGCCATTCGACGACGAGTTCCGATGTCGCATCGTGGCGATGCTTGGCTTGCGCCGGATCCTTCAGCGCCAACACGCCGGTGTCGAGGAACAAGCCGCCGTTGCGATACTCCGGCAAGCCGGTCAACGCATCGATATCGACGATCTCGATGCCGAGCCATTCCATCGGCTCGAGCAGCGAATAGGCGAGCCATTGGCTGAGCTTGTGGAACGGCACCAAGCCGTCGGTCGCGGCCGGATGGCGGCCGACATCGCCGACATTCACGCCGTCGATCGTCACGCGCGCGGGCCAGGCATCCGCGAAACCGTCGAGCAGATGATGGAGCACGCGCGCCGCCGGCAGCTTGCCTTCGCGTGCGTCGAACATCAGTCGGTCGACGAGATTGCCCAGGCGCGGCTCGGGCCCGAAAATATCCGGGCGCTTGGCGATGGCCGCCCCTAGGCGCCGCAGCAGCGCCGCGCGGGATTCCGCGCCCGCCAGCGGATTGGTGGCCGAGACTTGGAACCCGGCGGCGAGTTTTTCGCCCGTCAGCGCTTGCAGCGTTTCGGCCGTGCCCGACAAGGCACCGCTCGCGAACATATCGAAACTCGCGACCGCAAGGCCTTCCGAGCGCGCGAACACGCCGTCTTGCGTCGTGTATTTCCAATCCGGACCGGACCCGGCGTCGAGCAGCACCGAGGTGACGGCGAGATCCACGCCCAAGCGGCTGCGTTCGAGCTTGTCGTCCACACGCGCGGCATACTTGCCCCACCGATCGATGCCGCCGACATCGAAATGCCGCCAGCGCGAGTGATAGGGCACGTTCAGATCGGGATAGTCGCGGCGGATGACGGCGACCGTACGCGCGGCCGCGTCGTCGAGCCTGTCGAGATCAACGGCGAAATGCGGCGTCGTTCCCGCGCACGCCGCGTCGAACACTTCGCGCGCCCGCGCGCGGATCGTGCGCGGATCGCGCAAATGGCGCACGCGGGCCGATGGCAGGCCAAGTTCGGGCATGTCCGCCATATCAGGAATCCAGATCGCGGCCCTTGGTGGATTCGAGCTTCGCCGCATCGGGGGCCGGTCCGCCGGTGAAGTAACCGGCCGCCTTCTTCGCCTCCATCTCCACCGACGCGTCGGCGGGGATGAGGTCCGGCGGAATCTCCACCTGCTCGACGATCTGGATGCCGGTGCGGGTGATCGCCTCGGATTTCATATTGCTCATCGATGCGAAACGATCGATGCGCGAAATGCCGAGCCAATGCAGCACGTCGGGCATCAATTCCTGGAAGCGCATGTCCTGCACACCCGCGACGCATTCGGTGCGCTTGAAATAGGTCGCGGCCTGATCGCCGCCTTCCTGACGTTTGCGCGCGTTGTAGACGAGGAACTTGGTGACTTCGCCAAGCGCCCGGCCTTCCTTGCGGTTATAGACAATGAAGCCCACGCCGCCTTGCTGCGCCGTTTCGACCGCGACTTCGATGCCGTGCGCCAGATACGGCCGGCAAGTGCAAATGTCGGACCCGAACACGTCCGAGCCGTTGCACTCATCGTGCACGCGCCCGCCGATCTTGGTCTTGGGATCGCCGAGACCGCGCACGTCGCCGAACAGATAGACGGTCGTGCCGCCGATCGGCGGCAGGAACACCTTCATGTCCGAGCGCGTCACGAGCTCGGGGAACATCCCGCCAGTGTACTCGAACAGGCCGCGGCGCAGATCGGTTTCGGCGATGCCGAAGCGCTTGGCGATACCCGGCAGGAACCACACGGGCTCGATCGCGACCTTGGTCGTACGCACCGTGCCATCCTTTTGGACGATGGCGCCGTCGATCTTCAAACGCCCGGCGGCCAACGCCGCGCGGATTTCGGGCATGTCGATATGCGCGCGCGTCACCGCGATGGTCGGGCGGATGTCGAGGCCGCGCGCCAACTCGGCCGCAAACACCTCGCCCACCATGTGACCATAGGGATCGAGGCTGACGATCTTTTCCGGATCGCCCCATTGCGGGAACGGGCCGATCGGATCGGGCGGCGAGGTGTTGGTAAGGTCGGGCTTGTGCATCGGCGACAAGGCGCCCGCCGCCACGGCAAGCGCGCGATAGAGCATATAGCTGCCCGAATGCGTGCCGATGACGTTGCGCACCGACGGATCAGTCGTCGAGCCGATGATCGGTCCGCGCGCTTGCGCGCCGGGGGCGCCCCATTCGATGCGCGACGGCAGCGGCCCGCTTTTGGGCGGGTGCGAGGTCAGGGTGATGTGCTTGGATCGGGCCGCCCCAACAGGCGTGGGGCTCGGCGGGGATTGCGTACCGGTGGTCATCGGAAACGGCTCCGCTTAAAAAAGCAGTATAGAGCAATTCCCGCGGTTTTGAACAGATTTCGCCGATGACGAGTTAGGGGGCCTGGACGGCCATCGTCCCGGACCTTCCATCGACCGTACCCTGGATCAATTCGGCGACCGGCAGCTTCGCGGGATCGAGCTTTTTGGCCTCGGCCGCGAGATTGACGAATTCCACATCGCGCGCGGCGGCCTTCGCCAGCAAGGCCTCGAACCACCCGGCGTAGCGCATGCCTTCGAGCTCGGCATGGACGGTCAGCGTGTTGAGGGCGCCCGGCTTCAGCCAGCCGAGATAGCGATCGACCAACTCGGCTTCCGGATATTCCGGGCGGCCGAGCAGCTCGTCGAGTGTCGGCAGCGTGGTCGGGATCTGGATCGTGCGGAACACCTTGTCGCCCACACGCGGAATGAAAGGTTCCGTCCCGCGCGCGTCGGAGGCGTAGTCGAGCCGCGCTTCGTCATACGCCTCGAGGCTTTTGGCGTCGGCCTGCCAGCCCGCCGAGCCCGCCGTGCGCGCGGCATGGCCGAACACGCGCACATAGGCTTCGCGCGCCTTGGCGAATTCGTGGCGCGTGCGCTCCAAGCTCATCGTCGCCAAGCCATCCTGCCAGAAGACATGATCCCAGCAATGGATGCCGGTCTCGTGACCCGACAATGCGATCGCGCGCATCATATTGGCGTTGCGCTTGGCGATGTCGGGCCCCGGCAGCAGCACGCCGTTCATCAGCGTGCGTAGGCCGTAAACCTGGACGACGCTGGTGCGGCTGACCTTGGCGAAGAAGCCGGGGCGGAAAATGCGCTTGATGGCGCGGCCCGTGTTATCCGGCCCCATCGAGAACAGGAACGTGCCGAGGATGTTGTGCTTTTCGAGCGCGCGCGCCAGGGGTGCGATACCTTCGCGCGTCCCCCGGTCGGTATCGACGTCGATCTTGATGGCGAGGCGCGGGCGCCCCGTCATTGCACCGGCGAGGACGAGAGATCGCCCGCGTCCTGCGACTTCGACAGAAGATAATAGTCGAGCGTCAGGCGCAACGCGGTGCGCAGATCGGTCGTCGGGCGCCAGCCGAGATATTTCTCCGCCGCCGCGACCGAGGGCACGCGGACCTGAATATCCTCGTAGCCCTTGCCGTAATAGGCGCCGGGATCGACGTCGATCAGCTTCACCTTCTTGCGCACGTCGTCGAAGCCCTTATAGAGCGCGATCTCGTCGAGCAGCGCTTCGGCCAATTCGCGCACCGAGCAATCGTTCTTGGGCTCGCCGATATTGAAGATGCGCTGGTCGGCGCAGCCGTCCTTGTTGGCGATGATGCGCACGAGGCAATCGATCGCGTCGTCGATATAAAGGAAGCAACGGCGCTGGGCGCCGCCGGCGACCAGGCTGATATTCTCGCCGCGCACGATATTGCCGACGAACTGCGTCAGCACGCGCGAGGAGCCTTCCTTCGCCGCCCAGATATTGTCGAGCTTGGGCCCGATCCAGTTGAACGGGCGGAACAGCGTGTAGCGCAGCTTGCCTTCGAGGCCGTAAGCGTGGATCACGCGGTCGAGCAATTGCTTGGAGCAGGAATAGATCCAGCGCTGCTTGCCCGTGGGCCCGAGCACGAAATTCGAATGCTCCTCGTCGAACGGCGTGTCGGCCGACATGCCGTAGACTTCCGACGTCGATGGGAACACGACGCGCTTGTTCCACTTCACGCAGTCGCGAATGATCGCGAGATTCGCTTCGAAATCGAGTTCGAAGACGCGCAGCGGTTCGCGCACATAGGAAATCGGCGTGGCGATCGCAACCAGCGGCAGGACCACGTCGCATTTCTTGACGTGGTACTGGATCCATTCGCGATTGATCGTGATGTCGCCTTCGACGTAGTTGAAGCGCGGATTGCCGAGGAACTCCTCGATCTTGTCGCGCTGCACGTCCATGCCGTAGATCGACCAGTCGGTCGTCTCAAGGATACGTTTCGACAGATTCGAACCGATGAATCCGTTGACGCCGAGAATCAGGACTTTGAGGCTCACGAGGACGGCCTAGGAAAAAGTGAACAAGACGGGCTTTCTAGCCCAGAGAGGCGCCCGTTTCCAGCCCCAGCCCCCCGGCCTCGGCTTTGGGCTGGTCCGCCCAGTTCCAGCGCATCAGCTGAACTGCCCCCTGCCCCGAAGCGATCACCGGCGGAACGGCCGAAATCAGCGTGCCCGGCTTGCCTTGTCCCGGCACGGCTTTGGCGCGCCAGACGAACAAGCGCTTGCCGCTTACATCGCTGAATGCGCCCGGATAGGGCTCGCTGACCGCGCGCACGAGATTTACGATATCGGCGGCCTTCTTCGTCCAATCGATCCGCCCGTCCTCCGGCTTGCGGCCGCCGAAATAAGTCGCCTGGGACTCGTCTTGCGGAATGCGCGGTGCGGTCCCGGCCAACAGCGCATCGATCTGCCGCGCCAAAACCCGGCGGGCGGCGGCCACACATTTGACGGTGACGTCGGCGGTCGTCTCTTCGGGGCCGATATCGACCGCTTCCTGATCGACGATGTCGCCCGCGTCGGCGCGCTTCACCATATGATGGAGCGTCACGCCGATCTGCGTCTCGCCGTGCAGGATCGCCCAATTCGCCGGCGCGCGGCCGCGATATTTGGGCAGATACGAGCCGTGCATATTGACCGCCCCGCGTGCGGCGCGATCGAGAATGCGCATCGGGATCATCCGCCGGTAATAGGCGGAGAGGATCAGATCGGGCGCGATCTCGGCGACGCGGTTTTCGAGCCACGGCCCGTCCTTAGCTTCGAGGATCGTGGTCTCGATCCCCGCTTCGCGCGCGCGCTCGGCGACCGAGCGGAACCACTTGTTCTCGCCCGGATCGTCAGCATGCGTGGCAACGAGGCGCACGTCGTGGCCGCGCTTCAACAACTCGTCGAGGCACGCATGCCCGACTTCGGAATACGCGAAAACGACGATGCCCGGCATTACGTATCCAGCTTTTCGTGGACGGCGCGGATCTGGAAGCGCGGGCGCTTGCGCACTTCCTGATAGATGCGGCCGACATATTCGCCCAGCAGCCCGATCCCCATGATCATCACGCCGGCGAGAAAATAGAGGAAGGCGAACAGCGTGAACACGCCGTCGGCTTCCGATCCGATGAAGATGCGCCGGCCCAGAATGATCGCGACCAGGCCAAGCGAGCCCGCCGTCACCAACATGCCGACGATGGTGAACAATTGCAGCGGCACGACGGAGAAACCGGTCATCAGATCGAAGTTCAGGCGCACGAGCTTGTAGAGCGAGTATTTGCTCTCGCCCGCATGGCGCGCGGCGTGGTCGACTTCGACTTCGGCCGGGTTGGCGGCGAAATGCTGGCCGAGCGCCGGGATAAACGTCGATTGCTCCCCCGTCGCGACGATCAGGCGCACGATCGGCAACGAATAGGCGCGCAGCATGCAGCCTTGATCGGTCATGCGGATGCCGGTGATGCGCTCGCGAACCCAGTTCATCGCGCGCGACGCCCACACGCGCCAGCCGACGTCTTGGCGGTTCTTGCGGATCGAACCGACGACGTCGTGGCCTTGATCGGCCAGCGCCAGCAGCTTCGGAATTTCCTCGGGCGGATTCTGCAAGTCGGCGTCGATCGTGACGACGGTATCGCCGCGCGCGCGTTCGAACGCGGCCATGATCGCCATATGCTGGCCGGCGTTGCGCTCGAACTCGATCACCCGCACTTCCGCGGGCCGCGCCGCATGGAATTGCTTCAGCAGGTCGATCGAGCCGTCCCTGCTGCCGTCGTCGGTGTAGAGGATTTCCCAGCTTTTGCCCGTGCCGTCGAGCGTCTTGGTCAAGCGCTCGTGCAGCATGGGCAAGTTTTGGCGTTCGTTGAACACCGGCACGACGATCGAGATTTTCGGCTGCGGGGTCATTTCGTTCACGCGCGCGACAGGATCCAGACGCCGGCGCAGATCGTGGCGATCCCGGCGATTTTCATGGCCGACAACGGCTCGCCCATGAACCACCAGGCGATCAGCGCGTTGACGACGTAGCCGATGGACAGCATCGGATAGGCGAGGCTCACGTCCACGCGGCTCAACACCAAGAGCCACACGCCGACCGAGACGACGTAGCAGAACAAGCCCAGCGCCACGAACGGGTTCGTGCCGACCTGCCAGCCGATCGGCAGCAGATTCGCCATGGCGAAATCGAAATGGCCGACGCGCGTCATCCCCGCCTTCAACGCGAGCTGCGCTGCGGCGTTGAGCAGGACTCCGGTCAGGATCAGCGGCAGATATTGGACCATCAGGGCGTTCGGTTAACGATCAACATGAAGCGGCGCGTGCGCGCGAGTTCGGTGAACCTTGCCCCGACCGCTTCTTTGACTTCCGATTCGAATTGCAGCGGGACGATCATATAGACCGTCCGGTCCGCCTGCCAGCGGCGCCACAATTCCTCGGGATCGCCGAACATCCAGGCGGAGGTGTCCTCCCATTCGCGGCCGAAATCGAGCTCGCCCGACCATTGGAAGACCGAAATGCGCCTTCCGAGATAGACCGGCATATCCTGCGGATAGGCGCGGAAGGCGATCACCTCGTCCGTCGGCGACGCGACCGCGTTGATCGCCTGCGCGATCGGCTTGGCCGAGCGCGGCTGCAAATTTGCCATCGTCGTATCGACGCCTTGCAGGAACACGGCGGACGCCACGCACGCCACCGCGAAGGCGGTCGCAGTCGAACGGCGCAGCGTCCACATCAAGCCCGCGAGGGTGACGACGCCGCCCAGCGCCAACCACGGCAAAGCCGGGGCCGCGGCGGCGACGTCGATCGCCGTGTCGCCGGCGAAGAAGCGCGTATGCCCCAGTGCGACGACGATCGCGGCGACCGCGAGCGCCCCGGCCAGGCCCGCGACGATCATCAGTGCCACGCGCAGCGATTTCGCACTCGTGTCGAGCGCCACGGCGACGTAGCGACCGGCGAACACCGCGACGGGGACGACGATCGGCGTCACGTACGGGATGAGCTTCGAATCCGACGCCGAGAAAAACAGGAAGATCGCCCAGAACCACAGCGCCAGGAAAAGTTCGTCGCGCCAATTTTCCGTCCGCGCGGCGATGGCGCGCAGATTGCCCCATAGCGCCTGGAACACGATCACGGTCCAGGGGAAAAAGCCGAGCGCCATCACCGCCGCGAAGAACCACCAGGGCTGCGTGCGGCCATGGACGGTGCTGGTGAAGCGTTCGAAATGCTCGCGGACGAAATAGAAATGCCAGAACTCGGGTGATTTGATTCCGACCGCGACATGCCACGGCACGGTCAGCACCAGGAACAGGATCAAGCCTTGGATCAGCTTGACCTGCAGCAGCAGGCGCCAATTCCAGGTCAGCACGATCCACAGGCCGATGACGAGGGCGGGCAGCACGATGCCGATCAGGCCCTTGGTCATCGTGGCGGCGGCGGCGGCGACATACATCGCGTAAAGCCAACGCGAACGTGCCGCACTGCCTTCGGGCGCCTTGACCGCGAACAGAAAGGCCATGAAGCCGAAGCTCATGAACACGCCGACGGGCACGTCGAGCAGGATCACCCGCGACAATGCGAACCACAGCAGCGTCGTCGCCATGATCGTGGCGGCGAGCCAGCCCGTGCGCCGGTCATGGACCAAGCGCCCGGTCGCATAGGCGATGACAACGCCCCCCGCCGCCATCAGCGCCGTCGCCAAGCGCAGCGCGAACTCGGTCAGGCCGAACAGATGGATGAAGCCCGCCTGCATCCAGTAGAACAGCGGCGGCTTGAAGAAATATTTCACGCCGTTGATGCGCGGGGTGATCCAGTCGCCGGTCGAGAAAATCTCGCGGCCCAGTTCGGCGTAGCGCGCCTCCGACGGCACGGCCAGCGGCCGCGCCCCCAAGAACAGCAGGAAATAGGTTCCCACGATCAGGGCGACCAGCAGCAGGTCGATCGTCCAGGAAGGGTCCTTGGGCGCCACGGGGGGCGAAGGGGTCGGCGCGGGGGGCTCTTGCGCCGCCGGGGCGGGTTGGTCCACAAGCATGGGGCTTGGTACGCCCCCGGGCGATACCGCTTCAACCCCTATTTTCGGACCCGTCATGGCTCTGGTTCCCAAAGAAACCCTGCATTCGGCGGCGGAAATCGCCGCGCGCGTCGAGGCCCTGGCGGGCGAAATCGCGGTCAAGCTGCCGGGCGATTTCACGATCATCTCGGTGTTGAACGGCGCTTTCGTGTTCACAGCCGATCTGATGCGGGCGCTCGCCAAGCGCGGCGTCCATCCGCGCGTCGAATTCGTGAACCTGAAAAGTTACGGCGACGCGACGACCAGCTCCGGCCAAGTGCGCGTCACCGGCACGCTGCCGGAGGATTTGAAGGGCCGGCCGGTGCTGCTGATCGACGATATTCTGGATACGGGGCGCACGCTGTCCTTCGCCAAGCAATTGCTGGAAGGCCTGGGCGGTTCGCCGGTCAAGATCGCGGTGTTCGCCGACAAGCCCGCGCGCCGCGTGGTGCCGCTCGAAGCCGATTTCGTCGCGTTCAAAATTCCCGACCGCTTCGTCGTCGGCTATGGCCTGGACCACGCCCAGCAATGGCGCGGCCTGCCCGATCTCGCCACCGTCGACTAACGGCGGAACAAACGCCCGTCGACCAAGGCGAGGCCGAGCAAGATCACCGCGAAACCGGCGAGCGCGAGCATCGTCGGCGTTTCGCCCAATACGCCCCAGCCCATCAGCATCGCCGAGGGCGGGATCAGCATCGTGACGAGCGCGGCATTGCCCGCCCCGTTGCGCGCCATCAGCGCGAAATAGATGCGATAGGCGAGTGCTGTCGACGCCAGCGCCAAGGCGATTACCGATGCGACAACCTCGATCGAGGGCATCGGCAAATTCCAGGGCGTATCGATCACCAATGCCATCGGTATCGCGAGCAGGCTGGAGCCGATCAACTGCCCCGCCGCCGGCACCACCGGCGGAAGCCCGCGAAAGCGCCGCGCCCACATCAACGCGATCGCGTAGCTGAACGTCGCGACAAGGAAGGCGAGTTGCGCCAAGCCCGCCGCCCCCAGCCCGCCCAAGGCTTCGGGCCCGATCAGCAGCGCGACACCCGCGATACCGACCAGCACGCCGGCCAAGCGCAAGCCCGTCAGCTTCTCATCGTCGGTGACGAAATGGGCGAGCAGAATGGTCCAGAGCGGCGTGGTCGAGTTGACGATGGCGGCGGCACTCACGCCCAATTCCTTCTGGCCCCAAAAATTGAGGCCGAAGGGAATGATGTTGTTGAGGAAGCCCATCACCAAGCACGCGAACCAGATGCGCTTCGGAATCGCGAGGCCTTGAACGCGCAGCCACACGAACAACGCCCCCGCCGCGAGAGCGACGCGCAATGCGACCAGCGTGAAGGTCGGGATCGTATCGACCGCGATCTTGGCGAACAGGAACGACCCGCCCCAAAGACAGGACAGGACGATCAACATCGCCCAGGCTTTGCCGTCGAGTTTCATGGCGCGGTTTTGCGGCGAAGCGAGGCGGCGTTCCACCCGCTTCTTGCGCGCGGCCTCAAGCGACCGAAATGCCGCGCGCGGCGACGGCCGATTTGAACGCGGCGAAACGCGCGCGCAGATCGGCGATCGCGGGCATGTCATGGGCATAGGCGCCGTCTTCGATGCGCTGTTCGATATCGGCGGCCAGCGCCGCGAGCGACGTGGCGCCGAAACTGCCCGAAGCGCTTTTCAGCGAATGCACCGCGCGATGCATCGCGGCGGTGTCGCCTTTCGATTCCGACAGTGCCTCGAATTCCGCGATCTTGGCGACCGCCTCGCCATAGAAGGTGCGCAGCAGGCGCGGCAGGATGTCCGCGCCCACTTCTTCGGTCAGCTGGTCGAGCGTCGCCCAATCGAACTCGGTCATGGACGAAAATTACCCGGGTCGCGCCCGGCTGACCAGAGCTACCGCCGAAATTATTGGGCCGCCGCCGCGACCGGCTTCTTGCCCGCCGTCTCGGCGAGATACGCCATCGCCGCATCCACGCCGCCCTTCTTGTGCGGCACGTTCGCCAGCGTCAGGCCCATTTCCACGCCGGCCAGCGTGCCCATCAGCATCAGGTCGTTGAACGACCCCAGATGCCCGATGCGGAACACCTTGCCCGAGACTTTCGCCAAGCCCTGGCCCAGCGACATGTCGAACGCATCGAGCACGGCTTTGCGGAACTTGTCGGCATCGTGCCCGGCGGGCATCAGCAGGGCCGTCAGCGCCGACGAATATTCCTTGGGCTCCAGGCACAGGATTTCGAGCCCCCAGGCGCGGGCCGCCCGGCGCGTGGCTTCGGCATGGCGGTCGTGGCGCGCGAAGACGTTGTCGAGCCCTTCTTCGTGCAGCATGTCGATCGCTTCGCACAGCCCGTAAAGCAGGTTCGTCGCGGGCGTGTAGGGGAAATACCCGTTCGCGTTGGCGGCGATCATCTCGTCCCACGCCCAGAAGGATTTTGTCAGCTTCGCCGTCTTGCTCGCTTCCAGCGCTTTCTTGGAAACCGCGTTGAACGACAGGCCGGGCGGCAACATCAAACCCTTCTGCGAGCCCGCGACGGTGACGTCCACGCCCCATTCGTCGTGGCGATAATCGATCGAGCCCAGCGACGAAATCGTATCGACCATCAGTAAGGCCGGATGCTTGGCGCGATCCATCGCCTTGCGCACCTCGTTCACGCGCGTCGTGCAGCCGGTGGACGTTTCGTTATGGACGACCATCACCGCCTTATAGGCGTGGCCCTTGTCGGCGGTGAGTTTCGCTTCGACCGCGGCGGGATCCACACCATGGCGCCAATCGCCCTCGACGAATTCGACCTCGATGCCGAGCTTGCCCGCCATCTTGCGCCACAGCGTGGCGAAATGGCCGGTCTCGAACATCAGCACCTTGTCGCCGGGCGACAGCGTGTTGACCAAGGCCGCTTCCCAAGCGCCCGTGCCCGAGGCCGGGAAGATGATCGCGTGGCCTTCGGTCGTCTTGAAGATCGTCTTCATGCCGGCGAGCGCCTTGCGCCCGATCGCGCCGAATTCCGGCCCGCGATGGTCGATCGTCGGATTGTCGATGGCGCGCAACACCCGCTCGGGCACGTTGGTGGGCCCCGGGATCTGCAGGAAATGGCGGCCGGATGCGGCGTTGCTCAGCTTGATCATGGGGGCGCTCCCTCGGGGCTTGGTTAACTTGGTATACCAAATGGCGCATAACCCGTCAATCCGGCTTTTCAGACGCGGATTTTTGGTATACCAATAAGGAATGCCGGATGATTCCTCCCTTCCCGTCACGTTGCCCGCCAAGGCGGTGGATGCGCTGCGCCAGATGATCCTGGACGGCGAGTTGGCGCCGGGCGCACGGCTCAGCGAACGCGCCTTGGGCGAACGCCTGGGCGTGTCACGCACGCCGTTGCGCGAGGCCTTGCGCATGTTGGCGAGCGAAGGTCTGGTGCGGCACGAGCCCAATCGCGGCGCCGTCGTCGCCCCGCTGGACCGCGCCGACATCGAAGCGACGTTCGAGTTGCTGGCGGCCCTCGAAGGCCTCGCGGGCGAACTCGCCGCCCGGCGCATCGACGCGGCACAACTCGCCGAGATCAAGGCGCTGCATTTCGAAATGCGCGCCCATCACGCGCGCGGCGACCGCGCCGCTTATTTCCGCGCGAACCAAGAAATTCACCGGCACATCGCCGCGGCGGCCGCGAACCCCGTTCTTGTCGAAACGTTCGAGCGGTTGAACGCGCGCGTCAAACGCGTGCGCTACGCCGCGAACCTCACGCCCGAGCGCTGGGCCAAGGCGGTCGAGGAACACGAGCGCATGATCGCCGCTTTGGATGCGCGCGACGGCGCGGCGTTGCGGGCGATCTTGGAAGCGCATCTCGCCGGCAAGCGCCAATCCGTTCTCGCCGCCTTCGCGGGTACAGCCGAAGCCTACGACTAAGAAGATAAAACCGAGGGAAGAAATATGCCGCTCGACGCCCCGCTTGCTTCCGATCTCGAAACGCGCCTGAAGCGCGAAGTCGAGGGCGACGTGCTGTTCGGCGCCTTCGATCGCGGCCGTTACGCGACCGACGCGTCGATCTATCAGATCGATCCGGTCGGTGTGGTGATCCCGCGCAACGCCGAAGCCGCGCGCATCGCGATCCAGATCGCGGCGGAGATGGGCGTGCCCGTCCTCCCGCGCGGCGGCGGCACGTCGCAATGCGGCCAGACGGTCGGCGCGGCGCTGGTCATCGACAATTCGAAGCACCTCAATAAGCTGCTGTCGGTCGAGGGCGACGTCGCGACCGTCGAGCCGGGCATCGTGCTCGACCATTTGAACGCGCAACTCAAATCCACCGGGCAATGGTTCCCGGTCGACGTCTCGACTTCGGCCCAGGCGACGATCGGCGGCATGGCGGGGAACAATTCCTGCGGCTCGCGTTCGATCGCCTACGGCAACATGGTGCATAACGTGCTGGGCATCGACGCGTTGCTCGCCGACGGCACGCAAGCGCATTTCGGGCCCGTCGGCGGCAATCTCGAAGGCCTTAGCGGTCCAGCACGTTTCGTCGATATCGTGCGCGCGATCCGCAACATCGCCGAACGCGAAGCGGACGAGATCGAAGCGCGTTACCCCAAGCTGTTGCGCCGCGTGGGCGGCTATAATCTCGAAACCGTCAAAAAGACGGGCCACAACCTCGCCCATCTTCTGGTCGGCTCGGAAGGCACGCTCGCCTATTCGCGGGCCCTCAAACTCAAACTCTCGCCGCTGCCCAAGCACAAGACGCTCGGCGTCGTGCACTATCCGCATTTCCGTCAGGCGATGGAAACGACGCAGCATATCGTCAAGCTTGGCCCCGTCGCGGTCGAGCTGGTCGATCGCACGATGATCGATCTGTCACGCTCGATCCCCGCTTATGCCGGCATCGTCGCGAAATTTCTGAAGGGCGCACCCGACGCGATCCTGCTGGTCGAATTCGCGGGCGAGGACAAGGACACACAAGTCCGCAAGCTCAAGGACCTCGTGACGCTGATGGCCGATCTGGGCTTGCCCGGCTCAGTCGTCGAGATTCTCGACGCGTCCCTGCAGAAGGACGTGTGGGAGGTCCGCAAGGCCGGCCTCAACATCATGATGTCGATGAAGGGCGACGGCAAACCCGTCTCGTTCATCGAGGATTGCGCGGTGCCGCTCGAGCACTTGGCGGACTATACGTCCCGACTGACCGAGGTGTTCCACAAGCACGGCACGAAGGGCACTTGGTATGCCCACGCCTCGGTCGGCTGCCTGCATGTGCGCCCGATCCTGAACATGAAGCAGGACGGGGCCACGAAGATGGCGGCGATCGCCGAGGAAGCCGCCGCTTTGGTGCGCGAATACAAGGGCGCCTATTCCGGCGAGCATGGCGATGGCTTGGTCCGCTCGCAATGGATCGCGCCCTTCTTCGGGCCGCGACTGACCGGCGCCTTCGGCGAAATCAAGAAGCTGTTCGATCCCAAGGGCGTGATGAACCCCGGCAAGATCGTCGAACCGCCGCGCCAGGACGACCGCACGCTGTTCCGCTTCAAGCCCGGCTACAAGACCGAGGCTATTCCGACCGTTCTCGACTGGTCGGACTGGGGCGGTTTCGCCGGTGCGGTCGAGATGTGCAACAACAACGGCCATTGCCGGAAATTCGACGCCGGCACGATGTGCCCCAGCTATCGCGTGACGAAGCAGGAGAAGGATCTGACACGCGGGCGCGCCAACACGCTGCGCCTCGCCATTTCCGGCCAGCTCGGCGCCGACGCCTTCACCGCCGACGCGATGTACGAAACGATGCGGCTCTGCGTCGGCTGCAAGGGTTGCAAGCGCGAATGCCCGACCGGCGTGGACATGGCGAAGATGAAGGTCGAATTCCTGCATCACTATAAAACCCGCCACGGCCACACGATCTTCGACAGACTGGTCGGCTATCTGCCGCGCTATGCGTCGATCGCGTCGAAGCTGGGGCCGTTGCTCGCGTTGCGCGACAAGATCCCCGCCCTCGCCCGCCTATCGGAAACACTGACCGGCTTCGCCGCGTCGCGTTCCTTGCCCCAATGGGCCGCGAAGCCCTTCCGCGCAAGCGAGGCGCAATCGAACAACGCGGAAATCGCCTTCTTCGCCGATACGTTCAACACGTGGTTCGAGCCCGAGAATGCACGCGCCGCGATCCGCGTGCTGCAATCGGCCGGCTACAAGGTGCATGTGCCGACCGCGAAGGACGGCGGACGGCCCTTGTGCTGCGGGCGCACCTTCCTGTCGGCGGGTCTGGTCGATGAAGGCAAGCGCGAGGCGCAACGCTTGATCGACGCGATGCTACCCTTCGCCGAACGGGGCATTCCCATCGTCGGCTTGGAGCCGTCCTGCCTGTTCGCGCTGAAGGACGAGCTGGCGTCTCTGCTGCCGGGGGCGGATTCCGCGAAGATCGGCGCATCGGCGATGCTGTTCGAGGAATTCCTGGTACAGGAAGCCAAAGCCGACCGCTTGAAGCCGATCTTCAAGGCACTGCCGGAGACACAAGCGCTCGTCCACGGCCATTGCCATCAGAAAGCCTTCGGCGCGGCGAACGCCACGCTCGATGCGCTGAAGCTGATCCCGGGCCTGACGCCCAGCTTGATCGAATCCTCGTGCTGCGGCATGGCGGGCGCCTTCGGCTACGAGCCTGCGAATATCGACGCATCGAAAGCGATGGCCGAAGCGTCGTTGCTGCCCGCGATCCGCAAGGCGGGCGACGACACGCTGATCGTCGCGGACGGCACATCCTGCCGCCACCAGATCGCCGATCTCGGCGGCCGCGAGGCCGTTCACGTCGCGCGGGTTTTGGAACGCGCGCTGATTTAGGCGGATTTCTTCGCGGCGATTTCGCGCGCGGCGCGATTGGCGAGCGTTTGCCAATGGCCGAGCGAAATCAGATGGCAATGCACCGCCGCGATCCAGCCCTTCTTGCGCCAGTCGAGATAGATATCGTCGGGCAGCGCGTCGAACTTCGCGGGATCGACGGTGCGGAAGCCTTGCAGCGTCAAATCCTTGCCGCCGGGCAATTGCGCCTTGGCGTTGTTGTCCATCAGCAAATTCTGTTCGGCCAGCGCCTTCACGAACGCCACGGCGAAATCGTGCTGGGCATGGAAATCGCCCGAGAAGCGCAGCGCGTCGTCGATCACTTTCCCGGCCTTGCCGTCCGCTTCGAAAAACGGCTTGTCGCCCGTGTCGGCGATGGCATTGGCCCCGGCTTCAAGGCACAGCACGAACTGCCCGTCCGGCGCTTGGGTGAAGATGAAGGGGTAGCGGCGGATATAGGCCGGGATGTAATGGTCGTCCGCCCAAAATCCTTCGGGCGTCACGAACAGATTATGCGCGTTCTCCAGCCCCAACACGGCGAGCGGGCCGCCTTGCGCGTTGACGGGGAACACGATCGGATAATGCCGCGCGGCGAAGGCCATCTCCGCCATGCCCAGCGGCACGAAGGACGCGGCGCGCGCGAAACGCAAATTTGTCGGGGCTGCATAGAATTTGCCCGCATGCGCGACGCGATCCACCGGGATCGGCTTCGAATAAAGCACCGGCAGTTGGGCGTTGGCGGCGTCGGTCATATTTTTTCTCACGCGGCTGAATCGGGACGCGGCAAAGTACCATGACCGTGCCGTGTTTTCGCCATCTTCGCGCGCAAGCCTGCACGTGCCAAATCCGGCCCGCCTATGCTATGCCGTTTGGCCCCGGGGGGAGTTCGCATGCGTTTTGCCGCCGCCCTATCGATGCTGTTCGCCGCGACGATCGCCGCGGCCGCACCGGCGCGCGCGGCCGAATGGACGAGTGCGGGCGAAACCGCAAGCGGCAATCCCGTGTTCGTCGATATCGCGGGCATGCGGTCGGCGGGGCAAATGCACACGGCGTGGATCCGCGTCGTTTACAAAGCGCCGATCCAGGCCGGCAATTCGCGCGTCGCGTCGATGCAAGCGCTCGCGCATTTCGACTGCGCGTCGGGCGAGAACGCGGGTATTCGCGTGCTGATGTACGAGGACGAGGCGGGCGAAAATCTCGCCATTTCGCGCGAGGAGCGCGAAGTGCGCTTCGGCATGGAGCCCGACGGCTCCGTCGGGCGCATCGCGCATGCGCTGATCTGCAAAGACGCGCCGAAAGCCGCTCAATAACGCTCGACCAAATCCGCGTGACGCTTGACGCACGCAGCCAGCGCGTAATCGCGCAGCACCTTCGCGCGCGCGCGCGTGCGCATCGCGCGATAGGCGGCGGGTTTCTCCAGCACCGCCGCCACCGCATCGGCCAAGCCGTCGCGATCGAAAAAATCGACCAGCACGCCCGACTTGCCGTCCTCGATCGCTTCGGGCACCGGCCCGGTGCGCGAGGCGACGACCGCGCATTCGGCGGCCATCGCTTCCAGCAACGACCAGGACAGCGCGAAGGGATAGGTCAAATACACATGCGCCGCCGAGACCTGCAGCACCTTCAAATAGGTGTCGTAGGGCACGCGGCCGAGGAAATGCACGCGGCTCAAATCGAGTTGATCGCGCATTTCGGCGAGATAGCGGTCCTTGTAGCTGATGCCGTCCGGCGGCTTGATGCCGTAGCTGACGCCATCGCCGCCGACGATCAGCACCTGTGTATCCGGCATTTTCGCCAGCAAGCGCGGCAAGGCGCGCATGAAGACGTGATAGCCGCGATAGGGTTCGAGATTGCGGTTCACGAAAGTGACGATCCTCTGCCCGGCGGCGAAGCGGCGCCCCGCGATCTCCAGCACGGCGCCCGGATCGGCGACGACACGATCGACATCGATCCCGTCGAAACAGGTTTCGATGCGCGGGGCGTAGACTTCCGGGAAGCGATCGCGCTGCCACACGGTGGGCGCCACCGCGCCGTCCATCGCGTCCAGCGCCAGCAACTGCGCGGCCGAGCGCGCGCGCAAACGCGCGGGCCCGTCGAAATCCGGATGCGGGAATTCGGGATCGAAGCCGAAATCGCCGCCCTCGGCGCGATAGAAGAATTCGAGATAGAGATGCAGCTTCGCCGCCGGCAGCGCGTCTTTCAGGAAGAGCGATTCGCCCCAGCCGGGATTGGCGCAGATCACGTCGGGCACGAAGCCGTCGCGCACGAGATCGAGGGCCGCCCGCGCGCACGCCTCGCCGCGCAGGATTTTGGTTTCGAAATCCTGGCTCCAGGGGTGGGCCGCCAGTGTCGTGCCGCGCTGGGGCGCATAGCGGCGGACCATCGTGTCGCCCGCCTGCCCGCCGCGCTCGATCGCCAGCGCCATCGTGCGATGCCCGCGTCGCGCCAATTCGGAGGCCAAATGCAGGTATTGGCCGGGGAAATTCTGATGGACGAACAAGACGTTCATGCCCGGCCACCCTGGCAAGACGGGCCCCTTCCCGCAAGCTTGCCTTCCGCCCCGAGGTGGGCTACATGACCCGGCCTTACGGGACACCACGACCCGTAAGGATCGATTTCGGCGGCAGCGTAGCTCAGTGGTAGAGCAGGGGAATCATAATCCCTTGGTCGGGGGTTCAAATCCCTCCGCTGCTACCAAATCTTCCGTCCGGATTGGCTCATAAAGAGCGCGCCGGAAGCCCGACTAAATAGCTGAAAAACATGAACGATCCGGAACGGGTCCCGCGAGCGCCGCGCGCCAATGCCGGCGCGTCGAGTGGCGGGACAAGGCCGGGCGTGTTGCGCATCGAAGGGACAGTCATCATCGCCGCGCGGTTGGGAACCGCAACGCAGGGGACGTGACGCCCCCAAGGTCATGCGCTTGCCGTCACGCCGCTCACCAGGATTCGTCGACCGCGAGATGGGCGACGCAATCGCCGCGTTCCACGCGGCCGTAATGGCGCCGGCACACGACAAACCCATCTTCCCGATAATGGCACGGCACGGGTGCGCGCGCCGGATTGTCGATGAAATGGACATGGCCGCAGAGTTGGCCCTTACGCACGTTTTCGCCCAGATCCGTCGCGGGCTCGAAGAGGCCGGGCTCGGGCGCAAACACGTGCCACGCATCGCCGGGCACGCTGGCGCGGCGCGGCGGCGGTAGTTCGCTCCAGTCCTTCGGCTTTTCCATAATCCCCATCGCGACGAGTTGGCGGCGCAGGCCGCGCTCGACCATCGCCAACGCTTTGCGATCGACGGCACCCGTGCCGCCGAACTCGCCGCCGAGGGCCGGCACGCCGCGATGCATCGCCGCGGCGGGCGCGAAGCGTATGTCGTTGCCGAGTTTCCAGATCAGCGCCAGATCGGGCGCGAAAGCGAGCAACGCGTCGCGGCAGCGCGCATTCATCGCCGCATCTTTGCCTTCATGCATCGACGCGAAGGGCATGTATTCGAGCGAGCCGCCGCCCGAATGCAGATCGTGGAACAGATCGGCGCGCGGGAACAATTCGCTGTCGATGTAATAGGCGATCTGCTGCGTGACCGTGCCGTCGGGATCGCCGGGGAACACGCGGTTGAGATTGCCGCCGTCGATCGGCGACACGCGCGCACCCTCCATCGCGGCGGGTAAATTCGCGGCCGGCAAAATAATGACGCGGCCTTGGATCTCCCCCGGCTCGAGCGCCCGGATCAGCTTGGCGAGCGCGATCTGCCCTTCGTATTCGTCGCCGTGATTGCCCGCTTGGAAAAACGCCGTCGGCCCCTTCCCGTTTTTGATGCAAGCGATCGGTATCATGATCCGGCCATAGGCGGATCGCGTCACCGAATGCGGCAAGCCAAGCCAGGTGACTTGCTTGCCGTCTTTGTCGAAATCGATGTCGCTGATGAGCCGCGTTGGTTTTCCCATTTTCTTCGCCCCTTCCGCGCAGCGGAACCGAAAGGCTATGCTGGCCGAAACATCAAATCCAGGGAGAAGAATAAAAATGCGCCTGTTCGCCGCGACGATCGCGACCGAGACGAATACGTTCTCGCCGCTGCCGACCAGTCTCGAAGCCTACAAGGAATGCGTCTTCCTGCGGCCCGGCGAACATCCCGACGATACGCCGCTGATGTGCACCGCCCCTTTATGGGTGGCGCGCAAACGCGCGAAAGCCGACGGCTTCACGCTGATCGAAGGCAGCTGCTTCGCCGCGAGCCCGGCGGGCACGACGAACCGCAAAGACTATGAGTTCATGCGCGACGAGATCCTCGACCAGTTGAAAGCCGCGATGCCGGTCGACGGCGTGTTGCTGGGCCTGCACGGCGCGATGGTCGCGCATGGCTACGAGGACGTCGAAGGCGACATCATCGAACGCGCGCGCGCGATCGTCGGTCCGAAATGCGTGATCGGCGTCGAACTCGACCCGCATTGCCATTTGACGCTGCGGCGCGTGAAGTTCGCCGACATCATCGTTCTCTATAAGGAATTTCCGCATACAGACGTCGTCGAGCGCGCGGAGGACGTGCTGAACCTCGTGCTGCGTACGATCCGCGGCGAGATCAAGCCCGTGACGTCGGTCTATGATTGCCGCCAGATCCAAAGCTATCCCACGACGCTGCCTTTGATGCGCGCTTTCGTCGATCGGATGATCGCGATGGAAGGCAAGAACGGCATCCTGTCGATCTCCATCGGCCATTGCTTCCCCTATGCCGACGTGCCCGAGATGACGGGGCGTATTCTCGTCATCGTCGACGGCGACAAGAAACAGGCCGACAAGCTCGCGACCGAGATCGGCGAGGAATTCGTCGCCATGCGCGGCAAGACGATGCCCGATTATCTCGACGTCGATGGCGGCATCTCCGCCGCGATGGCGTTCAACGCCGCCCCGGTCGTGATGGCCGATCCCGCCGACAACGCGGGCGGCGGTGCGCCGTCCGACAACACGACGATCTTGCGCCGCTTGATCGAACGCGACGCGCAGGAAGCGGCGGTCGGGCCGATCTGGGACCCGATCGCGGTGCGCTTATGTTTCGACGCCGGGCTCGGCGCCACGTTCGCGCTGCGCTTCGGCGGGAATATCGGCCCCGCCTCGGGCCAGCCGATCGACGCGAAGGTTACGGTCGTCGGCCTCAAGCGCGATTGCCGCCAAAGCTTCGGCCCCACCCAAGTTCCGCTCGGCGACTGCGCGGCGGTGAAAATCGGCGGCGTCGAGGTCGTGCTGATCTCCAACCGCACGCAGGCGCTGGGGCTGGAGCTGTTCGAGAATGTCGGCATCGACCCGCGCGCGCGAAAAATGCTTGTCGTCAAATCGACGAACCATTTCATGGCGGCTTTCGGCCCGATCGCCAAGAAGGTGATCTATATCGATTCCGACGGCCCAATCCCGCGGGACTACCGGAAGATTCCGTTCACGCGGATTCAACGCCCGATTTATCCGCTCGATCCCACAACGTCGCCGGGATTGATCTTCTGATACCATTCATATGACCAAACCGGCCTTGCCGCCCGATAAGGGCTATGACAAGCTCGTGCTGTAATTAAGGGCGAAACAAGGCCCCGACCTGATCTGGCGTACCCGCAGTATCTGTATTCGCAGTACCTGTCTTCGTACCCGCAGCGTCCTCAGCATCAAAACAAAAACAGGGAGGGTCAAATGACCAAGATTGCGCGACGCACAATTCTCAAGAGCTCGGCCGCCGCGATGGCGGCCATGGCGGCCCCGTCGTTGGCGATGGCCCAAGCGCGGCCTTCGGCGGCGCGCACGATTCGCGCCGTGTTCCACGGCGACGTTCCCAGCTACGACCCGATCTGGACGACGGCGAACATGTCCGCCTATCACGGCGGCATGGTCTACGACACGCTGTTCGGCATCGACAGCAAGGGCGACGCGAAACCGCAGATGGTCAACCGCTACGATTACGACGCCGGCTCGATGACTTGGACCTTCGAACTTCGCCCCGGCCTCAAATGGCATGACGGGACGGATGTGACGACGGCGGACGTCATCCCGTCGATCAAGCGCTGGGCCGTGCGCGACGGCGGCGGCCAGCACATGATGCAACGCGTCAAGGATATCGCCGCGAAGGACGAGAAGACCTTCACCATCTCGCTCAAAGAGCGCTACCATTTCGCTCAAAGAGCGTTACGGCCTCGTCCTCGACGTGCTCGCCAAGACCACGACGCCGGTCGGCTTCATGATGCGCAAGAAGGAAGCCGAAACCGATCCGATGCAGAAGATCGAGACGGTCGTCGGTTCCGGCCCGTTCACGCTGAACCTGGCCGAGACGCGGCCCGGCACGCAGTATGTTTACGACCGCAACCCGAACTACGTGCCGCGCAACGAAGCGCCCAGCGGGATTTCGGGCGGCAAGGTCGTCAAGGTCGATCGCGTCGTCTTCGTCAATATGCCCGACAGCCAAACGGCCGTGGCGGCGTTGCAGGCCGGCGAAATCGACTTCTACGAAATTCCACAGGCGGATTTCATGCCGCAGCTGGAAGCCGATCGGAACATCAAGATCCAAGTCCTCAACGAAGTGGGCTTGGTCGGTCAGATCCGGCCGAACTTCCTGCATCCGCCCTTCGACAACGTGAAGTGCCGCCAAGCTTTGCTCTACTGCGTCAAGCAGTCGGATCATATGCGCGCGACGTTCGGCACGTCGAAATACGCGAAAGACACGCCGTCCTTCTTCGGCATGGGCACGCCGATGTCGAACGACGCGAATATCGGCTGGTACACGGGCGGGCAGAACTTCGCCAAGTCGAAGGCGCTGCTGGCCGAAGCCGGCTACAAGGGCGAGGAAGTCCTGCTGATGCAGGCGACCAACATCCCCTATATGAGCAACGCGGCCCAGCTTCTGGCCCAAGAACTGCGCCAAGGCGGCTTCAACGTCCGCGTCGAATCGATGGATTGGTCGAACGTCGTCCAGCGCCGCGCCAACAAGGCGCCGCCCGCGCAAGGCGGCTGGAACATCTTCATCACCTCGTCGGGCGGCACCGCCATCGGCCATCCCATCCTGCTCGCCGCGCACGCCGCGACCGGCGATAAGGCGTGGTTCGGTTGGCCGAGCGACGAGAAGCACGAACAGCTGCGCGCCCAATGGGCGGTCGGCGAAACCCTGGCCGATCGCCAGCGCATCGCCCGCGAAATCCAGGAGAACGCCTGGAACTTCGTGCCGCAGGTCTATTACGGCCAGTGGATTCAGCCCGCCGCGATGCGCACCAATCTCCAGGGTCTTCTTTCGGTCGCGGAGATCATTCCCTGGTGGAACGTCGAGAAGGTCTGATCGGCATTCCTTTTCGTTTCGCGTTCGAGCCGCCGATGCGCCCCGTCCGGGCGCATCGGCGCGCTTGGGAATAGCCGATGCTCGCATATATCGTCCGACGCATTTTGATGACCGTGCCGGTGATGACGCTGGTCGCGATCATCGTGTTCATGCTGCTGCATCTGTCGCCCGGCGATCCCGCCGCGATCATGGCGGGCGACAACGCCACGACCGACCAGATCGCCGCGATCCGCGCCAAGCTCGGCTTCGATCAGCCGCTGTGGAAGCAGTTCGCGCTGTGGTGCTTCGCCCTGATCCAAGGCGATCTCGGCAACTCGCTGTTCTGGGGCGATCCGGTGATCGTGCTGATCGGCCAGCGCGCCGAGCCGACGATCTCCCTCGCCCTCACCACCATCTCCTTCGCGGTCGTCGTCGCCGTGTCGCTGGGCGTGGTCGCGGCCGCCAATCCGGGCACCTGGATCGACCGCAGTGTGATGGGCTTCGCGGTGATGGGCTTCTCCCTGCCCGTCTTCGTCGTCGGCTACATTCTGATCTTCGTCTTCGCCATCGATCTGCGCTGGCTGCCGGTCCAAGGCTATACGCGGATTTCGGAAGGGATCGGCCCCTGGCTTCACAATCTCGTCCTGCCGTCGCTGGCGTTGGGCATGGCTTATGTGGCTTTGATCGCGCGTATCGCCCGCGCGGCGATGCTTGAAGTCCTGTCCGAGGATTACATCCGCACCGGCAAGGCCAAAGGTGTGGCCGCACGCCCGCTGCTGTTGCGTCACGCTCTGAAAAACGCGGCCGTGCCGATCGTCACGGTGATCGGCATCGGCGTGGCGCTCCTGATCGGCGGCGTCGTGATCACCGAGACGGTGTTCAACATCCCCGGTGTGGGCCGGCTCGTGGTCGACGCGATCTCGCGCCGCGACTATCCGATCGTCCAAGGCGTGATCATGATCTTCGCCGGCATCTACGTGCTGGTGAATCTGCTGGTCGATCTGTCCTACACCCTGTTCGATCCGCGGATCCGGTACTGAGATGACAGCGCGCGAGATCGCCATCTTCGCCCGGCGCAACCCGACGATCGTCGCGGGTGCGACGATCTTGGCGCTCATGACCGTGATCGCGATCTTCGCGCCCTATATCGCGGGCGATCCGCGCCATATGAATCCGGTCAACCGGCTTCTTCCGCCCTCCGCCGCGTTCTGGTTCGGCACCGACGGTTTGGGCCGCGACATCTTCGCGCGCTGCGTCTATGGCGCGCGCATCTCGCTGATCGTCGGCATATCCGTCGCAAGCGCCTCCGTCGCGATCGGCCTCGCCATCGGCTTGGCCGCCGGATATTTCCGCCGCCTCGACAACGCGATCATGCGCCTGATGGACGGCTTCATGGCCATTCCGGCCATTCTTCTGGCCATCGCGATGGTCTCGCTCAATCGCGCGACCGTCGCGATCGTGATCGTCGCGATCATCATTCCCGAAGTGCCGCGCGTCGTGCGTCTCGTGCGCTCGGTCGTCTTGTCGACGCGCGAACAGCCCTTCATCGAAGCCGCAATCAGCGGCGGCGGCCGTTCGCTCAAAATCGTGCTGCGCCACATCCTGCCCAGCACGATCCCGCCGCTGATCGTCCAGGCGACCTATGTGACCGCATCGGCGATCCTGATCGAAGCGGGCTTGTCGTTCCTGGGGGCGGGCGTGCCGCCGGAAACGCCGACCTGGGGCAATATGATCGCGTCGAGCCGCCTGCTGCTGGCGCGCGCACCCTGGACGATCTTTTTCCCCGGCCTGTGCTTGGCGCTGGTCGTCCTCGCGGTCAATCTGCTGGGCGACGGATTGCGCGACCGTCTCGACCCGCGTTTGTCGCGGCGGATGTGACGGCCATGTCCGAAACGCCCGTTCTTAAAATCGACGAACTGCGCACCCATTTCTTCACGCGCGATGGTGTGACGCGCGCCGTGGATGGCGTGACGTTCGAAGTCCGGCCGGGCGAGACGCTCGGCGTCGTGGGCGAAAGCGGCTGCGGCAAAAGCGTGACGGCGCTTTCCATTCTCGGCCTGCTGCCGCCGAAGATCGGCCGGATCATCGGCGGTTCGATCAAGTTCGAAGGCCGCGAATTGATCGGCCTCGACGAAGCCGAGATGCGCAAGATCCGCGGCAACAGCGTCGCGATGATCTTCCAAGAACCGATGACGAGCCTCAATCCGGTCTTCACCATCGGCGAGCAGATCGCCGAGGCCGCGATGATTCATCAAGGCCTTGACCGCGACGCCGGGATCGCGCGCGCGGCGGAGATGCTCAAACTCGTGCGCATTCCCGACGCCGAACGGCGCGTCCATGACTATCCGCATCAATTCTCCGGCGGTATGCGCCAGCGCGCGATGATCGCGATGGCGCTCGCCTGCAATCCGAAGCTTCTGATTGCCGACGAGCCGACCACGGCCCTCGACGTGACGATCCAAGCGCAGATTCTGCGCCTGATGCTCGATCTCAAGGAGAAGATCGGCGCGGCGGTCATGCTGATCACCCATGATCTGGGTGTCGTCGCGCAGACCTGCCGCCGCGTGGTGGTGATGTATGCCGGCCGCAAGGTCGAGGAAGCCGACGTGCTCGACCTTTTCGACCGCCCGGCCCATCCCTATACGCGCGGCTTGATGGCCTCGATCCCGCGCCGCAATGCCGGGCGCGGCGGCCAGCGCCGCCTATCGGAAATCCCCGGGATCGTGCCCAATCTGCGCGACCCGATCGCGGGCTGCGCCTTTGCACCCCGCTGCGCACATGCGACCGACCGATGCCGCCGGGAACCGCCGCCGATCCGCGCGCTCGAGAACGGCCATCTCGTCGCCTGCTGGGAAGCCGAGAAGGTGCTGGCGTCATGACCGAACGGCGCACCGTGCTGGCGGTCAATGACCTCGCCAAGCATTTCGACGTGACGCGCGGTCTGCTGCGCCGCGTCGTGGCGAAGATTCGCGCGGTGGACGGCGTGTCGTTCGATATCGCGGCCGGCGAAACGCTGTGCCTGGTCGGCGAGTCCGGTTGCGGCAAGTCGACCGTCGCCAAGCTGATCCTGCGACTGATCGAACCGACGAGCGGCCATGTGGCGCTCGACGGCGTCGATGTCACGGCGCTCGACGAAGCGGGCATGCGCGCCCATCGCCGCCATGTGCAGATGGTGTTCCAGGACCCTTACGCGTCGCTCAATCCGCGTTTGCGCGCCGGCGCCATCGTGACGGAACCTATCGAAAACTACGAATCCATGTCCGTCGCCGACCGCGACGAACGCGCGGTCAAGCTGTTGACGCGCGTGGGCTTGCGCGCCGATTCACGCAACCGCTTTCCGTTCGAATTCTCCGGCGGGCAGCGCCAACGTTTGGGTATCGCGCGCGCCCTCGCCCTCAATCCCGGCTTGATCGTCGCGGACGAGCCCGTTTCGGCGCTCGACGTTTCGGTGCAAGCGCAGGTTCTGAACCTGCTGATGGATCTGCAGGAGGAATACGGCCTCGCCTATCTGTTCGTGTCGCACGATCTGGGCGTCGTCGAACATATCGGCCATCGCATCGCGGTCATGTATCTGGGCCGCATCGTCGAGCTCGCGCGGCGCGAGGATATCTTCGCCGATCCGCAGCACCCCTATTCCGAAGCCTTGATCGCCGCTGCGCCGATCCCCGATCCGCGCGCCAAGCGCGAAGCCCGGCTGCTGGAAGGCGAAGTGCCGAGCCCGATGAATCCGCCATCGGGCTGCCATTTCCATACGCGCTGCCCCTATGCTGTCGCGCGTTGCCGCGAGGAATCGCCCGCCTTGCGCGAGATCGCGCCGGGCCGTTTCGTCGCCTGCCATTTACGGGGCAATTGATGACCGGTATCTACGCGCGGCTTGGCGTCAAACGGCGGATCAACGCGGCCGGCACGCTCACGCGCCTGGGCGGCAGTTTGATGTCGGACGCCGTGCTCGATGCGATGCGCGACGCGGCCCAAGGCTCGGTCGATATCGGCGAATTGCAGGCGGCGGCCGGTCGCGCGATCGCGCGCGCGACGGGGGCGGAAGCCGGGCTCGTCACCTCGGGTGCCGCCGCCGCATTGACGCTGGCGGCGGCTTCCTGCATCGCCGGTTACGACGTCACGAAAATGGCACGTCTGCCCGATACGCGCGGGATACCCAACGAAATCCTGATCCCGCGCACGCATCGCAACGCCTATGACCACGCGCTGCGCGCGGCGGGCGCCGTGCTCGTCGATATCGGCCATAACGATCGCGGCACGGGGGCCGGCATTCGCGGGCTGGAAGCGTGGGAGATCGACGCCGCGATCACGCCGGCAACGGTCGCCTTCGCCTTCACCGCCACGCCCGAAACGATCCCCGCTTTGTCCGGCATCGTCGAGGCCTGCCGCCGGCGCGGGCTCAAGCTCATCGTCGACGCGGCGGCGCAATTGCCGCCCGCCTCGAATCTGCGCGCCTTCGTCGCGGCGGGCGCCGATCTGGTCGTGTTCTCCGGCGGCAAGGCGATCGGCGGTCCGCAAGCGAGCGGCATTCTCGCGGGCAAGCGCGACCTGATCGCCTCCGCGCTGCTCCAGCAACTCGACATGGATGTCGATCCCGCGCGCTGGGCAGCCCCCGAGATCGTCGATCGCGCGCGCGTCCCCGTTCCCCCGCATCACGGCATCGGGCGCGCGTTCAAGGTCGGCAAGGAGGAGATCGTCGGGCTGATCGTGGCGCTCGAGAATTTCGCCGCGCGCGACGACGCGGCCCATGCCGCCGGATTGCGCGCGCGGCTGGAAGCGATCGCCGCTTCGCTGCCCAAGGGCCGGACACGAATCACCGGAAGCCGAATTCCGTTGTTGGAGATCGACGCGGGCGACGGGCCCGCCGCCGCCGCGAAACTCGAAGCGGGCGACCCGCCGGTCCATATCGGCGAACGCGATCTGGCGAAGGGCGTTCTGCTCGTCGATCTTCAAACGGTCCGCGCGGCGGACGACGCGAAGCTCGCCGCCGCCCTTGCGCGGGCCATCACGTAAGCGTCAGTCGCGCCACCAGCGCCCGCCCAGCACGATCCCCTTGCAGCGCAAATGCTCGCTGCCTTCGCGGATTTCCCCGAGAACATCGGGGAAAGCGAACTTCCCTTTCTCGATATCGAGGATCGTCGCGTCGCCCAGCGTGCCGGGCGTCAACGTGCCGCGATCGGTCTTGCGCACGGCGCGCGCGGGATTGATCGTCGAGGCGCGGATCACCTCGACCAAAGGCATCCCGATCGCCAGGAACTTCGACATGGTCACGAGCTGGTCGAAAGCCGGACCGTTCTCCGACAACACATGCACGTCGGAGGAGATCACATCCGGCGAGAACCCTTGGCGCATCATCGCCACGGCGGTTTCGTAACCGAACGAGCCGCCGCCATGGCCGATATCGAAAATCACGCCGCGCTCGCGCGCCGCGCGCACATCGTCCTGCACGCGGCCGTCGCCGGTGATCGGCGCGTTTGGAAACGGCCGGTAGCAATGGGTCAGGATGTCGCCCTTGCGCAAGCGCGGCATCACTTCGCTGCGATAAGGCGGCGGATGGTCGAGATGCGCCATCACCGGCACGCCGAGATGGTCGGCGACCTCCAATCCCATATCGAGCGGCGCCAGACCGGACTCGCCCGACGCCGATTTGCCCACGCGCACTTTGATGCCGACGATGAGGTCGAGGTTCTCGCGCCCGACATCGCGGCAAGCGCGCGGATGCAGTAGGCGCAAATCCTCGCATTCGCCGACCATCACATGGGGGCTGAACGCGAAAATGCCGGGATAAGAGATGTTCATGAACGGCAAAATGCGCACGTCGGCGCGCCGGATAATGTGCTCGCGGAATCCCGGCAGATTGCCGGGGCCGGCGGTGCCCGCATCGATCAATGTCGTGCAGCCCGCCCGGCGCGCGTAGGAATCCGGATCGACGCCGATCGAAGTACCACCCCAATAAACATGCGTATGCAGGTCGATCAAACCGGGCGTGACGATCTTGCCGGAGACGTCGCGCGTATCCGCCGCCTCGCCCAAATTCGATCCGACCGCCGCGACGCGCCCGTCTTTGAACGCGACGTCGCTGACCGCATCGATCCCTTGCGCCGGATCGATAACCCGCCCGCCTTTAAGCACCAAATCGAACATCGCCACATCCCCCGATTACCGGCCTCACGGCTCTTTTCCGAACCGAGGCTAGCCCATCGGTGAAAATTCTTCGAGCGGTCCGGATCGATCCTCAACGTCAAACATGCTCCGAAGCGAGGGACGCCACGTCGCTCGGATGCGGGCCTCAGAAAGACGGATTACGGATTCCGGACATTCCGCGCGCAGGATTCGACCGGCGCGGCGGAACGCGGAAATCCGAAAACACGTAGTTCCCGTAAGGTTGACAGGCTGCGGCAAGGGGTAAAATAGTGCGCGCCGGATCGGCCCGGCTCGACATCGCGGGCATCCGACATCATCCGTACGAAGGAGCGACAACATGGCTTTCGAACTTCCCGCATTGGATTTCGCGCAGACCGCATTGGCCGAACGCGGCATGTGCCAGGAAACCCTGGAACTGCATCACGGCAAGCATCACCAGACCTACATCACCGCGCTGAACGGCCTGGTGGAGAAGAACGCGGCGCTGCAAGGCAAGTCGCTCGAGGAACTCGTGAAGATGTCGGCCGCCGACGCGGCGCTGACGCCGGTGTTCAACAACGCCGGCCAGCATTGGAACCATTCGTTCTTCTGGAAGTCGCTGTCGCCCAAGGGCGGCGCGATGCCGGGCAAGCTGAAGGCGAAGATCGAAGCCGATTTCGGCTCGGTCGAAGCGTTCAAGGATTCGTTCAAGACCGCCGCAACCACGCAATTCGGTTCGGGCTGGGCGTGGCTCGTTCTCGGCGCGGACGGCAAGTTGAAGACGACGAAGTCGGGCAATGCCGGCACGCCGATCGCCACCGGCGAAGGCAAGCCGCTGCTGGTCATCGACGTCTGGGAACACGCCTACTACGTCGATTTCCGCAACCGCCGGCCGGATTTCACGACCAACTTCCTCGACAAGCTCGCCAATTACGAGTTCGCGGAGGCCAATCTCGGCTGAATCACGGCGGCGGCGGGCGCGCTATCCCGGCACAAGGGGACTTGTTCCGGGTAGTCCACATTATAGACCCGCAAGCGCGTTCCGCCGCCTTCGCCGCCGCTCGTCGTCGCCGGCATCGACGACAACAAGGCGGCGATCTCCGCCGCCGTCGGCGGACCGCCCGGCCCGCGCACGACCAGCGTCAGGCTGCGCGCGGCGGAAAATCGATCCCGTCGATTCATCGTGATGGCGCCGGTCATCGTTTGCGCTCCGGCCGACCCTGCGGCAGCACGACGCGCTGTGCGTACCAGCTCAACACCGCGCAGCGCACCTTCGACGAGAAATTCGCGTCGTCCGACAGGCCTTGGCGCAGTTCCGACAGGAAGCGCGACATGGTCACGCCTTCGATTCGGCACATATCGCGCAGTGCGGCCTGGAATTCCGCTTCCAGGCGCAGGCTGGTACGCCCGCCCTCCGCGCCGATCTTGTAGGACCGCGGCGAGGGCCGCGATTTGCGCCCTTTCGCCCGCGCATGGGGGCCGAGCGGCAGGGAAATCGCCGAATTCGCGGGGACGGTGACGGGGATTGTGGTCGTTTCCATGGGTCGGTCTCGCCTTTCTCGTCTCCGGCCACCGCCCCACCCCAGGCCCCCCGAGGGAAATCGGGGAGCACTAGGCCGGAACGCCGTGCCGCGCTATTGTATGCCGGCCTGGGACGACCGGACTGTTCGACGGAAATCCTAGGCGTCCGGCACCCGCAGTTCTGCGGGTATGGAGAAAATTGTATGCCGAACGTGCGCGAACGATTTTTGGAGGCTTTGTCCCGGCGGCGGATCCGCCTGGCCCATGCCGCGCGCATCTGCGGGACCAGTTCCGACACGTTCGAGCGTTTGAGCGCCGGCCTGACCCGCAAGGTCAACGCCGATTGGCTGCAAGCCATCGCCGCGTCGCTGCCGATCACCGATCGAATGGCTTTCTTGCGGGAAGTCGTACTCACGCCCGATATGAAATCGACCGAACGCCTAGCCGGCGTGGAATCGGGCTGGATTTCGGACGAAGGCGAATTCCTGTCCGCCCCCGACGGCTTGGTCGAGGAAGCGCGCCGCCGCCTGGGCACGCCGGGCGAAGGCTATGGCGATGTGCGCGCCTTCGTGGCGCGCGGCTTCGGCTGGGCGGGGATCGAGCCCGTCGGCCATGACGGCATGCGCGTGACCTTCGACCGCATGGCGCTGACCGGTGCGGCGGCCGTGGCGCTCGAAGACGCGATCCATGCGAGCCGCGCGCGCTTCGCGCTGGTGGGTATGGGTGAGCCGAACGCGCCGCTGCAGAAATTCGAGACGCGCGAATTCGGCGCCGTCGTCGCGCGCATTATCCGCGCGCGCACGCCCATCCCCAAAGGCTGGGTCGATATGCGCATGCCCTATGGCGAGTTGAAGCCCGAGTTGCGTTCGGTGCTCGACAGCGGTGCCGCCGGCGACATGGCGCATTATTTCGTCGAGATGTTGAAGGGCGGCACCACGTCGCTGTTCAAGATCGTCGACGGCGAAGCGGTGTGCCTGCATATCGGCTCGCGCTTCAACGTGCCCACGCGCCGCTGGATCGGCGCACGCGTGCTCGACCGCACGCAGCTCGTCCCCTACGCCGCGATGATCGACCGTCACGCGCGCGAAGCGGCCGAGCGCGCCCAACCCGAAGCGCGGGTGCTGCGCGTCGATTTCGGCACGCACTGGACCGCCTATCAAAAGTTAATTTTGCCGTTCCGGCTCGACGACGCTACCTTCGTAGCGACAACGTCCGTCGTGCTCGAAGAAAGTTCGTCGCGCCCGCCGAATTGACGCGCGTCGCCCCTCCGGTCGTCGCGGGAATCGTGTTCAATGGCTACCTCCCCTTTTCGTTCCCGGAGGTACAAGCCATGAAATTCCTCGACGTCTTCCAACGCCCGGAAAAATCCGTTCTCGACCCCAAGATCGCCTTCACGCGCTGGATGCAGCTCGGCGCGTGGTTCGAAGCGCATGGCTACGACATCGACGTGAGCCACCGCCTCGACGACGTGCGCCGCTTCTGGGAAAAGCTGCCCGACGACAAGCGCGCGAAGGTGCGCATGCCGCCCGCGCAGGACAGCCGATTCCACCATCCCGCCGATGCCGACGTGATCGTGTTTACCGCGTCGCGGCCAGACGAAGGTCCGGTCGCGACGATCGGCATGCGCCGCGTGTGGCTCGAACGTTCGCTCGCCGAAATGATGACCGATCTTTCCTTCTGGTACGGCGACCAGGCGCAGGCGATGGCGGGCGAAGGCCGCACTTGCGCGGTGTCCGCGCCCGCGGCTTACGAGCTTGAATCCTCGCATCTGGGCTGGTTCGGCGGCGGCATCAACGTGTCGAAGGACACGAAAATCTACAAGGCGCTGGCGCGCGCGGCGTTGTTCTACGTCGCCACGCATTGGCAGATCAAAGCGGTCGCCGCGATCGTCGAAGGCTCGACCTTCCGCCTGCACGGTTTCGATTGGTACGGCTTCACGCGCTGCGAATTGGGCGTGTGGCGCGACCAGAACGAATTCCTGCTGGCCAGCATGTCGCGCCGCGAACTCATCGCCGCCGCGGCGATGCCGGGCTTCTGCGAAGCGGAAACGCCGTTGAAGGGCTTCCTGCGCGATCAGTCGCGCGGGCTGCTGCCGGCGTCGCTGCGCGCCTTGCCGGCGTTGACCTCGCCCGTTCCGCCGCCGTCGGCGAATTTCGCGTTGGAAACCGCCGAACCCGGCATGGTCGCCTGAACCGAAGGGGGCGGGCCGAACAAGCCCGCCCCTTTTCGCCTACGCCGCTTCGATCGAAATCGGCTGCGCGCCTTCCCACAGCACTTTCTTGCCGAGGGTGGCGAGGTTTTCGATCCCGTCAGTGATGGTCATGAAATGATTGCCGGCGAGCTGGCCCATCTTGCTGGCGAATTGCACGCCGCCATAGGCGACGATGATTTCGGTTTCGCTGATCCCGCCCGGATAAAGCAGGAACTGCCCCGGCGCGGGGTAGCTCGTGTGATTCTCGTAGCCCAAACCGAAATCGAAATCGCCGAGCGGGATCCAGCAGCCTTCGCCGCTCCAGCGCACATGGATCAGCTTCTGGCGATAGGGCAGCAATGTGCGGAATTTCGCGACCGTCTTGGGTGCGGCATCCTCGAATTTCGCGCCGAAGACGAAACCGCCGGCGGTGATCTTCAACTTCTCCATACGCTGCCTCTCTCCATTTCTTGAGCGAACATCTTAGAACGTCCCGAGCTGTTCGGCGAACATCTCGGCGAAGGACGCCGCCGCGACCGGCAGATTGCGCCCGCGCAACTGGCCCAAAATCAAGTCGGCGGGGGGTGCGTCGCGCTCGTCGATCGGGCGCGCGACGATCCCGTCCGTCGCCTTGGCGCGCGTCTTGACCACGCCCGCCTCGATCTGGAACGAAATCACACCGGTATAGCGCACGCAGCCGCGCAGCATTTCGAACGAATTCGATTCCACGGCAGGTGCGATCCGGATGCCCGCGCGGCCCGCGAATTCCTCCAGCAACACGCGGGCCCCCAGCGGGCGCTCGGGCAGCGCCATGGGGTAACGCACGCAATCGCGCAGGCGCAGCGGCCCCTTGCCCGCCAACGCGTGGCGTTCGGGCAGCAGCGCCACCAGCTTCTGCGGCAGGCGTTTCAACACATGCAGGACGCCCGCCGCCGGGGCCGGGCGATAGACCAGCACCAGATCCACCCGATAATCCGCCAAGGCCGCGACCGCCGCCTCGCGGTCCAGCACTTCGACATGGAACGAGATTTTCGGATGCTTCTCGGTGAAGCGCGCGATCGCCTGGGGCAGTAGATGCGGGGCCGCCGCTTGGCTGCAGGAAATGCGCACCGCGCCGCGCCGCACGCCGCGCATATCCTCGATCTGCGAGGCGAGGCGCTGCGCCTCGGCATTTTGCGCGCGGGCATAGGCGAGGAACATCTCCCCCGCCGTCGTCAGCCCCACGCCGCGCGCGCGCCGCTCGAACAACGGGGCGCCCAGCTCCTGCTCCAAATCCTGGATGCGCCGGACCAGCGCCGAGCCGGTGATATTCGCCCGCTCGGCGGCTTTGCGGAACGAGCCGGTCCGCGCCACCGCGTCGAAATAGGACAATATCCGCTGATACTTCATTGGGCAGGCCTTCGCTTCCGGCGGGTCACGGCGCCCAAACGCCGGGCAGCGCCAAGGTGGCGTGTACTTTTTCGAACCGCTTTCCTTCGAAAGCGACAGTTTTTGGAAGCAATAACCGCGCCTAGGCTTTCCCCATGGAAAGCGAGAAACGGCGCAATGTGACGAGCTTCGTGCGGGAGGCCCCCGCCCCGCGCCGCGCGTTGATCGAAACCGATCCGCAGCCCATCGAAATCGATCTCGCGCGCACCGCCTTGCTGGTCGTCGATATGCAGAACGACTTTCTGCATGACGAGGGCTGGTTCGCCGCTTCCGGCATCGATCCCGCGCCGGTGCGCCGCGCGATCGGCCCGGTGAAGGCGCTGACCACCGCCGCGCGCAGCGGCGGCGTGCCGGTCTTCTGGGTGAATTGGGGCGTGCGCCCCGACGCCGCGAACTTGCCCGCCTTCGCGTTGGACCGCGCGCGCAACGGTGGCGAACGCCCGACCTATGGCGATCCCGCGATCTCGGGCAAGGGCCGCACGCTCGTCGCCGACGATTGGGGCGCCGCCAATATCGCCGAGCTGCCGATCGAGCCCGGCGACATCCTGGTCTACAAGCATCGACTGTCGGGCTTCTGGGACAACGAGCTCGATTCGATTCTGCGCCGCCGCCAGATCACCACGCTGGTCTTCGCCGGCATCAACACCGATCGCTGCGTGTTCGCCACGCTGAGCGACGCGACCTATCTCGGCTACGACGTCGTGCTGGCGCTCGACGCGTGCGCGACCACCTCGCCGCAATATGTCGCCGACGCGATCCCCTTCCTCGTGCGCCTGCTTTACGGCGCGGTCGCCGGCAATCCCGCGATCGCGCGCGCCTTCACGTCCGATATCGACAAGAAACCCCAAACAGGAGAGTCCGCATGAAATTGCGTTATCTCGCCGCCGCGATCCTCGCGCTGGCCGGTGCGGCGTTGTCGGCTCCGGCCGACGCGCAGACCAAGCTCAAAATGGTGCTGAACTGGAAGTATCAAGGCCCGCAGGGCTACTTCTTCCTGGCGCAGGATCGCGGTTATTTCGCGCGCGAAGGCCTGGAGGTGACGATGGACCCGGGGACGGGTTCCGGCGCGCCGATCCCGCTGATCGCGTCGGGCGCTTACGATGTCGGCTTCGGCGACATGAATGCGCTGATCGATTTCGCGACCCAAAAGCCCGACGTGGCGCCCATCGCCGTCTATGCGATGTTCAACCAGCCGCCCTTCACCATCGCGGTCAAATCCGGCTCGCCGATCAAGACGGCGAAGGATTTGGAAGGCAAGACGCTGGGCGGCCCCGCCAATGACGGCGCGCTGAAGCTGTTCCCCGCCTTCTGCACGCTGGCGAAGATCGACTGCGCGGGCGTGAAGCTCACCAACATCCAGCCCAACCTGCGCGAACAATTGCTGATGCAGGGCCAGTTCGACGGCGCCTTCGGCTTCGTCAACACGATCCGCTTTTCGGCCAAGCTGATCGGCATCGATCCCGACAAGGAACTGCGCTTCATCAAGTTCGGCGATTTCGGGATGGATCTCTACTCCAACGTCATCATGGTGTCGCAGAAGCTCGCCAAGGAAAACCCGCAAGCGGTGCGCGGGCTGTTGAAGGCGATCAACCAGGGCGTCGTCGACGCGCTGAAGGACCCGACCGCCGCGGTCGCCGCCGTCGCCAAGCGCGACCAGCTGATCGATTTGAAGATCGAGCGCGAACGCTTCGACGCCACGATTCTCGACGAGATGAACCATCCCGAGATCGCACGGATCGGCCTGGGCGACGTGGACGATGCGCGCCTCAAAGCGTCGATCGACATCCTGGCGATGGCGTTCGACCTAAAATCTAAGCCGCCGGTGGAACAGGTCTTCAACCGTTCCTTCCTGCCGCCGCGCGCCGACCGTCCTTCGTCGATGAAGTGAGCAAGATGGACCTCCAACTCGCCGGCAAGATCGTTCTCATCACCGGTCCCGCCAAAGGGATGGGGGCCGCCATCACCGCCGCGTTCGCGGCCGAGGGGTGCGACCTCGCCCTTCTCGGCCGCGACGTCGCGGCGATCGAACCCGTCGCGCACGAAGCGCGCGCGGCGGGCCGCAAGGTTCAGGTCGAAGCCTGCGATCTGACCGACTCCGCGGCCGTCGAGCGCGCGGTCGGCGCGTGTCATTCCACCTTCGGGCGGATCGACGTGCTGGTGAACGTCGCCGGTGGATCGGGCCCGATCGGCAAGACCGGGGCCGAGACCACGGCAGAGGAATTCGACGAGATCGTCACCCTCAACATGAATGGCTGCTTCCACACGATCCATGCCGTGGCGCCGGCGATGATCAAGCAGCGCTACGGCAAGATCGTGAACGTGGGCGGCACGTTCGGCATGCGCGGGCGCGCCGGGCGTCTTGCCTATTCCGCGTCGAAATGGGGCCTGCGCGGTATCACCAAAAGCTTCGCGCTGGAGCTGGGGCCCTACAACATCAACGTCAACAACGTCGCCCCCGGCATGGTGGATGGGCCGCGCTTCCGCGAGAAGGTCTGCGCGGAAATGGCGCGGCGCCTGAACATCACGCCCGAAGAAGCCGCGCAACGCCACGCCGCCGATTACGCACTGCGCCGCGTGACGATCGACGCGGACGTCGCCAATGCCTGCCTGTTCATGGCAAGCGACGCGTCGCGCCAGATCACCGGCGTCGATCTGCCGGTCGATGGCGGCTGGGCCGCGCTATAAAACGAACGAGGAAACGACAATGACCGTCACCGCCGATATCGTCTTGCGCAACGGCACGCTTGTTTATCCGGACGGCGTGCGCGAGGGCAGCCTTGCCATCAAGGACGGCAAGATCTTCGCCATCGGTGACGACGCGGCGATGCCGCAAGCCAAGGAAACGCTCGACGCGACCGGCATGCATATCCTGCCGGGCGCCATCGACGCGCATGTCCATTTCCGCGAGCCCGGCTATACGCACAAGGAAGATTGGCAGACGGGCACGGCCGCCGCCGCGATGGGCGGTGTCACGACCGTGTTCGAAATGCCCAACGTCAATCCGCCGACGGCGGGCAAGGTCGAGCTTGCGCAAAAACACGCGCTCGCCGCCGCCAAGGCGCATGTCGATTACGGGCTTTACGGCCTGCTGGGCGAGGAGAACCTCGCCAATCTCGAAGATCTGGTCGCGGGCGGCGTGATCGGTTTCAAATGCTTCATGGGCAACACCTTCGGCAATCTGCCCGCCCCTTCGACAGGTGCAATGCTCGAAGGGTTCGAGATCGTCGCGCGCCACGGCAAGCGCATTTCGTTGCATGCCGAAACCGCGTCGATCATGGCGCGCCGGCAGAAGCATTTGCAGGCGGCGGGTCGCAACGATCCTTTGGCGCATCTGGCCGCCCGCCCCGCCGTCGTCGCGATCGAAGCGGTAAGCCGTGCCGCGATCCTCGCCGAATGGACGGGGGCGCGCATTCATGTGCTGCACATCTCCTCGGCCGAAGAACTCAAACCCTTGCGCGAAGCCAAGGCGCGCGGCGTGGACGTGACCGGCGAAACCTGCCCGCAATATCTGCTGCTGGGGGCCGAAGATTACGGCCGCTTGGGCGGGCGCATCCGCGTCAACCCGCCGGTGCGCGAGGCGCGCAATCAGGGCCCGATCTGGGAAGCTTTGAAGGACGGCACGATCGACATGATCGCGACCGACCATGCGCCCCATGTGCCCGAGGAGAAGACGCGTCCCGCGATTTGGGATTGCGATTGCGGCTTCCCCGGCGTGGAAACGCAGATGTCGCTGATGCTGACGGAAGTGAACGCGGGGCGCATGTCGATCAGCGACTATGTCCGCTGGACGTCCTACAACCCGGCGCGCGCCTGGGGCCTGTTCCCCAGGAAGGGCATCCTCCGCGCCGGCGCCGATGCCGATATCGTGCTGGTCGATCTGCGCCGCTCGTCGATGATCTGCGACGCCGATCTGCAATCGCGCGCCAAGATCACGCCGTGGAACGGCCGCGCGGTACGCGGCGTGCCGGTGCACACGCTGGTGCGCGGGCGCTTCGTCGTGCGCGACCGCCAATTGATCGCGGACACCAAAGGCTGGGGCCAATCGGTCCACGCGATCCAGGAAATGCCGCCGGCCAAGCCCCGCCATGTCGACCAAACGACGGCGGCGATCGCGCGTCCCCCGCTGGCGGCGCAATAATGCTGTCCGTCGCGGTCGACGGCCGGAAGATCGTCTACGAGCAATCGGGCACGGGTCCGCGCACCGTGATCTTCGTCCATGGCGGGTTCGGCTCGTCCTCGGTGCTGTGGCGCGAGACGATGGCGCGCCTGCCCGCGACGCACACGGGCTACGCGATCAACAATTTCGTCTGGTCGGATGCGCCGCCGGACGGGTATTCGGTCCAGGCATTCGCGCGGCGGGTCGTCAATTTCGCCGCCGCGCTGGGTCTGGAGAAGCCCGTGCTGGTCGGCCATTCGATGGGCGGCGTGGTCTGCCAACTCGCCGCCCTCGCCGCGCCCGACAAAATCGGCGGGCTGGTGTTGATCGGCACGGGCGCTTCGGTGCGCGGGCACGGTCTGGCGCGCGGGCTTCTGGCGGAGATGGAGCGCGACGGCGTGAACCCGGCGCAAATCCGCAAGACCAGCGAACATTGGTTCGCGACCACGCCGCGCGATTTCTTCGAACGCTATGTCGACGCGGCCGTGCTCGCCCCCGGTCAAGCCATCGTCGACGTGCAGCGCAGCCTGATCGAAACCGATCTCGAGGATCGCTTGAAAGAAATCGCCTGCCCTGCCTTGATCGTCCACGGGCGGCTCGACGGCGGGCGCACGGTCGATCACGCCGAAACGCTGCATCGCGGGATCAAGGACAGCGAATTGCTGATCCTCGACCAATGCGGCCATTCGCCGATGGTGGAAGCGCCCGCCGCCTTCGACGAACGCTTCCACGCATTTCTCGCGCGGCTTTAGAACAGCTTGAAGTCCGACAACAGCGTGGCGAGGCCCAGCGCCAGAAACAGCGCCGCCGCGACGCGATGCACGAATTTCGTCGGGATTTTCGCCGCGAATTTGTCGGCCAGGAACACGGCCGGCACGTCCGCGATCAGCATGCCCAGTGTCGTGCCTGCGACCACCGCGACCGCCTGCGCGTAATGCGCGGCCAGCGCCACGGTCGCGATCTGCGTCTTGTCGCCGATCTCGGCGATGAAGAAGGTCACGAAGGTCGTGCCGAACACGCCGATCTGGCGCGCGATCTTCGTTTCCTCTTCTTCGATGCTGTCGGGGATCAGCGTCCATACCGCCATGGCGATGAACGAGAGGCCCAGCACCCAACGCAAGATATCGCCGCCGAGCGCCTCGGCGATCCAAGCGCCGACCGCGCCCGCGATGGCGTGGTTGAGCACGGTCGCGGCGACGATGCCCGCGACGATCGGCCAGGGTTTCTTGAACCTTGCGGCGAGGAGAAAGGCGAGCAGCTGCGTCTTGTCGCCAATTTCCGCGAGGGCGACGGCGCTGGTCGAGACTAGAAAGGCTTCCACTGATTTACGCTCCCACGGCCAGACGCAACGCGACCTTGCGCTTTCCCCGGCCGTACCGGCAAAGCGAAGGTCCGTGGTCTTGCCAAACCCGCTGAAGCGGGCTGCTCGCGCCATGGCTCCGAAGAACCAAGTATGTTGACGCGAACGCGTTTCGGGAACGCCGACTACTCCCCAAGGAGAATTGACGCGTACCAGCGCCGGTTTACCCGGTCAAGAATTTTGTGCGCTGCGAAGAAGTCGCGATAGTTTCGCCAGCGCCGTCTCGCGCTGCTCGTGGAAATCGATCGTTCCGGCGAATTGGCCGGATTTGTCGACCATGAACACCGTCGCCGTGTGGTCGATCACGTAGCTGTCGCCTTGCGGCACTTTCTTGTAGACGACGCGCCAAGCATCGGCGATCCGCGCGGTTTCGGCCGGGGTGCCGACCAAGCCCATGATCCGCCCGTCGAACGCGCTGAGATAATCGCGCAGTTGTTCGGGCGTATCGCGTTCCGGATCGACGCTGATGAAATAGACGGCGAGATCCTTCGCCTCCTCGCCCAGCGTATCGAGCCAGCCCGAAATATCGGTCAGCGTCGTCGGGCAGACATCGGGGCAATAGGTGAAGCCGAAAAACATCAACGACGGCCGCCCGGCAAGATCGCGCTCGGTCATCCGCTTGCCGTTCATGTCCGGGATCGAGAAAGTGCCGCCGAATTGCGACAAGGCGGTGGAAATCGGCACGGCCTCGGGCACGGGCTTCAAGGCGCGCGTCGCCCAAATGGCGCCCGTGAAGACGGCGACGACGACGACCAGAAACCACGCGGCGAGGCGGATGGTGCGCAACATATTCATCGCTTTAATCAGATGTCCTCGTGGCGCGGCTCGCGGACATGCTCGAGCATGTCGGTCACCACGCGGGTGATGTGATCGTCGGCCGCCGAGTAATAGACCTGCTTGCCCTGACGTTCGGCGCGCACGATGCGCGCGGCTTTCAGCAGACGCAAATGATGGCTGACCAGCGACGCGGAGAGCCCCAGCCGTTCCGCGATCTCGTTCACCGGACGCTCGGACGCCGTGCACTCCAACACGATGCGCAAGCGCGTGGTGTCGCCGAGCAGGCGGAACAGATCCGCGAGCTCGGCGGCGTGATCCTGGGCTTTGCGGATTCCGATGCGCGGGCGGGCCATCTTCGTTTCCAACGAATGAACAGATGTTCAATATTATCAAAGCGCTGGCCGGTCAAGCGCTTCCCTTCGCGCGGCGGCGCTTGACTCCACAACATATGAACACCTATTCATATGTATTAGGAGATCGAGGATGGCCGCGCGCGTCAAGCACGACTGGCAAGTGAGCGGGATGGATTGCGCGGCTTGCGTCGCCAAAGTGACCAAGGCGGTCGAACGCCTGCCGGGCGTTTCGGCCGTCGAGGTCAATCTGATCGCCGAGCGCTTGCGCTTCGAAATGGCGCCCGACGGAACCGCCGACGCCGTCGAAGTCCAGGTGACCGCGCTGGGCTACGGCGTGAAACGCGAAGCCCCGGCGGCGAAACGCCGCGCGCATCATCATCATGACCATGGCGGCGCCGATCACGATCACGGCGACGCCAAGCTCCGCTTGGTTTTCGTACTCGGCACGCTCGTCGCCGCCGCCTATGCCGCGTCCTACGCGCTGCCCGAATGGGCCGACGATCTCTATCTCGGCGCCACGCTGCTGGCGCTGATCCCGTTCGGCCGGCGCGCGATCGCGTTGGCGCGGGCGGGCTCGCCCTTTTCCATCGAGACCTTGATGTGCGTCGCCGCGATCGGCGCCGTGATCATTGGGGCGGCGGCGGAATCCGCCATCGTCGTGCTGCTGTTCGCCGTCGGCGAATGGCTGGAAGGGGTCGCCGCCGGAAGGGCGCGCGCGGGCATCCGATCGCTGGTGGAGATGATGCCGCGCGAGGCGCAGCGCCGCAAAGCGGACGGCAATTACGAAACGATCGACGCCGAAGCTCTGAAAGCGGGCGATATCGTGCGCGTGCGCCCGGGCGAGCGCGTGCCCTGCGACGGCGTGATCGTCGAAGGCGCATCGGCGCTGGACGAAAGCCCGGTGACCGGCGAATCCGTGCCGGTGGCGCGGGGGGTCGGCGACAACGTCGTCGCGGGCAGCGTCAACGCGAACGCGGCATTGGTGCTGCGCGTGACGCAAGCGGGGCCGGACTCCACGCTCGCGCGCATCGCGCGCATGGTGCAGGACGCCGCCGTGTCGCGCGGGACCACACAGCGTTTCATCGAACGCTTCAGCGCGATCTGGACGCCCGCCGCGATGGCGCTGGCCCTGGCCGTCGCCGTTTTGCCGCCGCTGCTGGGTGGCGGCGAATGGGCGACTTGGATCTATCGCGGGCTTGCCGTGCTGCTCGTCGCCTGCCCCTGTGCGCTGGTCATCTCCGTGCCCGCCGCGATGGCGTCGGGCCTGTCGGCGGGTGCGCGCAACGGCTTGCTGATCAAGGGCGGGGCTGCGCTGGAAGCGATCGGCCATGCGGCGACGATCGCGTTCGACAAGACCGGCACGCTGACCCAAGGCAAACCGCGCGTCACCGATGCGATTCCGGCCCCGGACACCACCGAAGACGAATTGCTGACGCTCGCCGCCAGCGTCGAAGCGGGCTCGGCGCATCCGCTCGCCAAAGCCATCGTCGCAGCGGCCGAAGCGCGCGGCTTAGCTTTGCGCGCTGCCGGCGACGCGACCGCCGAACCCGGCATGGGCGTGGCCGCTCGCATCGACGGCGCACTGTTGGAAATCGGCAGCCCGTTTTGGGCCGCCGCATTGGGCCGCGCCTTGCCCGATGGCGTCGACGCGCTGGAACGCGACGGCAAGACGGTCGCACTCGTCTATCGCGACGGCGCGGCATTGGGCATGATAGCGATGCGCGACGAGCCGCGCGCCGAAGCGAAAGTCGCCATCGCGCGCTTGCACGCACTGGGTCCGCGCGCGGTGATGCTGACGGGCGACAATCCGCGCACCGCCGCCGCGATCGCCGGAACCTTGGGCATGGATTTCAAAGCGCAACTCACGCCGGCGCAGAAGCTCGCCGAGATCGATGCGCTGAAACGTTATGACGGCGTGGCGATGGTCGGCGACGGCATCAACGATGCGCCGGCCCTCGCCGCCGCCAATGTCGGCATCGCGATGGGCGGCGGCACGGCCGCCGCGTTGGAAGCCGCCGACGCCGCGATCGTGAAGGATCGCGTGACCGGCATCGCGGATCTCGTGCGGCTGTCGCGCGGAACGCTTGCCAATGTGAAGCAAAACATGGCGATCGCCATCGGCTTGAAGATCGTGTTCCTCGGCACGACGATCGCGGGCATCACCGGCCTGTGGCCGGCGATTCTGGCCGACACCGGCGCCACGGTGCTGGTCACGCTCAACGCACTGCGCTTGTTGGATTGGCGCCCCTCGCCATAATCATTTGAAATATATTGATAAATCGGCGCGGACCAGCGTTGCGCCGATAGCGGTCGACGCGCGCGAGTCGCAAAGATTAATTCTTGGGGCTCTGGAGAAACAGCCCATGCCCGACGATACGCGCGGCCAAACCGCCACCCTGACCGCTTCCCCCGCCGATTTCGCCGCTCCGAAGATCGCGCCCACCGCCGCAAACGGCGCCTTCGCGGTCGTGTTCTCGCTGTCGTTCTGCCACTTCCTGAACGACACGATGCAGTCGATGATCCCGGCGATCTACCCGATCCTGAAGGAAGCGCATGGGCTGGATTTCGGGCAGATCGGTTTGATCACGCTGGCCTTCCAGATCACCGCGTCGATGTTCCAGCCGGTGATCGGTTTCGTCACCGACCGCAATCCGCGCCCCTATTCGCTCGCTATCGGCATGGGCTCGACGCTGATCGGCTTGCTGCTGCTGTCGCAAGCGCATAGCTATCCGCTGATCCTGCTCGCCGCCTGCCTCGTCGGCCTCGGCTCGGCGGTGTTCCATCCCGAAGCCTCGCGCGTCGCGCGCCAGGCGTCGGGCGGGCGCCATGGCCTGGCGCAATCGCTGTTTCAGGTCGGCGGCAACGCGGGCTCGGCCATCGGGCCGCTGCTCGCCGCGTTGATCGTGCTGCCGCACGGCCAAGGCAGCATCGCCTGGTTCTCCGCCGCCGCCTTCGTCGGCATGGCGGTGCTGTTCTGGATCGGCGGCTGGTACGCGCGCAACATGAAGCCGCGCGCCGGACGTGCGGCCGCGGCCGCGGCCGTGGCGGGCGATATGGCCGCCGCGTTGGGCAAGCGCAAGGTCGCGATCGCGGTCAGCGTGATGGTGGCGCTGATCTTCTCCAAGACCTTCTACATGGCGGCCTTCACGTCCTACTTCACCTTCTACCTGATGGGCCGTTTCGGCGTGGACGTGCAGACCGCGCAATACGCGCTGTTCTCCTTCCTGCTGTCGGCGCCCATCGGGGCGCTCGTCGGCGGGTGGCTGGGCGACCGCATCGGCCGGTTGCCGATCATCTGGTTCTCGATCCTGGGGGCGCTGCCCTTCTCGCTGGTGCTGCCTTATGTCGGGTTCGAGGCGACGCTGATCCTCGCCTTCATCGTCGGCTTCATCATGTCGTCGTCGTTCTCGGCGATTCTGGTTTACGCGCAGGAATTGATCCCCGGCCGCGTCGGCCTGGTCGCCGGCGTGTTCTTCGGCTTCTCGTTCGGGCTGGGCGGCATCGGCGCCGCGGCGCTGGGCGAGATCGCGGATATCCACGGCCTCGATACCGTCTACGCGATCTGCGCCTATCTGCCGGCGATCGGGCTGCTGACGATCTTCCTGCCGCCGCAGCCCTCGCGCGTCGCGAAGAAAACCGCCGCCTAAACCGACATCCGGCGGCGGATTTCGTCTTCATCCATATTCGCCTTGGTGCCGGCGAGGGAAACCTCGCCGCGCTCCATCACGTACCAGCGATCGGCGAGTTCCTTGGCGAAGTCGAAATACTGCTCGACCAGCACGATCGCCATGTCGCCGCGCTGGCGCAGGTAAGCGATCGTCCGGCCGATATCCTTGATGATCGAGGGCTGAATGCCTTCGGTCGGCTCGTCCAGCACCAATAGCTTCGGGCGCATCGTCAACGCGCGGCCGATCGCCAATTGCTGCTGCTGGCCGCCGGACAGATCGCCGCCGCGCCGCCCGAGCATTTCCTTCAGCACCGGAAACAGATCGAAGAGATCGTCCGGGATCGAACGCTGGCCGCGCGGCAACGGCGCGAAGCCGGTTTCGAGATTCTCCTTCACCGTCAGCATCGCGAAGATCTCGCGGCCCTGCGGCACGTAAGCGATGCCCGCGCGCGCGCGATCCTCGGGCGCCATTGCGTCGATGCGCTTGCCTTCGAAGGTGATCGAACCGGCGGAGATTCCGCGCTGGCCGGTGATGGCGCGCAGCAGCGAGCTTTTGCCCACGCCGTTGCGGCCCAGCACGCAGCACACTTCGCCGAAATGCGCCTCGATCGAGATGCCGCGCAAGGCCTGCGCCTGGCCGTAATGGAGATCGATCTTGTCGACGGCCAGCATCGCTCAGCGCCCCAAATAGACTTCGATGACGCGCTCGTTCGACGCGACCGTATCGATCGAGCCTTCGGCGAGCACGGATCCTTCGTGCAGACAGGTGACACGGCAATCGAGCGCGCGCACGAAGCTCATATCGTGTTCGACCACGACCACGGTGTGGTCGCGGTTGATCTCGCGCAGCAGCTCGGCCGTCGTCTCGGTTTCCGCGTCGGTCATGCCAGCGACCGGCTCGTCGACCAACAGCAGCTTCGGGTTCTGGGCGAGCAGCATGGCGATCTCCAGCCATTGCTTCTGACCGTGCGACAATTCGCCCGCCCGCCGGTCGCGATGGGCGAGCAAGCGCACGGTTTCCAGCGCTTCGTCGATGCGCTCGCGCTCGACGCGCGCGCGGGCCCCCCACAACGACGAGAAGGCGCCGCGCGGGCCCGCCGTCGCCAGAAGCACGTTGTCCGCGACCGTATGGCTTTCGAACACGGTCGGCTTCTGGAATTTCCGCCCGATGCCCAGTTCCGCGATCGAGGCTTCGTCGTGGCGCGTCAAATCCACCGTGCCGTCGGCGAACAACACGTCGCCGTTGTCGGGCTTCGTCTTGCCGGTGATGACGTCCATCATCGTGGTCTTGCCCGCCCCGTTGGGGCCGATGATGGCGCGCATGGCGCCGGTTTCGACCGTCAGCGACAGCGAGCGCAAGGCGCGGAAGCCGTCGAAGGTGACGTTGACGCCGTCGAGATAAAGGAGCGCGCGAACGACTGGGGTGTTCATATCCGTGCCCTCATTCGGCCGGCTTGCGGGCGGGCGAACCCGATCCGCGCAAACGCTTGATGAGGCCTTCGGCCGCCCCCAGAATGCCCGCGGGCAGGGCGACGGTGACGAGCACGAACAAGGCGCCCAGCACGAACAGCCAATACGGCGCCAAGGCGCCGGTAGTGAAGGTCGTCTTCAGCGCGTTGACGATGCCCGCCCCGATCGCCGCCCCGACCAGCGTGCCGCGCCCGCCCATCGCGACCCACACGACCGCTTCGATCGAGTTGATCGGCGAGAATTCCGACGGGTTGATGATGCCGACTTGCGGTACGTAAAGGGCCCCCGCCACGCCCGCCATCATCGCCGAGACGACGAAGACCAGCAGCTTGAAGCGCTCGACCCGATAGCCCAAGAACCGCGTCCGGCTTTCGCCGTCGCGGATCGCGACCAGCACTTTGCCGAAGGTCGACGTGACCATGAAACGCGCGATCAGAAAGGCAAGCACGAGACCCGCGACGCTGGCGAGGAACAGCACCATGCGCGTGCCGCCCGACTGGACGTTGAAGCCGAAGATGTCCTTGAAATCAGTCAGGCCGTTATTGCCGCCGAACCCCATATCGTTGCGGAAGAAGGCGAGCAACAGCGCGTAGGTCAGCGCCTGGGTGATGATCGACAGATACACGCCCGTCACGCGGCTGCGGAAGGCGAACCAGCCGAACACGAAGGCGAGCGCGCCGGGCACCGCCAGCACCATGAACATCGCGTAGAACGGGTTCTGGAAGCCCCACCACGCGACGGGCAGCTCGGTCCAATTCAGGAAGACCATGAAATCCGGCAGGATCGGATGGCCATAGACGCCGCGCGTGCCGATCTGGCGCATGAGGTACATGCCCATCGCATAGCCGCCGAGCGCGAAGAACGCGCCGTGACCGAGCGAGAGAATGCCGCAATAGCCCCAGACGAGATCGAGGGCGACGGCCAGCATCGCGTAGCACAGCCATTTGCCCATCAGCACGACCGTGCCGGTGCCGATATGGAAGGCCGAGCCCGCGGGCACGAACAGATTGCAGATCGGCACCAGGACGGCGAGCAGCGCCAGGAAGATCAAAAAGATCTTCCCGCGCCCGTCGAGTTTTTCGGCAAGCAACGCGGCGATCATTGTTCGACGGCCCGGCCTTTGAGCGCGAACAACCCGCGCGGACGTTTCTGGATGAACAGGATGAGCAGCACCAGGATCAGGATCTTGCCCAGCACCGCGCCCGCGAAGGGTTCGAGCAATTTGTTGGCGACTCCCAACGACAGCGCCGCGACCAGCGTGCCCCAGAGATTGCCGACACCGCCGAACACGACGACCATGAAGCTGTCGATGATGTAACCCTGCCCGAGATTGGGGCTGACATTGTCGATCTGGCTCAGCGCCACGCCCGCGATACCGGCGATGCCCGAGCCGAGGCCGAAGGTCATCGCATCGACGAAGCCGGTGCGAATGCCCATCGACGCCGCCATGCGCCGGTTCTGCGTGACCGCGCGCATATGCAAGCCCAGCGACGTGCCCTTCAGCACCAGCAGCAGCATCGCGAAGACGAAGATCGCGAAGACGACGATCCACAAGCGGCCATAGGTGATCTGCAGGCCGAAGAACTCGAAATAGCCCGACATGAAGCCGGGCGCGCCGACTTCGCGGTTCGTCGGCCCGAAGATGGTGCGCACCCCCTGTTGCAGGAACAGCGACACGCCGAACGTGGCGAGCAGTGTTTCCAGCGGGCGGCCATAGAGGAAGCGGATGATGCCGCGTTCGATCGCCACGCCGATGGCGCCCGCGACGAAAAAGGCGAGCGGCAGCGCAATCAGCAGCGAATAATCGAACAGATGCGGTGCCGACGCGCGGATCGTCTCCTGCACCATGAAGGTGACATAGGCGCCGATCATCACCATCTCGCCATGCGCCATGTTGATGACGCCCATCACGCCGAAGGTGATGGCAAGGCCGATGGCGGCGAGCAGCAGCACCGAACCGAGCGACAGACCGAACCAGAAGGTCTGCGCGATTTCGCGCATCTTCAGCACGTTCTCGATCTTCGCGATCCCGGCTTCGAGGGCGGGTTTCAACTCGGCCGGCGCGCGGTTCATGACTTGGCGCAGCAAACCGATACGATCGCGATCGGCGGACGCCGATACGATATCGACGGCCGCGATGCGATCGGCCATCGGCGTCGCGTCGTCGGTCAGCACGATCGCCGCGCGCGCCAGACGCAGCGCCTCGCGCACGCTGGGCAGGGTTTCGCGCGCCAAGGCCTGATCGATGGCCGGCAGGGCGGACGCGTCGCGTGAGCGGAACACGGCCTCGGCCGCTTGACGGCGGCGCACGGGATCGGGCGACAAAAGGGTCATGGCGCCCATCGCCGCTTGCGCGATGCCGCGCAGACGGTTGTTGAGACGCACGGTCGTGGGACTATCGGGGGCGGCGGCCGGTTCGCCGGTGCGCGCATCGAACGTGGCGCCCGCGCGGTCGCGATAGACGATCGCCTTGGCCGCTTCGTTGACCAGCAAGCGCCGGTCGAGCAGCGCTTCGATGACGGGAACGCCGCGCGGATCGCCGGCGGCTTGCACGCCCGCGATCCCGGCTTCGGTATCCGAAAAGGAATCCGACAGGAATTTGTCGAGGGCGGCGTTGTAATCCTGCGCGCGCGCGGGCAAGGCCGCCAAGCATGTCAAAAGGAACAGGATCGCCAGCGCGAACAGCGCCGGGGACGCAAGACCGGGCGCGATAGCGCGCGCCCGGTCCCGCAACGTCGTATGACGATGATTCACCAGCGTCGCTTCTCAGCTGCCGCAGGTGTTCGTCTTGGTGTTGAAGTTGCCGCAGTTGCGCGTCACCCAATCGCCGATCAGGTCCTTCGACCCGTCGAGATGCTTGGACCACGCGTCGCCGGGGACCAGATCCTTGGTCTGCCACACCACGTCGAACTGACCGTCCGCGCGGACTTCGCCGATCATCACGGGCTTCGTGATGTGGTGGTTGGGCAGCATTTCGGAAATGCCGCCGGTCAGGTTCGGCGCCTTGGTGCCCGGCAGCGCCTTGATGACGGCGTCCGGATCGACCGACTTGGCCGCTTCGACCGCCTTCACCCACATATTGAAGCCGATGAAATGCGCTTCCATCGGATCGTTGGTCACGCGCTTCGGGTTCTTGGTGAAGGCCTGCCATTCCTTGATGAAGGCGTCGTTGATCGGGTTCTTGACCGACTGGAAGTAGTTCCAGGCGGCGAGATGGCCGAGCAGCGGCTTCGTATCGATGCCGGCGAGTTCCTCTTCGCCGACCGAGAACGCGACGACGGGAATGTCCGTCGCCTTGATGCCCTGGTTGCCGAGTTCCTTGTAGAAGGGAACGTTGGCGTCGCCGTTGATCGTCGACACCACGGCGGTCTTCTTGCCGGCGGCGCCGAAGGTCTTGATGCTCGACACGATCGTCTGCCAGTCGGCATGGCCGAACGGCGTGTAGTTGATCATGATGTCGGCGTCGGCGACCCCCTTCGACTTGAGATACGCCTCGAGGATCTTGTTGGTCGTGCGCGGATAGACATAGTCCGTGCCCGCGAGCACCCAGCGCTTCACTTCGCCGCCGTCCTTCGACATCAGATAGTCGACGGCCGGAATGGCCTGCTGGTTCGGCGCGGCACCCGTGTAGAACACGTTGCGCTCGCTCTCCTCGCCCTCGTACTGCACGGGGTAGAAGAGGATGTTGTTGAGTTCCTTGAACACCGGCAGCACCGACTTGCGGCTGACCGAGGTCCAGCAGCCGAACGTCGCGGCGACCTTGTCGCGCGCGATCAGTTCGCGCGCCTTTTCGGCGAACAGCGGCCAGTTCGACGCGGGGTCGGCGACCACCGCTTCGAGCTTGCGGCCCAGAACGCCGCCCTTCTTGTTCTGCTCCTCGATCAGCATCAGCATGACGTCTTTCAACGTCGTCTCCGAAATCGCCATCGTGCCCGACAGCGAGTGGAGAATGCCGATCTTGATCGTCGGCGCCTGGGCGAATGCGCCCATACGGCCGTAGTGCAGAATCGCGGCGCCACCGACGGCGGTGCCCAATAGACGACGACGAGAAATACCCATTTTCGCGAAACCCCCATGTTTCGTTGCGCGGCCGATCGGCCGAATTCATGGGGGAGCAAGGGGCATGCCATACGCGAAATTACCTAGATCCGCATGGCGATCGGCGCGCCGGGATACCACGCGCGGATGGGCAGGATCGCGGGGCACGCAACCGATACGATAGCGGCGCGCGAGCGGCGGCGATGCCGGTCGCCCGGGACAGATCGCATTTGCTTAAATTTGCGCCGTCCCGCCTTTTACGAAGGCGACCAATCGGATTTGGTCAGGGAGCGACGCCCGGCGGCAGGCTGGCGGCGTGCGTGGCGATCCGGCCCGAGGTCGTGAACCAAATCTCCGGCCAAGCTTGCCTTATATACGCGAGCGCGCGGCGCAGATGCTTCAAGCGATGCGGCTGGCCGACGAGATACGCATGTAGCGCAATCCCCATGACCAGCGGCTGGTCCTTCGATTGGCGCAACATCTCGTCGAACGCGTCGACGATCATATCGGCGAAAGCGTCGCCGCCGATCTTGCGCCCGACGATCATCGGAATGTCGTTGAGCTCCTGCGGATAGGGCACGGCCAGGATGCGGCCCTTGCGCGTTTTGAACCAGATCGGCTGGTCGTCCATGCACCAATCGAGCACATAGCTATAGCCCGCCTCGTGCAGCAGGTCGGGCGTGACGCGGCTTTGGCTGATCCAGGGGCCGAGCCAGCCTTGCGGCGCCTTGCCTTCTTTCGCACGCATCGCCGCCGTCGATTCCGCGATCAAGGCCGCTTCGTCCGCTTCGGGCAGCGTGCCTTGGCGTTCGGCGTTGGTGCGGCCATGGCCGACGAATTCGTCGCCGCGCTTGCGGAACGCCGCAAGCAATTCGGGCGCGTAATCGTACATCGACGAATTGATCAGCACCGATGCGGGCAGCGACAATTCCTCGAACAGTTCCAGCATGCGCCAAGCGCCCACGCGATTGCCCCAATCGCGCCACGCGTAGTTCAGCACGTCGGGTTGCGGGCCGCCGGGGGCAAGCTCCGCGCCCAGCCCTTCGCCGAACGCGAAATGTTCGAGATTGAGCCCGAGATAGACCGCGAGCCGCTTGCCGTTGGGCCAATCGTAAGGCTTGCGCGTCGAAATCGGCGAATACTCGTAACGGCCATGCGTGGGAAGCTGCATCGGATTCCTCGGAACATCGGCATACGTGGGAAAGCGGGAATGTAGCGCCCGCCTTGGCGTCGCGATAGGCTCGCAATATGCGCGCCATCGTGGCTTTGCTGGCCGTTTTAATCGCCTTGCCCGTTCACGCGGGCGAAGTGCTGCGCGATTTGTCGGCGCCGAGCGCCGCCCTCGGCCGCCCCCTCGTTTATTCGATCTACAAGCCCGACGGCGCCGCGCGCGATCTACCGGTCGTCTATCTGCTGCACGGGCGCAACAGCAAACCCGCCGATTGGCTGGACATGGCGCATGTGGCACAAACCGCCGACCGGCTGATCGCCGAGCGCAAAATGCCGCCTTGCCTGATCGTGCTGCCCGATGGCGGCAATAGCTGGTACGCGGGTGCTATGGCCGCCGCCATTGCGACCGACCTGCCCGCCGAAATCGAGCGGCGCTTCGGCGCGAGCCCTTCGCGCGGCCAACGCGCGATCGCCGGCAATTCGATGGGCGGGTTTGGCGCGCTGGGAATCGCCCTTGCCTATCCCGAGCGTTTCGTCGCCGCCGCGTCGATGTCCGGCGCGTTCTGGACGATGCTGGAAAGCGAGACGGCCCTCGACGACGCGATGCAGGCGCGGATCGCGCGGGTGTTCGACGGCGCGTTCGGCACGCCCTTCGCACGCGCGAATTTCCTCAAACACAGCGCCCATGCGCTGGCGGTCGCGTTACCGGCCGCGATGCCTAAGCCCGCGATTTTTTTGACCGCCGGCGAAGCGGACTTCGGCTCGATCCACGCACAGAGCGCGGATCTTGCGCGCATGTTAAAGGACAAGGGCTTCGACGTCGAAAGCGAGACCGCCCCCGGCGGTCACGAATGGGGCACGTGGGAACGCGCCTTGCCCCGGGCGCTCGAGTTCATCGCGCGACGCTGGGCACGCTGATTTGGGTCGAAACGGCTGCGGGTTTCACGCCGGTCTTCCATGGCGCGTTCTTCACGTAAGCGGCGATGCGCGCGACGGCGAACAGCGCCGCAAGGCCGAAACCATGCACCGCGATCTGGTCTTCGAGATCGGTGCCGTAGATCGCCAGCGCGATCCCGCCCAGATGCGACAGCACCATGCCCGCGAAAAACACCGGCAGCGCTTGGCGGCCGAGAAGAACGAAGGGCTGTGCGAGGGCGGTTTCCAGCATCGCCGGGCGCTGGCGCACGACCCAGAGCGCCACGATCGCCAGCGCCACGAAATGCGCGAATTGGCGCGCGTCGAGATTGGGCTTATTGGCATGCGCGTAAGCCCAATCGTGCAGCGCCGCGAGTTCGGGCACCAACGACCAGATCGCGCGGAATTCGACGACGAAGCCGAAGGCGAGATAGGCGACGCACAACGCCAGCACGGCGCGCGTGGGTTTTGGCGGGACGATCCAACCGCGCGACAAGGCGAAACCCGCGAAGAACAGCATCTGCCAGGCGAGCGGGTTGAAGCCCCACAGCCTTCCTTCGCCCGCCGGCAGATTGAAGCCGGTGACTTGCACGACGCTCCATAAAGCGACGCTCGCCGCGATCACCAAACCGGGATGCACGCGCGCCAACGCCATCGCCAGGGGAACGGCGGCAAGCACGACCATATAAAGCGGCAGAATGTCGAAATAGGTCGGCACGTAGCGCAGCGTGAACAGATCGACGATATGGCGCATCGGATCGGCGAAGAATCCGTCGATGCCCAAAAACGCCGCGTAGCCGGGCGATAGCGAAGCGACCAGGAACAACGTCACGAAGAACAGCGCGATATGGCAACCGTAAAGCTGTGCCGCACGCCATGCGATGCGCGCCGTCCCCGTCGCGAAGCCCATCCGCCCGAACGTGCCGCCGAACGCGATCGCGGCGGCAAAGCCGGAGATGAACACGAATACATGCGCCGCGTCCGACAGGCCGAACCGCGCCCAAATAATCTCGCGCGCCCAGCCGCCGGGCATATGGGCGAAGAAGATCGCGACCAGCGACAAACCCCGGAAAAAATCGAGGCGCGGATCGCGCGGTTTTTTGGCGATCACGCTCATGCGTAGCGGCCGACCACCGGCAAATGCCGCGCGAGATCGAGCGCTTCGTCGCGCCGCAGCCAGAGAATGGCAAGGGCGGCGAGCAGCACGAGGCAGGCTTCCGTGAACAACACGGCGCCGTCTTCGTAGGGGTCGATCCCCAGCGGCGAGACGACATGGAAGAAAATGGCCCCCGCCATGATGCCGGCGGACATCGCCGCGCCGAATACCTGCGTGCGGCGGATCAGCACCAAGATTGCGGCAAGAAGCTCGGCCGCGCCCACGCCGATGCGCATCGGCTTTTCGTAACCCGAAAAACCCAGCCAGTCGGTCAGCACGGTGAACAGCCAGACCGAACCGTCCGCGCCGGTGAATTTGTACTGGAGGTACCAAATGAAGATATAGGCGATCCACAGGGCCAGAAGCCACGGCATGGCCTCGAAGATCCGTCGCATTGCTGTCATTTCCCGCCTCCCGGACGCGGCTGTCGGTCCTTGTTCGCGCGTCGCCGCGCCCGGGTTACGCCGGTAACCTTTTCGCCGTCGCGCGCGAACCCGGTCCGCAATCTCCGGGGAAACCGCGATGCGTCTCGAAAATTTTCCGATCGCCCGTAAAATCCTGCTGGCGGTGATGGCGCCCAGCCTTCTCGCCCTCGCCATGGCCGGCGGCGCGGTCTGGAGTCTCGCCCAAGCCGTCGACCAAGCGCGCGCGATCAACAATGCCGCGCGCAACGTCGAAACAACCGGCTATATCGGCGCTTCGACGATCTCCTTCGCGCGCAACGTCGAAGCCTTGGGGCTCGACCTGCCGGCCGCACGGCGCGACGAACTCGCCGCCGCCGCCGTCAAGGATTTCGAGGTGATCCGCGACAATCTCGCCGCCCTCGCCCCCCATCTGCTCGACGCGCCCGCCCGCGAAGCGGCGGCGAAGGCGCGCGCGGCGCTCGACGCCTATAAGCCCGTCGCCGACAAGGTCGTCGCCTTGGCGAAAGACGGTGCCCGCGAACAAGCCGGCGCCGCCGCAGTCGACGGCGGCGGCTTGGTGCTGGAGGCGATCTTCGCGCTGACCGAACTCTACGATCGTAACGCCCGCGCGGCCGACGCCGCGACGGCCACGGTCGTCGGCTTGCTCGACCGTTTGGTCTTTTGGCTGCCGATCCTATCGGCGCTCGCGATGCTGATCGGCGCGGTCGCGGGGATCGCCATCGGCCGGCGCGGCATCGCCAACCCCCTCGCCGCCGTCGTCGCGCGGATGAAAGCGGTCGAAGCCGGCGACTATGCGGGCGACATCGTCCAATCGAGCCGCCGCGACGAAATCGGCGATGCGGCGCGCGCTTTGACGACCTTGCGCGACGGGCTGGCGGAAGCCGACCGTGCCCGCGCGCGTCAAGCCGAAGATCGCGCCCGCGCCGACGCCGCACGGCGCGAAGCGCTCGCGCAGATGGCGACCACGGTGCGCGGCGCCACGAGTGCGGCCGCAGAAGCGACCGCGCGACGCACCGGCGAAATGACCGGGCTCGCCGGCGCGCTTGCCACGGCCGCGCGCGACACGGCGGCGGATTCCCGCGACGTCGCCGATGCCGCGGACGCGGCTTTGCGCAACGCCGAGACGGTCGCGGCGGCGACGAGCCAATTGTCCGGATCGATCGATGAAATCGGCCGCCAGATCGCGACGGCGGCGCAGACCACGCGCGTGGCCGTCGAACGCGGCGGTGCCGCGCGCGCGACCGTGGCTCGGCTGTCGGACGCGGTCGGCCAGATCGGGACCGTAACCAAGCTGATCGCGGAGATCGCCGCGCAGACCAATCTTCTCGCCCTCAACGCCACGATCGAAGCGGCGCGCGCGGGCGAAGCGGGCAAAGGTTTCGCCGTCGTCGCGGGCGAGGTCAAAAGCCTCGCCGGGCAAACGGCCCGCGCGACCGAGGACATCGCCAAACGCGTCGCCGAAATCGGGGCGTCGACCGAAGCGGCCGTGCGTTCGATCGGCGAGGTCGAAACGACCATCGCGGCGATCGACGGAACCGCGTCGGCCATCGCCGCCGCGATCGAGGAACAAGGGGCGGCGACGCGCGAAATCTCGCGCGGCATCGCGGGCACGACCGACGCCGCGCGCGGCGTTTCCGCGCGCATCGCCGCCGTGGCGAGCGCCGCTTCGCGCGCCGATGAAACGAGCGCCAAGCTCGCCCAAACGTCCGAGGAAGTGGCGCGGGGTGCTGCCGCGCTCACCGAGTCGATCGACCGCGCCTTGACGGAAGCGGCTTAGTACGCGCGTTCGATCGCGAAATCGATCAGGTCGATCAACGCGCGCTTTTCCGCCCCGTCGGCGAAGATGCCGAGCGAGTCCTTGGCGATGCGCCCATAATGGCGCGCGCGCTCGATCGTGTCGGCCAGCGCGTTGTGCTTGCGCATGAGTTCGACCGCACGGGTGAGGTCGCCGTCCTTCTGGTCGAGATCTTCGAGGGTGCGGCGCCAGAACGCGCGCTCCTCCTCGTCGCCGCGCAGGAACGACAGCACGATCGGCAGCGTGATCTTCCCGTCGCGGAAATCGTCGCCGACTTCCTTGCCCATCGTCGCGGTATCCGACGCGTAATCGAGCGCGTCGTCGACCAGCTGGAACGCGATGCCGAGATTGAGGCCGTAAGCCTCCAGCGCGTCCTCCTCCGCCTTCGGGCGGTCGGCAACGGCGGCCCCCACGCGGCAGGCGGCGGCGAACAACGCCGCCGTCTTGGCGCGGATGACTTCGAGATACGCTTGCTCGGACGTTTCGGTGTCGTTGGCGGTGGTGAGCTGCAATACCTCGCCTTCCGCGATCACGGCCGAAGCGTTGGACAGGATCGCGAGAACGGGCAGCGAGCCGTCCTCCACCATCACCTGGAAGGCGCGGCTGAACAGGAAATCGCCGACGAGCACCGACGCCTTGTTGCCCCACACGGCGTTGGCCGTGGCGCGGCCCCGGCGCAGATCGCTTTCGTCGACCACGTCGTCATGCAGCAGCGTTGCGGTGTGGATGAACTCGACGCAGGCCGCCAGGCCGATATGGCGCTGGCCGCGATAGCCGCACATCCGCGCGGACGCGAGCGTCAGCATCGGACGCATGCGCTTGCCGCCCGCCGCGATGATATGCCCCGCGAGCTGCGGAATCAGATCGACGGAGGAATGCATGCGCCGGACGATCGTCTCGTTGACGGCCTTCAGATCGCCGTCGACGAGGGCGAGGAGGTTTTGAAGCGCATTCTTCGCACCGCTGGGGCGGGGGTTTTTGCGCTCGCCTTCGAGATTGACGACGACGGCCACGTCCTGAATTCCTTTTTGCTGCATCCGGCGGCGGACGCGCTTGACGCCCGCACCCGCCGATTGCGAGCATAGAGCCCTCAACCGGGGAATCAACACTCGATGCGCGAAGTCCTGCGAACCACGGATGCGATCGCTTTATCGTTCGCGCAGGCGCTTTTGCGCGACGCGCGCATCGAATTCGCGACGCTGGACGCGCATATTTCGGCGATCGAAGGCTCGATCGGCGCGTTTCCGCGCCGTCTGGCGGTCGACGAATCCGACTACGCCGACGCAAGCGACCTTTTGAAGCAGGCGGGATTGGACGAGATACGATGATCGAAACCACGCAGGACAAGCTGCTGGGCGGCAAACTGCGCTTCGCACAACCCGCCGACGGCTATCGCGCCGCGATCGATCCGGTCCTGCTCGCCGCCGCCGCCGGCAAACCGATCAAGGCGCTCGATCTCGGCTGCGGGGCGGGTGCGGCGATGCTGTGCCTGCTGGCGCGCGTCGAAACCGCGCACGCCGTGGGCGTGGAAATCGATCCCGATCTCGCCGATCTTGCGCGCGAAAACCTTGCCGCCAACGATTTCACCATCCGCGCGCGGATCGTCGAAGGCGACGCGGCCACTTTCGGGGAAGTCGGTTTCGATCTGGTGATGGTCAATCCGCCTTATCTCGATCCCGCGCGCGCCGATCCCTCGCCCCACGCCCGCAAGCGCAAGGCGGATATGGAAGGCGAGCTCGACCTCGCCGGCTGGGTCAAAGCCGCCAAGCGCGCGGCGTCGCCCAAAGCCCATATCCTGTTCGTGCAGCGCGCCGATCGGCTTGCCGATCTGCTGGCCGCGATGAAGGGCTTGGGCGAACTCGTCGTGTTTCCGCTGTGGCCCAAAGCGGGCGAACCCGCCAAACGCGTGTTGGTGCGCGCGCGCCTTGGCTCCAAGGCGCCGCTGACGCTTGCGCGCGGCCTGGTTTTGCACGGGAGCGACGGGAAATTCTCCGCCGCGGCGGATTCGATTCTGCGCGACGGCGGCGAATTGCCCTTGCTATAGAAACACGATGTTCGACCAGCTCCGCCCCGCTTTCGCGCGCCTTCTCGGGCGCACGCCCGCCCCGATCGTCGCGGTGATGCGCCTGCAAGGCCCGATCGGCATGGGCGGGCGGCGCGGTCTGTCGATGGAACGCCTCGCCGGCCCGCTGGAGCGCATGTTCAAGACCAAGGGTCTTGCCGCCGTGGCGCTGGTGATCAACTCGCCCGGCGGATCGCCCGCCCAAAGTGCGTTGATCGGGGCCCGCATCCGGGCGCTCGCCGACCAGGAAAAACTGCCGGTCTACGCCTATGTCGAGGACGTCGCCGCGTCGGGCGGGTATTGGATCGCGGCGGCGGCGGACGAGATCGTCGCCGACGCGAATTCGATCGTCGGTTCGATCGGCGTCATCTCCGCCGGTTTCGGCTTTCAGGAGATGATCGCCAAGCTCGGCATCGAGCGGCGCCTGCACACCTCGGGTGAACGCAAATCGCTGCTCGATCCGTTCGGGCCGGAGAAAGCCGAAGATATCGTGCGGCTCAAATCGATCCAGGCCGAACTGCACGCGAATTTCAAAGCCTGGGTGCGCGCACGGCGCGGCGCCAAGCTGAAGGCCGAAGACGCCACATTGTTCGAAGGCGAGTTCTGGACCGGCACGAAGGCGCTCGATCTCGGCCTTATCGATGGGATCGGCGACGCGCGCGCCGATCTGCGCAAGCGCTTCGGCGAAAAAGTCCGCTATCGCGGCTTCGCGCTGCAAGGCGGCGGCTTCCTGCGCCGCTTGCTGGGCCTGTCGTCGCAAGCCGACTATGCGGGCGACGCATTGGACGCGATCGAAGCCCGCGCCGCTTTCGCGCGATTCGGGTTATAAGACCGCCATGGGTTCGATCGGCAAAATTCTGATCTTCGTCATCGTCGTCATGGTCGCGTGGTTCGGCTGGCGCTATTTCCGCATCCGGGAAAAGGAAGCGGATATCGCCGCCCAGCGCGCCAAGTCGCGCGACGTCGCCAAGGCCGATATGGATGCGGGGGCGACGACGATGCGCGCCTGCCCGCGCTGCGGCACGTTCATCGCGGCGGGTTTGACCTGCACCACGCCCGGCTGCCGCGCGAAAGCGTGAACCCGGCCCGATTATTGCTGCCCACGCGGCTATGAACCGCGAAGCGCTCGCCGCCCTCACCGCCCAAGCCCGCGCCGACATGGCGGCGATGGCGTATCCCGCCCGAATTTGGATGCCGGAACCCGCCGAATCCGGCCGTCATAATGTGCTGGTCGTGGGCGGCGGGCAAAGCGGCCTGGGCGTCGCCTTTCAATTGGCGCGCGACGGCGTGGCGGGCGTGTCGGTCATCGACAAGGCGCCGCGCGGCGGCGAAGGTCCGTGGCTCAACTACGCGCGCATGGCGACCTTGCGCACGCCAAAGGATCTCGTCGGCCTCGATGGCGGTTTACCGTCGCTGTCCGTGCGCGCGTGGTACGCGGCCGCGTTCGGGCCGGATGCGTGGGGCCGGATCGTCCGCATCCCGCGCGCGCATTGGGCGGCCTATCTCGACTGGTTCCGCGACACGGCCGCGATCCCGGTGCGCAACCAAGTGGAACTCCTACGCCTGGAACCGCAAGGCGATTGGATCGCCGCCGATCTCGCCATCGATGGCAAAACGTCGCGCGAATATGCGCGCCGCGTCGTGCTCGCCCATGGGTTCGAGAATGCCGGACAATGGACTCTGCCCGAATGGGCCGAGGCGTTGCCCGAACGCTTCCGCGCGCATTCCAACGGACCGGTCGATTTCGCCGCGTTGAAGGGCAAGCGCATCGCCGTCCTCGGCCATGGCGCGTCGGCGTTCGACAACGCGCTTGCCGCGCTGAAGGCCGGGGCCGCACGCGTCGATCTGTGTTTCCGGCGCGAAACCCTGCCGGAGATCAATCCCCATCGCTGGGCGGAATTCGCGGGCTATCTGCGCCATTACCCCGAACTGCCCGACGCGACCAAATGGGCGATCATGCGGCGCTTCCGCTTGATGGATCAGCCGCCGACCGCCGATGGCGTCAACGGCTGCAAAGCCTTCGCGAATTTCGCCGCCCATCCCGGCCGTCCGTGGACGAAGATCGCGGTCGCGGGTGACGCCGTGCGCATCGACATGCCGCAGGGCCCGCTCGATGCGGATTACCTGATCTTCGCGACCGGCATGCGCGTCGATCTTTCACTACGCCCCGAACTTGCGGCGATCGAAGCCGATATCGCACGCTGGGGCGATATCCACACGACGGACGATCCCGATCCCATCCTCGCCGCGTGGCCCTATCTCGGCGCGGGCTTCGAGTTCACGCCGAAACCGGGGCGCGACGCCGAGCATCTGAGCCGCATCCATCAATTCGGCTTCGCGGCGGGGTTGAGCCACGGCGCGCAATGCGCCTCGGTCAGCGGCCATCGCCATGCGCTGCCGCGCCTCGTCGCCGGGATCACGCGCGGGCTATTCCGCGATATCGAGCCGGGCCTGATCGCCGATCTCGACGGCTACGACGCCCGCGAAAAGCTGCTTTAGCGGCCGAAGCAGGGACGATCCGGCAATCGCGAATCGCAAACATAGGCGTTGCGGATCGGATCGACGAATATCTTGCGCATCTCCTCGTCCGTTATCGGCGTGGGCTTCACATCGGCGGGGCCCTGCCACTCGAACTGGAGCATATAGACCGCATCGCGGCCCTGGATGATCTTTAAATGCATGAATTGCTGGGGCAAAAGCTTCGTGCCCGGCGGAACGTGCCGGGGCGCGTCGGGCGCCAGCTCGCAAGATAAAAACGACACCAACCCAGGATATCCGCGCACGTTCAAATCCGTGGGCTGCGCCGAGAACTTCGCGCATCCGACTTTATAGCGACTCTCAAAAGTACCGTAGAGCTGTCGCGGCGCCACGTGCGCGATGCTATAGAACAAATGAACGCTGAGCATGAGCGTCCAATCCTCTTTCGTCTCGCCCTCGCGCACATACTGCGCCAAAGCGCTGACTTTCGGCTGGCCGCTGCTGACCACCTGTTTGAAGCCGCGCGGCATCGTCATGATCAAGTTTTCGCCGGTCGGCCCGGCGGGCCCTTGCTGCGCCAAAGCCGGAAAGCCCAAGAGCGACGCCGCCATGGCGAGCGCCAACAATGAACTACGCATGGAATCTCCCTCCGATTCCACACTACCGTAGCACGAGCGAAAGCGATCAGCGAATCTTGCCCCGTGCCGCGACCGGCCAAGCCATTGTCGGCTTGCCGCTCGACAGCACCTGATATTCGTCGTGCAAATTGATCGTCGTGTCGCCATGGGCGGGCACGATGCGCAACTTCTCGCCGAGCTTCGGCAAGCGCGCGGTCGCGTCGGCGCGGCGCAGAATGCCGTGCTCGTCGCCGCCGAAGCCGAAATTCCAACCGGGCAGATCCATCGCTTCGGCCATGCCGCCATCGACCGACAGCGTCTTGTAGCCGCAATCGAGCACGACGCGATCGTTCGAGGGGATGCTCATCACCGTCGCGAGCACGAACAACGCTTGCTCGAAGCGACCATAGCGTTCGCCGGTTTCATCGCCCACGTCGCGATACTGCTTGTCCATGAACACATAGGTGCCGCACTGGAATTCGGTGTAGCCCGCGTTCGTCTGGAATTCGTAGCTGCCGGTCCCGGCCCCGGAGATGATCGGCGTGGCGATTCCCGCCGCCGCGAACGCCGCGCGGAATTCGGCGAGCTTGGCGTTGCACGCCTCCGCCCCCGCCCGGCGCTGGGCCCAGCCGGCGATATGCTGGATCTTGCCGTGATAGGCTTGGAGCCCGTCGAAGCGCACGCCCTTCGTCGCGATCGCGCGTTTGGCGAGTGCGACGGCCGTCGCCGGATCGGCGATGCCGCAGCGGCCCATGCCGAGATCGCACTCGACCAGCACGCCGATCTCCACGCCCGCCGCGACGCAAGCGGCGGCGAGCGCATCGAGCCCGTCCGGATGATCGACCACGGTGCGGATCGTCGCGAGGCGGGCGAGGCCGGCAAGGCGGGCGACCTTCGTGGCGCCGACGATCTCGTTCGTAACCAGAATGTCGGTCACGCCGCCCTCGACCATCACCTCGGCCTCGCCGACCTTCTGGCAGCACACGCCGACCGCGCCCGCGGCGATTTGGCGCCGGGCAACGGCCGGGCTTTTATGCGTTTTGGCGTGGGGGCGCAGCATTACCCCGGCTTTACGGGCAAATTCGGCCATCTTGGCGATATTCCGCCCCATCGCATCCAGATCGAGAACCAAAGCGGGTGTGTCGAGCGCGTCGAGATTCATGGGACTTTTTCCACCGCAAAACCGGCAAACCGGGCCGAAACCGGGTCTGCTTTAGCATAGGGCCATTGATCCGGCGAAACGGCTTTGCCAGAGTCGGCCCGGGCATTGACGCCCCCAGGGAGACGATAAACATGAAGACCCCCGTTCTCGCCGCGGCCCTCGCGCTCGCGATCGCCGGTTCGGCCGCCGCCCAGACGCCGCCCGCGGTGATGTTCGACATCGGCGGCAAGTTCGACCGCTCGTTCAACCAAGCGGCCTATGACGGCGCCGAGCGTTTCAAAAAGGAAACGGGCGTCACCTACAACGAATTCGAAATCACCAACACCGCCGAGCGCGAACAGGCGATCCGCAATCTCGCCCGGCGCGGTGCTTCGGTCGTGATTGCGGTCGGGTTCAACAACCACGCGGCGATCGAAACCGTCGCCAAGGAATTCCCGAACGTCAAATTCACGATCATCGATTCGGTCGTCGATCTGCCCAACGTGCAGTCGGTGACGTTCCGCGAGCACGAAGGCTCGTTCCTGGTCGGCATGGCCGCCGCCCTCACCTCGAAGACCGGCAAGGTCGGCTTCGTCGGCGGCATGGACGTGCCGATCATCCGCAAATTCTACAAGGGCTACGAGGAAGGCGCCAAACACGCCAAGTCCTCGGTCGAAGTGTTCATGAACATGACCGGCACGACGCCGACCGCCTTCCGCGACCCGACGCGCGGTGCGGAACTCGCGCGCGGCCAGTTCGATCGCGGCGTGGATGTCGTCTTCGCCGCCGCCGGCGCCACGGGGACGGGCGTCTATCAGGCCGCGAAGGACGCCGGCAAGTTCGCCATCGGCGTGGACAGCAACCAGAACCATCTGCATCCGGGCACGATGTTGACGTCGATGGTCAAGCGCGTGGATATCGCCGTCTACGAAGCGATGACCCAGGCCCGCGCCGGAACCTGGAAGGCGGGTGCGCGTGCGCTCGGCCTCAAGGAAGAAGGTGTCGGCATGGCGATCGACGACAACAACAAGGCGTTGCTGTCGGCCGACGTGCTGAAGCGCATCGACGAAGCGCGCCAGGCGATCATCGACGGGAAGATCACCGTCACCGACGTCATGCGTTGACGGCGGCATCGTGACGCAACCCGCCCTGCGCTTGTCGAACATCGACAAGCGCTTCGGCCCGGTGCATGCCAATCGCAGCATCGACTTGTCGGTCGCCAAAGGCTCGATCCACGGAATCGTGGGCGAGAACGGCGCCGGCAAGTCGACGCTGATGAGCATCGTCTACGGGTATTACCAAGCCGATTCCGGCACGATCGAAGTCGACGGCAAGCGCGTGACCATCGCTTCGCCGCAGGACGCGATCGCCGCCGGGATCGGCATGGTCCATCAGCATTTCATGCTGGTGGAGAATTTCACCGTGCTGGAAAACGTGCTGCTGGGCGCGGAGGGCGGCGCCCTGCTCGCCAAAGGCGAAGCGGCGGCGCGCGCCGAGCTCATGCGCCTCGCGCGCGATTACGGCCTCGACGTCGATCTCGACGCCAAGATCGAGAATCTTCACGTCGGCGCGCAGCAACGCGTCGAGATCTTGAAGGCGCTCTATCGCGGGGCGCGCATTCTGATCCTCGACGAGCCGACGGCGGTATTGACGCCGCAGGAAGCCGACAAGCTGTTCGAGCTGCTGGCGCTGTGGCGCAGCCAGGGCAGCACCGTGCTGCTGATCACGCATAAGCTGCGCGAGATCATGGCGATCACCGACCGCGTCACCGTGATGCGCCAGGGTGCCATCGTCGCGACGCGCGAGACCAAGGACACGAACCAGGCCGAGCTCGCCGAATTGATGGTCGGACGCCGCGTGACGACGCGCGTTCCCAAGGGTGCGGCCGAACCGGGGGCCGAGGTTCTGCGCGTCGAGCATTTGAGCTGCATCGACGAACGCGGTGCCGCACGGCTTCAGGACATCTCGTTCTCGGTGCGTGCGGGCGAGATCGTCGGCATCGCCGGCGTGTCGGGCAACGGCCAGACGGAAATTCTGGAAACGCTGGCAGGGCTTCGTCCCGTCGCGTCCGGCCGCCTTCTCTATAAGGGCGAAGCGCTGCCGCCGCCGGGCGTGCCCGCGCGCGCCAAATTCGCGCGCAGCGTGGCCATCGCCCATGTGCCCGAGGACCGGCATCGCATGGGCATGGTCACGGGCTTCGACGCCTACGAGACCGCGATCCTCGGTTATCACGACGACGACGCGCTGCGGCGCGGACCGCTGCTGTCGGAAAGCCGCTCCATCGAACGCTGCCGCGATTTGATGGGCCAGTTCGACGTGCGCCCTGTCGATCCGCGTTTGCGCTCGGGCCAATTCAGCGGCGGCAACCAGCAGAAGATCGTGCTGGGCCGCGAGATCGACCGCGATCCCGACCTGTTGCTGGTCGGCCAGCCGACGCGCGGCGTGGATATCGGCGCGATCGAGTTCATCCATAGGCGCATCGTCGAGATGCGCGATCGCGGCAAGGCGATCCTGCTGGTGAGCTGCGAGCTCGACGAAATCCTGGCGCTGGCCGACCGCATTCTGGTCGTGTGCGGCGGTCGGATCATCGGCGAGGCCGATGGCGCCACGGCCGACGAAAAGCGTCTCGGCCTGATGATGGCGGGTATCGCGGCATGAGTTCGCGCGGCGATATGCCGGCCTGGGCGGATTACGTTCTGCTGCCGCTCATCAATCTCTTCCTCGCTTTCGTTCTGTCGGGGCTGGTCGTGCTGGCGATCGGCGAAGATCCCGTGCGCGCCATGCGCATTCTGGTCGAAGGTGCCGTCGGCTATCCCGAAGCGATCGCCTTCACGCTTTATTACGCGACGAATTTCACCTTCACCGGTCTTGCCGTCGCCCTCGCCTTCCATGCCGGATTGTTCAATATCGGCGGCGAAGGTCAGGCCTATGTCGCGGGGCTGGGCGTGGCGCTGGTCTGCCTCTATCTCGACTTCCTGCCCTGGCCGATCATCTTCGTCGGCGCCATCGCGCTCGGCATGGCGTTCGGCGCCGTCTGGGCCGCGATCCCCGGCTGGCTGCAAGCCAAGCGCGGCAGCCATGTCGTCATCACGACGATCATGTTCAATTTCATCGCCGCCGCGTTGATGACCTATCTGCTCAGCAACGTGATGCTGGAGCCCGGCCGGGGCGCCCCGGAAACGCGGCGCTTCATCGCGAACGCCACGCTGCCGACGATGCAGACGATGCTGGGCTGGATCGGCATCGACGCCCCGCGCTCGCCGCTCAATTTCGCGTTCTTCCTGGCGCTCGCCGCCGCGTTCCTGGTCTACGTCTATATCTGGCGCACGCGCTGGGGCTACGCGCTGCGCGTCGTCGGCCAGAACGAACAGGCCGCGCGCTATGCGGGCATCGATCCGGCGAAGACGATCATCGTCGCGATGGCGATTTCCGGGGCGCTCGCCGGGTTGATGGGCGTCAACGAGATCATGGGGGCGCATCAACGCCTGCTCGTCGCCTTTACCGGCGGCTTCGGGTTCGTCGGCATCGCCGTGGCGCTGATGGGCCGCAACCATCCGCTGGGCGTCTGCTTGGCGGCGCTGCTGTTCGGCGCGCTTTATCAGGGCGGCGCCGAACTCGCCTTCGAGATGCGTGCGATCAGCCGCGAAATGGTCATCGTCATCCAGGGCTTGATCATTCTGTTCTGCGGGGCGCTCGAGAACATGTTCCGCCCCTGGATCGCGGCGTTGTTCGCGCGACGCAAGGCGGCCTGACATGGACGATTTCGTTCAACTCGTCTCGCTGCTCGCCTCGACCGTGCGCCTGTCGATCCCGCTGATCCTGTGCGCGCTGGCCGGGCTGTTCGCTGAACGCGCGGGCGTGGTCGATATCGGCCTCGAAGGCAAGATGCTCGCCGCCGCCTTCGCCGCCGGCACGGTCGCGGCCTTGTCGGGCTCGGCCTGGATCGGCCTGCTCGCGGCGATAATCGTCGCGGTCGCGTTCTCGATGATCCATGCTTTCGCTTGCATCACCCATCGCGGCAATCAAGTCGTGTCCGGCATGGCGCTGAACGTGCTGGCCGTGGGCCTCACCGCCGTTCTCGCCTTCGCCTGGTTCCGCGAAGGCGGCCAGACGCCGACCTTGTCGGGTGCCGCGCGCTTTGCCCCCATCGTCCTGCCTTTCGCCGAGACGATCGGCCCAGTGCCGATTATCGGGCCGATCTATGCGCGGCTGATCTCCGGCCACAACGCGCTGGTGTACCTCACCGTCGCGATCGTGCCGCTCGTGTCGTTCGTGATTTTCAAAACGCGTTTCGGCTTGCGTTTGCGCGCCGTGGGCGAAAATCCGCACGCGGTCGATACGGCCGGCATTTCGGTCGCGTGGCTGCGCTATCGCGCGCTGATCTGCACGGGCATGCTGTGTGGCGTGGCGGGCAGCTATCTCGCCACCGCGATGGCGTCGGCCTTCCAGCGCGAGATGACCGCCGGGCGCGGGTTCCTCGCCTTGGCGGCGCTGATCTTCGGCAAATGGATGCCGGTGCCCGCCGTGCTCGCCTGCCTGTTGTTCGCTTTCGCCGACGCGCTGCAAGGCCGTCTGCAAGGTGTCGCCTTGCCGATCGTCGGCGTGGTTCCCGTGCAGGCGATCCAGGCTTTGCCCTATCTGCTGACGGTGCTGCTGCTCGCGGGCTTCGTCGGCAAAGCCGTCGCACCCAAGGCCAGCGGCATTCCCTACGCCAAGGAGAAATGAGTTTGTCCCCCGTAAAAGCCGCCGACGCGATCCGCCCGCTGCTGAAGGGTCTTTCGCCCAAGATCGCCATCGTGCTCGGCTCGGGCCTTGGCGGCATCGCCGAAACGATCGCCGATGCGCGCACGCTGCCCTATGCGGATATTCCCGGCTTTCCGGTCAGCAAGGTGCAAGGCCATTCCAGCCGTTTGATCGCCGGGAAAATCGCGGGCGTCGACGCGATCGTGCTGCAAGGGCGCGCGCATGTGTACGAAGGCGCGGATTCCTCGCAAATCAAAACGCCGATCCGCGCGCTGAAGTCGCTGGGCGTCGAAAAACTTCTGCTAACCAACGCGGCGGGCTCGTTCCATCCGGCGAGCGACGAAGGCTCGCTGCTGCTGATTGAAGATCATATTTCCTGGGCGGGCTGGTCGCCGCTGCAAGGCCCCAACGACGACGAATGGGGCCCGCGCTTCGTGGCGATGACCGACGCCTATGACCCGAAGCTGCGCGACGTGCTGAAGGCGCAGGCGGCGAAGCTCGGCATCGCGCTGCCCGAAGGCATTTACGCATGGTATCTCGGTCCGAATTTCGAAACGCCGGCGGAGATCCGCGCGCTGCGGGGCCTGGGTGCGGATATCGTCGGCATGTCGACCGTGCCCGAGGTGATCGTCGCGCGCCATTGCGGGCTTCGCGTCGCCACGATCAGCGCCGTCACCAATCTCGCGGCGGGCATGCGCGTGAACCAGCATCTGTCTCACGATCATACGCAGCGTATCGCGAAACTCTGCGCCGAGAAGCTCGACCGCTTGATCCCGGCCGCGTTGCCTGATCTGGTACGGGCATGAGCGACCTCGCGCGCCGCGCCCTCGCCTGTCTCGACCTCACCAGCCTCAACGACGGCGACGACGAAGCCGCGATCGCCAAGCTTTGCGCGCGGGCACAGACCAAACACGGCAATGTCGCGGCCGTGTGCCTGTGGCCCAAATTCGTCGCCCAAGCCAAGACGGCGTTGGCCGGCACGGGCATCAAGATCGCGACCGTGGTGAATTTCCCGGGCGGCCTGGAACCGGCCGCCGATGTGGTCGCTCTGACCAAGACCGCGCTGGCGGATGGCGCCAACGAGATCGATCTAGTCTTCCCCTATAAACGTTGGCTGCGCGGGGAGAAGGTGCCCGCCGTGACGGTCGTCGCGCGCGTGCGCGAAGCCTGCGGCACGGCGACGCTGAAAGTCATCGTCGAAAGCGGCGCCTTTCCCGCCCTCGACAAGCTCGACCGCGCCTGCGGCGAGATCGTCGAGGCGGGGGCCGATTTCCTCAAAACCTCGACCGGCAAGATCGAGATCGGCGCCACGCCCGACGCGGCGCGCGTGCTGCTCGAAGTGTCGGCGCGCAATCCCTATCGCGACGTGGGCGTGAAGATCTCCGGCGGCGTGCGCACGCTGGCCGACGCCGCCGCCTATCTCGCTTTCGCCGACGAGATGCGCGGCCCCGATTGGGCGACACCGGCGACGTTCCGCTTCGGCGCGTCGGGCCTGCTCGACGCGTTGCTCGCCGATCTCGACGGCGAAGCCGCCCCCCTGCCCGCCAAAGGCTACTGACATGCTGCCGCAGGAAGTGATCCGCAAGAAGCGCGACGGTTTGCGCTTGTCCGATTCCGAAATCGAGTTCCTCGTGAAGGGCATCGCCGACGGCAAGGGCTTGGCCGACGCGCAAGTCGGCGCGCTCGCCATGGCGCTGTTCCTTAACGGCATGGACAACGCCGAACGCGTGGCGCTGACCCGCGCGATGACGCATTCGGGCGAAGTGCTGTCGTGGAAAGGCGAGAACCTGCCGGGCCCAATCGTCGACAAGCACTCGACGGGCGGCGTGGGCGACAAGGTGAGCTTGATGCTCGCCCCCATGGTCGCGGCGTGCGGCGCTTTCGTGCCGATGATTTCGGGGCGCGGCCTTGGGCACACCGGCGGCACGCTCGACAAATTCGAAAGCATTCCCGGCTATTCGGCCAAACCCGATCTGGCGCTGTTCCGCCGCGTGGTGCGCGACGCGGGCTGCGCCGTCATCGGCCAAACCGCCGATCTCGCCCCCGCCGACAAGCGGCTTTACGCGATCCGCGACGTGACCGGCACGGTCGAATCGATCGGCCTCATCACCGCGTCGATCCTGTCGAAGAAGCTGGCGGCCGGCTTGGACGCGCTGGTGATGGACGTGAAGTTCGGCTCGGGCGCGTTCATGGCGAAATTCGACGACGCGAAAGCGCTGGCGCAAAGCATCGTCGACGTCGCGAACGGTGCGGGCCTTCACACGCGCGCGCTACTGACCGATATGGACCGTCCGCTGGGCCGCACGGCCGGCAACGCGCTGGAGATGCGCGAGGCGGTCGCGTATCTCAAAGGCGAGCGCGATGCGCGCTTGCACGGCGTCACCAAGGCGCTAGCGGTCGAGATGCTCGATCTGTCGGGTGTGGCGCCGCGCGCCCAAGCCGAGGCGAAGATCGAAGCCGCGTTGAGTTCCGGCCAAGCGGCCGAGCGTTTCGCGCGTATGGTCGCCGGTCTCGGCGGGCCGAAGGATTTTCTGGAACGCGTTGATTCCTATCTGCCGACGGCGCCGATCGTGCGGCCCGTTTTTGCGCCGGCCAAAGGCGTCGTCGCGAAGATCGACACGCGCGCGATCGGCATCGCGGTACTGGAACTGGGCGGCGGGCGCGTCGATCCGGCGCAAGCCATCGACCCCGCCGTCGGATTTGCGGAGATCGCGAATACGGGTGCCGAAATCGGCCCCGATCGGCCGATCGCGATTCTCCATGCGCGCGACGCGGCTTCGGCCGAAAAAGCGGCGCGTACGCTGATCGCGGCGTATACTCTTGGCGATGCGCAAGCCGCTCCGCCGGTCGTGCGCGAAACCCTGGGGATGTGATGGCCCGCGCGTTCGTTCTGGTGATGGATTCCTTCGGGATCGGCGCCGCCCCTGACGCCGCGAAGTTCGGCGATGCGGGGGCCGATACCTGGGGCAGCATCAAGAAAGCGCAGGCGCCGTCGGTGCCCAATCTCGTGCGCCTGGGTCTGGACGCAGCCCATGCGCGCGCCACGGGCCGCGCGTATGCGGGCCCCGCCCCCGAAGGGCTCTACGGTGCCGCGCGCGAGCGTTCGCACGGGAAGGACACGCCTTCGGGCCATTGGGAGATCGCGGGCGTGCCGGTCGAATTCGACTGGGGCTATTTCCCGCACACCGTGCCGAGTTTTCCCGCCGAATTGACGCGCGGTCTGATCGAGAAAGCGGGCCTGCCCGGCCTGCTCGGCGATTGCCACGCCTCGGGCACGACGATCCTCGACGAATTGGGCGAAGAACATATCCGCACGGGCAAGCCGATCGTCTATACGTCGGCCGATTCCGTGTTCCAGATCGCCGCGCACGAAACGCATTTCGGCCTCCAACGACTCTACGACGTCTGCAAGATCGCGTTCGAGCTGGTTCAGCCCTATCGCATCGGTCGCGTGATCGCGCGGCCTTTCGTCGGCGAGAAATCCGGCGCCTTCAAGCGCACCGGCAATCGCAAGGATTACGCGGTGATGCCGCCCGCCCCCACGCTGCTCGACGTCGCCAAGGCGGCGGGGCGCGAGATGCGCGCGATCGGCAAGATCGGCGATATCTACGCCCATAGCGGCCCGACCAAGGAAATCAAAGCCGACGGCAACGCGGCGTTGATGGCGGCGACGATGGAAGCGCTGGCGAATGCGCCGGACGGCGCCTTCGTGATGACCAATTTCGTCGATTTCGACTCGCTCTACGGCCATCGGCGCGACGTGCCCGGCTATGCGCGTGCTTTGGCCGAGTTTGATGCCTCCCTGCCCGCCTTCCGCGCGGCGATGAAACCGGGCGATATCGCGGTGCTGACCGCCGATCACGGCTGCGACCCGACCTTCAAGGGCACGGATCACACGCGCGAACATATTCCCGTGCTGTGGTTCGGGCCCGGTGTCGCGGGCAAGGATATCGGTATTCGGTCGAGCTTCGCCGATATCGGCCAAAGTATTGCGGCGCATCTGGGCCTGAAGCCCCTCGCCCACGGCGAAAGCTTCGTCTAAGCGGCGATCGGATAGGTCGCGAGCGCGCGCTGCCCGCCGGGCAGATCGATCCAGCGCGAGTCGACGCCGAACACGCGCCGCACCAGATCGGGCGTGAGCGCTTCCTCCGGTGGGCCTTCGGCGACCAATCGCCCGCGTTCCAACACGGCGACGCGCCGGCAATGCAGCGACGCCGAAAACAAATCGTGCAGCACGGCCAGCACCGCGCCGCCTTGCGCGGCGACGCGCTTGGCGAGGTTCAAGACCGCATGCTGATGCGAAAGATCGAGGCTGGATGTCGGCTCGTCCAGCAGCAGCAATGGCTTCGGCGTGCCGCCGATCTGCGCCAAGGCGCGCGCCAATTGGATGCGCTGCTGCTCGCCGCCCGACAGCGTCGCATATCCCCGTGCGGCGAGCGCTACGGCATCGCATGCGTCGATCGCATCGCTCACGGCTTGCGCATCCTGCGCGCGGGTCGAACGCCCTTCATGTGGCAGGCGGCCGAGTTCGACGATCGCACGCGCGTCGATATCGAACGCCACGGCCGCATGCTGGGGCAACACGGCGCGGCGGCGCGCGAGGTCCGCGCGCGGCCAGGATTTGAGATCGGCGCCGTCGATCTCGGCGCCGCCGCTTTCGGGCGGAAACTCGCCCGCCAATACGCGCAGCAATGTCGATTTGCCCGCCCCGTTGGGGCCTAGTAGGCCGAGGAACTCGCCCTCGCCCAGCGACAGCGAAACACCGTCCACGAGGTTTCGCCCGGCGCGGCGCACGACGATGTCGGTGGCGCGGATCATGCGGCCAAGCGGCGCTTCTCGCGCCGGATCAAAAAGGCGAAGAACGGCGCCCCGATCGCCGCCGTCACGAGGCCGACGGGCAGCTCGGCCGGTGCCACGACGATGCGCGCGAGCGTATCGGCCGCAACCGACAGCGCGGCGCCATAGGCCGCCGCGAGCGGGATCAAGCGGCGATGGCCGGGCCCGTGCGTCAAGCGCACGAGATGCGGCACGACCAAGCCGACGAAGCCGACCGGTCCCGCGACCGACACCACCGCACCGACGCCCAACGCCGCGACGCCGACCGCGAGGCGCTTCATCGTTTCGACGGGAATGCCGAGATGTCCCGCTTCGCGTTCGCCCAGCATCAGCGCGTCCAACCCGCGCGCGAAGAACGGCAGCATGCAGAAGGCCAGGAGCACAAAAGGCGCGATCAGCATCAAGCGATCCCACGAGGCGCCCGCGTAACTGCCCAGCAGCCACAAGGTGATGTCGCGCAATTGCCGGTCGTCGGAGGCGTAGATCAACACGCCGGTCAGCGCACGCGACAGGGCTTCGAGCGCGATGCCCGACAGCAGCAGCGACGCGACCGGGATGCGCCCGTCGATCCGCGCCAGGCGATCGACCGCCACGGCGGCGGCAAGCGCACCGGCGAATCCCGCGAGCGGCAAAACCGCGCCGCCCATGGCGCTCGCCCCGAAGAAGATCGCCGCGACCGCGCCGAGCGTGGCACCGCCGGTGATGCCCAGCACCCCCGGATCGGCCAGCGGATTGCGGAACAGGCCCTGCAACGTGGAGCCCGCCAACGCCAACATGCCGCCGACCAGCGCCGCCATCAGCATGCGCGGCAAACGCAGCGACGCGACGATGGCGAGCGTGCGCTCGTCGACGCTGAAATCCAATCCGGCGCCATGTAGCAACGCCACCGCCACGTCGGTGGGCGGAATGCGCGACGGCCCCAGCGACAAGGCGGCCAGACACGCCGCCAACAACCACGCCCCCGCGACGACGGCCGGGCGCATCGTCATGGTGCGGCAACCCAGGGCCGTTCGGGCAGCTTGGCGATCGTTTCGTTCGGGCGCAGCGCGGCCGCCAAGTCGCGCGCCGCATGCGCCGTGCGCGGGCCGAAGCCGAGCAAATAATCGCCATCGAACGCGACGACGCGCATACTCTTGGCACCGGCGAATTGCGGAAGGTTGCGCATCGCCGCTTCGCCGCCCAAGGCTTGCAGCGAATGCGTGACGGTGACGATCACCGTGGCGCCCGAGCCCGCCAGCGCTTCGGCCGACAGCGGCTTATAGCCCTTGTAGCCATCTATGGCGTTGACCGCCCCGGCGAGCTTGAAGATTGCTTCGGCCGAGGTATCTGCCCCGGCCGCGAGGGGTGCTCCGCCGCCCGCCGACAACACGAACACGATTCGCGGACGCGTCGGCGACGCGGCGAGCGATTGGGCGAGCGTCGCGAAATCGGCCGCGAGGCCCCGTTCCAGTTCGCCCGCCGCATCGCCGCGTTCGAGGATCGAACCGACCATTCGAACGCGTTCGGCCAAAATCTCGGCCGAATGTCCTTCGCGCGCCTTCACCACGCGCAATCCCGCCCCCGCCATCTGCGCCAACACCGCCGGCGGGCCCGCATCGTCCGTCACCAGCAGCAGATCGGGCTTCAGCGACAGAATGCCTTCCGCCGCCAACGCGCGCAGATAACCGACCTTCGGCAGATCCTGCGCGCGCTTCGGGTACAGGCTGGTCGTATCGACCGCCGCGACGCGATCGCCCGCCCCCAGCGCGTAGACGATCTCCGTCAGCCCGTTGCCCGCGACGACGATGCGTTGGGGCGGCTCGGCGAAAGCCGGAACGGCGCCGGCAACAGCCAGCGCCGCCGCAAGGAGAAGGTTGCGCATCGCGTCAGGCGGCCGCGCGGCCGACCAGCGATTCGGCGAGTTCGCGCCATTCGGGCAGTTCGGGCTTGCCGGGTTTGCGCGCGCCGAACAGCATGGCGATGTTCTCGCCCTGTTTGTCGAACACTTCGACCGAGGTGACGACGCCATCGCTCGTCGGCTTGCGCACCAGCCAGACCGAACCGATGCGGTCCTCGCGCAGATGCAGATTGAACGCGGGGTCCATCACGTTGATCCACGTACCCATCGGCACGATCTTGGAGACGGGCCCGGTATGAATCTGGATGCAGCCGGGATTGCCGACGAACACCATGATCGGCGTGTTGCTCGCCGAAGCGCGCTCCAGCGTCGCGCGCAGATCGGACGGCGCCAAAGGTTGCGCCAATTCCGTGCCCGCCAAGCGCATCGCTTGCAAACGTGAAGCGCCCACCTTGCGCACCAGACCGAAGAAGTCGTGCGTGTCCTTCAGCGATTTCCAGCCGTCGCGCAGCGCCTTGGCGTCGATCTCGGCATCGGGCTTCTCCGCCTTCTTCGCGGCGCGCGCGGCGAAGATCGGCGCTTCGATTTCGGCGGGCGCCGTGAAATCCGCCACCAAGCGGTTCCACGCCGCCATGTCGGTATCTTCGAGCGCATGCACCTTGTGCACGGCGTCGCCGGAAGCGTCGAAGAATTGCAGGCTGGGGCGGCGCTGCGCGTCCTTCGGCGCGACCGCGTAGCCGAATTTCCACTGGCCGAGGAACAGGCGCAGATCGATATCGGGCCCGAGCACCAGGCCGACATGGCCGCCATCGGCCGAGAAATTCTCGTACACGCCCTTACGCTCGTGAACGACGGATTCGTTGCGCGTCAGCGCCATCACACGGCCGAGGTCCTTGAAACGCGCCAACATCGCGGTGAATTCGGGTTTGAGGCGCGTGGCGACGGCGGAATCGTCGACCGGCAGCAATGCGGCTTCGCCCACGCCCAACTTCTGCGCGACATCGTAAGCGCGCAGCTTGGGTTCGGCGGCGAGCAAAGCGGCGCGGCGCGTGGCGAGATCGGTTTGGATCGGTTGGACGGACATGATGACTCCCTTCGTCAACGCAAAATGAAACGCACCGGCACTTCGACCCAGGCGGTGAGCAGCCGGTCACCGCGCCGAGCCGGTTCGAACCGCCATTGGCGCGCGGCGGCCAAGGCGGCTTCGTCGAGCAGGCGCATCCCGGAGCCTTGCCAGACGACGAGTTCGAGCGTGTCGCCGGTTTCGCCGACGAGCGCGCGCAGCACCGTGGTGCCTTCGACGCCCATTTGGCGCGCGCGCGGCGGATATTCGGGGGCGGCCGGCCGCGCGCGGAACCGCGCGTCGGTCGTGACCATGATTTCGTTCGCCGCCGGTGCCGCCGCGGCGACGGTTTGCGGCACGGATTCCGGGGCGGCGCTTGGAAGGGGTACCGCGACGATGGGCGCGGGTGCGGGCGTCGGCGCGGCGGCGTGAACGGGCTCGGGCGCTTGCACCGATGCGGGCGGCGTCTCGACCGGTTTGTGCGCCACCGGCTTGGGTCGCGGCTTCGGAACCGGCTTGGCAATTGGCGGCGGCGGTTCGGGCAGTTCCGCGACTTGCTCGAGGATCGGCTCAAGCACGGGCGGCGGTGGCTCGACGGCAACCGGCTCGACGACGGGCTCGGGCGCTGCCGCTTGCGTCACGACCGGCGCTTCGATGGGGGCCGCAAGGGGCGCTTCGTTCGGCACGGCAATCGCGATCTCGATCAACTCGATCACGCGTTCCGATGGCGGTGCGGCCACGCCCCCCAGCGTGGCCGCGGCGGCGACCGCGCCGAACAGGAGCCCGTGCGCGAGCAGCGAACCAAGTGCCGCGCGCGGGTCCAATCCGGATCGCGATGTCGCCGTCATCGCCATCGCGTCAGAACTTATAGGTCAACGCGAGTTTGGCGTTGCGCCCCGTTTCGTAGAACGCGGCCGGCGTGGCCGAATTCCAATTGGAGCGGCGATAGACCTTGTTGAAGACGTTATCCACGCCCGCGTCGATCGTGAAGTCGCGCAGGAACGTGTCTTCGGGCGTCCAGCTCGCGTAGAGATCCCACACGGCATAGCCGCCGGTCACCGGCTGCGTGCCCGACACGCGATCCTGGCGGGCGCTCGCGGTGACGCGCCCGCCCAGCGTCAAACCCCATTCCAGCCAGCGATGGCCAAGGCCGAGCGTCACCTTGTCGGCGGGCGTGTCGGTCAAAGGCAGCTTCGTCACGCGGTTCTCGCCGCGCAGGATCGAGGTGCCGACCGTGCCGAACCAGCGGCCCGAATCGTAGCGCGCCTCGCCCTCGAAGCCCTGGATGCGCGCTTCGCGCACATTGGTCGTGGTCGTCGTCGTCGATCCCACGACCTGCTGGATGTAATCCTCCAGATCGTTGACGAAATACGCGGCACGCACGCGCAGGCGGTCGCGCGCGGCGAACACGTCGGAGAAGCGGAAGTTCACGCCGCCTTCCTTGTTGAAGGACGTTTCCGGCTTCAGATTCGGATTGGGCACGAAATTGTTGCCGGGGAAGTGCTGGCCGCTGACGTAACGCTCGGTCAGCGACGGCACGCGGAACGCTTCGGCGTAGGACACGTAGGGCGCCGCCCACGGCGTGACCTGATAGGCGACCGACGCCTTGGGCGACACGCGCTCGTCGCTTTTCTGCGTCGGATTGCCGAAGGACGATTGCTCGAACCGGTCGTAGCGCACGCCTGGCACGATCGTGACCTTGCCGATTTCGATCTCGTTCTGGAGGAACGTGCCGAACACGGTTTGATCGGCGTTCGGGTATTCCGTGCGGCGCGCGCCGTTGCGCCGGCTCGACTGCTCGTCGCGATAGCCGTCCACGCCGATTGTCAGCGCGTTCTTCTCGGCACCGAACAGCGAGAATCGCGACGTGTTCTGGATGTCGAAGCCGTTGGTGCGCAGATCGGTGTCGTCCTTTTCGATCGCCGTCGCCGGCAGGACGCGCTTTTCGTAGATATCGACTTCGTTGCGATAGACGACGGTCTTCAGGTCGACCAGCGGCGTCGAAGGTGCCGCGTAGGCCCAATTGACCGAGAAGCTGCGCTGCTTCGTGTCGCGGTCGACGATCGTGCTGGTCGTCGTCGCGTTGCCGAGATTGGCGTCGCGCGGGATCGTGTGATCGTCGGCGTAGAGCAGCGTCGAAATGCCGACCTTGTGGCCGTTGCCGACATCGTAGTTGCCCTTCAGCAGGCCGCTCCAAACCTCGTCGCCCGAGTAGGGAATGTCGATGCCGCGCCCGTCCGTGTAGTTGCCGTTGCCGCGGCGCGTGACGTTGCCCACGATCTCGCCGCCATAGCCGCGCGTGGCGCCGGTCAGACTCGCAAGGCGCGAGGAATTGTTCGTCTGGTAGCCGACGCGCGCGCGGCCGCCGAAATTGGCGCCGGGCTTCAGAATGTCCTCCGCGTCGACCGTGCGCATATTGACCGCACCGCCCAGCGCCCCCGAACCGAACAGCAGCGCGCCGGGGCCGCGCGAGACGTCCATGCTCTTCAGCAGATCGGGTTCGAGGAACACGCGGCCGCGATGGCCGGCGTTGAAGTTGTTGCGCACACCATCGACGCGCAGTACCACGCGCTCGTCCGACAGACCGCGCACGGTGAATTGGCGCACCGTGTTGCGCGGCACGCCGTTGGTTTCGACGCCCGGCATATCCTTGACCAGATCGTCGATGCTTTGCGGCTGACGGCGCTCGATCTCCTCGCGGTCGACGACCGAGACGGAACCCGCGACGTCGCCCGCGACTTTCTCGGTGCGCGTGGCGGAGGTGGTGACGGCGTCGAGCGCCGTGACCGGCGCCGTTTGCGCATGGGCGACGGCGGTGAAGACGAGCAAAGCGGGAATGGCGCAGCTCAGCGCCGGACGGCGTGCCAACATGATAGGCGGACTCCTTGAACTTGGAGACCGTTGCTGGCTGGCTTGTCCGGAGCATTACGCCCCGCTTGGCTGGCTGGCTGGGTCGAAGATTGTTTAGGTCACTTGGTCAGTAGCAGCTTTCCCGCACCCGTTACCTTCAGCCGATAGATCGATCCGGCATGGACGATCTTCACTTCGGACCGCCCCGCCAATAATTCGCGGCTGTCGACCGTAAGTTCGGCGTCGGGCGGCGTATCGGCGGGCGCGGCAACGGGGGCAGTCGAGTTGCTGCGACGCATGGGGGTGAAATAGCACCGGCGAATCTTAAATGCAAATGATTCGCACTAGCATTCTCAATATAGATTGTAACGCCCTTAATATTTTGAAAAGTCGTCGTTTTTTACTTTTGCTTGCGCTGAATCCAGCCGCCACCGAGCACGCGGTGACCGTCATAGAACACGGCGGCTTGGCCGGCGGCGACACCGTACTCCGGCTCAGCCAGAACAAGCTCAGCCTTGTCCCCTTCCCCGCGTTCGAGATGCGCTTGCTTGGGCGAGGTGGTGGAGCGGATCTTCACGGCGACATCGGCCGCTTCGATCGCGCGGGGCCCGAGCCAATTCACACCCGCCAATGCCACGCGCCGTTCGGCGAGCGCTTCGCGCGGACCGACGACCACGCGCTTCAATTCGGGATCGACGCGCAGCACGTAAAGCGGCTCGGCATCGGGGCCGCGCGATTGCGACAACGCCAGACCGCGCCGCTGGCCGATCGTGTAATGGATCGTGCCTTCGTGGCGGCCCAGCACATTGCCGTGCAGATCGACGATGTCGCCGGGCTCGGCCGCCCCCGGCTTCAAGCGTTCAACGAGCTTGGCGTAATTGCCGTCGGGCACGAAGCAGATGTCCTGGCTGTCGGGTTTGGCCGCAACCGGCAAGCCCAAGCGTTCGGCCTCCGCGCGCACTTGCGTCTTGGGCATGCCGCCCAAGGGGAAGCGCAGAAAATCGAGTTGCTCGCGCGTCGTCGCGAACAGGAAATAGCTTTGGTCGCGCGTGTCGTCCTCGGCGCGATGAAGCTCCGCACCCTCCGGCCCCGCCACGCGGCGCGCGTAATGCCCGGTCGCCAGCGCTTCGGCGTTGAGATCCTTGGCGACCGCCAGCAGATCGCGGAACTTGACCGTGCGGTTGCACTGGATGCACGGGATCGGCGTTTCGCCGCGCGTGTAGCTGTCGACGAATTCGTCGATCACCGCGTCGCGAAAACGGCTTTCGTAGTCGAGCACGTAATGCGGAATGCCGATCCGGTCGGCGACGTTGCGCGCGTCGTGGATATCCTGGCCCGCGCAGCACGCCCCCTTCTTCTGGACCGCCGCGCCATGATCGTAAAGCTGCAGCGTGACGCCGACGACGTCGTAGCCCGCCTCCTTCATCAGTGCGGCAACGACGGAGGAATCCACCCCGCCGGACATCGCGACGACGACGCGCGCACCCGGCCGCAGACCGATTGCGTCTTGCGTGGTCACGGCAGGCGCTCCAACCCCATCCGCCAGAACGACGTCTCCAGGCGGCAGGCGCGATCGAAAATCGTCGCCAACGATTCAAAGCGACCGCCGCCGGCGCGCGTATGCCACAGGCGATCGACGAAATCGGCCTTGCCACGCGCGATGCGGCGATAATCGTCGCTGGAATAGGCGGCGATCCAATCGTTGTAGCGATTGCCGTCTTCGCGGCGCCAATCGGCTTCTTCCAAGCGCATCGCGATCTCGGCATAGCCCACGGTGCAGGGCACCAGCGCCGTCACGAGATCGAGGATGTCGCCTTGCATGCCGGTTTCGAGCACGAAGCGCGTATAGGCGATCGTCGCCTCGGCTTCCTCGTAAGTCTCGATCTCTTCCTTCGAGATGCCCCAGCTTTCGCAGTACTTCACGTGCATCGCCATCTCGCCGTCGAGAATGGCTTTGACGCTGTTGTTCACGAAAGTCATGTCGGCGAGATTGTCGGCCTTATAGACCGCCAGCGCCCACGCGCGCGCGAACTGCACCAGGAACAGATAATCCTGGATCAGATAATGGCGGAAGCTTTCGACCGGCAGCGTGCCGTCGCCCAGACCCGTGGTGAAGGGATGGGTCGTGTAGGCGTCCCACGAATCGCGGCACGCGTCGCGCAGGCGTTCGAACAGACCGTCCTTCTGCCACAGCACGACGCTCATCGCCGTTCCTCCAGCCACGCCATCTGGATCGCTTCCAGGATCTTCTCGTTCGACTTGTTCGGGTCGTCTTCGAAGCCGGGCAGCGCCTGGACCCATTTCCACAAATCGGTGAAGCGCAGATTCTCGACGTCGGCGTCGGGATGCGCCTCCTCCAACTCGATGGCGATGTCGTTCACATCGGTCCAGCGCAGTTTCTTCATCGCATTCAGGCCTTGTCGACCATCATGTTACGCGTGGCCGTGGGCAGTGCGACCGTCAGGCCGTCCAGCTCCTCGGTCATCGTGATCTGGCAGCCCAGGCGCGAGGTATGCGTCAGGCCGAAGGCGAGATCGAGCATATCCTCCTCGTCTTCCGACGCCTCGGGCAAGCGCTCGTAATCGTCCTTGTCGACGACGATGTGGCAGGTCGAGCAGGCGAGCGAACCTTCGCATGCACCCTCGAGCGGCACGTCGTTGCGATGCGCGATTTCGAGCACCGAAAGGCCGACCGGCGCGTCGACTTCCTTCTTCGTGCCGTCGGGATAGACGAAATACATCTTGGGCATGGGCTTCTCTTCTTGTCTGAAAGTTCTATCCGCCGATATCGGCGACGGCGCGGCCCGCGAGCGCTTTGCGGATTCCGCGATCCATCCGCCGCTCGGCGAAGATCTTGGTGCGGTGTTCGAGTTCTTCGGCAGCGCCTTGAATTGCTGCACGATCGGTCGCCGACATCGCGCGCTCGACCATTTCGATCGTTTCGTCGATACGCGCGCGCTCTTCGGCCGACAGAAGATCGGCATCGACCGCCAACGCGGCCTGCACCGCGTTGACGCCGCGCCGTGCTTCGACGCGCGCCTCGGTCAACAACCGGCGCTCCATATCGTCCTGCGCGTTGTCGATCGACGCGCGCAGCATCGCGGCCATCTCGTCTTCGGTCAGGCCATAGGACGGCTTCACCTCGATGCGCGATTCAACGCCGGTCGTCGCTTCCTTGGCCGAGACGGTCAACAGACCGTCGGCATCGACCGAGAAGGTCACGCGGATGCGCGCGGCCCCGGCGACCATCGGCGGAATCCCGTCGAGTTCGAAGCGCGCGAGGCTGCGGCACTGATCGACCATCTCGCGCTCGCCCTGCACGACATGCAGCGCCATGGCATTCTGGCCGTCCTGATAGGTCGTGAATTCCTGGGCACGGCTGACCGGGATCGGCGTGTTGCGCTCGACCACCTTTTCGACGATGCCGCCCATCGTTTCGAGACCCAGCGACAGCGGCAGCACATCGAGCAGCAGCGTGTCCGAGCCGGCGGTCAATGCTTCGGCCTGCAACGCGGCTCCGACCGCGACGACCTCGTCGGGATCGATATCGGTGAGCGGCGGCTTGCCGAAGAACTCGGCCACGCGCTGGCGCACCAACGGCACGCGCGTCGATCCGCCGACCAGCACGACGCCGCCGAGCGCTTCGGGCGCGATACCGGCATCTTCCAGCGTCGCGGCCGCGATCTGGATCGTGCGCTCGACCAAGGGGGCGATCAGCTTTTCGAATTCGGCGCGCGTCAGTTTGTGTTCGCTCTCGGCTTCGCCCAGATCGAGGAAGCCGTCCCAATCGTCGCGATCGGTCAGGCATTCCTTGGCGAGGCGCGCGGTGACCAGCGCTTGCTTGACGTGATCGCGATCGAGCTTGTCGCCGCGCTCGCCCATGAAGCGCGACGCGATCGCATGATCGAAATCGTCGCCGCCCAACGCCGCATCGCCGCCGGTCGCGAGAACCTGGAAAACGCCGCGCTCCAAACGCAGCAGCGAGAAATCGAACGTGCCGCCGCCGAGGTCGTAGACGGCGTAAAGACCTTCGGCTTGGCTATCGAGCCCGTAGGCGAGCGCCGCCGCCGTCGGCTCGGCGACGAGGCGCAAAACTTCGAGACCGGCAAGGCGCGCGGCATCGCGCGTCGCGGTGCGCGCAGCATCGTCGAAATAGGCGGGCACGGTCACGACCGCACGATCGACGGCACGGCCCAACGCGATCTCCGCGCGCTGCTTCACCGCGCGCAAAATATCGGCGCTGATTTCCACAGGAGTAAGCAGGCGTTCGCCGATTTTGAGCCGCGCCATCCCGCCTTCGGCCGGCGGTCCCAATTCATAGGGCAACGCGTCGCCGAGCTTGGCGAGTTCGTCGACCCCGCGCCCCATCAGACGCTTGATCGACGAGACCACCACTTCGGGATTGTCGAGCAACTCGCGGCGCGCGAGTTCGCCGACCAGCGGATCGCCTTCGTCGAAATAGGCGACGACCGACGGCACGAGCCCCACGCCACGGGCGTCGCGCACGATCTCGGCCTTCTGGTCGCGCGAAAACGCGACCACCGAGTTGGTCGTGCCGAGATCGATGCCGACCGCGAGACCCTTTTCGGTCTCGTGGGGCAGCGGCGTCTCGCCCGGTTCGTGAATCTGCAACAACATGTCGAGCGCGGCCGTTAGCCGTTAAAGGAAGCTGCGGGTTAGCAATCAGCGCGCCAGGGTCAGGCGTGCGCGCCGCGCGCGGGCCTCTTCGCCCAATTTGACCAAGTATTTGAGGCGCAGATAACCGCGTTTGGCGGCGATCTTGTCGCCCGAAGCGAAGTCCGACGCAAGGGCCGAAAGGGCGGCCTCGGCATCGAGTTTGGCTTGGCGCGCGATGGCTTCGACCGAAGCCGGATTATCGGCCTCCATCAAGGCTTCGCGGCGTTCTAATTGCTCCATGAGCAATTCTTCGTCGGCGATGGTGTGGGCCCCCTCGCCCTCGACCTTTTCGCCCCAAAGATCGAGCAGATAGGCCGCGCGCGTCAGCGGGTCCTTCAAGGTCTCGTAGGCGTCGTTGAAGGCGACGGCCTGGCTTTGCGAGATCTGCTTGGCCTTCGGCGCGGCCGCCGCGAAACGGTCCGGGTGCAGCTGGCGCTGAAAGCCGAAATAGAGCTGGTCGAGGACCGGCACTTTGATGTCGAAATCGCGCTTGAGACCCAATCGCGCGAAATGGTCGAGCGGGACCGGCGGCTGCACCGCCTTGCAGGTGTCGCAAAACAGCCCGCCCCACGCGACCGGCCCTTTGCAGGACCAGCACACGGCGAGAGCGGGACCGTTATTCGTCGCAGCGGAGGTCTGGGGCGCGTTCGTCATCGAGCATTAGAACCAGCGCCCGATCAGACGTGGAAACTATCCCCGCAGCCGCAGCGGCCCTTTTCGTTCGGATTGCGGAAGACGAAGCCCGATTGCAGCTTCTCCTCGACGAAATCCATCTCGGTGCCGAAGACGAACATCGACGCTTTCGGATCGATGAAGATCGAAATGCCGGCTTCCGGTTCGACCACTTCGTCGCCCGGGCCCTTCGCGTCGGCGTATTCGAGCGTGTAGCTGAGGCCCGAGCAGCCGCGCGTGCGCACGCCCACGCGCACGCCCGCCGACGGCTTGCCGCGCTGGGCGAGCAGCGCCTTGACGCGCCCGATCGCCGCTTCCGTCACCGTGATGGCGGGCGGACGCGCGCGCGGCGCGCGCTTGGCCGGGGCGGGTGCGGGCGTCGTGGTCGTCGATGCGGCAGCGTCGGTCATCGCAAACTCCGCTTAAGCGCCGTGCTTGCGCTTGTAATCGTCGATCGCGGCCTTGATCGCATCCTCGGCCAGGACGGAGCAATGGATCTTCACCGGCGGCAACGCCAGATGCTTCGCGATGTCGGTGTTCTTGATCGTCGAGGCTTCGTCGATCGACTTGCCCTTGACCCATTCGGTGACGAGCGAAGACGAAGCGATCGCCGAGCCGCAGCCGAAGGTCTTGAACTTCGCGTCCTCGATGATGCCATCGGCACTCACCTTGATCTGCAACTTCATCACGTCGCCGCAGGCGGGCGCGCCGACCAGCCCCGTGCCGACGGCGGCGTCGTTCTTGTCGAACGAACCGACATTGCGCGGGTTCTCGTAATGGTCGACGACCTTTTCGCTGTAGGCCATGGTCTTTCTCCTTGCTCGATCCGGTTATAGCCCGAAGATCAGTGGGCCGCCCACTGGATCGATTTGATGTCGATACCTTCCTGCGCCATTTCCCAAAGCGGGCTCATCGAGCGCAGCTTGGAAACGGCCTGGACGATGCGATCCGCCGCGTAATCGACTTCCGCTTCGGTGGTGAAACGGCCGAAACCGATCCGCAAGCTCGTATGCGCGAGTTCCTCCTCGACGCCGAGCGCGCGCAGCACGTAGCTGGGTTCCAGCGACGCCGATGTGCAGGCCGAGCCCGACGAAACGCACAGATCCTTGATGCCCATCATCAGCCCCTCGCCTTCGACATAGGCGAAGGAGAGGTTGAGATTGCCGGGCAAACGGTTCGAGAAATCGCCGTTGAGGAACACCTCCGGCAGCTTGTCGTGAACCGTCTTGAGGAAGCGATCGCGCAACGTGGTGAGTCGCGCGTTTTCCGACGCCATTTCCTGGCGCGCGATTTCGGCGGCTTTGCCCAGGCCCACGCAAAGCGGCGTGGGCAACGTGCCCGAGCGCATGCCGCGCTCCTGCCCGCCGCCATGGATCAGCGCCTGCAAGCGCACGCGCGGCTTGCGGCGCACGAACAGCGCGCCGATGCCCTTGGGCCCGTAGATCTTGTGACCCGAGATCGACATGAGATCGATCTTCATCGCTTCGACGTCGAGCGGGATCTTGCCGAAGGCCTGCGCGCAATCGGTATGGAAGAACGCGCCCTTCTTGCGGCAGATGGCGCCGATTTCGGCCAGCGGCTGAATGACGCCGATCTCGTTATTCGCCGCCATGACGGAGACGAGCACGGTCTTGTCCGTGATTGCGGCTTCCAGCGCGGCGAGATCGACGAGGCCGTCGGTCTTCACCGGCAGATAGGTGACCGTGAACCCTTCCTGCTCCAGATGGCGGCAGGTATCGAGCACGCATTTATGCTCGGTCACCACGGTCACGATGTGGTTCTTCTGGTCCTTGTAGAAATGCGCGACGCCCGCGATGGCGAGGTTGTTCGACTCCGTGGCGCCCGAGGTGAACACGATCTCGCGCTCGTCGGCGCCGATCAGATCGGCGACCTGCTTGCGCGCGATCTCGACCGCTTCTTCGGCTTCCCAGCCGTAATGATGGTTGCGGCTATGCGGGTTGCCGAACTTCTCGATGAAGAACGGCATCATCGCGTCGAGCACGCGCGGATCCATCGGCGTCGTCGCCTGATAATCCAGATAGACGGGCTTCGTCGGCGCGTTCGCCAGCCTGTCTTGTGTCGTCTGCGTGCCCATAACTCTCTCGCTCCCGTACCCGAAACCTACGCTGCCCGCGCCGAAGACCGGCGCCGGGCGAATTCGATATAAGCGGCGACGAAACCTTCGAGCTGCGCCGCCTGTGTCGCCGGTCCGAACGAGACCCGGATGGCCTCTGCCGCGCCATCTCCCGCCCCCATCGCCAGCAACGCGGCGCTGGGGCCGACCTTGCCCGACGAACACGCCGAACCGGCCGACACCGCATACCCGGCCAGGTCGAGCGCCATGACCTGGGTATGCGCCGGAACGCCCGGCAGACCGATGCTCAACGTGTTGGGCAGGCGGGGGGCCTTCCTGCCATAGAAGATGGCCCCTAATCCCGCGGAATCAACCATGTCGATCACATGGTCTCTCGCCGCATAAAGCTTTGACCAAGCGTCGATTTCCTTGGCCGCCAATTCGGCCGCCACGCCGAAGGCGACGATCCCCGGCAGATTGGGGGTGCCGGACCGCCAGCCGCGCTCCTGCCCGCCGCCCAGCCACAGGGGCGAAACCGCGCGTTTTTCGCGCACGACCAGCGCGCCCACACCCATCGGTCCGCCGATTTTATGCGAGGACAGCGCCAGCGTATCGACGCCAAGCGCCGCGAAATCGACCGGGATTTTGCCGGCGGCCTGCACGGCGTCGCAATGGACGCGCAAGCCCGCCGCATGCGCGCGCGCGGCGATGTCGGCGACCGGCTGGATCACGCCGGTTTCATTGTTCGCCAGCATCACGGCGACGAGCTTCACGCCCGCGATGTCGGCGCGATTTAAATCCAGCACGCCGTCCGCCGTGACGGGGAGCACGCGGCCATCGGGCAGATTGGCGCGCACCGCATCATGCTCGACCGCCGAATACGCGGCATCGGCCCCGAAGCCCGACAGCGCCAGCGCGTTGGCTTCCGTGCCGCCGCTCGTGAACACGACGCGCTCGGCCGGCGCGTTGACCAAAGCGGCGACCTGCGCGCGCGCCTTTTCGATCAATGCGCGCGCCGCACGGCCCGCCTCATGGACCGACGACGGATTGCCCGCCGCGACCAGCGCGCGCGCCATCGCTTCGGCCGCTTCGGGCCGAACGGGTGCGCTTGCGTTCCAGTCGAGATAGGCGTTCGGCATCGTTATTGCGCCGCGACCATGGGTTCGGGGGCCGGAGCCGTTACCTCTTCGATCACGCCTGCCGTGCCGAGCACGCGGCGCGACACGACATTCGCCAGCGTCACCGACGAAAGATAGAGATGGATCTGGTTGCCCAGTTCCTCCCACAGATCATGCGTCAGGCAGCGCGCCTTGTTGGCGCGACAGCCCACGGGCGAACCCGGCGCGCAACGGGTCGCGCGGATCGGCTCGTCGACCGCGAGGATAATGTCGGAAATACGCGTCTGGTCGCTGGTATGGGCGAGCAGATAGCCGCCGCCGGGCCCGCGCACGGAGCGCACCAACCCGCCGCGCCGCAGCTTGGCGAAGAGTTGTTCGAGATAGGAGAGCGAAATCTCCTGACGCTCGGCGATATCGGCGAGCGCCACGGGATTGCCTTGGCTGGTCGATGCGAGATCGACCATCGCCATCACGGCGTAGCGGCCTTTGGTGGAAAGCTTCATGGGATCAACCTTCCGATCTCAGACGCGATCATTCGCGTAAACGCGCAACGGGGCGGCTTCGCGTTCGTCCAGCGCCTTGCGCTGGGCGGCGACGATGCCTTCGAGCTCGGCCATGCGTGCGCGCAGGATACCGAGATCGCCTTCGAAACGTTCGAGCGCGCGGGCGACGGGGTCTTGCACCTCACCCGTCATGCCATAGGCGCAGAAATCGTCGTTCTTCGGCCGGCCGACGATTTTGGCGGGAATGCCCACCACCGTCGCCCCCGCCGGCACCGCTTCCAGCACGACGGCGTTGGAACCGACGCGCGCGCCCTTGCCGACCGTGAACGGCCCGAGGATTTTCGCCCCCGCGCCGACGATCACACCGTCTTCCAGCGTGGGATGGCGCTTGCCCTTGTCGAGCGAGGTGCCGCCGAGCGTGACGCCTTGATAAAGCGTCACGTCGTTGCCGATCTCCGCCGTCTCGCCGATCACGACACCCATGCCGTGATCGATGAAAAAGCGCTCGCCGATGCGCGCGGCGGGATGAATCTCGATCCCGGTTAGGAAGCGCGACAGCACGGCGATCGCCCGCGCGACCAGCTTAAGGCCGCGCGTCCAGCACGCATGCGCCAGACGGTGCATCAGCACCGCATGGAAGCCCGGGTAGCAAAGCACAACCTCCAGCCGCGAACGGGCGGCCGGGTCGCGGGCCAAGATGGCCTCCATATCCGCGCGAATTGCCTTGAAAGTCATTGTCTTAACCAACTAACATTCGGGGCTGCCTCGACTATGCGGTAGCTGGAAACCTTTCCGGCCCGCCATACCCGAGAAACGCAGTCGGAATTTAGGGAGACCGACAAAATCGGTCAAGTATGTTTATCCCTTGCCGCCGGAAGCCGAGTCGTCGTTTCGTACAGCCGCAAAACATAAACAAATCCAATTAGGGCTCGATCGCCGCGGATTTGTAAAATCAGTTCACTTCGTGGAGTAGGACCCGGGAATGCCGGATGTGACGATCAACGGTGCCGAAGGCCGGCTGGAGGGCAAATTCGCGCCCGCCAGTGCCGGCGACCGCGCACCCATCGCGCTTCTGCTGCATCCCCATCCGCAGCACGGCGGCACGATGCATAACAAGGTCGTGTACACGCTGAACTTGGCTTTTCAGAAGGCCGGGTTCTCGACCTTGCGCTTCAATTTCCGCGGCGTGGGCCGCAGCCAAGGCAGCTATGGCCGCGGCGAAGGCGAATTGCAGGACGCGGCTTCGGCGCTCGATTGGATTCAGCAGAACCTGCCGAATTCGCGCGGCTGCTGGATCGCCGGTTTCTCCTTCGGTGCGTGGATCGGCATGCAATTGCTGATGCGCCGGCCGGAGATCGACCGCTTCATCTCCGTCGCCCCGCCCGCCAATATTTTCGATTTCTCGTTCCTCGCGCCCTGCCCGTCCTCGGGCCTGATCGTTCAGGGCGACAAGGACGAGATCGTGCCCGAGGAATCGGTGCTCAAGCTCTCGGAGAAGCTGGCGAAGCAGAAGGACATCGTCGTCGATTTCCGCGTCATCAAGGGGGCGAACCATTTCTTCGCCGACCGGCTCGACAAGCTCGACGCCATGGTCGCCGAATACGCCGCCTCCGCCCTGCCCACGATGCGCGATGCGGCCCCGCCGCCGCCGGTGATGGCGCCCCCGCCGCCCCCGCAGCCGGAACGCAAGCCCCCGGCGATTTCGCTGCCGCCCGACGCGCCCAGCCGAGCCGAAGCCAAGAAAGCCGCCGCCGCCAAGGCCAAGCCCAAGGCCGCCGCGCCGAAGGCCGCCGTCAAGAAAGCCGCCGCACCCAAAGCGAAACGCTGACGGACACGGCCTCGGCGTGTTATAGCGCCGCCGCCATGACGAAATTCCGCTCCGAATTCCTGCAAGCGGCGCAAGCGCGCGGCTTCATCCACCAGATCACCGACCCCGAAGGTCTCGACGCGCGCTTGGCGTCGGGCAAGCAGATGGTCGCGTATATCGGGTTCGATGCGACGGCGGACTCGCTGCATGTCGGGCATCTGTTCCAGATCATGACGCTGCGCCTCTTTCAGCGCTGCGGTCACCGGCCGCTGGCGTTGATGGGCGGCGGCACGACGAAGATCGGCGATCCGTCGGGCAAGGACGAAGCGCGCAAGCTGCTCTCCGAAGCCGACATCGCGGCGAACGTCGCCAGCATCAAGCGCAGCTTCGACAACTATCTCGATTTCGGCGACGGCAAGGCGCTGATGGTCGACAACGCGGAGTGGCTCGACAAGCTGCTCTACATTCCGCTGCTGCGCGACATCGGCCGCCATTTCTCGGTCAACCGCATGCTGACGATGGATTCCGTCAAGCTGCGTCTGGAACGCGACCAGCCTTTGTCGTTCCTCGAATTCAACTACATGATTTTGCAGAGCTACGATTTCGTCGAGCTCGCCAAGCGCTACGATTGCGCGATGCAGATGGGCGGCTCCGACCAATGGGGCAATATCGTCATGGGCGTCGAGCTCGGCCGGCGCGTGGCCGAAAAGCAGCTCTTCGGCCTGACGACGCCGTTGCTGACCACCGCGTCGGGCGCCAAGATGGGCAAGACCGCGGCGGGTGCCGTGTGGCTCAGCCAGCAGCGCCTGTCGGTCTACGACTACTACCAATATTGGCGGAACACCGAAGACGCCGACGTGATCCGCTTCATGAAGCTGTTCACCGATCTGCCGCTCGACGAGATCGAGAAGCTTTCGAAGCTGCAAGGGGCCGAGATCAACGAGGCGAAGAAGATCCTCGCCTTCGAGACGACGAAATTGTGCCACGGCGAAGCCGCCGCAACCGAAGCCGCCGAGACCGCCCGCCGCGCGTTCGAGGAAGGCCAATCGGCCGAAGGTTTGCCGACGGTCGAATTGCCGAAGGCCGAATTCGCCGCCGGGATCGGCGTACTCGATCTTTTCGTGCGCGCCGGTTTGGCCGCCTCGAAGGGCGAAGCGCGCCGCTTGGTCCAAGGCAAAGGCGCCAAGCTCGACGACGCGACGGTCGAAAGCGATACGCTTGTCGTGAAGCTCGATAGCGGCACGATCAAACTCACCGCCGGCAAAAAGCGCCACGCGCTGGTGAAGGCCGTCTAAGCGATCAACGCCGCGGGTTGCGCGCGAAATACGCGTCGATCGAGCGCACGATACCGCTCGCCACGCGCTGGCGATATTGCGGCCGGTTGAGCTGGCCTTCGTCCTGCGCGTTGGAGAGATAGCCAAGCTCGATCAAGGCCGAGGGCACGTCGGGGGCGCGCAGCACCGCGAAGCCCGCGAAGCGATGCGGGTTGACCGGCAGCAGCTGAACTTCGCGACCCATCTCCTGCACCAACGCGCGCGCCAGCGAAATCGAGTGGTTCGAGGTTTCGCGCTGCGCCAGATCGATCAGGATCGACGTCACATCGCGGCTTTCGCGGCTGAGATCGACGCCCGCGATGATGTCGGCGCGGTTTTCGCGCGCGGCCAAGGCGGCGGCTTCGGAGTCCGACGCGTTTTCCGACAGCGTGTAGATCGACGCCCCGCGCGTTTCTCGGTTGCCCATGGAATCCGCGTGGATCGAAATGAACAGATCGGCCGATTGCTGACGCGCGATGGCGATGCGATCGCGCAAGCGGATGAACACGTCCTGATCGCGGGTCAGGAACACGCGATACTTGCCCGTCGCCTCCAACTGGCGGCGGATCTCGCGCGCCATCGCCAGCGTGATGTCCTTCTCGTGCGTGCCGCCGATGCCGATGGCGCCGGGATCGACGCCGCCATGGCCGGGATCGAGCACGATGGCCGGGCGTTCCGTCCGGCGCGGCGCTTGCGCGGACGGCGCCGAGGGCACGGCGGCACGCGGGGCGGGTGCCGCGCTGGCGACTTGGCTCGAGGGTGCCACGGGTGCGGGTGCCGCGACTTGCGGCGGCGACGGCGCTTGAATGTTCGGCGGTGGCCGTTGCGTTTGTGCGGACGGTGCTTGCAATGTCTGCGGCGGCGAAGCCGTCGGCGCAGGCGCATCCGGCACCGGCGGCGGCATATTCGCCTGCATCGCGCGCAACACGCCCGACGCACTCCAGGGCTGGACGTCCTGGGCGAAGGCTTCCGGGGTCGTGCGCTCGAACTCGATCGTCAGGCGATGCCCCGCCCCTTGGCGGGCGGGCAGTTCGAACCGCGCCTCGCGCACCCGCGCCGGCCCCGCGAGATCCAGGACCAGCCGCCCGGTCTTGGCGTCGAACGCGCCGTAGCGCAAACCGGCGACCAGCCCGCGCGGCGGCGGGTTACCGGCATTCTGGCGCCACGCGACCGCCGGCAGATCGACGACGGCGCGCATCGGTTCCGACAGAAAGAACACCTGATATTCGACCCGGCGGGAGATCTCGACCGTCAGCCGAACTCCCCAAGGTGAGTCCGTTAAATTGACCGATTGGACGGCAACTTCCCGTCCCGAGGCCGGACGCGCGGTATTCTGGGCATGGGCGGCCGTCCCTGCCAAGAAAGTCGCCAGCGCTAAAAAGACGGCGCCGAGGCGCCGGGCCCACAACATATTGTCAACTCCGTGCCAGGATCCCGCCAGCTATATCCCGCGACGCGAGCGAGCGACAAGCATCGAACGACTCGGGTGGAATTTCCGATTGTTACCAGGGGACCCGGTCTGTATGGTGGATTCGTCCGCTGGTGGGGGCCCCTTTAAGACCGGAGTGCCCTCCACCGTGCGAACGGCCTCGTGGCCTCCCGGCTTCCGACCCTTTTGGGGACGATCCGGGTTCGGTGCCTGGGACCGTCTCGCGGCGGACGCGCCAGGGCGGCCGGGTCATCTCCCGCGCGACGCCCCAGGGTTTCGGGTTCGATGCCCGGGCTGGCTTTCCTTCGGGGAAGACTCCCGGCGCGGCATCCCCGGAATTCGGATTACCCCGCGGCGCGGGCCAAGGAACCCGCGCGCGACACGCGAACTCCCCTTGGGGCCGTGCGCGACTTCGATCCGGTCTTTGATTTTTTGGGACGCGAACCCGCGCGGTTCTCGCGCGATGTGGCGTCCCCCAGATGAGTTCGGAGCGGCAGTATGGCCACCAAACGTATGTTGATCGACGCGACGCACCCCGAGGAAACGCGGGTCGTCGTGCTCGATGGTAACCGCCTCGCGGAATTCGACTTCGAAATCGCGAGCAAGAAACAACTTAAGGGCAATATCTATCTGGCGCGCGTCACGCGCGTCGAACCTTCCCTTCAAGCGGCGTTCGTGGAGTTCGGCGGCAATCGCCACGGCTTCCTCGCCTTCAACGAAATCCACCCGGACTATTATCGTATTCCGATGTCGGATCGCGAGGCGCTGGACGCCGAGCATGATCGCGACCACGACGATGTCCGGCACGCGGAACCCGAACACGCGGCACCCGCGATCATCGATGTGCCGGGCGACGAGCCGCCGATCGATCCCGCGTTGATCAACGTGACGCCGACGGAAAGCGCCGGCCCGATCGATCTGCTGCCCCCGCCGCCTGCGCCGGAAACGATCCCGCACGCGAGCGACGCCGCCCCGGAACTGCCCTTCGCGTCGCCCGCTCCGGCCCCGGTCGAAGCGGCGGCGCCCGCGATGGACGCGCCGCCGGCCGACGGTGTCCCGGCCGACGCCGTTCCGACCGAACAGGTCACGGTGGAAACGGGCGGCGCCGACTTGCCGCCGCTCGAAGAACACGCCGAACCGCGCCAGCATCACGTCGAAGACCTCGGCGGCGACACGGTCGAGGAAGCGCACGAGACGCGCCGCAGCCGCCGTCCGCAGCGCCACTACAAGATCCAGGAAGTGATCAAGCGCCGCCAGGTGCTGCTCGTCCAGGTCGTGAAGGAAGAGCGCGGCACCAAGGGTGCGGCGCTGACGACGTATCTCTCCCTCGCCGGCCGCTATTGCGTGCTGATGCCCAATACCGAGCGTGGCGGCGGGATTTCGCGCCGCATCACTTCGCAGCAGGACCGCAAGCGTCTGAAAAGCCTGATCGAGGAACTCGACATGCCCGAAGGCATGGCGGTGATCCTGCGCACCGCGGGCATGGAGCGCGACACCTCCGACATCCGGCGCGACTACGAATATCTCATGCGCCTGTGGGAGGAGATCCGCGATCTCACCCTGCGCTCGTCCGCGCCCGCGTTGATCTACGAGGAGGGTACCCTTCTCAAGCGCGCGATGCGCGACATCTATTCGGCCGATGTCGGCGAGATCCTGGTCGAAGGCAAGGCCGGTTATGAAGGCGCGAAATCCTTCATGTCGATGCTGATGCCGTCGGACATCGGCAAGATCCGCCTTTACGAGGATCGCACCGCGCCGCTATTCCAGCGCTTCCAGGTCGAGAACGAGCTCGACGAGATGCACCAGCCCACGGTGCGCCTCAAATCGGGCGGCTATATCGTCATCAACTCGACCGAAGCCTTGGTCGCGATCGACGTCAACTCGGGCCGCGCCACGCGCGAGCGCCATATCGACGAGACCGCGTACAAGACCAATCTCGAAGCTGCCGACGAAGTCGCGCGCCAGCTGCGCTTGCGCGATCTCGCGGGTCTGATCGTCATCGACTTCATCGACATGGACGACCATCGCCATCAGGCGGCGGTCGAACGCCGTCTGAAGGAAGCGATGAAGTCCGATCGCGCGCGCATTCAGATCGGGCGCATCTCGGCCTTCGGCCTGTTGGAGCTGTCGCGTCAGCGCCTGCGCCCGTCGATCGCGGAGATGAGCTTCGAGGTCTGCCCGCATTGCGAGGGCACGGGGCGCATCCGCTCGACCGAGTCCACCGGGCTGCATGTGCTGCGCGGCATCGAGGAGGAAATCTCCAAGGCGCGCAACACGGGCGAGTTCGTTGTCCATGTGCCGGCTTCGGTGGCGCTCTACCTTTTCAATCACAAGCGCGCGGCGCTGGCGGATATCGAAACCCGCCACGGCGTGCGCCTGACCTTCCAGGCCGACGACAAGCTGATCTCGCCCGCCTATCGCGTGGAGCGCGTGCGCGCCAAGCAAGGCGGCAGCGAAGCGGGCCCCGCCCCGATCCGCCACGTGGAGGATTTCACGCCCAGCGAGCCGCCGGTTCGCGAGCGCGAGGAATTCGCCGATGCGCGCCATGACGGCGAGGAAAGCGGCGAACGCGACTTCAATCGTCGCGATGGGCGCGGCGAAGGCCGCAACGAAGCCGAAGGCGAGACCGATGGCGAACGCCGGGGGCGTCGTCGCCGCCGTCGCGGCCGCGATCGTGATCGCGAGCGCGGCGATCGTCCGCAACACGCCGCCAACGGCGAAGCCCCGCAATTGGGGGGCGAACCTGCGGCACTGCAAGCGCCCACCGGCGATGCGCCGGTGGAAGTGGCCCCGATGGACCTCGTTCCCGGCGGCACGGAAGCCCATCGCCCGCGCGAACCGCGCCCGACGCCCAACGGCGAAGGCGGCGAGCACGGCGAAAGTGATGATTCGCGCCGTCGTCGTCGTCGCGGCCGTCGCGGCGGCCGTCGCCGTCGCGGCGAAGGCGGCGAAGGTATGGAAGCCGGTGCGCCGGAAGCCGCACAGGGTCAAACGCCCGATGCCGGGAACGGCAATGGCATTGGCAACGGCGATAATGCGGTCCCGCCGGCGGAAACTTACGCGCCCGCCCCCTATCGCGTACCCGGCCCCGGCGACGATCTCGACCGGCCCGGCTTCGCCTCGGCCCCGCCGCCGCCGCGCGTTGCGGGTCCCGGCGATGCGCATGATTGGCCGTGGAACCGCCGCGTCGATCAGCCCGCCCCGGCGGTCAACGTCGCCGCACCGGTTTCGGCGCCGGCACCGATCGTCGCGGAAACCAAGCCGGAAGAACCCGCGGCGCAAGCCGCACCGGTGGCACCGGCGCCGGCCGCCGAGCCCGCACCGCCGCCGCCCGAAGACGATCCCAACAAGCCCAAGCGTCGCGGCTGGTGGAATCGCCTGACGGGTTAAGGTTCGCCAAGATCAATGAAGAAGGGCGCCGGAATTCGTTCCGGCGCCCTTTTTGTTTGCGTGAAGCGTTTAGGTGGGCGCCGTAAATAACAATTCTTATGCATCTTATTTAAAGTCGATGCTAATCTCAAAATTGAATCGTACTTGCACCGAAGACGGCACCCCGCGATCCTTGCGAAGCGACAAGATGAGATTTTGGGAAAATCCCTTACAGGGGCTTGAAGCCAAGGCGCCAATCAACTCCCCCTACTATGTGGTGGGATTGATCATCCTGTTGCTGGCACTCGGCGTCGCGATTTGCGTTTCGCTCGGCGCGGTAATCCTACCGGACTGGCCGCTCTTCAATCGAATCACGCTGGCGAGTTTGGAATGGTTTCCAAGATTCAAACTCGAAATGACGCGCCTTGTGGCGATGGGCGCCGCCGAGGAAGTCATCACGCTGCGGCGAAGCCTTTGGCAAGTCTATGTGGCCGGGCTGATCGCCAACATGATCGTATTGTTGGCGCTTCTGCCCTTTGCAAAGATCGACGCGGTAACCGCGCTTTCATACCTCGAACAAATCGGAAAGCGACTATATGGCGATCCGCGTGTCATGCTTTTTCTTATGTTCGTCACTTGCGCAACGGCATTCGGTTGGTGGAGTTTCTTATTAGAAGCAACAGAGATCGGTTCGCCGCACATTTCCGGCCGCGGAAACAATGATCTAGGCCAGTATTTCCTCATAGGCTACGGGGTGCAGTATGGCCTCTGCGTGTTCCTGACATTGCTATTCGCGCTTTGGAAAGCCGGCCTTCTCAAGCGGACTCCGAAAGCCTAACAGCAAATCGAAACTGCGATGACGTGTGCGGCGCTTACTTCCGCCAAGCCTTCAAGCGCGCGGCCGCTTCCTGCATATCGGCGAAAGTGCCGGCGAAGGAAAAGCGCATCGTGCGATGGCCGCGCAACGGATCGAAATCCTTGCCCGGCGTGGCCGCCACGCCCGCTTCGTCGAGCATGCGGCGGCAGAATTCGGCGCTGTCGTTGGTCATGTGACCGACGTCGCAATAAAGATAGAACGCGCCGTCAGGCGGCGCGAATTCCGCGAAGCCCGCCTTGGGCAACTCGGCGAGCAGGTAATCGCGATTGGCGCGGTAGTTGCGCACATGGCCTTCCAGCTCCTCGGTCGCATCGAACGCGGCGATCGCCGCGTGCTGGGCGAGCGTGGGCGGCGAGATGAACAGATTTTGTGCAAGGCATTCGACCGCGCGCACGAGATCGGGCGGCACGATCAGCCAGCCCAAGCGCCAGCCGGTCATCGAGAAATATTTCGAGAAGCTGTTCACGACGAACATGTCGTCGCCGTAGCTCAACGCCGTTTGCGTCTGCGCGCGGTTCTCGTAGACCACGCCGTGATAGATTTCGTCGGAGACGAGGCGAATGCCCTTCTTGCGGCACGTCTCGACCAGCGCTTTGAGATCGCCGGGCGAGAGCATCGAGCCCGTCGGGTTCGCGGGGCTCGCGACGATCAAACCCGCCATCGTTTCGTCGAGTGCCGCGGGATCGGGCTGGAATTTGGTGCGCGCTTCGGCGGCCAAACCGACCGGCACGCAATCGAGCGCTTTCAGGATATTGCGATAGGCGGGATAGCCCGGATCGGCGAGTGCCACGCGGTCGCCCGCATCGAACGCCGCGAGGAAGGCGAGCAGGAAGGCCCCCGACGAACCGACGGTGACGCACACGCGTTCCCACGGCAGATCGATGCCGTACCAATTCTTGTAATGCCGCGCGATGGCTTTACGCAGTTCGGGAATGCCGAGTGCGAGCGTATAGCCGAGCTTGTCGTTGTCGATCGCGCGCTTGGCCGCTTCGCGCACCAAATGGGGCGCGGGCGTGCCGGGCTGCCCGACTTCGAGATGGACGGATTTTCCGCCCGCATCCTTGGCGGCGGCGTCGCGCGCGGCGGCCGCGCGCATCACGTCCATGACGATGAAGGGGGCGACGTCCGCGCGCTTGGCGATCTTATGCGCCATCAATTCGAACCGATCGCGAGACCCGCACCGCGCCGATCGGTTTCGATCCGGCACGTATTGCCATCGGCGATCAATCCGCCGGGGCAATGGATCGCCTGCACGCGCGCGGCTTCGCCGTTCGCGGGCAAAGTCGCGCGCGGCGCTTCGATCGACGCCGCCAACGCTTCGCGCCCTTGCAGCGTGTCGAGGGCCGCGCGTGCCAGCGCCAAAGGTGCCGCCGCCCCGCCGGACGCCGCGCCGACGAAGGTCACGTCGTTGCGTTCGCGCAACGCGATCGCCACGGTCAGCCAGCGCGTATCGGGCCCGCCGACACGCGGCGCGGGCGCCAGCGGAAACGCCGTCCCTTGCGGCAGTTTGGCGATGCCGAACGGCGCATGACCGGTCAGCGCACAAGCGACCGCACCGCCGTCGCGATCGACGATCGCGAAACTCGTGCCCGATGCCGTATCGGGCTCGGAGGCGAATTCGCCGCCCACACCGGCAAGGCCACGAATACGCGCGGTGGCCATCGCTTCGCCCATCGGCAGGCGCGACGATAGATCCGCCTGCAGCCATTGCGCGCGATCGCGCGACGCGGCGGCGGCGGTCGACACCAGCAGCGGCAAGCGCGCGTCGGGGGCCGTCGGCCGCCAGCGCGATTCAAGCGCGCCGAAGATTTGTCCCACCGCCAGCGCGCCGGCGGCGGGCGTGGTGCCGACGAACAGATCGTTGCTTTCGCCCACCCGGATCGACGGCTGGGTCTGCGCCATGCCCGACGCCAATTCCGCCGCCGTCAGACGGATCCCCGCCGCGTCCAGCGATTGCAGCATCGCGCGCGCATATTGCCCGTTATGCAAATCGCCGGGACCGCGGCTGCGCAACACGCCCAACGCCGCCGCCATTTGCGGCTGCACCATGCGCTCGCCTTCCGCGATCGGGCGGCCTTGCGGCAGGAAGATCGCGCGCAAACCCGGATCCTCGGCCAGGCGTTGCGCGTTCGCGGCGACGTCGATGGCCAACGCCCGCGTCGCCTCGGTGCCGTTGCGCGCGAAACTTTCGGCCGGGCTGACGACCTGCTCCCAACGCAGGCGGCCATAGCGCGCATGCAGCGCGAACAACCCGCGCGGAATTCCCGGCGTGGCGATTTGCGCGTCCGCACTCGCCGCCGTCGCGGGGAACGAAATCGATTCGACGCTGCGCGTGCGCCCGCTGCCCGTCGCGACCAGGCAGAACCCGCCGCCGCCCAGCGGCGCTTGGCTCGGCAACGTAACGGTCAGCGTCAGCGCCGCCGCGACCGCCGCATCGGTCGCCGATCCGCCGGCGGACAGGATGTCGCGCGCGACCAACGCCGCGCGCGGCTCGGCCAATGTCGCCCCGCCCAGAAAGCCGCGCACCGATCCGACGACGCCCAAATCCTCGGTCTTCGTGCCGCCCATCCCGAGCCAGGAACAGCCCGACAAAGCCATGCCGGATGCGAGCAAGCCCGCCATGAAAAGGCCGTTCTTGGGCGATTGATTTGCCGTGCCGGTGGCCCTAGCTTGGGTCCGCACGCCGTGCGTCGGGCTTGGAAACAGGGTCATGCGATTGAAACTGCTCGATTATGCGAAATTCTTGCGGGCCGCCGGAAAAGCGGGCCTCGCGGGCGTTATCGCCTTTTCGGTCGCACTCTGGCAACCCCCGCCGGCGGGCGCGCAGGCCCAGCAGCGCATCCAGTTCATCCGCGACGCGGAAACGGAAACGATCATCCGCGCCTATGCGACGCCGATTTTCCGCGTCGCCGGCCTCAATCCCGACGATATAAACGTCCATCTCATCAACGACCGGACGCTGAACGCCTTCGTGGCGATCGGCCAGAACATGTTCTTCCACACCGGTCTGCTGATGCGCACGGAGAATCCCGGCCAGTTGATCGGCGTGATCGCGCACGAAACCGGCCATATCGCGGGCGGCCATTTGGCGCGCCTGCCCGAAGCGATGCGCGACGCGTGGACGGCGTCGGTCATTTCGCTGCTGGGGGCCGCGGCCGCGGCCGTCGCCGGGCGCGGCGACGCGGCGATCGCGTCGGTGATGGCCGGTCAGCAAATCGCGGAGCGCAGCTTTCTGCGCTATTCGCGCGCCCTCGAATCCTCCGCCGATCAGGCGGGCACCACGTTTCTCGATCGCTCGCAGCAATCCGCCAAGGGCTTCCTCGAATTCATGCAGATCCTGCAGGATCAGGAATTCGCGATGATCGAGCGCCAGGATCCTTACGTGCGCACCCACCCGGTGACGCGCGAACGCATCGACTTCATCCAGAATTTCGTCGCCGGTTCGCGCTTCTCCAACGCGCCCACGCGGCCCGAATTCGTCGAGATGCACAAGCGCATGCGCGCCAAGCTGATCGGCTATATCGAGCCCGCGCGCGCGCTGTCGCAGTTTCGCGAAAGCGATACGTCGCTGGAGGCGCGCTACGCGCGCAGCTGGGCCTATTACCGGCGCGGCGACATGATGCGCGCGATCCCGTTGATGGACGCGCTGCTGAAGGATCATCCCGACGATCCGTGGTTCGCCGAATCGCGCGGCCAATTCACCTACGAAAACGGCCGCCCGCGCGACGCGATCCCGTTCTACGAAAAAGCCGTCGCGAA